>Ga0182027_10015848_pt1 | contig 10329 bp, 9 predicted proteins | sample 712E1DmetaG_FD_121300 | JGI IMG/M metagenome (GOLD analysis project Ga0182027, IMG submission 121300) | Permafrost microbial communities from Stordalen Mire, Sweden - 712E1D metaG (Illumina Assembly) | ecosystem: Environmental > Terrestrial > Soil > Wetlands > Permafrost | place: Sweden... | reverse complement strand
ATCTTAAATGGCAAATCTTTTAAAAATTCTTTGAATTCCCCAACCTTTCCTTTATTTCTAGTAGCAATCAATAACTTATTTTGAGGCTTCATTAAATCTTTCTTTTACAAACTCTTTATCTAAAGATAATATTAACCAAGCCGCTTTTGGGCCATGATCTTTCCCGATTAGCGATAAATAGATCGCCGCAAAAGACTGTTTTCCATTTAACCCCATTTCCTTACCAAGCTCGTATATTTTTGTTTGAAACTCTTCACCACTCCATTTTTTATCTAATTCTCTAGCTATTTTTTTAAGAAACTCTTTTTGTTCTTTAGAGAGATTTTGAGCCTCTACTGGAACCACTTTTTGGATTGTGAATTTATCTTCTTCCGGAGCAAATTTCTCAACCCAGGCCCTTGCATACTTGGCCCATTCCTCAAGTCCTTCTTTTTTAATTTCTTCTTCCATATTTGGCATTTGCACCCATTGCGCCAAAACTGAAAAACGGATATTCGGTGGTTTTTTAATTTCTCCTATTTGCGAAAGTTCAAACGCTCTTGCTAAATCAGCATCTCCCTTATTGAAATATGCATCAGCTGATTTTTGGTATTCATCAAAAAGATTAGGGATAGCAAGCGTTCCATCCGGATCGAATTCAATCGCCCTTTTATAATCGGTTCTTGTGAATAAGAATCTACCAAGCTCCCAAGGCAAAACACCCGAGAGATCTCTGGCTGTTAAGCCCAACCCTTTTGAAGAAGCCATTTTCTTACCGCCAATCAAAATAAATTCGTATGGTAAATTATAGGGATTGGGATAATCAAAAACTTCTTTGCATAATTCTTTAGCAATATCTCTTGAACCGCCGGCTGAAGAGTGATCTTTACCCGCACCCTCAATCGTTACCCCCATTACTTTCCAATGAGCGGGCCAGTCAACTTTCCATGGTAATTTCCCATTACCATCAAATGGGCTCATCTTACCTTTATTACCACAGCCTTTTGCCCACTTAACCATTGTAGGTTCACAGATATATGACACATTTTCCCCATCCCATTCATAAACTTTGGTGGTACCGAGTTTTCCACATTTCTCGCAAATCACTTGAAACGGCAACCAACCCTGATCTTTTTTTGTACTACCTGAAACTCTTTGATAAATATCCTGGATTTTTTCGGCGTTATCCAAAGCGATTTTTATTACCTCATTAAATTCCCCGGCATGATACATGTCCCAAGAAGACAAAAACTCCGCCTCTACGCCAAATCCCTTTAAAACTGTTTGGAAATCCTTAGCAAAAAAATCAGCGAAGCTTTCATATCCTTCTTTAGGAGATGGAGCCATTCGAACAGGAACACCTAGGTATTTTTCAAAATCCTTCACCAATTCCTTAGGTAAACCATCAATTGAATCAAAATCATTTATTACATACGTCCATTTAATTTCATTACCGGTATCTTTTATGGCCTTATAAAGAATGTCGTGCACTAGCGGACCACGGAGTGATCCAACATGAGCAAAACCCGATGGGGTAAACATATCATCTATCCAATAAGGTTTGTATTGCCCAGAATCAATAATGTCCTTTGCAACGCTATCAGCCCAAAACATAGCTTAATTATAGTAGTTTTTTACTCTGAATTATAGAGCCTGAATAATTTTTTAAATCGAGGAAAAGTCTAAAGTTGCAAAATAATCGTCTACTGTTTCCGCTCTCCTAATTTGTTTTACTGAACCATCTGTCTTTAATAAAAGCTCCGCTGACCTAAGCTTTCCATTGTAATTAAAACCCATTGCATATCCATGCGCTCCCGTATCATGAATTACAACAATATCCCCAATCTCTATCTTTGGCAGTTTTCTGTCAACTGCAAATTTATCATTGTTTTCGCATAAAGATCCTGTTACGTCATAAATATTGTCCAGGGATTGATCTTCTTTACCTAAAACTGTTTCGTGATGATAAGCCCCATACAACGCGGGACGCATCAAATTTGCCATGCAGGCATCAACTCCAATATAATTTTTATAAATATGCTTTTCGTGAATTACTTTAGTTACCAAATATCCATAAGGTCCCGTTACCATTCTTCCGCATTCAAAAACAATCCTTAACGGATTAAGTTTATTTTTGACAATTATATTTTCATAAAGTGTTTTAATTTTTTTGGAGAGTTCTTCTAGGTTAACCGCTCGTTGTTCTAATTTATAAGGAATTCCTATCCCTCCGCCTAAATTGACAAATTCAAGTCTTATACCAAGCTTCTCATGAATTTCTATCGCTAAATCAAATAGCATCTGCGCTGTTTCTACCAAGGCGTTAACGTCAAGCTCATTGGAAACAACCATCGTATGCAACCCAAATCTTTTAACCCCTTTCTTTTTCATAATTTTATATGCTTTAAATAGTTGCTCTTTTGTTAATCCATATTTTGCCTCTTCGGGTTTACCGATAATTACATTTCCCTTGCTTTTTCTTAAGGGCCCCGGATTATATCTAAAACAAATAATTTCCGGAATTCCAGCAGTTTCTTCAAGCATTTTAATGTGAGTTATATCATCGAAATTTATGATTGCACCCAATTCTTTAGCTTTTTTGAATTCTTGAGCCGGTGTATCGTTTGAGGTAAACATAATATTTTCACCTTTAATTCCCACTTTCTGGGACAAAATTAATTCCGGCAAAGAACTGCAATCCGCTCCCATACCTTCTTCTTTTAAGATTTTAATAATATAAGGATTGGGAAGTGCTTTAATGGCAAAATAATTTTTAAAATCGGGGGCCCAAGCAAAAGCTTTATAAAATCTTCTGGCGTTTTCTCTAATGCCTTTTTCGTCGTAAATATGAAGTGGTGTGGGATATTTTTTGATGATATTCTCAATTTCAGATTTGGTAAAAGGCAGAGAATCTTTTGAGGTTAATTTAATAATTTTGACTTTGGCTTGTTTTATTTTCCCATTTACAATATCTTCAAGAAAATCAATGCTTGGATGTTTTCCTCTTATGTTTCGAGCCGCATCTTGCAATTCTTTACCAAATATTTTAAGCCCAAGCTTTGCTTCTTTAGGAGTAATTTTATTCTTACCCTTTTTTGCCAAATATAAATAAAGCTGCAAAGAATTTTGTTTCCCCGGCAAATTGGGAATTTCCATTACCTGATCTTTTTCACGAAGTTCAATCTTTTTAATATCTTGAATACTTACATTAAGCGCAGCAATTCGCGATTGAAAATCTTCGGGTAAGTTTGAGGTTTTAGCAATCACAGTTTTAAATTATCTTTGATATCTTTAATCGCTTTTTTGACATTTTCCCTGTGTCCAAAAGCCGAAAGTCTAAAATATCCCTCTCCCATTTTGCCAAATCCGGCGCCAGGAGTACCAACTACATGCGTTTCGTTTAATAACTTATCAAAAAACTCCCATGATGTTAAACCCTTGGGACATTTAACCCAAATATAGGGCGCGTTTACTCCTCCAAAAATCTTTAAACCCAAGTCCTTTAACCCCTCACTTATAATTTTTGCATTTCCCATGTAGTACTTAATTTGCTGATGAGTTTGTCTTTGCCCTTCGGCAGATAAAACAGCCAATCCACCCTCCTGAACAATGTTTGATGCTCCGTTAAACATAGTTGTTTGCCTTCTGTTCCAGATTCTATTGATTTCTCCCGTTTCTGAATTTTCAATGCTTAATTCTTTTGGCACAATTGTCCACCCAAGTCTGACTCCGGTAAACCCGGCTGATTTGGAAAAGCTTTGAATTTCAATCGCGCATTTCTTGGCACCTTCAATTTCATAAATGCTTTTAGGAAGAGTTTTGTCTTGTATATATTCTGAATAGGCGGCGTCAAAAATAATAACCGCTTTATTTTTAATGGCATAATCGACAAATTCCTTAAGCTGCTTTTTTGTGGCAACTGCGCCAGTTGGATTATTCGGACTGCAAATAAAAATTAAATCTACTTTTTCGCTTGGCGGTTTTGGAATAAAACCATTATTTAAATTTCCTTCCAGATAAACGATTTTTTTACCGCCGATAATATTAGCATCTACGTATACGGGGTAAACAGGATCTGAAACCGCAACTACTGAATTTGTTGAAAAAATTGATGCAATATTAGCGCAATCTGTTTTCGCTCCGTCGCTGACAAAAATTTCATCCGCCGCAATTTCCAGTTTTCTTTTCCCATACCAATTAGAAATTGCCTGTCTTAACCGGCTATCTCCCTGCTCATCTCCATAACCTGTATAAGTTTTTAAATCACCTAATTTTTTTGCACCAAGCTCTAAGCCTTCAATAACCGCGGGCACAATCGGTTCCGTAGTATTACCAATTCCTAATCTTAAAACCTCACTACCAGGATTAGCCTCCAAAAAAGCTTTTGTTCTTTTTGCAATTTCTGAAAAAAGGTAGCTTTGGGCTAATTTTTTATAATTCAAATTTGTTTTTGCCATATTTAAAGATATCCTTTCATTTTAAGTAACTCCGCCGTTAAAATTGCCCCTCCGGCCGCGCCTCTAATTGTATTATGCGAAAGTCCGACAAACTTATAATCAAGAATTATATCATCTCTTAACCTTCCAACGCTAATCCCCATTCCGTTTCCCAAATTTCTATCCAAACCTGTTTGCGGCCTATTTTCTTCATCAAAAACTGTGATAAAGGGGCTGGGCGCTGATGGAAGATTTAATTTTCTCAACGGATTAAAATTTTTCCAAGCGCCTAATATTTGTTCTCTGGTTGGTTTATTTGCAAAAGAAACTGCAACCGATGCCAAATGCCCGTTTGATACCGGAACCCTGATGCAAGTTGCAGAAATAGTTGGTTTTTTTGCTAATTCAATTGTTCTATCCTTAAGTTTTCCCCAAATTTTTAACGGCTCTTTTTCTGTTTTTTCCTCTTCTCCTCCAATAAAAGGAATAACGTTATCATTCATCTCAGGCCAACTTTCTAAAGTTTTTCCCGCTCCGGAAACCGCCTGAAATGTTGTTACTTCAATTTTTTGAGGATTAAAACTCATTAAGGCAGTAACCTGAGGAACAAAGGATTGTATCGAACAGTTTGGTTTTACTACAATAAATCCCTTTTCCCAACCATGATTTCTTTTTTGAATTTCGATTATCTCTAAATGCTCTGAGTTAATCTCCGGAATTATCATCGGCACATCCTCGGTAAAACGGTGGGCCGAATTATTAGACACAACCGGAATCCCAAGAGATGCAAAGCTATTTTCAATTTTTCTGATTTGTTCTTTTTCTAAATCTAAAGCCGAAAAAACCAATTTCACCTGAGAAGCGATTTTTTTGGCGTCTTCTTCAACCGCTAAGACGATTAATTTTGAAACTGCGTCGGGAATCTTTTCTTCCATTAACCATTTTTCTGCCACCGCTTGCTCGTATGGTTTACCCGCCGAGCGGGGCGAAGCCGCAACGCAAACCACTTCAAACCAAGGATGGTCTTTCAACAAAGCAATAAATCTCTGTCCGACCATACCGGTTGCACCCAAAATGCCTACTGGAATTTTGCTCATATTAATTCTAACTCCTTTAGGCATTTTTCAACTGCCGCTCTATTTTTATCCTCAATTGGCACAAGCGGTAAGCGGAAATTCTCTTGCATGTATCCCATCATTGAAAGCGCTGTTTTAACTGGAATTGGATTGGATTCAATAAAATTAACTTTCATTAAGCTTAAAAGATTAAAATGTAACTTCCGAGCTTTGTCCCAATCTCCTTTTAAGGCAGCCTGACAAAGATTTGTAAATTCCTTTGGAACTTCGTTTGCAACAACACTAATACAGCCTTTTCCACCCAAAATCATCAGCGGAAGCGTCATTGAATCATCTCCTGATAAAACTATAAAACCTGATGGAGCGTTTTTAATAATCTCGCCCATTTGATCAATACTTCCAGATGCTTCTTTAACTGCAATCACTGCTGGAACTTCTGTTGCTATTCTTACAATAACTGCCGGTAAAACATTTGATCCTGTTCTTCCGGGAACATTGTATAGAATAATCGGCAAATCTACTGCACCCGCAATTGCTTTAAAGTGAGCCACTAATCCATTTGGTGTTGGTTTATTGTAATAAGGCGTAACATGAAGCAACGCATCTACTCCCATTTTTTGGGCAATTTGCGAAAATTTTATCGCTTTTTGAGTATTGTTTGACCCCGCGCCTGCGATAACCGGTACTCTTCCTGCAACCTCATCTACCACACATTTTATAACCGCTGCATATTCTTCGTCAGTTAGCGTTACCGCTTCTCCTGTTGTGGCACAAACAGCAATTCCGTTAATCCCTCCATCTAATTGATATCTAACTAATTTCTGCATGGCTTGAACATCAAAGGAACCATCTTTTTTAAATGGTGTGACAATGGCTGTAATTGCTCCTTCTAATTTAATTTTTTTCATTTTTCACCTCCTTCGCTTTTAAAAACATCATCAATTGTAAAAAGACCCTTTTTGCCTAAGATAAACTCTGCCGCTAAAAGAGCTCCTTCGGCAAAACCACGCCTGTTGTGAGCCGCGTGTGATAAAGTGATTGAATCCGCAGCGCTGTCAAATGTCACTTGATGAAAACCGGGATTTCTACCTCCTCTGATTGAAGCAAAATGAAGCTCTTCCGGATTTATTTTTCTGTCCAGTTTTTCTGTTTGGACTACGCTTTTGGATGGAAAGTTCCCCATAATTTCTTTTGCTATTCTTAATGCTGTTCCTGATGGACTATCCTTTTTACCGGTATGGTGAACTTCAAAACCATAAACATCGTAATTACCAAACCTCGTCATTAATTTTGCAGCATGAGCAACCACCTGAAAAAAGATGTTAGCCCCCACTGAAAAATTTTGCGCATAGATTAAGCCGGTACCGCTTTCAGTCACTATTTTTTCCACCTCGTCAATATTTTTATACCAACCGGTTGTTCCCACCACCATATTCACGCCTAAAGCTGCAACTTTTTTGATATTTTCAACAACAATTTGGGGCGACGTAAAATCAATTACCACGTCCGCTTTCCTTACTTCTTTTTCGTCTATTTGATCTCCCAAATGCTCAAGATTAATTGCAACAATTTGATGTTTACCTGATTCATTGATCAGTTTTTCAATTTCTTGCCCCATATTACCATGTCCAAGTAAAACAATTTTCATATTAATCAAATCCCCCTAAAGCAAAATTATGCAAAGATCCAGAACTATTATATTGATTGTTTAAAAGTTTTAGCAATAGTTGATTGTGTAATACTTTTACAACATGCTCTACTTGATCCTGCTGCATTACTAAACTGACATTAATATCTGACGCTCCTAACGAGATCATTTTAACTAAAATTTTTTCTTTATCCAAAATGTCAAAGATTGCTTTAATCGTCGAACTTGAAGCTACAATTCTTTCGCCAACTAGGGATACTATCCCTAAGTTTTTGGTAGTTGTAACGGAAGAAAATTTAGAAAGTTCTATTAAAACACTATCCAGGTGTTCATCGTTGTCTAAAGTTAAAGAAACACTTACTTCAGACACACTAACTAAATCTATCGAGATATTTTTATTGGCAAATATTTGAAAGACCCTCGCCAAAAAGCCTTTTTGTAAAAGCATTTTTGTTGAATAGATATTAATTAATGTAATTCTCTTTTTCGAGGAAATTGCTGTAATTGGATTCGCTATTGTTGATTTATCCACAATTAGACTACCGGAACCTTTAATATTAAAACTATTTAATATGCGAACAGGAATACCATTTTTGACAGCCGGTCGAATTGTGCGAGGATGCAAAACTTTGGCTCCAAACGTTGCAAGTTCCGATGCTTCTCGATATGAAACTGTTTTAAGGAGCTTGGCATTTTCTACCAAGCGGGGGTCAGCGGAAAATATTCCATCAACATCGGTCCAGATTTGTATTTCCTCTGCGTCCAAACAAAACCCAAGAATAGATGCTGAATAATCCGATCCCCCTCTACCTAAGGTTGTTGTTTTGCCATCCTCTGTTGCGCCGATATAACCTGTTACCACCGGTACTATACCTTTTTTAACCATTGGCATTAAAATCTTTCTAGCATTTCTTTTCGTAGACTGTGCGAGGAATTCTGCCGAACCAAAATTATCATCGGTAACGATTATGTCCGTAGCAACAACTTGCATTGTTTTTATACCCATATCTTCAAGAGCATTGGCAATAATATATGACGACAAGATCTCCCCATAAGAAACTAATTTATCTAAAGAAGCTTTATCAAAATGTTTTGTTTTAGCAATCCGCCTGACTTCATTAAGTTTATTCTCAATGTAATTAGACATACTTTTTCTTTTTGAATTATCCGTGAACAACTCATTAATCAAATTTTGATGTAGAACGTTAATTTTCTGAATGATTTCTTCCACTTGAGAGTAAGACGCAGTAGTAATAGACAACAGAAAATCCGTTACTCCACTAAGAGCGGAAACCACTACGATTGGTTTTCTATGAAGATCTACTTTAACAATTTCCGCAATTGTTAAAATCCTTTCTTTTGTACTGACCGATGTACCGCCAAATTTTGCTACTATCATATTCCTCCTTAAATATCTTACGATCTTGCACCTTGAGCAGCAACCATAGATTGAGCTAACATATTTAATGCCGCAGCTGTTACCGCGCTCTCTCCAAGTGTTTTCTCCAATGCCTGCTCAAAACTCACAGCGAATCCTTGCCTTGCTTGACAAGGATTTCCTTCGTGATCTATTGCAAAATAACGCGCTGCAGGGTTACCAAAAACCCTACCCAATTGAATAAGTGCATGCCCCCCATCGGGATTTGAAACTACAATTTCTTCGGGAACCCCTCTTTCAACATCCTCACTTACCACCATGAAGGCATCGTCAGGGAAATAAGCTCCTTCAAACCTAACAGTTTCTGACATGAAAAGAATTATACAGCAATAATTCCATGTGTCAATTTTTAAACAGAATTTGACAAAAATGTACTTAAATGTTACACTTGTCACATGATAAGCACAGCCGAAGTCGTTGAAAGTCTAGTAAAAGCTTCCCCCCTGTTGGAAGACGGGCTTTCGCGAGGTATTATCAGCTATTCCGCTTTAGCCAGAGATTTACGCCCCCAAATTGAAGAAAAGCTTTTAAAAAACGTTGGCCGGGGCGCAATTGTAATGGCTCTTAAACGAACAAGCAACAAATTGAAAACTAAAAGAAAAGTTACCCAAAATCTAATAAACCTAAACGGCATAACCGCACGATCTAATTTAGCCGAACTTACCTATCTCAATTCCGACACAATAATTGAAAAACATAAAAAAGTATTTTTAGCTTCCGAAAAAAGAAAAGATATATTTTGTAATCTATCACAAGGCGTTAGAGAAACCATGCTTATCGTAGGAGAAGATATCCTTAATGAAATGGAAAAGATTTTTGCAGACGAAAGGCTTGTTGCAAAAATTAAAAACTTATCATCAATAACAATTTTGCTTACAAAAGAAATCGTAAATATTCCGGGAGTCTATTATTCTATTCTAAAACTATTGGCCTGGAATGAAATCAACATTATTGATGTTATTTCCACTTACTCGGAATTAACAATTGTTCTTTCAAATAATGACGTAGATAAAGCCTTTTCGATTTTGAAAAACTATAAAAACACTTAAGCGGAAATTTCGAATCGAGAAACTATTTGATAAGCTTTTTCTTTATTTTCTTCCGTAACATTAACTTGAACTAATCCTTGATTCGGTTGTCCGTAAAAAACCGAAAACCTAAGCGGAGCAATTAGCATTACCGGTAAAAATGCTAGGTCCTCTTCACCGTCAACTAAAATTGTCTTTTTATTTCCATTCCCAAATGCTTCTTGAACTGCTTGAAAAAGCTCCGGTGTAATTGTTCCATGGGGATTTTTTATTTTTTGCACATTTTTGTTATCCAACCCCAATTCTGAAAGGTCATAAAATTTAATTTGTCTTTGCACGAAAAAGTCGACAATTGATAAGAATTGATTAACGTTTTTTTTGTTGAATTTTTGAACTGTTATATCTCCAATTGCTATTGCTTTTGATCCCTCAATATCTTCCGGCACTTCGGCTAAAAGCTTTTCCCATGGATATTGCAAAGCTGAACGCAAAGTATCGGGAAGAACAAGAATTTTGTTTTGCCATTTCTGATTTAAATAAGACCTGCCTTCGCGGTTAATTTTACCACGTCTGATCCGAGTTGCTGACAAAACTTTGCCATCATCCGCCAACTCTAACGGCAAAACAACTATTTCAAGTTCCGAAAGATTGTTTTGTTTTCTTTTTTCATTAATCTCCGTTGCCATTCCGGCTGTCTGCGAAGTTACAGCAATCGCCTGAATAT
>Ga0182027_10015847_pt1 | contig 10329 bp, 9 predicted proteins | sample 712E1DmetaG_FD_121300 | JGI IMG/M metagenome (GOLD analysis project Ga0182027, IMG submission 121300) | Permafrost microbial communities from Stordalen Mire, Sweden - 712E1D metaG (Illumina Assembly) | ecosystem: Environmental > Terrestrial > Soil > Wetlands > Permafrost | place: Sweden... | reverse complement strand
CGGCACCTTCACGGTCGACAACACCGGCTGGTTCGGGTCGGTACTTACGGTGCCGATCATCAATCCGCCCGAGGTCTGCATTCTCACGACCGAGGCTGTCGTGAAGCGGCCGATCGTTCGGGAGACGCCCGAGGGAGATGTAATAGCGGTTCGGTCTATGATGAACCTCGTAGCCGGCTACGATCACCGGGCCACCGACGGCGCCCAGATCGGGAAGTTCGTCCGTGACGTGATCTGCTGGCTCGAGGCGGTCGGGCCCGACTCGGCGATCTACTAAGGTCGACAAAGTCGACCAGCGAACAACCAGAGGCGAGGCCCAGCTCGAAATGTCCGACTCGACCGAACTCAATCCGACGCCGCTCGCCGGGCCCGCGCGGCCCGCCTCGCCGCTCGCCGCCCGCGAGTTGCCGTCGATCGCCATGGGCGGCGGCACTTACGAACCGGCCCTCGACGGCTCCGCCGCGCCGCGCCGCCATCCCGACTGGATCAAGGCCCGAATTCCTTCCGGCGAAACGTATCAGGAGATGCGTCGGCTCCTCCACGGCTTGACGCTGCACACCGTCTGCGAAGAGGCCCATTGCCCGAACATGGGTGAGTGCTGGGATCAGAAGACCGCCACGGTCATGATCCTGGGCGACACCTGCACTCGGGCGTGCGGGTTCTGCGCCATAAAGACGGGCAAGCCTACGATCCACGACCTCGACGAGCCGCGGCGCGTGGCCGAGGCGCTCAGCGGGCTCGGACTCGACCACGTCGTCGTCACGAGCGTGGCCCGCGACGATCTGCCGGACGGCGGCGCGAGCGTCTTCGCGGACACGATCCGCCGGCTCCGCGCGGCGTGCCCGGGCATGGGCGTGGAGGTGCTGATCCCCGACTTCAACGGCGAGGCGGAGCCACTTCGGACGGTCATGGCGGCCGGGCCCGACATCCTGAACCACAACGTCGAGACGGTCGCGCGGCTGCAGAAGCCGGTTCGAAAGCGAGCTCGATATGAACGTTCGCTTGGCGTGCTCGCCCGGGCGAAGGAGTATGCCCGCGAGTTGGGCCCCTACAGCGCCGCCGAGAAGCCGTCGGCGCTCGCCGTCCATACGAAGTCGTCGATCATGGTCGGGCTGGGCGAGACTCGACCTGAGTTACACCAGACCTTCCTGGACCTGCGCGCGGTGGACTGCGACATCCTGACCCTGGGCCAATACCTGCGCCCTTCGCCGGCCCACCTGCCGGTCGAGCGCTACTACCATCCCGACGAGTTCGCCGAGATGCGCGAGGAAGCGCTGGCGCTGGGCTTCAAGCACGTGGAGTCGGGGCCTCTGGTGCGGTCCAGCTACCACGCCCGCGACCAGGTTCCCGATGCGGAGGCCCGCCGCGCGGCGCGTGCCGCCGGAGTGGCGGGAGTGGCGGCGTCGTCGACCGCGGCGCCGGCCGTGGCGCCGGAAGTGGCCGCGTCGTCGACCGTGGCTCCGGCTCCCGCCGGACCCCGCATCGACGCAGACGGTCGGGTCATCTACCGCGCCCGCTAGTCGAACGGGGAGGGGAGCGCTGTGTTCCAGGCAGAGGTCGAGTCGGCTGTCGAGTCGTCCGCGGAGTCACCGGTTCGGCGCGACTGGCTTGAGCGGCTGCCCAAGGTCGAGCTGCACCTCCACCTCGAGGGCGCGATCCCGCACGACGCACTCTGGCAGCTGATCTGCAAATACGGCGGCGACGCGTCCGTGCCGACGTTCGAGGCGCTGCCGGGCCGGTTCGTCTACCGCGACTTCCCCGACTTCATCGATCGTTGGATCTGGAAGCAAGGCTTCATCCGCGAGGCGGACGACTATGAGCTGATCGGCGCGGCCGTGGCCCGCGAGCTGGCACGGCAGCGGATCGTCTACGCCGAGGCCTTCTTCACTCCGTCCGATGGGAGTGCGTACGGGCTGAAGCCGCCCGAGATTGCGGCGGCCCTTCGGCGCGGTCTGGACTGCGTGGCCGGCACCGAAGTGGCATTGATCTGCGACGTGTGTCGAGACCAGGGTCCCGTGGCCGCGCTCCGGACGGTCGAGGAAGTGGCCGAGGTGGCCGCCGAGGCGAGCGTGATCGGCATCGGCATGGGCGGCTCGGAGCAGTCGTTCCCGCCGGAACCGTTCGCCCGCGTCTACGAGCGGGCTCGCGCGCTTGGGTTCCACACGACTGCGCACGCCGGCGAGGTCGCCGGACCAGAGAGCATCTGGGGCGCGATCCGGGCGCTGCAGGTGGAACGGATCGACCACGGACTGCGCGCCGTGGAGGACCCGGCTCTGGTCTCGTATCTCGTCGAGCGGCGGCTGCCGGTGACTTCGTGCCCCGGCTCGAATGTGGCAACGGGAGCCGTGGCGTCCCTCGACGGGCACCCGATCCGGCAGCTGCTCGACGCCGGGGTCGTGGTCGGCATCAATACCGACGACCCGGCGATGTTCGGGCTCTCGATGGTCGGTGAGCTGGCAGCGATGCAGAGCCGGCTCGGCTTCGGCGACGACGAGGTTCGGTCATTGATGCTCAACGCCGTCGAGAGCTGCTGGCTGCCGGAGGATCGCCGAGCCGCGTTGCGAACGCGACTCGTCTCGGATCCGGGTTGGGTGGAGTAGGCGCGGGCGCGCCGACCACTCCGGGGCGCGTGAAGCGCGGTTAGCTGGGCGCGGCGCGAATTCCGCCGTAAGCGCGAGCAAATTGGCCCGAGCCACACTCCCTGCGTGAATGACGTCCAGGTCGGTTCCGCTATCCGTGCAGTTCGGATTCGACGCGGCATGCGGCAGGTGGACGTGGCCGATACGGCCGGAGTAAGCCAGGCGCTTGTTTCGGCGATCGAGCACGGAAATCTGGACCAGACATCGCTCGGATCCGTCAGGCGAGTGGCTTCAGCAGTGGGAGTGTCGCTGGCCTTTGAACCGCGCTGGCGCGGGGCGGATCTCCCGCGACTTCTAGATGAGAGGCACGCGGCCGTGGTTCAGCAGATCGTGACCCGCCTGACAGCCCTGGCGTGGACGACTCTGCCGGAGCATACGTTCAGCATTCGCGGCGAGCGCGGCTCGGTGGATGTGCTTGCTTGGCGACCGGCCCGGCGCGCCGCACTCGTGATCGAGGTGAAGACCCAGATCGTCGACATGCAGGAGATGTTGTCCACATTCGATCGGAAGCGGAGGCTCCTGTCGACGATCGTTCGCGACCTTGGCTGGAAGCCGTTGGCGGTTGGTGCGCTACTGGTGATGCCGGAAGAAACGCAGGCCCGCCATGCGGTCGCCCGTTACCGGCCGCTCTTCGACGCGACGTATCCGGATCGCGGCCGTTCGGTGCGCGCTTGGCTCCTACGCCCCGAGCACGATCTGCGCGGTCTCTGGTTCCTCAACTTCATCGCAGGTGATGCAAGGCAGCGTCGGGGCGGCGTCTTCAGAGTTCGGCCGAAGCACAGCCGTCCTCCCCGCGTCGTGTCACGCTCAGAGAGCGGCGGCTCAGCCCGGATTGTTTCGGACGATCTGCCATCCGACCGAGGCCGATGCACCTAGCATCACTGCGCCTGAACATGAGGGGCGGATTGGGCCTTTCGGGCCGCTAGCATCAACCCACCTGATGATGAGCGGATCGATTGGCGCCGCCCCGTTCAAATGCCCGCGCCCGGCCCCGCGCCCCGCGGTCGCGCCCGGCCCCGCGCCCCGCGCCCGCGCCCCGCGGTCGCGCCCGGCCCCGCGGTCGCGCCCGGCCCCGCGCCGCTACAGGATCTTGGAGAGGAACGCCTTGGTTCGATCCTGCGTGGGCGCCGAGAAGACCTGGTCGGGCGTGCCCTCCTCGACGACAACTCCGTCGTCCATCATGACGACGCGGTTGGCGACTTCACGGGCAAAGCCCATCTCGTGGCTGACCACGATCATCGTCATGCCTTCGCGGGCCAGCTCCTTCATGACCTCGAGAACCTCGCCGATCATCTCGGGGTCGAGCGCGGAAGTCGGTTCGTCGAAGAGCATCAAGGCGGGTTTCATCGCCAACGCGCGTGCGATCGCGATGCGCTGCTGCTGGCCGCCGGAGAGCTGGTTCGGGAAGACTTTCTCCTTGGCCGCCAGGCCGACGCGCTCGAGCAGCGCCCGACCCATCGTCATGGCTTCATCGTGATCCATTCCGCGCACGTGGATGGGGGCCTCGATGATGTTCTCCAGGGCCGTCATATGCGGGAACAGATTGAAGCGCTGGAAGACCATGCCGATCTCCTGGCGCTGCCTGGCGATGTTCTTCTCTTTGTCCTCGACCAGCCTCTTGCCGCCCACGGCCGCGCCCCGGCCCACGACGGGCAGACGGTTCACGATGGGCAGACCGCCGACGGCCGGCAAACCGCCGCTGGCCTCGGCCTCGCGGTAGCCGATCAGGTGGCCGTTGACGAAGATTCGACCGCTCTGGATCTTCTCCAGGTGGTTGACGCAGCGGATGAATGTCGTCTTGCCCGAGCCGGACGGTCCGATGATGACGACCGTTTCCTGGCGCTTGACCTGCAGGCACACGTCCTTCAGGACGTGCAGGCGGCCGAACCATTTGTTGACGTCGCGAGCGTCGACGACCACGTCCGTGTCCGGCCGCGGGACGCCGCCGATGGCGTCGAGAAGATCGTGAGCGATGGCTGTCATTGTTCGATCGGCGCCCTTAGCGACATGAATCTCGCGGCGAAACCTGGATTACGCGGACCTGCTCCGCCCCCCGATAATGTCGACGTGCCGCGGGAGAAGCGCCGCTCGATCCGGGCCTGGACGAAGCCCCAGGTCGTCGTCATGAGCAGGTACCAGACGGCCGCTCCGGCGAAGAGCTCGAGGGTTGCGTAGGAGTGGCCCGCGGCCACGGATGTCGTGTTGTACAGCTCGAAGACGCTGATGACGGTCAGCAACGACGTCGTCTTGAGCATGTTGTTGAACTCGTTGCCGAGCGGCGGAATAATGACCCGCGCCGCCTGCGGCAGAACGATCCGCCGCATCGTCTGACCGTAGGTCATGCCGAGCGACTTCGAGGCCTCGGTCTGACCGGGGTCAACCGACAGGATGCCGGCCCGGACGATCTCGGCCATGTACGCGCCTTCGTTGATGCCCAGGATGATGATCCCGGCGAAGACAGCGGGCAGGATGTTGACGGGGCCGAAGACGATTGCGGGCCACTTGAAGATGCCGGCGGTCGGGAAGCCGTAGTAGAAGAACATCAGCTGGACCAGCAGCGGCGTGCCCCGAAACAGCCAGACATAGAGGCTGGATATGTACCTGAACGGGCTGAACTTGGCCATCTTCGCGATCGCGGCGAAGACGCCGAGGACGACACCGATGGCCTGCGCTACGACCGAGATGACCAGCGTCAGCCCGATCCCGTTGACCAGAGCGGGGCTGGGGTGGAACAGGGAGTCCCAGAAGAACTGGGGTCTGATGTTCGCGTTGCTGGTACATCCGGCGACGCTCATCGCGATGAGTACGAGGCACCCGGCGAGCGCTGCTCGCCGGGTGCCGAAGCGGCTAAGGGTGGACGCGGTCATCTCGCGGGGCTAGGGGTTGCGGTTTAGGGGTTACTTGGACGCTGCCGGCAGCGGCGTCGCGTTGACGTCCGCGGCCGTGATCGCGCCGGACTGAACTCCCCACTTGGTGAGGATCGTTGTGTACGTGCCGTCGCTGATCATCGCCAGCAGATCCTTCTTGACCTCGTCGCGGAGGGCGGTGTGGCTCTTCTGAACACTGATGCCTTCGGCGCCGCGCTCGAGGGTCATGGACGAAGGGGCCAGCTCGAACTTGCCGGCGGCCTGAACCACTTCGTATCCGGCGACAGGTTCGTCGGTGAAGTGGGCGACTACTGTGCTGGCCTGTAGAGCGGCCAGGGCGTTGGTGTCGGCGTCGAACTGCTGCAACGCGATGGGCTGCTTGCCCTTGGCGGCGCAGTTTGCGTCGAGGCTGTTCGTGGTGTCGTAACCCGAGCCGGTGCCGGCGATGTGGTCGGCTTCGATCGTGCCCTTTTCCGCGGCGACTCCCTGCCCGCAAAGGTCGTCGATCGACTTGACGTTGCTCGGGTTGCCCTTGAGAACCACGAACGACTGGCCGGCGGCGAAGTACGGGACCATGTCGACGGCTGCCTGGCGCTGGGCCGTGATCGTCTGGGCGGAGATGATGATGTCGCAGCTACCACCCTGCAGGGCGGGGATGATGCTGTCGAAGGTGGTGGACGTGACGACGAGCGTCAGGTTCATGCGCTTGGCCAGTTCCTTGGCCAGATCGATGTCGGAGCCGATAGCGTTGTTGCTGGCGTCGAGGCTTTCCTGCGGCGCGTACGACGTATCCGAGCAGACGGTCAGTGTGCCGGACTTGATGAGCTGCAGGGAGCCGGTGCTGCTGCTCGAGCAGCCGGCGAGTCCAACGGCGGCCACCATAGCCGTGGCTGCGAAAACGCCGATCATTCGGAATCGAGACGGAATCACGCGCACTCCTCCTGTCCTCCAGAGCCTCCCAGAGCCGCTCGCCTTCCACCCCGCGACGCGCACCTGGGTACGGGTGGTGGCAGCGTATCCTCACGCGCATCTATCTGCAAGATGAAGTCGGCAGCGTCGGTTGCGGCACGGTTGCAGATCCGCTATGTGCGCCGCGAAGAGTCTTCGATGAGGGCCTCCTGGTGTCACACGCGTACAGGTGACTGAAGCGCTCGCGCGGGAGCTTCCGCGGGCATCGTTCGCGGGCATCAAGCGGCCGAGCCGCTATCCTCTGGCCATGACCCGACAGCTTCCACGCCGCTTCCCACTCGCCGAGCTCCACTGCCATCTCGGCAGTGCCGTGACCCCGGCCATCATGTGGGGCATCGCGCACGAGCAGGGGATCAAGCTGCCGACCAAGGACTACTGGCAGTTCCGCGAGATGATCACCGCCTCGCCGACCCGCGACCACTCCTTCGACGGCTACCTCAGCCTCTTCCACTGGACCGAGCTGATCCAGTCCTCGCCGCTCGCCATGGAGCGTTCCGTATACGAGGTCGTCGGCGGCGCCTATCGCAAGAACAACATCACGACCATGGAGCTGCGCTTCAACCCCATGAAGCGCAACCGTGGCGGCGAGCAGGACCTGGACCACATCATCGCCGCGTCGCTGCGCGGCATGGACCGGGCCACGCTCGAATACCCGATCCGCCCCGGCTTGATCTTCTGCCTGGACCGCGCCTTCCCGTATGCCCTCAACGAGATCGTCGTCGAAAAGGCGATCGCCTGGCGTGACCGGGGCATCGTCGGCATCGACATAGCCGGTCCCGAGTCGACTACCTTCCGACCGGCCGACTACACGACCCTCTTCCGACGCGCCCGCCAGTTCGGGCTTGGGCTGACCGTCCACGTCGGCGAGTCGGGCCCGGTCGAGGAGATCGCCGAGGTGATCGAGGCGCTGGAGCCCGACCGCATCGGCCACGGCGTCAAGGCGGCGTACGACCCCCGAACGATGGTCATGCTGCGTGAGCGCGGGATCGTCCTGGAAGTCTGCCCGACATCGAACCTCCAGACCGGCGTCGTCTCGGGCTGGGAAGAGTTCCGCTGGATCTTCGAGCAGTTCCGCAGCAACGACATTCGCTACGCCATCAGCACCGACGGCCCCGAGATGCTGCGTACCTACATCCGCGACGAGCTGGCAACGCTGGGCCGCCTCGGAATCCTGTCGTACGAGGAGCAGGTCCGGGCGGCGGAGACGTCGATCGAGGCCTCGTTCGTGCCACGTGTCAGCGAGGTTCCGGAAGCCAGGTTCGAGCCGGCCACTCGCGAAGAAGTGGAACGCGAAGAGGCGTAGAGGCTGGGCGCGCCAGGGCGGCGTGGGCCTGGCGTGCGTGGCGCCGCTGCCCCGCCGCCGCCTCGCCGCCCGCCGCCGCTACGTCTCGAGCGGTTCCACCCGGTAGGTGCAGCTGCGGCCGCCGGAGGCGATGTGGCATTCGCGCGTAACGTTCGCGCCGAGGATCTCGCTGAAGAGCGCCAGCTCTTCCTCGCAAGCGATCGGGTAGGGGCTGGACACTCCGGAGATGGCGCAGTTGTGCTCGCTGAGGCGGATCGTGCCGTCCTGGTCGCGCGCGGCGCGGCCCAGGTAGCCGGTCTCGTCCTGGTAGCTCGCCACCTCGCGGACCCGCTCCCAGAGAGTGGCTCCGGCCGGCAGCCGCTCCGCCAGCCGCCCGCCGATGCGGGACTTGAGTTGCTCGCGTCGAACCTCGAAGACCTCGCGGAGAAGCGTGTCGCCGCCGATCGACCGCAGCGCGGTCAGGATCGACTGGGCCAGTGCCCCGTAGTTGGCCGGGAAGAGTTCCTGCGCGGCGGCCGTGAGGTCGTAGACGTGGCGGGGCCGGCCGACGCCGTGGCGGCTCAGACTCCGGGTTACGAGGCCGGCCGACTCGAGGGTCCGAAGCTGCTGCAGCACGCCGGTACGGCTCGCACCCACGCTGTCGGCGACCTGGTCCGGGGAGGCGGGACCACCGGTCCGCAACGCATACAGAACTTCACGCCGGAGGGTCGAGGAGGCACCGGGCCCCGGCGTCGGCGTCACGAGCGGAGTCGCGGTCCGGACCCGGCGTTCCATGATCTGGGCATCGGTGCCGTGCTCGAAAGGGTGGCCGTTGCCGATTGGTTGCTCGAACGGTCCGGTCGCCCACGTGGCGGCTCTGCGTGCCTGGGGGCCGCCTGGGGTCGAGGGAGAGTCTGATGACCCCGCGGTCTTGTGATCCATGCCGCAAAAAGTAGCAGTGCGCGCCGAAATCTGCTCGGCCCCCCGTGGGCGTATCAGCGCCGAAGGCGTTACCGCCGGTGGTCGAGGCTTGGACTCGCCGTCCACGGTCCTTTGCCGTACGATCACGGACGACCCCCGGTGGTGGAACCGCCCGCACTTAGTGGTGGCCGGTCGGTGAGCCGGGGTCTGCCAAGCGTTCGCATAGGGAGCCCCGGTGCCAGAGATACGAGCCTTTCGCGCGCTCCGCTTTGATCGCAGGGTGGTCGGAGACCTGAGCCGCGTAATCTGCCCGCCTTATGACATCATCGGGCCGGAGTTGCAGCAGAAGCTGCTGGCACGCAGCCCGGTGAACGCGGTTCGCCTCGACCTGCCCGCGATCCCGGCCGGCGGCGAGCCGGACGACCGGTACAGGGAGGCGGCGCGGACCTTGTCGGCCTGGCGAATGGACGGCACGCTGCTCAAGGACGGCCAGGCGTGCATCTACGTCTACGAGCAGACCTACCTCGTCCCGGGCAGCGATCTCATTCGGACGCAGCGTGGCTTCTTCGGCCGACTCTACGTCGAGGACCTCGGTCCGGGCTCGGGCGTTCTGCCGCACGAGCGAACCCTTTCGGCCCCCAAAGAGGACCGCTACAAGCTGATGCGGGCTACCGGTGTCAACACCAGCCCGGTCGTCGGGTTGTTCGCGGATCCGAGCGGCGCGTCCGTCGAAGCGCTGGCCGCCATTGCCTCGACACCGCCCGATGCGGACGTCGTGGACGACGACGGCGTGCGCCACCGACTCTGGGCAGTTCCCGAGGATGGGCCCCTGCGCAGCCCGGTCAGGCTGCTGCTCGAGACGGCTGGGCGGAAGCCCGTGACGATCGCCGACGGCCACCACCGCTACGAGACCGCCATCCGCTACCGCGATGAACGGCGCGCCAACAAGAGCGGCGAGGCAGACCCCGCCGCCGATTACGTGATGATGCTGTTCCTCGAGACCACGTCGCAGAAGCTGACCGTCCTGCCGACCCACCGCATCGTTCGCGGGCTGGGCGACGAAGGCGTCCACGACTTGATGGACCACGCCCGCTGGCTTTTCGAAGTGGAGCCCGTCGCCGACAGGTCCGAGCTGGAAGCCGCGTTCGCCTCGGCCGACGCGCCCGGCGGGCAGGGTCGCTTCGGACTCTGGACGCGCATCGGAGGAGCCGTTCTGACGGCCCGAAGAGACGACTTCTCGGTGTCGCTCAAGGGCAGTGGCGCGGCGCTCAACCGCCTCGACGTCACGCTCGTGCAGGTCGCCCTGAGCCGGTTGTGCGGCATCGATGCGGCGGCCATCGCGGCGGGCCGCCTGGCATACACCAAATCCGTCAAGGAGGCCCTCGATCGAGTCGACGCCGCAGCGGACGGCGCCGATGCCGCCTTCTTGCTCGACCCGACGCCCGTGGCCGAGATTGCGGCCGTGGCCGCGGAGGGCGACGTCATGCCGCAGAAGTCGACCTACTTCTTCCCCAAGGCCCTTACCGGTCTGATCATCAATCCCCATGAGTGGTGACACTGAGCAAATGAGCGACAACATCCCCGACGAGCTGCACGTCGCCGGATCTCATCCGGCGGCCGCCAACGCCCGCCCGATCCGCAAGGACAAGAT
>Ga0182027_10015846_pt1 | contig 10329 bp, 9 predicted proteins | sample 712E1DmetaG_FD_121300 | JGI IMG/M metagenome (GOLD analysis project Ga0182027, IMG submission 121300) | Permafrost microbial communities from Stordalen Mire, Sweden - 712E1D metaG (Illumina Assembly) | ecosystem: Environmental > Terrestrial > Soil > Wetlands > Permafrost | place: Sweden... | reverse complement strand
TACCGCCTTCCGCCGGATGCCCAGCCAGCCTAAACGGGATCCATGCGGACGAACCACCATCGTCCTCGTATCGAACCGGACCATCCGATGAACATTGTAGGAGCCTGCTTGCAGGCGATTCCTCCTCTGCAATCGCGAGTAAACTCGCTCCTACAACGGCACAGCTTTTGCTAAGCCAGACTCACTCGCCGAGGCGCTTGGCGGGCACGAGGTAGTTGCGGACGTAGTCCTGTACGGCTTCGGCGAGCGGCGTGACCGCCCTCGCGTAGCCGGTCCGGCGGAGCTTGGTGATGTCCGCCTGCGTGAAATACTGGTAGCGGTCGCGCAGCGCCTCGGGCATCTCGATGAACTCGATCTCGGGCTTCCGCCCGAGCGCGGCAAAGATCGCCGAGGTCAGCTCCAACCAGGTGTGGGCCTGACCGGAGCCGAGGTTGTACAGCCCGCCCGCGGTCGTCGCGGTTTCGGCGAAATGCAGAGTCATCCCGACCGCATCCTTCACGTAGAGGAAGTCGCGCTGCTGCTCACCATTTTTGAACTCCGGCTTGTAGCTCTGGAAGAGCCGCACCTTCCCGGTGTCGAGGATCTGCCCGTAGGCCTTGTGCACGAGCGAGCGCATGTCCCCCTTGTGATCCTCGTTCGGCCCGAAAACGTTGAAATACTTCAGACCCACAATGCGGCCCAGGAGTCCCTCGCGCTGGGCGTAGAGGTCGAAGTGCTGCTTCGACAGTCCGTATGGGTTCAGCGGGCGCAACCGGGCGAGGTTGTCGTCCTGGTCGTCCATGCCGGCGGAGCCGTCGCCGTAGGTCGCAGCGGACGAGGCGTAGATGAAGCGCGCCCCCTGCGCCAGCGCCCAGTCCGCGACGTCGCAGGTATAGGCGAAGTTGTTGTCGTCGAGATAGGCCTCGTTGCGCTCGGTGGTGGAGGAGCAGGCGCCGAGGTGGAAGACGGTGCCGAAGCGTCCGAACGCCCGCGGGTCCGTCCGCAGCCGCGTCCGGAAGACATCCGCCTCGACGTACTCGGCCAACTTGAGCGGCGCGAGGTTCCGGCGCTTGCCCTCCCGGCCGGCATCCAGCGGGACTTCGCCGTGCCATGTCTTGTGCGGCTCCAGAAAGTCGGTGACGACGAGGTCGGTCCGCCCGCGCTCGTTGAGTGCGTGCACCAGGGCGCTGCCGATGAAGCCCGCGCCGCCCGTGACGAGAATACGGCCTTGATCCAGAGTGCCCATCACTCCTCTTTGGACAATTCCTCGGAGCGGGCCTTGGCCGCGAGCACGGTGTCCTTGATGAGGTCGCGGAAGTCCCGCGCGGCCATGCGCTGGAGGCCGGCGTAGGTCGTGCCGTGGGGGGAAGTGACCTGGTCGCGTAGTGGTTCAGGCTCCGCTTTGGTTTCCGCCAGCAGGCGCGCCGCGCCGAGCACGGTCTCCTGGGCGAGCCGGGCGGCGACTGCGCGCGGCAGGCCGGCGGCCACGCCCCCGTCGCGCAGCGCGGCGACAAACTCAAACACGAAGGCCGGCCCGCTGCCGCTCAACGCGGTCACGGCATCCAGATGTTTCTCCTCGATCTCGATTACCTGGCCAAGCGCGCCGAGCACGCTGTCGACCGTCGCACGGTCAGCCGGGCCGAGCGGCCGCAGGGCGCTCCAGCAGGTGATGCCGGCGCCGATCTGGCCGGGCGTATTCGGCATGGCGCGGATCACGTTGCGGGCGCGGGGGAAGGTCTGGGCGAGGCGCGCGAGCCGCTTGCCAGCCAGGATCGAGAGAACGAGACGGCCGGCGGTGAGATCGGCCAGGCGCGGATCGAGGCCGGCGAGCTGTTGGGGCTTGCAGGCCAGCACGACGGTGTCCGCCGTCGCCAACAACGCGGCGAGGTGGGAGTGGGCGGTGACGCCTGTGCGCCGCGCCAGAGCCAGCGCCGTGTCATCGTCGCCGCCGATGCAGCCGATCTCGGCGGAGGTGGCCGCACCGCGGTGGAGGAGTCCGCCGATCATGGCCGAGGCCATGCGACCGGCACCGATGAAGGCGAAGCTGGCCATGCGCAAAAAGGGGAAAGGGCGGCTCAATCGTTCGCCAGCCGCCGCTGCCGCTGCTCAAATGGGTGCATCAAGATGGCCACCGCGCCGCCGCCGGGGCGGTCTTCCACGGACACTTCGCCCCCCATGTTGCGGAGCGAATGCCGCGCCACGGTCAACCCCATGCCCACACCAACCGTGTGCTTGGTGCTGATGAACGGTTCAAACATGTGGTCGCGCACATCGGGATCAATGCCGCGGCCTTGGTCCTCCACGCGGATCTGCACGAATTTCCCCTCTCGTTTCTGGTCGACCAGACTGGTCACGATGGCGATCGGGCGCCGGTCCAACGGGATGTCGCTGGCGTAGGCCTCCCAGGCGTTGATGAGGACCTTGGAGAGTACTTCCTCAAACACCTCGACATGGGTCTCGATCACGGCGTCGCCCACCGGATTGGTGATGGTGACGGGCTGCGCGATCTTGTAGTCCGCCTGGTAGCGCCGCACGGCGTCCTCGAGGACACGCTGGAGGACGACCTTGGTCACGGGCGGCCGTGTTTTCACCACCAGGGAACTGAGTTGCCGGATGATGGAGACAATGCGGGTGACGGCGTCCTCGACGCTCTGGGCGTTCTTCTTGACCTGCTCGGGCTTGTCGTAGTTGGCCTTGATCAGGTCGAGGTACCCGATCACGACACCGAGCAAGTTGTTGAGATTATGCGCGATGCCCTGGGTGACGGCGCCGATCGTCGCCGCGCGGCGCGCCTCGGTCAGGCGGCGCTGCAGGTCGATGATCTCGCGGTTGATGGCGACGAAGCGCAGCTGCGTCTGGACGCGGGCGAGCGTCTCGTCGAGATCGATGGGTTTGGTGATGTAATCAACGGCACCGACGCCAAGGCCCTCAATTTTGCCCTCTTTCGAACTGCGCGCAGTGACGAAGATCACCGGGATGGACCGGGTCTCCTCGTCGGACTGCAGGCGCTGGCACACCTCGATGCCATCCATCTCGGGCATCATGACATCGAGGAGAATGAGCTCGGGTTTCTCCAGGCGAACCAGTTCGAGGGCCTCTGGGCCCGAATAGGCGGGGATGACCTGCATGCCCTCGCGTTCGAGTTTCCGCTTGAGCAGCTGGACGTTGATCGGCTGGTCGTCCACCACCAGGATTTTGGACACGGACGTCACGATTCGATAGGAGGTTAAGTTGGGCGCGATGGCAAGAGTGGCGTGGCGCCGGTCATGCCCCTTGGCGCTGGCAGTAGGCCTTTAGCGTATTCTTCATCAGCATCGCCACCGTCATCGGACCGACTCCGCCGGGGACGGGCGTGATTTTTCCGGCGATGGGGGCGACCGAGGCGAAATGGACGTCACCGACAAGGCGATAGCCGCTTTTCCGGGTGGAGTCCGCGACGCGGTTGATCCCGACGTCGATCACGACCGCGCCCGGCTTGACCATGTCGGCGGTGACAAACTCCGGGCGGCCGATGGCGGCGACGAGCACGTCGGCCTGCCGGGCGAGCGCCGCCAGGCCGGTCGTCTGGGAATGGCAGATCGTCACAGTGGCGTTGGCCCACGCCTTCTTCTGCACCGCGAGCAAGGCGAACGGCTTGCCGACGAGCAGGCTGCGGCCGATCACGACCACGTGCCGGCCGGCCAGCGCGACGCCGGAGCGTGCCAGCAATTCCATGATCCCGGCGGGCGTGCAGGAGACGAACCCGGAATCATCGTCCTGTGCTACCTTGCCGAGGTTGACGGGTCCGAGCCCGTCCACGTCCTTCTCCGGTGCGATGCGGCGAAAAACGGTGGTCTCGTCGATCGTCGCCGGCAGCGGCGATTGCACGAGGATGCCGTCGACCGCGGGATCGGCGTTGAGGCCGTCGATCAGCGCGAGCAGCCCGCCCTGCGAGATGTCCGCCGGTGGGAGGATGACGCGGCTTTGCACGCCGATTTCCGCGGCGGTTCTCTCCTTGTTTCTGACGTACGAAACCGAGGCGGGGTCGTCGCCGACCCGCACCAGCGCCAGGCAGGGTTTCCGCCCGCTCATCCGGGCGACCTCCGCCTTGAGTTCGGCGACGATTTGGTGGGCGATGCGGGTGCCGTCGATGAGTTCCATGCCAGAAGGCGGGCGGGGACGCAACGGCCGGTCGGGGGCTACTCCGCGCCGAAGCTCTCGACGTCGATCACGATGTCCTTGCCGTCCGTGCTCTGTCGCACCACTCCCGTCACATTCACGAAGTGTTCAAGAATTTTTTCCATTTTCTGGGTCGGCAGGACGCGGGCAACGTCGAGGAACGCGATGCGTTTTCCGTCGGGGTCATTTAGCTGGTAATCGTATTCGGGGCGCGGGCCGACGAGAAATTTTCGCCGGGTCTCGACCACCATGCCCTTGACCGTCCGCGGCAGGGCGGAGACCGGCCCGCTGCTCAGGACGGGCGGGGCATCGGTGACCGCGGTCGGCCGGAGCGGCGCGACGGCGGCAACCGCGGCGGTGGCGGGAGTGGCGGCACCGCCTAACTTGATGTAGCCGACGACGTCCTTGAGGAGCTTGACCTGGGTCCATCCGGAGCGCAGGCCGGTGATCTCGATCTTGTCGCCGTCCTGCATCGTGGCGAGCACCGGGGCGTCCGCCGACGGCAGTTGGCGGATGGCGGCGCCCGGGAGGACATCGAGGGCCTTGGTGAAGTCGTGGTTCCGGACGTAGGCATCGTGCGGGCCGGGCAGTTCAACGGCCATCCAGCCGGCCGGCGCGGTGGCGTTCGCCGCTTCCTTTGGCTCGGTGCCGGCTTTGAGATAGCCGATGGCTGGCGTAGAGGCGTCGGGCTGGACATGGATGGCGGTGGTTTCCATGAGCGGTGCAGCGCCCAGAGTGACGGCCGCCAACAGGGCCGTGGAGGACAGGCAGAGCTTGGTCTTCATAAGCAGCGGATTGTCTTCCGGAGCCGTCGCAGAACGGACCCGGTCAACGGGATTCGATTTCTTTGATAGAAAGTTGTTTCACGCTGCGCAAAGGAATTCCTTGCCGCCCATGGTGCCGGGTGGGCTTTCGATCTGGCCGCGTGACCGTGGGTCGCCCCCGGCATTCCCGAAATCACCAGGTGAACAATGTAGGAGCCTGCTTGCAGGCGATTGCCCCTCCGCGATCCTCCTTCGCGAGGCCTTCGGAGGACAGGTCGCGAGCAAGCTCGTTCCTGCAATTGCGTCGGGCCGGCTCAGGGTGGCGCGGTGAATGCCATCGGCCACGGCGTCGGATCGTCCTGCAACAAGTTGAAGAGCAGGCGGATTATTTCCTGCGGAGCGTCGAGAAAAATCGGCTCGCCCCCTCCGGCCCAATCCGTGCTACTGGTGGCATGACGTTCAACCATCGCATCGCCCTCGTCACCGGTGCCGGGCGCGGCATCGGCAAGGCCATTGCCGAGGTCCTCGCAAAAAACGGCGTCACCGTCATCTGCGTGAGCAAGAATGAAGCAAGCTGCAGCGCGGTTGCCGCCGCTTTGCAGGCGGCCGGATTCCAAGCCAAGGCCCTCGCCGTGGACGTGGCAGACGGCGCGGCGGTGGCCAAAGCCTGCGCGGACGTGCTGGCCGAGTTCGGCACGGTCGACATCCTCGTCAACAACGCCGGGATTACGCGCGACGGGTTGCTGTTCCGCATGTCGGAGGACGATTGGAACGCGGTGCTGAACACAAATTTGTCCAGTTGTTTCCACTGGACCAAACACCTGGGGCGGGCGATGACGCAGAAACGCTGGGGCCGGATCGTGAATATGGCCTCGGTGGCGGGTCTGGTCGGCAATGCGGGGCAGGCGAATTATGCGGCGGCCAAGGCCGGTTTGATCGGTTTCAGCAAGAGCATTGCCAAGGAGTTTGCCCGCCGGAATGTCACCTGCAATGTGGTCGCTCCGGGATTTATCAAGACCGACATGACCGCGGGTTTGGGGGAGGAAATCACCAAGGCGGCCGTGCAATTTATCCCAATGCAGCGGTTCGGCGAACCCATCGATGTGGCTCATGTGGCCGCCTTTTTGTGCTCTGAAGAGGCCGGATATGTAACAGGGCAAGTTTTTACCGTTGACGGCGGCATGGTGATGTGATCCCAAGGAGCACCCGAACTTTGGCCCTTTCCCAATATGGCTGATCAGAAAACCGTCGAACAACGCGTCAAGGAGATCATCGTTAACCAATTGAATGTTAACGAAGAACAGATAACTCCAGAAGCATCTTTCCTTGACGATCTAGGCGCCGATTCGCTCGACACTGTCGAGTTGATCATGGCTTTCGAAGAAGAGTTCAAAGACGAAATCAAGGGCGAGATCCCCGAGTCGGACGCGGAGAAACTGCAGACCGTCGGCGACGTCATAGCATACATCGAAGAGAAGTCCGCGGCCAAATAGTCTTTTCCTCCCTTTTCTCGCGTTCTACCGTGGTTCCTTCGGAAGCCTCCCGGTAGGACGCTTTTTTGTACATGGATGCTGCTCCTTCCGTCCCGCGTGTCGTGGTCACTGGTCTGGGCGTCGTGACGTCGCTCGGCCAGGATCCTGATTCATTCTGGGCCAATATCCTGGCGGGCAAAAACGGCATCGGCCGGGTGACGCAGTTCGATACGACTGGCTATCCGTGCCAGATCGGGGCCGAGATCCTGGACTTCGATCCGACCAAGCACATGGATCCAAAAGAGGTGCGGCGCAACGACCGCTTCACTCATTTTGGATTCGCCGCGTCGAAAATGGCGGTAACCGACGCCGGCCTGAATCCGGCCGCGGAGAATGGCGATCGCATGGGGGTGATCATCGGCTCGGGCATCGGGGGCATGCACGCCTACGAGCAGCAGCTCCACACGCTGTGGGAACGCGGCCCCCGCAAGGTGTCGCCGTTCACCATCCCGTCGCTGATCGTCAACATGTGCAGCGGGCTGGTGGCGATCGAGCTGGGCGCGCGCGGCCCCAACTTCGCCCTGGTGAGCGCCTGCGCGTCGTCCGCCCACGCGCTGGGCGAAGCGTTCCACATCCTGCGGCGCGGTGAGGCGGATGTGATGCTCGCCGGCGGGAGCGAGGCCGCGATCACACCGTTTTCCTATGCGGGCTTCTGCTCGATGAAGGCGATGAGCACCCGCAACGACGAGCCCCACCGGGCCAGCCGTCCCTTCGAGAAGAACCGCGACGGTTTTATCATGGCCGAGGGGGCCGGCATTCTGGTGCTGGAGACGCTCGCTCACGCGCAAGCCCGCGGTGCCCGCTGCTACTGCGAGCTCATCGGTTACGGCGCCTCCTGCGACGCCTTCCACATCACGCAGCCCGATCCCGAAGGCCGGGGCCTCTCGCTCGCGATGAACCGCGCGCTCGCCGTCGCCGGCGTGTCGCCCGCGGAGGTCGAGTATATCAACGCCCACGGGACTTCGACCCCCTACAACGACAAATTCGAAACCCTCGCGATCAAAAAAGTCTTCGGCGAACACGCGCACCGGCTCATGGTCAGCTCGACCAAGTCGATGACCGGCCACTTGCTGGGCGCCGCGGGCGCCGTTGAAGCGATCATCTGCGCGAAGGCCATCCAGACGGGTGAGGTGCCCCCGACGATCAATTACGAGGAGCCCGACCCGGACTGCGATCTCGATTACGTGCCGAACGTGAAGCGGACCGTGCCGGTGCGCACGGTGCTGAGCAACAACCTCGGATTCGGCGGTCAGAACGCTTCGCTCGTGCTGCGCCGGATGGACTAGGCCGGAGGGTCGCCAACGCGGCAGAGCCACCAGAGGCCGTAAGTCGCGTTGGAATCCGGCGCGTTTGTCGTCAGGCTCGGCCGATACCATGCCCGCACCGCCGCCCAATCTGCTGTGGATCGTCGCCACCCAGTGGCGCGCATCAGCTACCGGCTACGCGGGCGATCCCAACGCGCGCACCCCGCACCTCGATGCGCTGCGGGCGGAGGCCGTCGATTTCGTCGAGGCGGTGACGCCGCATCCGTTCGGCCCGTTCGCCCGCGCGGCGCTGCTCACCGGTGTGCTCTCGCCGCAGAACGGCGTCCGCGACTACTACGATCCGCTGCCGCCGGAGAGCCGCACCATCGCGCATCGACTCCGCGAACGCGGATACGCGACGGCGTTTTTCGGCAAATGGCACCTGGCGCGGCGCGCGCCGCAGGCGGAACTCGTCGGCGAAGAACATGCGCGTCTCGTGGTGCCGCCGGCGGGGCGCGGGGGCTTCGATTTTTGGGAGGGCTTCGAGAGCGGGTTTCTGCTCAACGATCCATGGCTCCATGGCACCCGGCTGCCGGAGCCGGTGCGGTTCGCCGGTTACCAGAGCGATGTCTTGGGCGAGCGGGCGGCGGCCTGGCTCCACCAAGCCGGCGCGGGGCCGTGGTTCTGCGTCGTGAGCCTGGAGCCGCCTCATCCGCCCTATGCGGCCCCCGCCGCGGGTGTGGCCCCGCGCGATCCGGGCGCGATGGTGTTGCCGCCCAACGTGCCGCCGGGCGGAGCGGCCGAGACCCAGGCGCGGCGCGAACTGTCCGGGTACTACGCCCATCTCGAAGCGACCGACCGCGCCTTGGGCCGGCTGCTGGCGCGGGTGCCACGCGAAACCGTCGTCGTGTTCACCTCCGTCCACGGCGACATGCACGGGTCCCACGGATTGTTCCGCAAAGGTTGGCCCTACGAGGAAAGCGTGCGCGTGCCCTGGCTCGTCCGCCATCCGATGCTGGCCACGGGCACGGCCGATTCGGCGCTCGTTGCCCTGGTCGATCTGCCGCGAATGACCCTCGCCTGGGCGGAAGGGAAGGCGTGGGACGCAGCCGGCGTTCCGGAGGTGCAGCGGATTTCGATGCCCAGCATCGTGCGCCTGCCGCACCAATGCGACCGGGTCTGGCGCGGGGTGCGCACGCGGACGCACAAGCTGGTGCTCAACGAGGACGGAACGCCGTGGCTGGGATTCGATCTCGCGGGCGATCCCGGCGAGACGCGGAATCTGGTCGACGATCCGCATCGGCAGGGGGAACTGGCCGCGCTCCGCCGCTGGCTTTGAACGCGGCGTGGGCCCGCATATCGGCGCGCCGGGCCCGGCTGGATTACCGCGACGCCCGGTTGGCCAGATTGCGGCGGATGGTGTCAGCCAGCACCTCGAGCTTGAGGGGCTTGGTGAGATAGTCGTCCATTCCGGCCGCCAGGCACGTTTCGCGGTCTCCCATCAGGGCGTTGGCGGTGAATGCGATGATGCAGGGCTGGCGGGCCGGAGGCGGGCGTCGGCGCAGCTCCCGCGTCGCGTCCAACCCATCCATGATCGGCATCTGGAGGTCCATCAGCACGAGGTCATAGTCGCGCTGATTGAACGCATCGATTCCCTCCTGTCCGTTGGACGCCACGTCGGCCTGGTAGCCCAGGCGCCCCAGCAGCGTCAGCGCGACATTCTGATTCACCGGGTTGTCCTCAACCACGAGGATCGCCAGAGGAATGTCCTCGCTGAGTTTGCGTCGCTCGACGGGGCGGGCGATCGGAGGAGTGGTCACCGGCGAGTACAGCGTGCGAATCGTCGACCGTAGGAGCGCCGCCTTGATGGGTTTGGCCAGCGGCGCGACGGGGGCGAGTTCGGTCCGCCAGGCGTCCGGCATCACGAAGCCGGCAGGCAGCAGCAGGACGAGGGGCAGGCGCGGCTGCTGCCAGCGCTGGCGCAGTTCCAAGGCCAGGAGGCGGCCCTCGCCATCCGGCAGGACCTGGTCAATGACGAGCAGGGCGGGCGGCGGACCCGTCCCGCCCGCGTCCCGCGCCGCCTGGCACGATTCGGCGGCGAGGCACGGGAGTCCCGCCCGCTTCAGCGGCGCCACGATCGCCCGGCGGCTCACCTCGAAGTCGTCGACGATGAGAACCGGGCTGCCCCGCAGCTTGGAGGGAGGCCGCCACTCGGTTGGCGCGTCGGGCAGAGAGGCGACCCGGCAGCGGATCGTGAAGACAAAAACCGAGCCGCGGTCCGGGGCGCTCTCGACGCGGATGTCGCCGCCCATCGACTTGCAGAGCCGTTGGCAGATCACAAGGCCCAGGCCGGTGCCGCCGTACCGGCGGGTGGTGGAGGCGTCGATCTGGGAGAATGGCTTGAACAGCAGGTGCTGTTTGGCCGACGGAATGCCGATGCCGGTGTCGCGCACGGCGAATTCCAGCACGCACGAATTCGCCGCGCCCGGCGCCGGATCGGCCTCCGCGCCCGGCGGTGCCAGCGCCACCTCGACGGAAATGAACCCGTGCGGGGTGAATTTGACCGCGTTGTTGACGAGGTTGATGACGATTTGCCGCAGGCGGGTGGCATCGCCGATGATCCAGTCTGGCACCTGTGGCGCGATGACGAAG
>Ga0182027_10015845_pt1 | contig 10329 bp, 9 predicted proteins | sample 712E1DmetaG_FD_121300 | JGI IMG/M metagenome (GOLD analysis project Ga0182027, IMG submission 121300) | Permafrost microbial communities from Stordalen Mire, Sweden - 712E1D metaG (Illumina Assembly) | ecosystem: Environmental > Terrestrial > Soil > Wetlands > Permafrost | place: Sweden... | reverse complement strand
ATGATTAGTGAGGAGTTAGAAGTGAGGAGTTAGGAGTTTTTATAGTTGAAAAGTTGAATTTTGATTTGATGGGCTGAAGCCCATCCTACTTCTCACTTCTAACTCCTCACTTCTAACTAATCTTAACCCTCCTATTTATTTCAATTTTTTAATCACCAAATCAGTAATATCCATTCCACCTACAAAAACAACTCTGAAATCGACTATCGCATCAAGTTTTTGCTCAATAAGGATTTGTTTTGCCGCATCTTGAATTTTACTGTAAACTTCATCTTCTTTTGATGCTTTGAATTTTAAATAAGCATCTTGCTTATCTTTAAATTCTTTTGCTGTTTTGTCTTCAAAATTTTTCTTCTTTACAGGTGTATCAAGTGCTTTAAATTCTTTTTCTTTATCAACAAGATACTGTTGCAATTCAAGCGCTCTTGCATCGACGTCTTTCGCTGCATTGATTGCATATTGATAACTATCCTGAATTTTCTTGTAGTTGATAAACCCTACTCCGCTTGCGTTAGCAGAACTGTTTAGCGAAGCTAAGAATAATACCATAATTGTCAACGCCGTAATTTTTAATTTGTTCATAATACCTCCTTCTTAAAGTGAAAGGTGAAATGTGAAACGTGAAAGGTAACAAAATATATACACTATTCACCTTTTACTTTTATTTATCTAATTACTATTTTACTTAAAAAAACTTTTCACATTTCACCTTTCACCTTTCACTTACTAATACATCATCATATCCCCTACGCCAAACGTAAAGTAACCACTTGAACCTGTAGCACCAGGATTGGTGATTGGAATACCGTAATCAACCGACAACGGACCTACGCCAGGGACATAAACCTTTAAACCCATACCTGCTGAAATTGCTTGCATTGGTCTGTCATATATAATATCCGACACGTTAGGATTAAATATTTGACCCGCATCTACGAAGAATGTCATTCTTACATTGTCTAAGAATTTAACTTTAAGTCTGTCGGAAAAAGGAATAGGCGTAGCTAATTCAACAGAACCCATATAAAATGCGTCGCCTGTACCTACACCGCTCATTCTATAACCTCTTATAGAATATGGTCCGCCCAATCTGTATTGCATGACTTCAGGCATTTCACCCCATGTTTTTCCACCTGCTTTAACCAAGAAAGATAAAGATGACTTTTTGCCGACAGGAACATATTTTTTAATTGACCCTGTAAGCTTTCCGTAACTATTATCAAACCCAGCCACGTTAAGGGCTTCGTCAAATCTGACATTTGCCATCACACCGTTTCTAGGATTAATTGCAGAATCTCTGGTATCATAAATTAACCCGGGGCTTAAAGACAGAAATGTTCCGCCTTGTAATTGTTGAGCACGCTGAGCAATATCAATTCCGTGAGCTTGATACAAACCTGAAATTGTATCAATATCACCTTCACTTACATTAACATTTTCTAGCCCAAGAGAAAATGTACTTGTCAAGTGGCTATTACTTTTTACTTTATGGGCAACTGTAGCTTCAGCACCGATTCTGCGCTCTATAGCAAGCGGCACTTGATAACTTCCGAAATCTCTAAAAAATATCTTGTTATTTAAAGAATTGTCAGCATTGAGAAAATGTGGTTCAAAGAAACTGAGTTCCGCTTGCATATTCATTTTGTTAACAATTGCTGAATCATTCAAAACAACTCCCGAACCTGCTAAAACATTTAAACCGACTCTTTGATTGAGTCCTCTAAAGTTGTTGTCAGCAATACCGGCGGAGCCGAAAATACCGGTCGCGGAATCAAGGCCGCCTCCGATTGAAAAAGTTGCGGTTCTTTGCTCTTCGACTTGAATTGTTACATCATACTTGTCGGGGTTCTCTTCTGAGGGTTGAATATCTCGTTTAACATCTTTAAATGCTTGTGTCGCGTATAATCTTACCAAATCCTCACGGATTAAATTTTCATTATACACAGTTCCGGCGTCAGTTAAGATGTTACGGGCAATAACATAATTTTTTGTCTTTTCGTTTCCGGAAATTAAGATTTTGTTTATTTCACCTTCATTAATGTGAAGGTTAATTATACCGTCGGGGTCGTCATAAAGGGAATCTACACGGGCAAGAATGTAGCCTTTGGAGGAGTAATAGTTTTGGATTTTAGAAATCGCGGTGTTAATATCGTCGATATTTTGGGGTTCACCTCTTAAGGGGGTTAAAAAGCCAAGAATTTCATCTGTTGAAATAACAGTATTTCCATCAACCGTAAAGCCTGTTACAGGGGTATTTTCTTCTAAAACTATTTTTATAGTAATTGAACCGTCAGGGTTTTCTATCGGAACGGCTTTCATTTTATCAGAGAAAAAGCCCATTTGATAAATGCTTTTTAGGTCATTTTGGATTAAATCTCTGCTATATTCATCTCCACGCTGAAGTTGAATTCTGTTTAAAATATTTTCAGGTCTGATTACATTTGTACCTTCAACGTCAATATCCTTGATATAAACAGCCTCTTTAATTACTTCTTTACCACTTGTTTTAATATCACTAATCGGTTGTATTTGGACGTCAGAATTAATTGAAGCAAAAGGATCAGGTACAGCATCAGGGTTAATTACAGCGTTGGAATTAGTTGTAGCATCAGAATTCGTTGTAGCATCAGACAGCAAAATGTCACCGGCATAAGCCGTTGAAACAGTTGCAAATATTACAGATAAAATTATCAGTATCTTTTTTATATTGTAAACTGAGCTTAAACCCTTCATTTCCCCCCAAGAAACAAGCAACCAATATTCTAATCCCTGCTTATTCTCCCGTCGTATTCCTACCCAAGAATATTATACTCTAAAATTTAAGGAAGTAAAATTATGTAGAAATCTTGACACAATGTTTACAAACAGTGCTCAAATAGTGGATTATGAGCTGTTAACAGTGAACTGTAGAGAGTTGATGAAAAACAAATGTTAATAATTTGTGATAAAATAAACACCATGAAAAAAACCAAGATATTTTTTGGATATTTTGCGCTCGGAATAATTGCCCTGAGCATGTTATTGCCCTTTTTTGCAATGCTTAATTTGTCTTTTTCTCAAAACAATGAAATTTTTTCTTATCCGCCAAGCATTTTTGCTAAAAATTTAACATTTAAAAACTATATAAATGTTTTTGCTGCAATCCCACTTACCAAATATTTCTTAAACAGCCTTTTTGTGGCAACAATTACAACAATCGGACAAGTTTTAATTTCAGCTTTTGCAGGCTACGCCTTTGCAAAATTGAAATTTAAAGGCAGCGACTTTTTATTTTTTATAATCCTTATAACAATGATGATTCCGCCTCAGGTTAACATTATTCCTTTATTTTTCCTGATGCGTGAAATACATTTGATTGACACCTATCAAGCATTGATAATCCCCGGATTTTTTGGCGGGTTCGGAATTTTTATGTTCCGTCAATTCTTTTTGAATTTGCCGAACGAACTTGTTGACTCCTCAAAGATTGACGGATGTAACATTTTAGACACATTTCTTAAAATAGCTTTACCGTTAGCCCTTCCCACAATTGCAACTTTAGCTATCTTTACATTCATTTCCAGCTGGAACAGCTTTATGTGGCCTCTTGTAGTCACAAACTCAGACAACATGCGGACTTTGCCACTCGGACTTGCGGCTTTTAAAGGAAGTTTTAGAGAAATTACGGCTTGGGGGGATTTGCTGGCATGTGCAGTAATTTGCACTATACCTACGGTTTTTGTTTTTCTTGTCGGTAAAAAATATTTTCTCAACGATTTGCTGCAAGGAAGTTTGAAAGAATAGATACTACCCACGTGGCTAGTTTAAAAATAATCTTCATGGTATTATCCTACAGTAAAGTACACTACGTAGTTAGTTTAGGATTACACTATGCTAGAAATCATTAACCACACAGATAATGCTAAAAATTGTCTTAGTAGCAGTTTTAATCGAGAATTTTTACTTGTGGAAAATGTATTTAGTATAAAGAAGATAAAACAGGAAATTAAACTTTGCATAATAAAATCTGATTTTACCAAAGCTGAATTGAGATATATAAAGAAGCTTCAGGCGGCCAACCAAAACGCCGAGGTTTGGATTTGTTCCGATTATCCGACGAAAGATAATATAATCTCTGCAAATAAAGTTGGTATTAAAACTATTATTTCTTCCCCTATTGACGCAATGGTGGAAGAATTTTTCATTAAGGAGAGAGGCATAATTATCAATAAAAAAAGTGATGTTGATTTTGATTACTCCGGCATTTCTGATTCAAAAGTAATGATTGTCGATGACAATTCTATGAATGTAGAGTTGCTGAAGGAAATTTTATCTAAATTCGGTTTAAAGATTTCGACATTTTTAAAACCGAAAGATGCTTGCCAAGCAATGCTCCATGAAACATTCGATTTATTTTTGCTTGATGTAATGATGCCTGAAATGTCCGGCTTTGAACTTGCAAAAAAAATTAAAGATACTCCGCACAACCAAAACACACCGATAATTTTCATAAGCGCATTATCGGACACACACAACAAAATGAAAGGTTATAATTTAGGCTCGTTTGCATATATTGAAAAACCTTTCGATGTAAATATGATTAAATTGCAGATTTACAATATTTTAAAAAACCAAAAAGCACAAGAAATGATTACATCCGACAAAGAAAATTTTCTTGCTACAATTGCTCACGATTTAAAAACACCTATAAGTGCGGGAATCAACGCGCTTAATTTACTTTTAAATAATAATTTAGGCGAACTGGAAAATGATCAACAAGAAATTATCAGTGACATTTTAAATTCTACTAAATTTATGAAAGATATGGTCGAAAACATTCTCTGTAAAAACAAAATCGATGGTGACAGAATAAATTTAGCCAAGAACGTTTATTCAATAAAAGAACTTATCGAACATTGTGTTGAGCTTACAAAATACATTATCATCCCAAGAAATCAAAAAATTCAATTTGAATGTAATATAAGCAATCCGCTTATTAATATGGACTTTTTGGAAATGAAACGCGCCGTCCATAATTTGATTGCTAATGCCAGTGAATATTCTCCCGAAGGCGGCAAAATACTAATAAAAATTTTTGAAGATGGCTCTAATATAGGGTTTTATGTACAAGATTACGGCAAAGGTATTGATTTGGTGAACCAACAGGACGTTTTCTTGCAGTATATGACTTTCGCCAAAAAATATAAAAAAGTCGGTTCGGGGCTTGGGCTTTACATAACAAAAAGAATTGTCGAAGCTCATGATGGAACAATTAAACTGGAAAGCAAACTAGGTGAAGGAACCAAAGTAACAGTATTGTTGCCCGCGCATAATTAGGGTGGGCTTTAGCCCACCAATACAAAGGTTTTTGAAATTTACTTTTGTGCAAAAATTCGCGCTGATGGGCTGAAGCCCATCCTACTTTTTGCTACTTTTTTCATATGGTTACAAAATGGATTTTTAGGTGTAAAATGTATTTATATTTACGCAGGAGTTCGCATGTTCAATTTTATTCAAAAATTAATAGAAAAAGCTGCAAGCAAAAAGGCTAAAAGAAAGTTCAAGTCGCCCAATTCGGGTAAAAAAGCCCAAAAGACTTTTACCTCTGCGGGTTCTTTTGAGTCAACAACCCAAACCCAAAAGACCAAAGCAAAACTTGATAATGGGATGAAAATTATCTTGAAAAAATTCGGCACTAATCCTGAAATGCTTCTTACCTTCATCCAAAAAAGCGGAACAGCAGTTTATAAAGTGCCTTGCGCAAATATTTTTTTAAAACTTATAGGATACGAAGAAGGTTTTGTAATCGCAACAAAAGGCTTAAAAAGCTTGTATATTAACACAATTATTGCCGCATTTGCAGGGAAAAGAATTAAATTTTCGCTCTTAACAGAGCCGAAATTCATTTTAAGCAAAAAACCGATTGACCAGTATTTTATGATACACCAATTTTATAAATGGTACGCAAAAAAATTGAACTTGCCGGGCTTTGAACCTGAAACACAGGACGCCTTGCAGAAATTTTTAAGCTCCGGGGATGAAAATGTCGGGGAATTAAGCATGGAAGAGATACTTGAATTAAAAGAAGCCATCGCAAGGGACATTGAATCTATTGATTTTATTGTTGATATGGCAAAAAACACAGACGGCTCTAAAAACGCCCTAAAAAAGATGACTGATGGCGGCGCTTCTGTTTAATGTGGTTGAATGCTCTGTTTAACTTTTTTAGCTTTAATCAATCGCTTCTTGCGTCATCCTGAATTTATTTCAGGATCTATTCAGTAACCTAAGCCGGAAAGATGCTGATACATAGTTCCGATACTCTCCCTTGTAAGCCTCGCCTCAGCTCGGCAACAAGAGGAGGGGACGATTTCAGCATGACACAATAGCGGGTGTTTTTCGTTGGCAGCAAATATTAATTTTTGTAAATCTTTTGTGCATATTTTTGAAAAACTAGCAAAAAAAATTCTTCACGATGTATAAAGCATGTATAGAACATGATTTAGTATATTAAAGGAGAAAAAAATGTTATTATCAGAAATTAATTTAAATTCAAAAACAAACCAAAAACCGGTTTCTACAAACTCAGGACACACAGACAAACAAGATTCTAAGCCCATGAACAACGGGACGTTAAATTTCAAAGGAGGTCCTGCTATGTCTGTTATTGGTTTGCCACGTCCTGTTATTCGGCGTAGTTCACTTCAAATTATTCCCAGACCGATTTTGGAAGCCTTACCTAATGAACTGACAACTTTTTTAACAAGACATAAAGATATTTTTAAAGGATTGGATTTTGAAAAACAAGGTGAAAATTTTGTAAGTACAAAAGCTAATCCTTGGCAAGCAAGCATAATTGCTGACGATTATAGTCAAGCATTCAATAATTCATTAATTAAAGCAGCGGAAACGGCAAAAGCAACAGCTACGGGAGTAAAAGTCTTTTTGGAAGAATTATTAACACTTAGAACAAAAGTATTCACTTATGAAGTAAAAAAAACTGATGGTATAGTTACTTTAAGTAAACCGGTTGATAACGGGCACTTTTTCCATGATGCGACTCAGGATAGCGGACTTCTAAGTAGCCTTAACCCGAAATTAGATGCTTATATAGTGGAATATGGTTTAGGCGGTAATGAGTTATCTCTTGCAGATAAAAGCAAATATTATGTAACTACAATAGAGCAGGGTTTTACTATCCAAGATGGAGCTAACCCTTTCGAAGCTACATTCCTTAATGGGATTTGGTATACGAAACTTAATCCAATTAAATAATAAAAAATTAAAAAGGCAGAATATAAACTGGGGCAGAAGGCTTTTCGTTAAGTAATTCTCAAGTTTGGCATGGAAGATGCGGAAAAATTGCATTTTTCTCGCATCTTCCATTGTCTAGTGTCGAGGCAAAAACGTCGCCTACCCGTCGCCGTTATTGCCTCTCACCTTTCTGAGGTCGGGTGCGGAAAAAATTGATTTTTCCGCACCCTCATTAGTGAATAAAAAATGCCAAACTCGGGTATGTACTTTTTTATTTTTCTGTTATAATCATTAACGTAAATTTAATTTATGTAATTTATATTGAAAAAAGGAGAAATCAAAATGAACGTAAAAATCGAAGACGGATGTATTGCATGTGGTGCTTGTGAATCAATTTGTGATGCTGTATTCACAGTAGAAGATGTTGCAGTTGTTAACCAAACTGCAGTTGCTGATAACATTGATTGTGTTAAAGAAGCAGCTGACGCTTGTCCGGTAGGCGTTATTGTAGTAGAATAATAAGTCTTAAACTTAAAACAAGGGTGGCGCGGTTCGAAGAACCGCGCCACCCTTGTTTTAAAGGCGTTTTGCTTTGCAAAACGCCTTCCCTTCACTCTTCACTCTTCACTCTTGTGGCACAATTGACTGTATATAATTTCTAACCGCAGAAGTTATCAGCAAATCAGGTTCTTTCATGCAAAATTCATCGAGCTTAATTATCCCTCTTCTTACATTACCGTCTTCTACGTATAAAAGCCCGAGAATAATCATGCTTAAAGAACTTTTCTCACTTTTTTGCTCGTAAATCGCGGTTTTTTGTTTCAAAATATTTTGAGCCTTAAAAGATTTTACAAGATTTTGATAATACAAAAAATTAAGACTGTATTGTTTGACAGCTTTTTCAAAACACCCTTGGGCGTCTTTATAACAACCTAATTTCATGTAAGCTTCGCCCAAATTGTTATAATACACAGAAGTTGCTTGGGTTTTAGGGTTTAGCAAAATGGCAAGCGAAAATTCCTGAACCGCTTCATAATAATTTTCATCATCCATCGCATCAAGCCCGAGGTTGTTATGCGAAATTGCGTTTTTTTCAGCATCAATACTATAGACATCGGGTTTTGAATACCCCGATAAAACTAAGGTTATTAAAAACAAGCCTGAAATAAATATTTTTGTCAAATGCGAATGAGATTTACCTCTCACAAAACCTGACATTGAGTCAGCTTTTGTTCGGCAGAGTGGTGGACATTTTTTATTAAAGCCGATACTCAAAGTCTCGCAATGACGCGAATTTTTTTTATCATAAAACAATTTCTAATCCTTCATAAGCAAGGTAAGCTTTATCGGTAATTTTTTGATAATGGCTTGCGATAGAATCTAGTTTTTCATCGTTATAACTCGGATCGAAGTGATAAAAAGCCAACTTTTTTGCACCTGCTTGTTTTTTGCAATCAAGAGCCATATCAAAAGTAGAATGTCCATACCCTTGTTTTGGATAATACGAATTCAAATAATCTTCTGTAATATATTGCGAGTCGTGGATGAGCAAATCGCAGTTTCTTGCAAACATAGATAACCTTTTGTCTCCGCCGATGTAACTTTCTTTATCACTGGCATAAACCAACGATTTATCCTTATGGGCAATTTTATAAACCAGAACCCCGTCTTGTGGGTGTGCGTAAGATTTGTAGCAGGAAATAATTACTTCATCATCTTTAGGAATTATCTCTTCAAAATTCTCAATTCTCTTAACTTGGATTTCTTCGCCGCGCAGAACAATATATTCAGTTTCGCTTATATCGTGCATGCTTAAATTAGCTGCAATGTCGCCCAAATCAAGCGGGAACGACTTTGTGAAAAGAAGTTGTGCAAGTTCGTCCGCCAAAGTTTCGTTGTAGTCAGTTGAACCGAAAATATTCAACTTGGTTGTCGGAATATGCGACGGTCTGAAGAACGTAAATCCTTGAATATGGTCTTGGTGAATGTGGCTTAACAACAAAACCGCTCTAATCGGTTTTCTGTCATATAAATTTGTTCCTGAAGCAATGTATTCAGTCATCAATTCATTGCCTAGATTTATCAATCCTGTTCCGGCATCAATAATAATCAACTGCCCTCCGACATTAACCTCAACGCAGGAAGTGTTTCCGCCATATTTCAGGTAATCTTTCTGAGCAATCGGATAACTGCCCCTTACACCTCTAAACTTAATTCTGAATTCATTAAATTTTTCCATCTTCCTATCCTTATTTCTTATAACCTCTTTACGTCATGCTGAACTTGTTTTAGCATCGCAAGGGCGTCCGCTTATGCGACCCTGAAACGAGTTCAGGGTGACGTGCTTGTTTATTTTTTGTATATAACGTATGTTCCGCTACGGTCGTTTTCTGCGCCGTAATACGTTTTTGACCCGAAAGCCATCATTTTTGCCCTCTTTTGAACATCTGTGTATCTTGTTTCCTTAAAGTATATATCAAAAATAACTTTATTTTTCTGATTATTGACTTTTACGATTCTAAAGGCGTTCGGGTAAGACACCAAAGAAGGCGTGCTTACGTGCAAAACATTTCCTAATTGGGTAATTTTTGTTGTGTGGTAATGCCCTGAGAAAATTGCAATAGGATTTTTGTACTTATTTATAACTTTAAGTACCTCATCAGCGTTGAGAACCCTGTGGCTTTCGCTATGAAGCGGTTCGACCAAAGGATAGTGCATAAATATTAAAACGACATCATTTTTTGACCTGGAAAGCTCTTTATCAAGCCATTTTAACTGAGTTTCATCAATCTGACCGTTTGCGGTTATTCTTGTATCAATGACCGGGTCAAGCCCGATAACCTTGAACCCCTTTTTAGGGACAAAAGAATAATAAGTTTTGGAAAACTCAAAATTTCTGTTATGACCGTTTAAAATCTGCCAATATAACTGTTTTGTCAAATACCCTCCGACACAGACGTCGTGATTACCTAAGACAGCATACCATGGCGCCTTAAGCTGATTTGCGTAAGTTAAAAAATTCATTAATTCTTTTTCATAAGGGGTGTTAATCATATCTCCTGTAAACATTACAAAATCCATGCCGGGTGTTTGATT
>Ga0182027_10015844_pt1 | contig 10329 bp, 7 predicted proteins | sample 712E1DmetaG_FD_121300 | JGI IMG/M metagenome (GOLD analysis project Ga0182027, IMG submission 121300) | Permafrost microbial communities from Stordalen Mire, Sweden - 712E1D metaG (Illumina Assembly) | ecosystem: Environmental > Terrestrial > Soil > Wetlands > Permafrost | place: Sweden... | reverse complement strand
CTTGATGGCGACGATATTGCCGGGCGTGCGGCCCAGCATTTCCTTGGCTTCCTTGCCGACGGCTACCACCTCACCGTTGTTCTTATTGATGGCGACGATGGAGGGCTCGTTGACAACGATCCCTTTGCCTTTGGCGAAGACCAAGGTGTTGGCCGTTCCCAGGTCGATGGCGAGGTCCGACGAGAATAGGCTGAAAAGAGAGCGTAGATTCATGTAATAGAGCGGTTCACTTCGGGAAAGGACGTGCTTCCCCTTGGATAGTAGCACGTCGTAGCGCCGGCGGCGATCCCCAAACACACCCATGCGGCGCCAGCCGTCTCCGACTGGCGCCGCATGGCGCCTCCTCCCATCTTCCCGTGTGTGGGCAGCTACTCGCCCTTGCCCGGTCGCATCGGGATCTCCCTCAGAACCGCGGTTTGGTCCGTGTCCGTCTTGGGACTATGGAACGTGTAGGCTTGGCTGTTAGACCCATCCCAGAGTTCAGCCAGCGCGCAGCTTCCGCTGATGCACGCGAACACCAGCTTCGGGTGCCCATCTGCGACCCAAGTCTTCTGCGGATTGACCGGAGCCTGCGGCACCACCGCTATCGTCTGGTGCGAGTGCACGTCCAGGAGCCGGAAGACACCTATGGCGCTCTGCGTGTTCAGGTTGTCAACCTGGTACGTTCCGGGCGCCATGACTTGGTTCCCCGCGCGGAACTCGAACGGAATCTGGGCCGTCATTGTCAGCCGCGTCTGTGCTGAAGCGGCCCCGGCCGCGACCACCAAAGCGGCCGTCGCAACCATGAATCTCGTCGTCAGTTTCTTCATTTTCATACCCTCCTTCGGGTTCGCTATGGCGCTCCCGATATGCACGGAGAGAATGCAACTGGCGTGCCACAGCTCCGGCGCTCGTAAAGCGCTGAAAACCCGTTCGCGCGACGTGGATTTGAGCCATTTGCTATCCGATCGGTTCACCGCCGTGAACCGCAGGGTTCACCAGCACCCTTCCCTGCCTCCAATGGGATAGAATCAGTCAACGCGCAATGCCTCTCTCGGCTGGAGCTCGCCTGGGTCCGTATGAGATCCTCGCCCCAATTGGCGCGGGCGGAATGGGCGAAGTCTATCGCGCCAAGGACACGATGCTGGGCCGCGAGGTGGCGATCAAGGTCTTGCCGGACGCTCTGGCGCGGGACCCCGAAAGGCTCGCCCGCCTCAAGCGTGAAGCCAAGGTACTGGCGTCGCTGAATCATCCGAACATCGCGCAGATCTACGGGGTGGAGTCGCAAGCACTGGTGATGGAGTTGGTCGAGGGTGAAGCGCCCACGGGCCCGCTGCCTGTTGAGACCGCCCTCAACTACGCCCGCCAAATTGCGGAAGCGCTCGAAGCGGCCCATGAAAAAGGCATCGTCCATCGGGACTTGAAGCCGGCCAATATCATGGTCACGCCGGCAGGCGTCGTGAAGGTGCTCGACTTCGGCCTGGCCACCTCGGCCGACGAGCCGTCCGCCGCAAGCGATCCCGCCGATTCGCCAACGGAGACGCTATCGCGCACGCGTGCCGGCTTCATCCGGGGAACGGCCGCGTACATGAGTCCGGAGCAGGCGCGCGGCGCCACAGCGGACAAGCGCGCGGACATCTGGGCGTTCGGTGTGGTGCTGTACGAGATGCTGTCGGGAAAGCGCGCGTTCCCGGGCCAATCGGTCACGGAAATTCTAGCCGGGGTCCTGCGGGCAGAGCCGGACTGGAGCGCGCTGCCGGCAGCCACGCCGTCGAGAATCCGCAAGCTGCTGTTCAGATGCCTGGAACGCGATCGCAAGCAAAGACTGCAAGCCATCGGGGAAGCACGCATCGCCATCGACGCGCCCGAGCAGGATGTGCGGCCTGTGCCGGCGGCTGCGCGTCTGTGGCCCTGGGCCGCCGCGGCCCTTGCTATGGCGTTGGCGGTCACCGCTGCCGCCGGTTGGTGGCGCGCCGCCCGCCCCGCGCCTCTTAATTCCCTGATGCGTCTCCGCGTCGAGATGGGGCAGGAACTGAAGCTGGAGAGGCCGCACGCCGGAAGCTTCCTGGCGCTCTCGCCGGACGGGACCCTGCTGGCGGTGATCGTCAGCGGAGCGGACGGTGAGACCCGCCTGGCCACGCGCCGCCTCGATCGGAGTGAGACTACACAGCTCGCCGGCACCGAGGATGCGAGCTCCCCCTACTTTTCTCCGGATGGCCAATGGATCGCGTTCCACGCCGATCGCAAGATCAAGAAGATATCGGTGAGAGGTGGCGCGGCCGTGACGCTGTGCGATGCGGCCGGCGCAATCGCCGGAAGCTGGGGCGACGATGGCAATATTATCGTGCCGCTGGGTTGGGGGACCGGTCTCTCCAGGATCTCCTCTAGCGGCGGTGCGCCTGCGCCGGTGACGGAGCTGAACCACGAAAAGGACGAATTCAGGCACGCCTGGCCGCAAGTCCTGCCGGGAAGCCGGGCCGTCCTGTTCACCACCGAACACACAGCCCAGGCCTTTGACGATGCGGATATCGAGATAGTTTCATTGAAGACCGGAGTGCGGACCGTCCTTCACCACGGCGGCTTCTTCGCCCGGTACCTTCCGAGCGGGCACCTGGTCTGGGTCCACCAGAACACCCTGTACGCGGCGCCGTTCGACCTTGGCCGGCTGGCACTAACCGGAGAGCCCCAGCCCGTAGTCGAAGACATCGACAACGCGATGGACACGGGTGCGGATCTTGGCTTTTCCCAGAACGGGATCTTCGTCTACAGCAGCGGAAACCGGGAGCCTCAGCGGTCGATCTTCTGGCTGGACAGCACCGGCAGAACGCGGCCCTTGCACCCGGCTCCGGGGCTCTATGGTTTTCCGAGCTTTTCGCCCGACGGAAAGCACCTGGCGTTTTCCGTCAACGACGGCCGGAGCCATGAGGACATCTGGGTGCAGGATCTCGATCGCGACACCGCATCGCGCGTTACTCTTCTGCCGGGCCTGAACCAGTGGCCGGTGTGGACACCCGACGGCAAGAGCCTGGTCTTCTCGTCGTCGAATCCGGCAGCGCCGGGCATCTATTGGATCCGCGCCGACGGCTCGGGTGTGGCGCAACGGCTGACGGACGGCAAGACCCGGGAGATGCCACAGTCCATTTCTCCGGACGGCAAGCGGCTGGCCATTATCCGGGTAAACACCGGCAGCGGAGTGGAGATCTGGATGGCGGCTATCGAGGGCGACGCCGGCCATCCCCGGCTAGGAAGGGCGGAGCCATTCCTGCGCACGCCATTTGTTACGATCCAACCCGCATTCTCTCCCGACGGCCGCTGGCTGGCTTACTATTCGGGCGAGCCGGGAAAAGAAGGGTTGTGGGTGGTGCCTTTCCCCGGGCCGGGCGGCGGGTGGCTGATTTCCAGCCGCGGCAGCAGCCCTATCTGGTCGCAGGGTGCCCTTGGGGCCGGGAGCGACCTGTTCTTTCTCGCGGACTGGCGCACCATCATGGTTGCCAGCTACACCACCAGGGGCGATGCTTTTGGGTTCGGCAAGCCCCGGGTGTGGTCCCAGCATCCCGTGCTGGATTCGGGATCCCCTCCGGTTGGCACCTACGACCTGGCGCCGGATGGCAAGCGCTTCGCGGTGGTTCTGAATGCCGATGGGACGGCGGACCCGAAGCCGATTACGCACCTTACGTTTCTGTTGAACTTCTTCGACGAACTGCGGCGGCGCGTTCCGGCGTCGAACAAATGAACCGGGCGCACGAATGCGGCGCCAGCCGCTTCCGGCTGGCGCCGCATGGCGCCTCCTCCCATCTTCCCGTGAGCGGGCAGCTACTCGCCCTTGCCCGGTTGCAGCGGGATCTCCCTCAGAACCGCCTCTTCGTCCTTGCCCAGCTTGGGACCATGGAACTTGTAGGCATGGCTGCCAGACCCGTCCCAGAGCTCAGCTAGCGCGCAACCTCCGCTGGTGCACGTGAACAGCAGCTTCCCAGTCCCCTCTGCCCATCCCTTCTTTGGCTCGACCGGAGCCTGCGCCAACAGCGCTATCGACCCGCCTGAGTTCCGGTTCGAAAGCCGGAAGATCGGCACGCCACTCAGTCGTAAGGAGTCGATCTGGTATGTTCCCGACGCCATCACCCGGTCCCCCGCGCGGAACTCGAACGGAATCGAGGCTGTCATCGTCTGTGCCGAAGCGACCCCGGCCACAACCACCAAGGCGGCCGTCGCGATCATGAATCTCGTCGTTAGTTTCCTCATTGTCTTACCCTCCTTCGGGTTCGCTGCGGCGTTCCCGATATGCACGTTAAGGTTGCAACTGGCATGCCACTATGCCGGCGCTCGTAACGCGTTGAAAACTCGTTCCAGCGACGTGGATTTCCGCCGTTTGCGATCCCATCGGTTCACCGCCGTGAACAGAGAGGTTCACCAGTACCCTTCCCTGCCTGCTAAACTATCGCCTACCAGACCATGCAAGCCGAGTTCATCGTTGTCAGCGGACCTCTTGTTGGGGAGCGGTTTCCGCTCGGGCCGGGCGATACTCGCATCGGCCGCGCGCCCAGCGCGGACATCCAACTCACCGAGGCGGGCACGGCCTGGGAGCACTGCATCGTGCGAGAGTGCGATGGCCGTTACCAGATTATCGATCGACGCACTGGCGTGGGGACCTTCGTCAATGGAATGCGCATTGACGAACACCGGCTCGAGCCCGGCGACCAAGTGAGCATCTGCGATACCGTGCTGGTGTACCGCGAGGACGCGCCGGAGCTGGCGCCGGATTCCCCGCAGCACGCGCTGCTTCGCGCTTGTTCATTCGTGTTCCTTTTCCGGGCCATCGCCATGGCGCAGAGCGGCAGCCATCGGGCCACGCTCGAAACCCAGCTTGTCGGGCTCATCGGCGAGATCGTTCCATCGAGTGGCGGCGCCGTGCTGCTGGGCCGCGATGCGGATGATCTCCGCTCCGCCGCCCGCGAATTCCCCGGTCCCGCGAACCTGGCGGAAATCGCCGCGCGGGCTTGCCAGGAAGGCACTGTGGCCGATCCGGCGGCACTCGTAGTGGCGCTGGCGCTGTATGTCCACGGCGCCATCGCCGGGGTGCTGGCCGCCTGGTTCCCTCCCGGGGAAGCCGCCAACCTTTCCGATCACCGCGACGCCCTGAGCGCCATCGCCACGCTGGGCGCCACCGCGCTCGAGAACGTTCGCGAACTGGAGCGCCTCCAGGCCCAGAACGTCCTGCTGTTGGAGCGCCTGGGCGCCGGCGATGGCGGCATTGTGGGCGAAAGCCCCGCCATCCGCAAGTTGCTTCAAATGATCGCACGCGTCGCGCCGCAGACAACCTCGGTCCTGGTCCTCGGCGAAAGCGGCACGGGCAAGGAACTGGTGGCGCGCGCGCTGCACCGGCAGAGCGCCCGCTCGGCGCAACCTTTCGTCGCCATCAACTGCGCCGCTCTCACGGAATCGTTGCTCGAAAGCGAGCTGTTCGGCCACGAAAAGGGCGCTTTCACGGACGCCGTGGCGCAGAAGAAAGGCAAGCTCGAAGTGGCCGAAGGGGGCACTGTCTTCCTGGACGAAATCGGCGAGTTGCCGCCGGCGCTGCAAGCCAAGTTGCTGCGCGTGGTGCAGCAGCGCGAATTCGAACGCGTCGGCGGCACACGCACCCTGAAGCTGGATGTGCGTCTCATTGCCGCCACCAACCGGGACCTGTCCGCCGAGGTCCGCCGCGGAGTTTTTCGCGAAGACCTCTATCACCGTCTCAACGTGGTGGCCTTGCATGTTCCCCCGTTGCGCGACCATCCCGAAGACATCCCGGCCCTCGCGCGCCACTTTCTCGACCAGTTTGCTATCCGTTGCCGCCGCCGTGTTTCCACAGTCTCTCCCGAAGCCGAGCGGTACCTCATGACTTATTCCTGGCCCGGCAACGTGCGCGAGCTGGAGAACGCCATTGAGCGCGCAGTGGTGTTGGGACAATCCGACGTGCTCTTGCCCGAAGACCTGCCCGAAACCGTCCTCGAATCGGCCAGCTTTCCGGAGGTTCCCGGCGCGCTGCAATCTTCCGTCACCGAAAGCAAACGCCAGTTGATCGTGGAAGCCTGGCGGCAGTCCAACGGCGACCATAATCAGGCCGCCGCCCGCCTCAACATCCACCCCAATTCGCTGCGCCGCCTGATCCGCAGTCTGCATCTGCGGGATATGCTGCAATAGCCAATGCTACGATGAAGCCATGTGGCGCCTGCTGTTGGTGTCATTGCTAGCGATTCCAACTGCGCGGCCGGCTTGCCAGTGTTTGCTGACGTTGTCGGCCTGCCATGAAGTGACGCTGGCAGACAGGGTGTTCGTCGGGACGGTCGAATCGGTCGAGCCGAGCTTCCTGAATCGCTGGAACCGTTCGAAATCCCCACCTCTGCCGCTCAGGCAGCAGTTGGCGGGCATGGACCTCCCCGATTATTACAAGCGCCGGTTAGCGGCGGCCAAAACGGACGACGACATCGCCCGACTTTTCTATTCGATCATCGCCCAGGGACGGCGCGTGCGCTTCAAGGTGAAGACTACGTTTCGCGGCGAGGCGCCCGACGAGGTCTGGACGGATTCCGGCGACTGCGGCTACGACTTTCAGGTGGGCGAGACCTACCTTGTCTATGCCGATGAGGACGAAGAAACGGGCCGCATCAATACCAGCGTCTGCTACCGAAACCGCAGGTTGTCCGATGCCGGAGACGATCTGGCGTATCTGTTCTTTTACCAGAACGGCGGCGAAATATCGGCGCGCTTCGAAGGCTTCGTGACCTCGGACGAGTTCTACCAACGCGATCTGGACAAAGCGCACGACCCGGAAAAAGTGAAGCTTCCGGCGCCCGGCGTCATTCTGGAACTGAATTCCGGCCAAGCCCGGCGCTACACGCAGTCGGACCGCGATGGCAGATTCGTCTTCGACGGCCTGGCCGGCGGAGAATACATCGTCTCCGTTTTCGATGCCGGCTACCCGGAACAGGTCAAGCTGTTGGCCGGTCCGGCGCGCGTCGAGGTCGAAAAGAAGGGATGCGCCAGCCAGATCCTACTGGTGCCTACGCTTCCTCCGCCGTGAAGTACGCGCAATCCGGGTGGTGGAATACCAGCGCGCTCACGCTGGCTTCTGGGTCCATCATCATGCCCTCGGTGAGTTGCACGCCGATGTCTTCCGGGCGCAGCAGAGCAAAGAGGCCCTGCTGGTCGTCCAGGTTGGGGCAGGCCGGGTAGCCGAAACTGTAGCGCCTGCCGCGATATCTCGACGTGAAGCGGTCGTGCATGGTGAGAGCCGGCGGGTCGGGGAAGCCCCAATCCTCGCGAATCCGCCGGTGCAGCCACTCCGCCGCGCCTTCGGCCGTTTCGATGGCCAGCGCCTGTATGGCGTGGGCTTTGAAAAACTCGCCCGCTTGCTTGAACTCCTCGGACCGCTCGCGAATGCCCCATCCGGCCGTGACTGCGAACAGCGCCAGGTGGTCGCGGCGCCCGTCCTCGGCATCCAGAATGTAATCGCTCAGGCACAGCCCGTTCTCGCGGGGCTGCCGTCCAAATCGGAAAGTGTGGACCGCTGTGCCGCCGCCCGGCGCAAACAACTGGATGGCGTTCCCGTCGCGTTCGGCTTCGAAGAATTGCCACACCGCTTTCACCTGCATGAAGCGCGCGGCTTCCCGCTTCACCTGCTCCATGTTGTAGAACAATTCCAGCGCCTTGTCTTCGTGATCCGCCAGGGCCTTCTCGAAGTTCCCCTTGTACCCGAGGTGGCGGCCATAGAGCATGAACGGATTGACATAACTCCACACCTCCGCCAGGTGCGGAACGTCGCGCACCTTTCGCTCCAGATACGGCGCCGCCGGAATCGGCATCTCAGTCCGCACCTTGCTGCTGCGTGTCAGTAGCGCCGGCGATCTTGTCGCCGGTGTTTCTTCCACCCCCGCAACCTCCACCGCCCTGCTCCTCTCGATTACTCCGCCGCGCTTCTCCGGGTCCATTAGAGCATTCATAAGGCTCAACCCCGTCATGGCATCCTTGGCATAGCACACCGCCTCGCCATAAGCCGGCGCGATCTTCGTTCGCGTAACTTCTCCGACAGCGCCGCGCCACCCACCAACAGCGGCACGGTGATGCCGGCGGCCTTGAAATCGCCCGCCGTAATCGCCATCTGCTGGGTGCTCTTCACCAGCAGCCCGGAAAGCCCGATAGCGTCCGGCTTGTGCTCCTGGCACGCGCGGATCAGCACCTCCGGAGGCACCTTGATCCCCAGGTTGATCACCTCGTAGCCGTTGTTGGACAGGATAATCTCCACCAGGTTCTTGCCGATGTCGTGGACGTCGCCCTTCACCGTGGCCAGAATCACCTTCCCGCGCGCCGCCGTGTCGGCCTTCTCCATGAACTGTTCCAGGTGGTTCACCGCGGCCTTCATGGCTTCGGCCGATTGCAGCACCTCGGCCACAATCAGCTCATTGTTGTTGAACAGCCGCCCGACTTCCCCCATCCCCGCCATCAGCGGCCCGTTGACAATATCCAGCGGTGCTGCGCCTTCGGCCCGCTTCCGGTCGAGGTCCGCGATCAGCCCGTCCTTCGTCCCTTCAATGATGTAATTTGCCAGGCGCTGGTCGAGCGGCAGGTCTTCGGCGCGCTGCTTGACACGCTTGCCGGTCTTCCGAAAATGCTCCGTGACGGCGGCGATATGCCACTGGTTGATGGCGGCCTTCTGCTCCGCCGTCTGCGCGCGCCAGTCCTCGGGCGCGTTGCGCAGCCGTTCGTCTTCGGCGTCCACCGGCGGCGTATTGAAGAGCAGGCTCTCCGCCAGCCGGCGCTCTTCTTCCGGAATCGACGCGAACCGCTCCAGCTTCTCCGCGTTGACGATGGCCAGGTCCAGCCCCGCCTTGGTCGCGTAATAAAGGAAGACCGAGTTCACCACCTCGCGCGCCGCCGCCGGCAACCCGAACGAGACGTTGGAAATCCCCAGCACCGTCTTCACATACGGCAGCTTCTCCTTGACCAGCCGCACGCCTTCGATGGTTTCGACCGCCGCGCCTGTGTAGTTGGCGTCGCCCGTGGCGCAGGGAAACACCAGCGCGTCGATGATGATGTCCTCCGCTGGAATGCCGTACTTCTCCGTGAGCAGCTTCACCGACCGCTCCGCCACCGCCAGCTTGCGCTCGCGCGTGAACGCCTGCGCCTGCTGCTTGTCCTCGTCGATGGAGCCCACGATCAGAGCCGCGCCATAGCGCCTGGCGAGCGGGCAGATGCGCGCGAACTTCTCCTCGCCGTCCTCCAGGTTGACGGAGTTGACGATGCTCTTCCCCTGGCAATACGTAAGCGCCAGCTCAACGGCGTCCGGATCGGTGGTATCGATCATCACCGGCGCCTTGATCTTGCGAATCAGCTTCTCGTAGAACGGCGGAATGTCGGCGATCTCATCGCGGTCGGCGCTTTGCAGGCACACGTCCACGATGTGCGCCCCGTTGCGGACCTGCCGCCGCGCGATCTCGCTGGCCTCTTCCCACTTCTCCTCCGCCACCATGTTCTTGAACAGCCGCGAACCGATAACGTTGGTCCGCTCGCCCACGATCAACGGCCGGTTGCTCTCCTCGGCCTCCACCAGTTCGATGCCCGAATAATACGCGCGGTGCGAGCGCCCCGGCCGCCTCCGCGGCCGCTTCCCCTCCGCCATCTGCGCGATGGCCCGGATGTGCGCGTCGGTCGAGCCGCAGCAGCCGCCCACCATGTTGAGCCAGCCGTTCTCGATAAACCGTTCGAGCTGCGCCGCAAGCGTTGTGGGCGTCTCAGGATACTGGGCTTCCTCGTTGGGCAGCCCCGCGTTGGGATAGCACGAGACGAACACCGGGACCATCTCACTGATGGTGCGTATGTGGTCCGTCATGAACTCCGGCCCGGTCGCGCAGTTGAGGCCAATGGAAAGCAGCTCTGCGTGCGCCACCGATGCGCAGAACGCGTCCGCCGCTTGCCCCGCGAGCATGGTCCCCATGGCCTCGATGGTGCCCGAGACCATGGTGGGAATGGCCCGGCCCACTTCCCCGCGCAGCCGTTCGATAGCAACCAGCGCCGCCTTGACGTTGCGCGTATCCTGGCAGGTTTCGACCAGCAGAATGTCCGCGCCGCCCGCCACCAGCGCGCTTGCTTGCTGGTAGAAGTTCTCGACCAATTGCGGGAATGTGACGCCGCCGGTGACCGTGATTGCCTTGGTGGTTGGCCCCATGGACCCGGCAACAAACCGCGAGAATTCGTCCGCCGCCTGCCGCGCCAGCTTCGCCGCGGTGAAATTCAATTCGTAAGCATCGTCCGCGAGGCCGTACTCCGCGAGCACCAGTTTCGTTCCGCCAAAGGTATCGGTCTCGATCACATCCG
>Ga0182027_10015842_pt1 | contig 10330 bp, 12 predicted proteins | sample 712E1DmetaG_FD_121300 | JGI IMG/M metagenome (GOLD analysis project Ga0182027, IMG submission 121300) | Permafrost microbial communities from Stordalen Mire, Sweden - 712E1D metaG (Illumina Assembly) | ecosystem: Environmental > Terrestrial > Soil > Wetlands > Permafrost | place: Sweden... | reverse complement strand
TTTGGGCCATGCCACGCAGATCGTCACCCGCTGCGCCGGCAGATTTTCAGTCACGTCCGTCACTTCCCACGGAGAGGGCAGCTGCAACAGCCGACCATAGTGTGCGCATACTGCTTGGTCCATACCTGCATTCCATCGCGCGTCGCCCCGGATGCGCAATCCCTCGTTGGCTCCGCTTTAAAGAAGATCCCGGCAAGGGCATCGACGCAGGGGTTATTCATCAAGTCCCCGGAGGCCGGCACCCCCCTTCCCGCCAGGGTTGCTGCCGGTCGAAAAGGGGACTTCGTGAATAACTCCGGTTACCCTTTTGCACCACCATCAACCCCAACTCCCGTCTTGCATTCTCAGCCAACACCGGGACGTTTCGGCGCTACCTACCCACACCGCTCCCGGAAGAACCATAATCTTCGATCACTACACTTTGTTGAGTCGCGGTGAAACGAAGGCCGGTCGAAACCATGATCAATGAATTGACATCTGGCAGCGATCTTGGAAAAGTCTCCAATATTAATAATAGCGTTCTGTCCGATCCACACATCACTACCGATTGTTACGTTGCCCTTTGAACAGGAATAGTCACACCTTGTGGACTTCTCTTAAAAGCCGGGCTTCGCTGGGAAAGGATATGTGCCGATCCAGTCGCTGTGATGGTTCCCTCCGAGCAGTATATCTGTTCCATCGCCGATCGAAGTAAAGGTGCCCACCTCAAGAAGCGCCTCAGCACCAAACATCACCAAAGGACGCCCATATGTGAAACGCCCTATCTTGTAGCGATGGAACACCGGGTTATTAGCCATAAACCGATAATCCGGTCGAATCCGCTTATAAAGACGCCGAGCTAGGCTTCGGAGAAGCCCACGCGGACCTATACTCATATCGCAAATCCTTTTTTGCCTGGTGATTCCTTACACCATCGATATGCCGGCTCTTTTCGCACGCTCCGCTCGCGATGAGATGCGCCGCGCCGGAACTCCTGCCCAAATTTCACCAGCCGGTATACGTTTGGTTACTACCGATCCGGCGGCCACAACGGCACCGTCGCCAATTTCAACCCCCTTCAACAAAACAACATTACAGCCAAGCCAAACATTTTGTCCGAGAACAATCTCTCGCTCGTCGCCACGCGTTTCATCTATCGCCACCCCAGTAATGCCGTGATCATGGTCTATAAAACGACAGCCCGATCCGATCGCCGAACGCGCACCAATAATGATACCCCTACGGATATTGAATTCACAACCGCGTCCCAGAAATACTTCGTCCTCTATGATAATTGAAGGCCCAGGACACCAGATACCATCGAATTTAAACGCAATGTCTGGCTCCAAGACAACCCGATCTCCCAACTGCACCTGGTGCGGCCAGCTCACATAGATTCTAGGTAACTCCACGCTATTTCCGATCTCCATGCCCATTAGCTGCCAATATAGTGTTCTCAGCAGGCAGGACGCCCTCGCGAGAAAGGCATGCCGGAACCGAAATACCACACGAGCATATAAACATTGGACATACATTAATGGAACATCCTTCGATAACTGCTGCAATATTCCACAGATTTCGGGGAACGGCTTTTAATCTTACGAGCTGGGACGCCAGCAACAACATCGAACGGCGCCACATCCCGAGTAACAACCGCCCCAGCGCCTACGACACAGCCCTCCCCTAGATGAACCCCTGGCAAGATCATTGCACGGGTGCCAATCCATACCCTATCATCTATCTTAACTCGCCTAGTTCTACCCGAAAGATCAGGGGAATCAACATCATGATCCCCCGTCAAAATAATGACGTCCGCAGAAATTGAAACATTGGCTCCAATTTCTACCCCACCCCTCGTATCAATTCGACAGCGCTCATTGATAACACTATTCTCCCGAATCGAAAGCTTGCCAACGGTGTCAAATGTCACACATAAAAACACAGCGGCACCCGGTTTGATGTCAAACCTCGGCACCTTCGTATAAAACCAAAGACGCAGGAAATGGAATGGTATCACATTCACTACGTGATTCATAACGTAAAGCCGGCACTTCGAAAGGATAGGTTTCAGTGAAATTTGCGTGTGTCTCCAATTCGATTGCCGACTCTATTCGTCTTTTCTGTGGGTGTTGTCAGAAATGACAAGAACTCGCATAAGATTCCAATATGCTCTTTCATAAAATCACCTAAACACCATCTTAATTCCCTCGAATGATGAAAGGAGTGTATACCATAGATAGCCAAATAGACCGTGGAACATCAACTTCCCCGATTCGCGAATTATGGTAATGGAGAATACCCGCAGAGTCATACCAATATGCCTAATGCCGGGATTGCCTTTATCTAGACGTGGATGCTTTTTGAGGAAATACAGGTATGCGGTTCGATGACCGGAATGGAACTTTCCATTCCTTTTTCGGCGCCATGGGTGAATTACTTCCGCATCTCGGCAAAATAGGATAGGTTGACCTAGCTCCTTAATGCGCTCCCGAAGGTCACAATCCTCCATGGCTGGAGCTTGGAAATTCTCGTCAAACCCATCCACTCTGAAGAACAGAGCTTTTTCGATAGCAAAGTTACACGACCATAGGTAACCGCCCGTCAGATTGATCGGGGCCTCTTCATCAAGGCGTTGTTTGGGTCGGTCTGCCTTGGTAAGGCCCTCCAGCACGGAAGCCTTGCCAGTATTCTCCGCATACGCTTTTAGCCAACCCGCGTCGGGCAAACAGTCATCATCGGTAAATACCAGCCACTCCCCGGTGGCCACCCTTGCCCCGTTATTGCGATTGGCCGCCGGACCGCGCCGCGGTCCTTCAACCCAACGCGCCCAAGGAAAGCGCTCTCGCACCAGGAACTCGGCGTTTGTCGTCCTCCCGTCATCGGATACGATCACCTCGTATTGATCAAAAAGCAATGTCTGCGCACCGGGGGCGAGTTGCCCAAGGCATAAGGCCAACGAGTCATTCCTATGGCAAGTCGGTATGATGACGGAAAATTGCATTGCCCTTTTCTACAGTTCCGCAGGCGACTGGTCAGTTATGCGTCAGATCGGAGATCTGCAAAACAATATTCCTACACGCGCATTGGCAACGGTAACGATCTTGGCGAGCTTCATATCAGACTTTCTGTTCAGGCAAGCGTCTATATTTTTTCACTTGGGCGGGGTTGCCAACTGCGATCCCCCACGGCGGAACATTCTTGGTGACCACAGCGCCTGCACCAATAACGGCGTGGTCGCCTATTTCGACTCCGTCGAGTATTATAGCGCGAGCTCCAATCCAGACGTCATTACCGACTACTATTCTTTTCCCAGGGGGCGACTTTTGTAGTCGCATGGGGAGCAACGGATCGTCGAATCCGTGATTTCCAACGATCATGAAGACATCCGGTCCCATGAAGGAGTCGTTTCCGATCTGCACTTCGCCCCAGATCTGGCAGCGAATGCCCAGATCTGAATAGTCCCCGAGAGAAACGTTGTTACCGAACGAGAAATAGGCGCCATGCTCAATATTGGTTTCCCGTCCACACTTTCGAAGAAGCTTCCGAGCGCAATAGCGGCGGACTTTCTTCCATAACCAGCCGCCGTAGATTGAGTAGGAAATGGGCAGATGACGAGCGAAACCATAGTAGAGAAAGATAAAAAAATGTTTTTGTAGTTTTGTCAGTATCATAGAGCTTTTAGGAATTCGACTCCACACCAAGATGAACCCCTGGCAAGAAGATCGCACGGGGCCAATGCTTGATGTCAATATTTCTATCCGTGTAGAATGGACATTCTATGCGCCGCCCGCATTTAGCTCTTTCTCCAACGCACGAGGCATTCACGCATCGCTGTAGCGGCCGAGCGCGGCCGCCAGTCCGGCAGAGCCGCTTTGAGTCTGCCGATATCGGCGCACCACCGTGCCGGGTCCCCCTTTCGGATCTGATTCCGACGCTCAATTCGCAATTTGGGACTCACTTCTGCTCGCACAAGTTCAGCAACTTCGGCCACGCTGGTTGCACATCCCGACGCTACGTTGTACTCGACCGCCTCCGTCGGCAAAATTCGATCTAGCGCCATATTTGCCAGTCCCAGCAAGGCATCGCTGGCGTCGTCTACATGCAGGAAATCTCGAGTCTCCTCACCCGTGCCCTGGATTCGCAGTGCGTCCGCAGTTGATCTGGCTTCCTGAAATAGATCCCACAACAGCAAACGCCGCTGTGCAGGTCCCACAAGAGAAAATATCCGGCCAATGACAATTTCTAGGCCAAAGTGCCTGGCATAGGAGCGAGCGATCATTTCCGCCTGAACCTTGTGGCAACCATAAGGGGAGATCGGTGCTACGCGCGCGTCCTCATTCACGGGTTGGCTTTCTGGGTTGCCATAGACAGCTGCACTGGAGGGCACCGCAATTACCACGCGCCGCCCATAACGGCGAACGCCATCAAGCACATTGGCCAGGGTGAGCACCGAGGCGTAAAAGTCATCCAGTGGTGATTGAAACGATCGTGCTACAGACGCAGGACCTGCACAGTGGGCGACAACTTCTGGCTGAAAATCCGCAAAGAATGGCACCAGATCGCTCCGGCTCACATCCGCCCACTGATATGTCCCCGGCCAAGGTAGTGGCGCTTGACCGTTTCGCCCCAGTCCGGCAACGACATGTCCTGCAGCAACGGCTCGATGCGCCAGACTGGTGGCAAGGAAACCGTGGGCGCCTGTGATCAAAATCCTCATATCGCCTGCGTAATCTGCCGCTGCCTCGCTGTGCACAGTGAACGGTAGATGTGCTCTAGCTTGGCCGTCACCGCCGCCACCAAGTAGTGGCGTTCGACCAATGCACGACCCGCCTCGCCATAGGTCTGCCGCAATGATGGCGCGGAGAGCAGTTGCACCAAGATTCCAGCCAGTTCCGCCGGGACTTGGCCTGCAATCCGCCCGGCTCCGTTGCCTTCGATCAATTCGCGCAGTCCCGGTGCCGTTCCGCCGATCACGACCTTACCCAAACTCCATGCCTCCAAATAAACAGTCGGCAAAATCTCACTGACGGAAGGCATGCAGAAGATATCGCACGCGGCCAGCGCGTCGCCTTTCGTCTGCGCGTCCACAGGTCCGAGGTACCGGATACGCTCGTCACGCCGATCGAAGACCGCCTGTTCCGATGGGCTGCCAGGCCCTATAAAAACAAATCGAACATCGGGAAAACGCCGCCAGACTGCTTCGGCTGCGCCCACGAGTGCTGGCGCGCCCTTTTTCGGCATCAACCGGCCGATATAGAGCACCACCGGGTACCCCAAAAGACCGTGTTTGGCCCTAAACCGAGCGCCATCTGTCGATGGAGGCAAGTCGGGAGAAACGCCCACCACATGCAGCCGTTCGCGTGCAACACCGAGTCTTTCAAGGTACAGTCGATCGCTCTCAACCAGCCCGATCACCGCGTCGGCTAGACGATAACAGACCACGTCATTGGGACCGTCGCCCCACTGGCCGGGATGCACAAACGGGGTGCAGACGAATGGAATCCCCATTCCCCGAGCGACCCGGCTGGCTGCCCAGGCGAGGTCCCCGTTGGTGAGAGCATGAACAACATCGCTGCCTTGTAGCGCTGACCGCATCTTCGCCCCCACTGCCCAGAGATAAAACGGATGTGTCGCCCGGCGAAGAAGGTGATAGGTATGCCGTTGCCAGAGGGGCGCCGACCGCAAAATCAGAGGCGCCATGAGCATCCGCGCCGCTGGCGACGGGGTCAACGAGTGAATGCGCACGGCCCCGTCGCGACGATTCCCTGTCGATGAAACGAGCAAGTTGTCGCTCAAAGGATCTAGGCGGTGCCAACGCCGGTTCCGATTCTTCTGAAAGTTCATGGCAGCCAACACAACTTCATGCCGCCCGGAGAAATGCTGGCTCACTTGGCGCGCGTAAGTCTCAATCCCACCGATGAACGGCAGGTAGTTGCTGCAAACGTATGCAATTTTCATCGGCTGAATCGTTTGAGAAATGTCATCAGACGAATCCGGAAGCTCCCCAGAAGAAAGCGGGCGGCATAAAGATACTCGCCACGGGAAAAATAGCGGCGAGCTGCCAGCGCACCCTGATGGGCGGCAAAGTCGCCGGTTCGGAAAGCCTCGGCGCGATCAACGATCTCCCGCTGCTCCGTGGTCACAGTCGCCAGGACGCGCCACTTCGCAAACAACTTCTGCTGCTGTGTCGCATGCCGCCCGACATTGGCTGTGGACTGTCCGGGCCGAATACGGTACCGGACTACCGGACGGGCGCAATAGGCGACTTTCGAGCGGATCGCGATCTGCAGATTGAAGTCGGTGTCTTCATAGAGTTGGCCGAACAGCTCATCATACCCCCCCACCTGATCCACTACTGATCGACGAAAGAGAGTGAGGGAGGGAATGATTCCCGCCAAGAGGTAAACGCTTTCAAAAGGCGTAATAAGGTCCGCATCGGTCAAGCGACGAGGACCAAAAGCCCAACGTGGAATCCACTCACGACCCTCAATCGTCTTTCCGACATCATCAATAAAACAGGGTTTACAATGAACCATTCCCGCCATCGGATCCTTTTCCAACACGTCCACCAACGTCTGGAGTGCGTCGGGATCGAGTTCGTCGTCGCCATCTAGAAACATCACGTACCGGCAGCTCGGCTCCAGCTTCGAGTAGCCGAGATTGCGCGCACAGGCGACGCCTCGATTGGGTCCCGAGTAGAACCGGATGCGCGGATCCGCCTCTATGAGATCGTGAACACTTGCCAATGGATCATCTCGGCTGCCGTCGTCGACTAGCACCAATTCCCAATCTCTAAAAGACTGCAATCGAACGCTCGCAACCGCTGCTCTCAAATACCTCGCGATTTGGAAACATGGCATAACCAAACCGACCTGAGGTTTATGAACACCTTTCATAGCTGTGCGAACCGTTCCGAATTTGTTCTAGCCCACCGTGATTTTCTTCGAGACCACACGTCGCACTCTGAGACTGCGCGACGCACAGAGGGAGGCGTCCGCAACCAAACCATTAGCGCAATATACGAGAAACCAATTAGCGCACCAGGCGACAATGTTCGATAATGCCACCATGGATAGAGTGCTCTAACCAACGGATTGGATGGTCAAGCGGATCAAATTTCCGCCATAAGTCCGGATCCTCCGTCTCATGGATGGCCGGCGCATAGAGGTGCATCCGGTGCCCCCGGGCGCGCAGCTGCCGCACCAGGTCGAAACCGGCGATGGCCCCCTCCCTCGCGAAGGCGTCGAAGAAATGACCAATGTTGCGCGTTGGTTCCATCTTTGTTACAGATTTAATATTGTCGAAAACGCCGCAACCAGCGCCCGGTCGCTATGCAGTTCCAGATACGACCGTGCATCTTCATCGGCCACTCCGCCCCCCGCAGCGATTTCCTGAATTGCCGCCTGCACCGCCTCGGGCTGGCCGAAGGGCACGACCCGGCCGAGCCGGTGCCTCTGCACCCGTTCGGCCGAAAGGCAATTTTCGGAAACGATCACCGGCTTTCGTAGCAACGCCGCTTTCGTGAGCGTGTTGTTGCTGAAGGGAAAGTTCTCACAGGCACAGAAGATGATATCCAGCGAATCTAGCGCTGCATTGAAAACCGGACCATCCGGCAGCCGGGCAAGATGAAACAGGGCATGCGGCGCCTGATTCAGGCATTCCGCGAATGCCTGCGCATCGTCCCTGGAATAGTTGGCCTCATGGTATTCTCCCGCAAAAAGGAACGCATATTTGGCCGGATCCGCGCACAAACATGTTCTGGCCAGCAGGCCGACCCCCTTCCAGGGCAGAAGGCTTACGATGCCCACCGTGGTCCGGTCTCCGGCGAATGCGCGCACCCGCCGCTTGAGCGGGTGGTCGGGATCCACCCGCTCGTCGGTGATTTCCGGAAACACCACCACGGGTTTGCCCGAGGCGGAACGGATCGCGGCCACGACATCTTCGTTGATCGTGGCGATGGCCTTCAAATCCGGTGCGGCGAAACACCGTTGCACCGCAGCGGCATTCAGGCGCGCGCGGGAATGCGCGGGATGAAAATAATACGGGTGCAGGTTCAGGAACGACCACGGCCGGCCGATCTGCTTGGCGGCCTGCTGGGCGAGATCCAGATCGTCCTCGAACAGGCTGCTGAAGAAAACCAGGTCGGCTTTCCGCCCGTTTCGCTTCTCGATTCGCGCCACGGCGACCGCGATCCTGCGGGCAAACCTCAGGCGACGAACTGCGAGCTGCAGCCGGATCGACCGCAGGCCGCGAATCCACGCCGGATAATCCACAACTTGCAGTCGCGCATAGTCTTTCTCCGCCAAGGGCGTTGCCCCCGCCCGCATGCGCTCCCGCAGAGCTTGGCCGACCACGCCATCAACGCCGCACCCCAACGCCTGTAACGCGGCCACAAAGGCCCTGAAATGGGTCGCGTCATGCCCGCCCGCGGACCAATCGATCAGGACGACATGGGGGGATTCGGACTTCATCAGGTGCATCTACAGAAACGCAACTTCAGGTTCTGATGTGGTTCGAGACGCCGTAAGAGATGGAGCGAGCCAGGACAGGACTGTGTGAGAGCGAAGCAACCGCCTCTTCACTCGGTTCGTGGTAGGTTCCTTGTCCACTGAGAAGCGGGGCGAAGGAGTCTCCGGTGCATTCACTCGGCGAGTGCAGCAACCACATCAGTTAAATGTTAAGAGCCAAATTGTCGCACCAGAATCCTCTTCTTCTGCCGCAAACTCGACCTCGCTCATCACCTCTCACCGGCTGTTGTCCAAATGATTTCATTAAGGTTTTTCATTTACAAATCTCGGCTTTCGCAACGGTGCACCAATGTAGGCGCGGACGCACCAATCCCGGCCAAGTTCCTAACTGCTCCGCTCGCATGTGCTCGCTGGGTTTGATCTCGAGCCACACAAGCTCAGGACTGCAGAACTCGAACTGAGTCCAGCGCGTATTGAACCCCACGCGAATGCCGTAACGCCGTTCGTTCAGCAAATCGCGGGGGAGGGTGACCGTGGACCGGTAGAATCCTGCCGCCACCTGCCGGTTCAGCACGGCGTCCTCGGCCATACACGCCGAAGGGAGATCGACCGAGTTTAATACATCGACCCCCGTTTCATCCACCAATATGATATAAGGCGTCGGACGGTCTAGATTCTCAAGCGTCTCAAAATCAATAATCACTTCGATCGGCTGACCGGAACAAAAGTCTCCTGTCCCTGCCGGGACCGACTCGAGCCTAGCCCGCCACAGGCGAAGCCTGGTATTGCCAATCGCGCGTTCGTCCGCCCGCCATTCAGAAGCGCCATTCAGGCCGGAATCGTTCTTGAGATAATGGTTGACGACGGTCTCGGCATCGCCCGACCGCACCAGTACTCCACGTTCCAGCTGGATGGCTCTGGAACAGAGATTCACCACCGCCGTCATGTTATGGCTGACAAACAACACAGTGCGCCCGCCGCCGGCCACTTCGCGCATCTTGCCTAAGCATTTGCTTTGAAATTCCGCATCACCGACCGCGAGCACCTCATCCACGATGAGAATCTCCGGTTCCAGGTGAGCGGCGACCGCAAACGCGAGCCGCACATACATCCCGCTGCTATAGCGCTTGACCGGCGTGTCGAGGAACTGCTCCACTTCCGCGAAGGCCACGATCTCGTCGAACTTTGCGCGGATCTCCGCACGCTTCATTCCAAGTATGGCGCCGTTCAGGAAGATATTCTCACGGCCGGTGAGCTCAGGATGGAATCCGGTGCCCACTTCGAGAAGCGAGGCGACCCGGCCGTCGATCTCTATCCGCCCGGTCGTGGGTTCGGTGATGCGCGAGAGGATCTTGAGCAGCGTCGACTTGCCGGCTCCGTTGCGGCCGATGATGCCGACCACCTCGCCACGCTTGACCTCGAAGGAGACGTCGCGAAGTGCCCAGAACTCTTCCGCCGCAGGAGGCGGCGTGGCAGAGGGCAAAGGGCTAAGGGCAGTGGCAGAGGGCAAAGGGCGGACGGCGAAGGGCGGAGGGCAAAGGGCGGAAGCAGAACTATCGTTTCCGCTTTCCCGCTTTCCCAATTTCCCAATTTTCTGCCGCGCCCAGCGCAGCGGCGCAGTGAGCTTTTCCTGAAGAACATGCCGCAGGCCGTCCCCTTTGCGCTGGTGGCTGATCACGTAGCGCTTGGAGAGGTTTGAGACCTTGATGACGGTGTCGGACATGGGGGGGGCGGGAGGCGCGAGGAGCGAAGGGCGAAGAGCTAGGAGCAATGAGCGGAGCGCGGAGGGCTAAGCGCCAAGGGCATGGGGCGAAGGGCGGGGCTCAGAGGGTTTTAGAAAAGGCAGTGATCTTCCGGCTGAGGGTGTCGCATGCGGCGAAGAG
>Ga0182027_10015840_pt1 | contig 10331 bp, 10 predicted proteins | sample 712E1DmetaG_FD_121300 | JGI IMG/M metagenome (GOLD analysis project Ga0182027, IMG submission 121300) | Permafrost microbial communities from Stordalen Mire, Sweden - 712E1D metaG (Illumina Assembly) | ecosystem: Environmental > Terrestrial > Soil > Wetlands > Permafrost | place: Sweden... | reverse complement strand
CATGAAGTTTTCCACGGTCGTGCTCGAATTGAGGAAGATCCCTTTGAGTGTCTCCAGGGCGTTGCGGAGAGCAATCTGTTGCGCAGCGCGAATCGCGCCGGCACGCTGGGCGGCTTCCGGATGGTCCGGGTTCGGCGCTCCGATGCCCTTGGCATAGATGATGCGGTTTGTCCAGTCGATTGCGCCGTCGCCCTGCTTGTCGGTGACCACGGTGTCCAGAACGGGTTGCATCTGGGCCATGGCCATAGTCGCAGAAAACAGGCCTGCGATCGCTGCGGTTAGGACTCTCTTCATACATCCTCCTTATGGGTGATTATTGGTGACCAGTCTCATTTTGTTGTCTGTGCCGCGCCGCCGTGCCCAGCCCCTGTCATTGGCAAAGGGGCTCTCCCGTCTGCATCAAATATACAGTTCCGGCACGTACCGGTCTGTGACTTGCGTCACACGATGGCAAATGCCCCGGCCGGCCCCCGAGGGGCATTACCGGACCTTTCGCGCAATGCAAAAGAGGTATCCAACATACCTGAAGCCTTCTAGCCTGTAAAAAACATCAATTTCCTTGTGAAAGGCAAGCTTGATCCGCTTGTCGGCGAAAAATCCCTTTTCGTCTTCGAGCCTGCGCGCCATATGGGCGTAATAGTTGTCCCATCCGCTCTGCGGCACGAGGCACAGGAACTGGATGTCGAATCCGGCCGCGGCCAGCATGGTGCGGTAGGAGGCTTCAGTCTCGTAGTGGTACTTTTCGTCTTCGAAGATCCGCTTCACTTCGTCGGGCACTTTTTCGGTGAGCAGGACAAGATCCGAAAACGCAAACCACCCGCGCGGGGCGGTCCACTGGTTTGCAAGCGAAAGCCCCTTTTCCCGCGTCATGAAGGACAGCACGCCTCCCTCCGCAAGAACAAGGTCGAACGGTTCCTTGGAAAAATCCGCGTTGAGCAGGTTGCTTGCTGCAAACGTAATGAGATGGCTCACCGACCTTTCGACCGCAAGCGACCTCGCGAATTCGATGTTCTCCTCGCTGATGTCGACCGCGGTCACCTTGCAGCGAAATTCGCGCGCCAGGTTGCTCGCGCCGTCGCCATAGCCGCACCCCATATCCAGAACCCGGCTTGCCGGCGTGAGCAGCGCGAAGCGCGCCGCAGCAAGAGAGCATTCGCGCCCCGCGGGAGAAGAGTAGTTGGAATGAAGGTCTGTTACCATAAGAGGCCGGCGTTCTACGGAGCACGGTTTTAGGCTATCGCACCTTGAGAAAGACGATAAGACTGACTACCAGGAGTATCACGGAAATGATATGGAACCGCCATGTGATTTTCGAACGGATGTAGAACTCCTGAGCGTAGAACGGGTTCTTGCGCATCAGGAATTGAAAATGATGATGAATTGGCGCGCGCAGGAAAATCCGCTTGCCTGTTGAACGGAACGAAACGATTTGGAGCACAACCGAAAGAAATTCAAGCAAAAAGATAAACCCGACAAGGGGAAGAAAAAACGCGGCCTTGATAAAGATGAACATGATTCCGATGGTGCCGCCCAGGCCCACGGCGCCCGAATCGCCCATTATAATGGATGACGGCGGCGAGTTGAACCACAAAAACGCCAGCAGTGTGCCCACCATGCCGCCGATGAGCGGAAGGATTTCGTCCACACCGCTGATATACGGGATGAGCAGGTATTTGCTCCACACGGCATGGCTTGACACATAAGCAATGACGCCCACAAAAAGAAAACAGGTGATGAGCGGTACGGCCGCGAGGGTGTCGAAACCGTCGGTAAAGTTAACGCCGTTGGCCATCACCGCGATAACGAGCGTCATAAAGGGGATAAAGAGCCAAAACGGCATATAGGGAAAATCGCGAGAAATGCTCAGGAACGGGATATTGATGTAGCCGTTGATGTTCGGGATGTACTTGTAGGCGACAATGGCCACAACGCAGGATATGAGGATGTACAAAGACAGTCGGACGTTGGCCGAAATCCCGTCGGCCTTGTACTGGTAGTCCTGTTTCGTGATTTTTCCTCTCGAAACACGTGCCTTGTTCACCACTTTCGCAATGTCGTCCACGGCACCGATAACGCTGAAAAAAACGTAAATCGCCAGCGCGGAAATGACGTACGAATTGAAGCGGGCCGAGATAAGGCTCGTTGCGAGGATGATAACCAGGAACAGGATTCCGGCTGGCATCACCGGGTCGGTCTTGCCCTTTACGGAGTCGAATTCGGTGTTGACATTGAGCTTTTTAAGAAATGAAATGTACGGCGGGAACAGGACCATGGCGCAAACGAACGAAAAAACGGTCGCAACACTTGTACTGAAAAGCCTGCTGTTAAGGAGATAAAGGTGGGTTTTTTGATAAATGAGTTCGATGAGCATGCTTGATCCGGTTGATGTCTCTTGCCGCAACTATCCAAAATAACAATGAATAAAATATATTATATATGATGAAATGACTTGGCAAAAAAGATGCAAAGGACTGTCCGTAAGCCCTCGCGGAGGGGCTAAAATCAAAAGACAAATTTCCGGCCTGCGCGCTCTTTCCATCTCCACGGCGGAAAAGAGTAATTCGGAAAGGCGTTCCCGACCTATCTTTTCCTGAGAGTTTAAAGAACCACGGCCATAGACACGACTGCAAATGCTCATTCAAGGTAGCAAGCGATGGAAAAGGTTTTAGGCTTTCTGTTCCTCCTTTGCTCCGCGCTTGCCGCGCCGGCCCAGGTAACTCTGCCCACCGGTCGCATCGTTCCCAAAGACAGCTTTATCGTATTCCTGTTTGTCGGTCATTCCAATATGACGGGAAGAGACAGGGTTGCGCCGGATACTGCCGAGAGTCCCTTTCTGTGGAATTGCCTGCTTAACAGGCCTCCCCAACTCGCGTGGATTCCGGCGCGTGAACCTCTTCATATTGAAAATCCGCCGGACCAGGAGTTCGGATGCGGGCCCGGAATGCCTTTTTTGAAAGCCTTGAGTAGCGCCTGCCCCGGATATTATTTCGGCATCATTCAAAATTCCAATTCGGGGTACTGTGTTCAAGGAAATTTTCGTCGAGGAAAAGACGCCTACGACGAAGAAATCGGGGCGGCTTCACTTTTTGCCGGTACGGTAACACTGGGTGGAATAGTGGCCATGATTGGCTGGGTTGAGGCGGAAGATGGCAGTGTGGAGGCAAATCCTTTCCAGTTTGCCTTGCAGGAAAGCTGCATGGTGGCGGAAATGCGCAGTGATCTTCAAAAAACCGATTTGCCCTTTGTGATTGGTGAATTCGAGAATGGCGCGTCATCGCCGCTTGCAGTTGACAGGGACACGGTTGCCGCACAGATCTTTGCCACGCCCGCGCGGATAACGAATTCCGCGATCGTTTCTTCTGAGGGAATGACCTACACCGACGATCACCATTACGATTGCTCTTCTCAAAAAGTCTGGGGCGAGCGGGCGGCACGAGTTTTGGTCGATCACGGGTGGGGGCCGGGCCGGACTTCCACGGCCGAACCCTTGGCGTGGTGCGCCCCGAGCGGCACTATTTTGCCGCACCGGGGCGATGAAATCCGATTCTTTGACCTGCGGGGCCGCCTGGTTGCGTCGATTCCCGTGGCATCGGACGGAATCATTCCGCGCAGCGAGCTGCGCGGAATGTACATTGTAAAGCATGTGCGCGGACCGACCGCCCTTGCCACCACGCTCCGTTTCCTTTTCTAGCCACTCTCCCATGCGCAATAGACTTACCTTGCTATTTCTTTGTATCGATGGCCTCGGGGCGGTTCTCGCGTTTACGCCGCGAAGTCACGGTGCGCTTTTCCCCGCAGCCGGCGCACCCGCCAAAAGGCGCCTCACTCCCTGGCAGTGCGTTGGCGGATGCGGCACAAGCACGGGCGGCGCAGGCACGAGCGGCGCCACGCTCCGATGGATCGGCCAGGGCGTGCCGGGGTCGCTGCTGTGCGTCGAAGCCCAGGGATCGGAAGCCTATATAAGCAACAGCCGCGACTCGGTAAGAGCCGTTATGTCCCTGTCGCCATCATTGTACCTGCATTTGCGCCGGTCCGAGATGCAGCTCTGCCTGCCCCTGCAATACCGGTACGCTCCGATGGAAAACGGCATGAACCGGACCGGGGTGTCGGTACAGGGCATGGGCGACCTTACGGTTGACGCATCCGTGAAGCTTGGCACACGGGGGCAGATTGTGCCGCACTTGGGACTCAGCTTTCCAACAGGTAATTTTGACGCCTGCAACCGGTTCCAGGTCCTGCCGCCCGACATGCAGCTCGGAAGCGGCCTGTTCGGCGGCCGGGTGTCGCTCGATTACACCATAGACCGCGATTGGGGCTCCGTCTGCATCTCTCCGAGCTACACGGGCGGCCTTTTTTACATGCAAACCACCGACTGGCGTTTCGACAGGAATCTTTACAGGGGAATACCGGTTCGCCAAACGTTTGCCTGGGCCCGCGTGTCGGGCGCAACTGGCGGCAGTTCCTTCTGTGGCGCGCGCAATGACATGGGCGTTGTGACGGCGGACAGGGTCACGCTTGCGGTATACGCATCAGTCAAGCACGGTTGGGCAACGCACGGCTTCGGCGTGAGCCTGGAGATTTCCACCGGCGACGACGCGTACGAGAATTTCTCATACCAGGACTGGCTCAAGAGTTCGGACGGGCAATTCGTTGACACCAACGCTTGCAAAGACAGGGCCGCGGCGCAGACGATCGCGAACCAATCGACGACGCAGGGTGTCGACTCGGCGGGGGTGACGACCCCGAGATATTCAAATCCCACGGTTGTAGGGCGCGACAGCATTTACTGGAAGGTGCGGCAAAGCACCCGGACCGCGGTACAGAACTATCCCCTTCTCAGCTTTCAGTACAGTGAGGAAATCGCATTATTCCGCATGCCCCTGTTCTGGGGAGTGGTGCTGCCGCTCACGCTCGGCGATGGACGCAACATGTTTACCGGACTCTCCGCAACCGTGGGAACAAGGTTCGGGGTCTTCTAGGAGGACTCCGGAGAAATTGTGTCGCTTGAGCAATGCAAAACATTCACCGCAAAGAACGCAAAGAAACAGAGGACACAGAGAAGAGAATAGCGACGAGTTACCGTTCGTAAATATGTTTTGAGAGGAGAAACTGCATGGCAACCGAAAAGCATCCGCATTCCGAAACCGCCGGCGACGGCGAACTCACGCCGGCAAAGCTAAACGTCGCGAACGGCGCGCTGTACGCCGATGGGACGGCCGTGGGCATCGGCACCACAACCCCGAAATCGGCGCTCGACGTGCGAACGTCTCTCGGCAGCACCGACCCCGTAGCCAGCGTGACCTACGCGGGCAGGGACGCCGTTGACAAGATCGCACTGCAGGCGGTGTCGATCCCTTGCCCGGACTACGGGACCGGCGGGTCGTTTCTGGGCGGAACCATCGGCATCATCGCGCGCGCCGAGTCGAGAGGCGGCACAGGCGAGCGGGTGGGCGGCGAGTTCTGGGCGCAGCAGGGCAGGGCAACCTATGGGATCAAGGCGACCACATTCGGTTCGACAGATCCCGAGTCGGGCGTGCACATTGCCGGGTATTTCCACGCGGATCACGAGCAGAACCATGGTGAATTCTGGGCCGGGTATTTCCTGGGCCGGGTTCACATAAGCGAAAATGTGGGCATCGGTACCATGGCTCCCCGTGCAAAGCTTGACGTGGCCGGGAACGTGAGAATCGGCGGGGACAACAATTCGCTGGCGATCGAGCATCCCCAAGCGCCGAGGAGTTCGGATGACTCCATGGGTGAAAAGGGCCAGATCGCGTGGGATAACGAATTCCTTTATGTGAAAACCCAAGCCGGCGACAGGCATGTGTGGAAGAGGGCAAAACTGGAGGAGTGGTGAGGAGGAGGTTTTGCCGGGGACAAGAAGGATTCGGAGCCTCACGTGAAAAGACACTGGGAGTTGGGCGCAAAGCATGGCAATGGACTTTTGCGTTGACTTCTTGCACCCGCCGGTTGGACAATGTATTTTCTTACATGATATTACATTTCTCTACCATCCACCTTTTTTTCGCTGTTGCGGAGGGATCTCATGGCCTTGACTAGCAAGACGGAACTGATCAAGTTGCAGAAGTCTTTGGGAACGGATGAAGCAATTGCCAAGAAGTTCAAAGTGACGAGGCAGGCTATCCACCAGCTTCGCCAGAAGTATGGCATCGAGTCGAGATATTCGGAAAACCCGAAGCGGAACAAAGAAATGATGTCGCTTTACAAAGCGGGAAAAACGGGAGCCGAGATAGCCAAGAAGTTCGGGCTGTCGGTTTCCCAGACGTACCGGTTGATCGGCGATGTAAAACGGAAGAAGAAGTGATCGTCCTCTAGTGAATTGTGAAAAGCACTCGTCTGCTTTCGGCAGGCCGGTGCTTTTTTATTGCACGTCCTTCTGGGCGGCGCCCGAGCAACTCGCTCGCGTGAGCAGCACGGTGCTTCCTGCAACGGGGGCTCCCTAATCTAACTCGCAAGGTCCAGTTTATGCTCGCGCACCAACCGCACGAAGGGAACAAAATCGCTGTTCGTGCGCCTGATTGCGGTGTTCGAATCCCTTGCATCCTCCAAACAGCAATGTCGGCAGTCAATGAGACATCTGCCGGTCATGTGATCCCCGGAGTGTTCAAGGGAGATCCAGCGTGAACTACGCCCGGAAGATGTGGAAATCCCATTGCCCTGTCTGCAATACCAGCAGTAACGTTTATGTTTATGACACCGGCTTTAAATTCTGGCGTCGATTTATTGTCGGGAACAACCGTTTTGCGTGCGGGAAATGCAAGGTCACCTGGCGGCGCAGGAACCCGCATTTCCATTTGTTGCTTCCTATAGACTCGCAAAGGAAAGACGGTACTCGGTGACGAATCTTAAAGACGGCATCATCGGCAGTGAAAAAAGGCAGTTGGGAAACAGGCGCCTGATCGGGACAATGCTGTCGAAGCTCTCTCCCGGGGACCGTTTCATTCTCCTCAGCAGAGAGATTGAAGGACTCTCGTTCAAGGAGATTGCGCTGATTACCGGCGGGAAATCAGATGAAATCGGCAAACGTTGTCAGCGGATCAAGGATGAACTGCGCAAGTATTTGGATTGACTCTGCGCAATCGTTGGGCATGCAAATCGATCAATTAGTTTCCGCATCTCCGTCTCCAGAATACACTCCGGACACAAATGCGGCCCGACATCGCGGATCTCCGTCATTTATTTTTATGATAACCCGGTTTCCAACCAATCCTCATCACCCTGGAGCCGAAATGCCCCCACTCATTCTCGACGGAACCTCGCTGGCAAAATCGATCGAAGGGTCTCTCAAACTCCGCGTTGAAGCAATTGCAAAAAGATCCGGCGCGCTGCCCATTCTTGCCACCATTCTCGTAGGCGGCGACCCGGCCAGCGCTACGTACGTGAAGATGAAGGGCAATGCCTGCGCCCGCGTCGGCATGGCGTCGAAAAAGGTTGAGCTTCCCGATTCGACAACCACGGCGGAGTTGCTTGCGGCGATCGACAGGCTCAACGCGGACCCCAACGTCCACGGCATACTGTTGCAGCATCCGGTGCCGAAGCATATCGACGAGCGCCAGTGCTTCGACAGAATCGCGCTTGCCAAGGACGTTGACGGCGTCACCTGCCTGGGGTTTGGCCGCATGGCAATGGGCGAGGCCGCGTACGGCAGCGCCACGCCCGCGGGCATCATGACCATTCTCGACCACTACAAAATTTCCCTGGCAGGGGCGCATGCCGTGGTAGTAGGCCGAAGCCCGATTCTGGGCAAGCCCATGGCCATGATGCTTCTTAACAAACACGCAACGGTTACTATTTGTCATTCAAGGACAAAAGACCTTGCCGACATCGTTCGCACCGCCGATGTCGTGGTAGGCGCGGTGGGAAAACCGAAATTCATCCGGGCCGACTGGATCAAGCCGGGCGCCGTGATCGTTGACGCCGGGTATCATCCCGGCAAGATGGGCGATGTCGATCTCGAAGCCGCCGCCCCGACGTCGTGCGCCTATACGCCCGTTCCGGGTGGCGTGGGACCAATGACGATAGTGACGCTCATGCGGCAGACGGTTGAGGCGGCCGAGGCGGCGTGCGGGATACAAAAGGAAAAGACTCACCACGGAGGCACAGAGAAGAAGTTGAAAGTTCAAAGTTGAAAGTTGACAGCAGGGAGGCTATTCATGACGCGCCGAGTTTGCCCTAAATCTGTCGGCGGGAGCCATAGGCAAGCACAAGGGTATTTGGCGCGTCCTGCAAAAGGCCGAAGGAATGTATGCAATCCGCCCTCTGCACGCCTTGACTTTGTCACTTAGTTACTCTGCTACTTTGTTACTTCTTCTGCTTGACAACAAGCACTGCGGCCGCGGCAAGCGCGATGAGGACAACCACGGGAAGCCTGCGCTGAATGTGCGACGGAATGTCGTGCCATGGAATATGCCTTGCCCCGAGGTTAAGCGGCAGCACTTCGATCACGAAGAACATCAGCATCACGAGACAGAACAGGAGCAGGAACTGAGCGGGTTTCCGGTTCTTCCAGGACTTGGGTTCGCCGGGCATGGAGTCTTTCACCTTTCCTTGACGAGCGACAACAACACGTCGCCCGCACAAATCCGCTCTTTGACTTTTCTACGACTCCCCGACCCAACTCTTCTTTTCAACTTCTCAACTCTTCAACTTTCTTCTCTGCTATATCCTCACCATCAGCGCAAGCTTGATTGCGTTGTACAGCGACTTGACAAGCGGTGGAGCGTAGATGCGGCGCGCATACTTCACGATGTCTTTGTCGGGTTTCTTTTCCCTCTTGAGCATGGAATACAGGATGGGTCGTCCGGTGTCGCTTTTCCCGACGCGTTCGTACACGAGCCGGCCGTTCTTGTCCCATATCTGCACGTGAAAACTCGTCTTTGCGGTGAATGATGTCGGCCGCTCGTAGGCGGGTCCGAACCTGTCGCCCCGCCAGCCCCGGGGCCTGATTGCCACATGCCTTATTTCGAGGGCATACGGCACAATCACAAGGTCGGCGTTGTACTTTGCCGCGAGCCGCCGCACCTGCCTGGAAATAAGCTGCACGTAGGTGGTGTCGTTGTCGAGCATGGAATAGCCGCTTCGCCTGAATACCGCCAACGAATCTGATCCGTCGTGCCCCCAACGGCACATCTTGAAGTTCCGCGAAACCTCGTACCCGAGAAGTCCGTTGGCAGCCTCGATGAAAAACGAATCGTTGAACAAGGTGTCGGGTGCGGAGGCTGTATTATCCACGTAGGCGACGTGCAGACTGTCCAGGGGAATGCACAAAGCAGTCTTGCCCTGGTCAAGCAGGATGTTCGACGGATCGTTGGAGTAGCCGGCCATTCTTCCCGCACAGCTGCAGAGGATGAGACAGGCACCAAGGACGGTTGGGAGTTGCATTGGCTTCATGGTTGTTTCGTTCGGTTTGCAAGAGATGTGGGTCGCAAATGTATTTTCCTGTTAACGCTTCCCCGTAAAAGATAGATCATCGGAGGGCCTGGCCGGTAACCGGGATTTCACGGAGGAAGATCCTCGGGTTTTCCATGCGGCTGCGCCCGCGGTCGATCTCTGTTTTCCCGTGCGCCCATCAAAAAAACATATCTTCGACATTCCCCGGAAAGGAGTGGCAGATGAACAAACAACTGTTAACGCTTCTTTCGATTGTGTGCGTCGTCGTGATTATCGGCGTGATCGCATTTGTCGTTGCGCCCAAGAAGGCCGCCTCCAAGGAGGTGAAGGCTGCGCAGACGCAGGAGCAGTCTGGACAATTCGAAGCGGCGATGTCGTCGTATTCCGCGGCGCTTCTGAATCTCTCGGATGGACGAAGGTTCCCCGGCATTCCCGACAAGACCACTGCCGCAAACCTCAATCCAAAAACATGGGAGACCCCAATTGCCGAATTCGTGGACTGGCTGAATGTGGACAAGAAGATCTCGGCCGATGCTTCGGTTCTTGTTGACGGCCTCACCCGTTGCATGCCCCAGGTGAAATACGAAAACTTCGTGTTTGACTTCAAGATGAAAAAAGCGTCCATGGCCGATTACAAGGCGCTCTGGCAGCAAGTATTCTGCCCCGAACCGGATTGTCCGGCAGGGACCATCGAAAAAGCGTTTACGCAGGGGGACGTCATAGCCACCCTGAGAGGAAATTCCATCTATTCGTACAGCCTAAGCTTTGTAAACGTTGAATCCGGAAAGCGGACCGATGTTCCCGTTGAACAGGACATGAATCCGTCTTTTCTCCTGAAACCGGGGAAATACTGCGTTATTGTCAAGAGCACCACCATGTTCCAGGATAAACGCGAATGGATCTCGGGCCAGGAAGCGGTG
>Ga0182027_10015838_pt1 | contig 10332 bp, 7 predicted proteins | sample 712E1DmetaG_FD_121300 | JGI IMG/M metagenome (GOLD analysis project Ga0182027, IMG submission 121300) | Permafrost microbial communities from Stordalen Mire, Sweden - 712E1D metaG (Illumina Assembly) | ecosystem: Environmental > Terrestrial > Soil > Wetlands > Permafrost | place: Sweden... | reverse complement strand
GGCGAGCGCATTGCTTCGCTGGCAAAGCGCCAGGTGTGCACCTCACCGCCGGTCGTTGCATATTCGTGACAATTTTCTCTTTACCCGACGGACTTCTAACCGATAGAGCACAGAAAGCGGAACCGCGAAGCTTCTCGGCTTGGTGGATTCTCGCCGCAAGAATGCGTCGATGTCATGCCGCAGTTCGGTTGCGACTTGATATTGGCCATTCCGATCTCTACCCCAGCACCGTTTCGATCCGCCCCGCCGCCCCATGAAGGAGTCCATCTCCGTCAGTCCTGTTACGCGCATTGAAGGCCACCTCGGGGTCCAGATCGAGACCGACAACGGCCGTATCACCAGCGCCCGCGTGGTCGGCGAGATGTTCCGCGGCTTCGAACAGATCCTGCGCGGCCGCGATCCGCTCGATGCCCAGCAGGTTACCCAGCGCATCTGCGGGGTTTGCCCGGTCGAACACGGCATCGCCTCGGTCCTCGCCCAGGACGCTGCCTATGGAATTGCCCCGCCCACCAACGGCCGCCTCGCCCGCAACCTCGCTCAGGCGGTGAACTTCATCACCTCGCATATCACCCATTTCTACCTGTTGTCGGGGCTCGACTTCGTAGACGTGGCGCAGGTTACCACCTACGGCGGCAGCGATCCGGCGCTGGTCGCGCTCCGCGACTGGGCGAAATCGGAGCTCGCGAACAACCCGGTCAACGCCGGCGGTCCGTTCCTTCCGCAGTTTCCTGCCCAGCTCATCCGCGATCCCACGCTCAACCTCGGCATCCTCCGGCATTACCTCGAAGCGATCGAGGTGCGGCAGGTGGGTCACAAGCTGGGCGCCACCTTCCTCGGCAAGCTCCCCCACGCCGCCGCGCTGATTCCGGGCGGCGTCACCGAACGAGTGACGGCGATCAAGATCGTCTCGGCCCGCGCGCTGCTGGCCCGGCTGCGCACGTTCATCGAACAGGTGTACCTGCCTGACGTCGTGGCGGTGGCGGCCGCGTTTCCGGCCTATTTCGAACTCGGCCGTGGCTGCGGCGGTTTCCTCGCGTACGGAGTATTCCCGGAAGGCGACGATGGGGGTTCGCCATTCCTTCCCTCCGGCGTGGTGGTCGGCGACCAGCTGCAGCCGCTTGACACAGCCGCAATCGCGGAGGATGTGCGCTACTCGTGGTATTCGTCGGCCTCGGGCCGCAAGCCCGCCCAGGGCGAAACCACGCCCGAACCCACCAAGGCGGGAGCGTACTCGTGGCTCAAGGCACCGCGCTACGCCGGCCGGCCTATGGAAGTCGGCTCGCTCGCCCGCGTCCTCGTCGCCTACCACGACGATCGCAATCCTGTCGTCAAGCCCGCCGTCGACGGTCTGTTGAAAGCGACCGGCCGCGGTCTGCCGGATCTCGTGTCTGTGCTTGGGCGCCACGCGGCCCGTGCGCTTGAGGCGAAGCTGCTGGCGGACCGCTGTGCCGATTGGATCGAGCAGCTCGTGCCGGATCAGCCGGCGTGTCGCGACTTTTCGATTCCGGCCTCCGGCTCCGGGATCGGCCTCACCGAGGCAGCGCGTGGCGCGCTCGGGCATTGGCTTGAGATCAAGGATCACAAGATTGCCAACTACCAGTGCGTCGTGCCCACGACGTGGAACTGTTCGCCCCGCGACGATCACGATCAACCCGGCCCGCTCGAGCAGGCACTGGTCGGCACGCCCGTCGCCGATTCCAAGAGTCCGATCGAGGCCGCCCGCGTGATCCGGTCCTTCGATCCGTGCATCGCCTGCGCCGTGCACTGAACCTCCGATTTTTGAAAGGCCGACCATGGAGCCCCTGAACCGCCGCTCGTTTCTCACCCTCAGCCTGCGCATGGCTGCCGTGATGGGCCTGGGGGCGCACGCCGCGCCGGCAATGGCCGAGGCGCTGGAGCGCATCGTCCGCGGCCGCGCCCCGGCATTGTGGTTGCAGGGCCAATGCTGTTCCGGTTGCTCGATCTCGCTGCTCAACTCCGAGCCGCTCGGACCCGACCAGCTGCTGACCCGCTATATCGCGCTGGCCTTTCACCAGACGCTTTCAGGCGCCACCGGCCACCAGGCGGTGGAAACCGTCAATCAGGCGATCGAAAAGGGCGGCTATCTTCTCGTTGTCGAGGGCAGCGTGCCGGCCGGAATGCCGCGCGCATGCATGTTCGGCGAGGAAACATTTCCGGACCAGCTCGCCCGCGCGGCCCGGCGGGCGAAAGCGATTATCGCGGTGGGCTCCTGCGCCACCTCCGGAGGCATCCCCGCGGCGGAAGGCAACGCCACAGGCGCCCTGAGCGTGCCGGCCTTCCTCGACCGCGAAGGCATCAAGGTTCCGCGCATCAGCATCCCCGGCTGTCCGGCGCATCCCGATTGGATCGTTGGCACGCTGGTGCACGTGTTGCAATTCGGCATGCCCCCGCTCGATGCCCTCGGCAGGCCGCGGGCTTTTTTCACAAAGCTGATCCACGACCAGTGCCCGCGGTTCGCCGACTACGAACGCGAGAACTTCGCGACGAAATTTGGCGACGACGGCTGCATGTTCCGGCTCGGTTGCGCGGGCCCGCTCACGCACGCTGACTGCAATCTCAGGCAATGGAACGGAGGGACCAACACGTGCATCAAGGCCGGCGCGCCCTGCGTCGGCTGCGCCTGGGATGGATTTGCCGCCAAGCGCGACTTTCCGTTCTACCTCAAGAACGCCCAACACCGGCCCGACGGAGGAAACCCTGCATGAAACTGCACCTCAGGCTTACCCTCTCCCTGCTTTGGGGCCTGCTCGTCATCGTGTTATTGGCCCAGATCTTCCAGCAGACGCGCAGTTCCGCCGCGCTCAAGGCCCAGTCCGGCGACGATCTCAAGCAACTGGAGGAACGCGAATGGCAGAGCGCCGAGAACATCGGTCAGTCGGTGGAGTATGCCGTGGCGGGCTCGCTCGAGCGCGGCGAAATGGCAAAGTTTGAAAGACTCCTTGCTGCGCAGCGCCAGATCAAGGGTTTGCTCGAGTTCTCCCTCTACAACGACGAAGGCACCGCCCTCTATTCCTCGGAACCGGCCCTTGTGGGGAATCACCTGCCCGATGATCTGAAGCAGCAGCTAAACTCCTCCCCAAAACGTGTCACGCGCCGCAGCGCGGAAGCCTTTGAGATCTACCAGCCTCAGGTCGTCCATGCCGATTGCATGCGCTGCCACACCAGCTGGAAGGAAGACAGTATCTGCGGCACAACTGCCTTTCGATTCTCCAGCGCAACTCTGTCGCAAGCCGAATCCCGCTCGGCCGCATCGCTCGTCAGTCTGCGCCGGGACGGCTATGTAAACACTGGTCTGACTGCGCTCGCGATCGTCGCGGTCTTCGTCGCCATGGCCTACCTGGTGGTGCGGCGTATCGTGGCCCGTCCGCTCGCGAGCGTCATGAACGACCTCACCGCCGCCTCGCAACAGGTCAACGCGGCGGCCTCGCAGATTCTCTCGTCAAGCCAGTCGCTCTCTACCGGCGCCAGCGAGCAGGCGGCCTCGCTTGAAGAAACGAGTTCCTCCCTTGTCGAAATTGCTTCGATGACCAAGCGCAGCACAGAAACTGCGCAAAAGGTCAAGGAGGCATCCGACCAGACCTGGAAGGCCGGAACCGCCGGCATGGAGCAGATGCAGGCCCTCGACACCGCGATGGGCGACATCAAGGCCGCCAGCGACGAAGTGGCGAAGATTCTCAAGACCATCGACGAGATTGCCTTTCAAACAAATATCCTCGCGCTCAATGCCGCGGTGGAAGCGGCACGAGCGGGCGAGACTGGAGCCGGCTTCGCCGTCGTGGCCGAGGAGGTCCGCAATCTCGCCCAACGCAGCGCCATCGCCGCGAAGGAAACGGCGTCCAAGATTGAGAATTCGGTTCAGCGCAGCTCCCGCGGCGTACAGATCAGCCGGGAGGTAGCCCAGCGCCTGCAGGCAATCGTCGACCGCGCGCGACAGGTGGACGAGCACATGGCGGGCATCGCCAAAGATTCCCACGAGCAAAGCATGGGCCTCGAGCAAATCAGTGCGACGGTCACCTCGATGGACAAAGTCACCCAGGGAAATGCCTCCACTGCAGAAGAGAGTGCCAGCGCCGCCGTGGATCTCAACCAACAAGCCGATGCGCTCGTGCACGCAGTCAACCGGCTCAGCCTTCTGATTGATGGCAAACACCGGCAGGCACCCGCACCTCGAAATGCTGCGCTGCCCAGAACTCGACCGCAGGTTCACGCCGTTTCCGCTCCAGCAACAGCATCCGTCGATCGAAATTAGGACTGACCAGGCTCGAGGGTAAGCCTTCCGGCGAAAATCTCCTTGCCCCGGGTTTTCCCCTCCCCTTTCTCCTTCATGGCAACAGGGGTTTGGAATCTCTGGCTGCCGTTCGATCCATGTCCCTTACTCCATTCAGCAGCCAGATCATCGCCGACGTCGGCATCAGCTTCGGCGACGAAGGCAAAGGCCGGCTTATTCCGGAGGTCGCCGAGGAATTGCACGCCTCCGCCGCCCCGGTGTCCGTCGTCCTCAAGGTCAACGGCGGCGCCAACTCCGGTCACACGGCAGGCGGCATCAAGCTCAACCTCCTGCCGGCCGGCGTGGCGGTCCCCACCGTGTCGCACTTGTGCATCGGCAGCGGCGTGGTGGCCGACCCGCGCAAGATCTGGTGGGAGGCCCGCCCCCTGGAGCAGAAGGGCTACGCCGTCCTGGCACGGCTCCTCATCGACGAACGCACCCTCGTCTCTGATCTCACGCACCGCTTGCTCGACCTCGCCTGGGAGGACTATCGCACCAACGTCCTCGCCGAGGAGCCACGGGGCTCCACCGGCCGGGGCATCACGCCCGCGTACATCGACGAGGTGGGCCAGTGGCAGATCACATTTTCGGACTTCCATGCGGGGCGAAACTGGTTCGCGCGCAAGCTCGCCCAGCGGGCCGATCGCGCCCTGCGGCTCATCCAACACGTGTGCCGCGTGTCGCCCGAAACGTTCGCCGGCTTCTTCGACAAGCTCACCACCGCCGAACAGCGCGCCAATAGCGAGTCGGTGCAACTCGGCGCTTTTGATGCGTCGGAATTCGATTTCACCCGGTTCCGCGGCGACGGCCCCTTTGCGCTCAACCTCCCGTTGCTCACGGAGGTCTACTGGCAGGCCGGCACCGCGCTGGCGCGCAACATCGGCGAGGTCCGCGAGCTCATCCTGCGCGAACTGGGCGCCGGACGGACGATCATCGGCGAGTTCGGCCAGTCCTATTGGCTCGACAAACGCCACGGCTTCTCCCCCAACGTGACCGCGTCGCATACGTTCACACCGGAGTTCTTTGAAAGCGCCGGCGTGCCCGTGCAGCGGATCCACACCTTCGGCGTCTGCAAGGCCTACGATACAAAGGTCGGCACGCATACGTTTCTGACCAAAATCGACGATGCCCACCCGCTGGCCACCAGACTCAAGCTGATCGAATTCGGCACGAGCACCGGCCGGCAGCGCATGGTGGGGTGGTTCGACGCAGTCGAGAAAGGCGATGCCCTGCGCTACGGTGGTTATCAGGATGTCATGATCAACAAATCCGACGCCCTGACGCACGCGGGCGAATGGCGCGGCGACCTTTTGATCTGCACCGCCTATGAAGACGCCAGCGGCCGGCGTTTCGCGCACGTGCCGCGAAACGAAGCCGTGCGAAAGACGCTGCGTCCAATCTACCGTTCCTGTCCCGGCTGGACGGAGGACATCTCGGCCGTGCGCCGTTTCGGCGATCTGCCGCAGAACGCACAACGCTACGTCGCCGCGATGATGAAGGCGGTGCTCGATGTAGCCTACGCCGGCGAGAGCCTGCCCGTCGCCGCCAGGCTGCCGAACCTCCGCTATCTCGGCGTCGGTCCCCTGCCCTCGCAGATCGTCAAGGACGTCCCCCCCACGGTCGATCTCATGGCGCTGGCGTGAGGCGAGATCGAGGTGGGTAGGAAAGCGCGCTTGCGCGCGATGTCTTTCCGGATTCGGATGAGGGGGGCAGCTCGTAGGCAGCTTGCTCGCATGCGGTCTTTTGGGCATCGCCCGCAAGCGGGCTTCCTACGCTTTGCAGATCCAGCCGGCGGGTCTGGCAATCCCGCCCTACCCGGCCAATGCGACCGGCCTCAATGAAGCCTAGTTACTTCATTGCATAAGTCCGGCTTTCGATTGCGACTGCGGCCGAAAACGGGAGTGACCTTGCCGCCGGGGAAATTGAGATTTGCGTCCCCCGTGCGCGTCACGTTTCCCCGCCGCGCACCATTGGTTCAACGCCTGCAACCCCATTCATCGTTCATGAGCGAAGTCCCGGCCGCCCCCGTGAAGGTAAAATTTTTCAGTGGTGAAGATATCCCGCTGGAACTGCACAAGGTGCGCATCGTGCAGAAGCTGTTTCTGCGCCCCGTCGACGAGCGGCTGAAGGCCATGCAAAACGCCGGGTTCAACACATTCCAGTTGAGCACGCTCGATGTCTTCCTGGACATGCTGACCGACTCCGGCACCAACGCGATGAGCGACAACCAGGTGTCGGCCATGCTACGGGCAGACGATGCCTACGCCGGCTCGCAAAGTTTCGCCCGGATGGAGACTGCGGTACGCGAAGTATTCGGCACGCAGTATGTGATTCCCGTTCACCAGGGCCGCGCAGCCGAGAATGTCATTTCGCGGGCGTTCATCAAACAGGGCGACGTGATCCCGATGAACTACCACTTCACGACCACGAAGGCGCACATGGAGATCAGCGGTGGCAAGATCTTCGAAATCTACACGGATGAGGCTCTGAAGATCAAAAGCAGTTTCCCGTTCAAGGGGAACATGGACATCAACAAGCTGAAGGCGCTCATCAAGGAGCACGGCGCCTCCCACATTCCGTTCATCCGCCTCGAGGCCTCCACCAACTTGATCGGCGGCCAGCCCTTCTCGATCGCGAACATGCGCGAGGTGCGCAAGGTCGCCGACAAGCACGGCATCATGGTTTTGCTGGACGCCAGCTTGATTGGGGAAAACGCCTATTTCATCAAGCAGCGTGAGGCCAAGTTCAAGGACACTTCGATCAAGGACATCCTGCTCACGATGTGCGGCCTCGTCGACATGATCTATTTCTCCAGTCGCAAGGTCAGCTCGACGCGCGGCGGCGGCATCTGCACCAACAAAAAAGATCTCTTCCTTAAAGTGCGCGACCTGGTCGTCCTTTTCGAGGGCTTCGTCACGTACGGCGGCATGTCCGTCCGTGAAATCGAGGCTTTGGCCGTCGGCATGTATGAGACCACGGACGAAACCGTCATCAGCCAGTCGCCCTCCTTCATCGCCTATCTCGTCAACGAACTCGACAAACAGGGCATCCCTGTGGTCACTCCGGCCGGCGCGCTCGGCTGCCATCTCGACGCCATGGGCTTCCTGCCGCACGTCCCGCAGAAAGAGTATCCTGCCGGGGCACTCGCCGCGGCGCTCTTCATCATTTCCGGCATCCGCGGCATGGAGCGAGGCACAATCTCCAGCGTGCGCGATAACCAGGGCAATGACATTCTCGCCGACGTCGAATTGCTGCGCCTCGCCTTCCCCCGCCGCGTCTTCACGCTGTCCCAGACCAAATTCGCCCTCGACCGCCTGAGCTGGCTGTACAAGAACCGCGACCTCGTCGGCGGACTGAAATTCGTCGATGAGCCAACCGTTCTCCGCTTCTTTATGGGCCGGCTCGCGCCGACCAGCGACTGGCCGGACCGTCTCGTCAAACAGTTCAAGAAGGACTTCGGCGAAAGCCTGTAGGAGGAGCCTGTCGGGCTTCGCCCGCATGCTCCTAACAAATGGCTCGCGCCATTTGCCTTCGCAACTTCCGCGTTGCAGCCGGCCGCGCCGGGGCCGCTTCGTATGGCGTAGCGCGTGACGATTGCATTGGAGGGCGGACCTCCGTGTCCGCCAAGGTTTGACTGGAGACGCGACGCCCTCGTCGCGTGACCTAGCCGAAAACGCGGCGAGGGCGCCGCGTCTCCATTTACCATCCGGGCCGGGCAGGCTAGATTTGAATTGAAGCCGCATCGCCCTCTGCCGGCGAAGTTGGGAGCGCCGGCGACACGATGCCCATGCCCTGCCATTTCCCCGTGCGCCAGCGCCACAGATTGATGCCCGCACGGATGATCTCGTCGGCCGCGAAACAGAGCCAGAAGCCGACGAGCGTCAATCCCGAGACCCGGTTGATATAATACACTATCGGCAGAATGCCCCAGATAAACGTGGTGCCAACGACCAGCGGAAATCGCGCATCGCCCACGGTTTTCAGGGCAAAACCGCTGATAATGTTCACCGCCCGCGCCGGCTCGTAGAACACCGCGATGAACAGCAGCGTCCGTCCGAGCTGCCGGATCGATGCGTCGGCGGTGAAAAACCCGAGCACCTGGTTGGAGAACACCCACGCCGTGCCGGCATACAGGAATGCGACGAGAGTCGCCCGGCGCACGATCTTCCAGTAAAGCTGGTCGACGTCGGCAAACCGCCGCGCCCCGGTCCAGTGGCCCATCAAGATCTGCGCGCCCAGCGCCAGCGAAAAGGAGAAGGTGATCTGGAACATCTGCGCGCGCCCAGCATAGGCATTGGCCGCCATTGAGTGAATTCCCAACGCAATGATCATCGTAGACAGAATGATCTGCTGGGCGCTGTAGCTCATCGGCTCAACCGCATTGGAGATGCCGATGCGCAACATTGGCCGGGCGACTCCGAACATCTGGCGGAACGCGCCGCGCCAAACAAACCGCACGCCCAGGCCGCGGTGCACCAGCACGATTGAGAGCACCGTGGCCACCGCCGTGCTCGTGACCGAAGCCGCCACCACTCCCCGCACCCCCCAGTGAAATCCGAGGACAAAAAGAGAGGCGAGCGCGAGGTTGAGCGCAGCCACAACAAATGAGCTGTACATCAGCCAGTTGGTCATCCCGCGCGACGAAAGCACGGCGTTGTATGCGACGAGCACGCCGAGAAAAATGAAATAGGCGCTCATGGCGGTCAGGTAGGTCGTGGCGATGCCGCCCAGCGCGGCATCCAGGCCCATCCACCGGCCGATCTCCGGCGCAAGACACCAGAGCGCAGCGCCAAAGCCCAGCCCCATGACCGTTGTCAGGCAGAGGTTCATCATGTAGGCGGGCACAACCTTTTCATACTGCCGGGCCCCCAGATACTGGGAGGCAACCGCAACCCCGGTTCCCGCAAAAACAGGAATCACACCGGTGCCAAGCCAGACGACCGGCAGCAGCTGACCGACAGTCGCCGCGATTGCATCCGACAGATGGCTGAAGAACCAGAAATCAACCAGCCAGACGCAACCAAGCGTGGCATACTGCAGGAAGATCGGCCAGGTAAGCTTGAACAGGCTTTCGGTGCGAAGCGTGGGTTGCGTCATCGATGACCAGCGGGCCGCGCCCGATCGAGAATCCCGCGGCCAACCCTCGCCGGCGACGGATCAACGGCGGACGCAATTCATTGATCCACGCGCGTGGCGACAACATGCTTCCGCTCCCCTGCCGCCACCGTGGTCTTGGACACCGCAAAATAGTCGACTCCACCGTACTTGCCGCCCACCCACTCGATCTTGCAGAAGACGAGGTAGCTTCCGGCTGGCAAATCAGCGAATTTGAATTGACCACCCACGTCGGCGATCTCGGTTCTCACGTACTTGTCCATCCGGGGATCGGCCGGCGACGGGGTCTTGCCCGCGAGCATGATTTCCGCCCGCTCTTCCGTATAGGGCGTGAGCGGCACGAGGTACACCGGCAATCCCGCGGCGTTGTGCTTGAGCCCGTTGGGTGTGCGCACAAAGGCGTGACCGAATACCGAGGATCTTCCCGACGCCAGATAGGGCTGGAAATCTCCCTCGTTAAAGGAGGCCTTTTGGTCAACCGTGCCGCAGCCTCCCAAGCCGACCAAAAGGACAATCACCAACAAACAGGGGAAGATTTTTTTCATGGATGAGAGAGATTGGCGGAGGACTTTATCATTCGAGTACTCACTGACAAGAGCGTTTGAGCGCGCGTGGCGTCAGGCTGCGGGGCGGATTCATTCTCGGACACGTCGACGCGTATTCCTTCGTCGTAGGGGCGCGATCTTGTCGCGCCCTCAAGAAAGCGCGCAGCAAGCCTGCGCCCCTACGGGAGGAAATCGGATGTTTCACGCGAGAATGAATCCGCCCTGCGTCAGGCTGGGCGCCACATCTCCCGACTGGCGGTAGCGTAAGGCGCGCGCTCTGCTGGCCAGCAGAGTGGCACGGGCATCTTGCCCGTGGACGCGCGCCAAGGCACATGGGCAAGATGCCCATGCCACTCGCGTCACCGTCAATCGGCAGATGCGTCC
>Ga0182027_10015836_pt1 | contig 10333 bp, 9 predicted proteins | sample 712E1DmetaG_FD_121300 | JGI IMG/M metagenome (GOLD analysis project Ga0182027, IMG submission 121300) | Permafrost microbial communities from Stordalen Mire, Sweden - 712E1D metaG (Illumina Assembly) | ecosystem: Environmental > Terrestrial > Soil > Wetlands > Permafrost | place: Sweden... | reverse complement strand
CTCTTCAGGAAATCTTCCCGTTGGGGCTTTTTCGTTTTATAGGCGTACAAATAACCTATAATAAAAGGAGCATCTTATGTCAAAAGCACAACAGTACCATTTCGAAACGCTTCAACTGCATGCGGGCCAGCAGGTCGATAGCACCACAAAATCCCGCGCCGTACCGATTTATCAAACCACTTCGTATGTTTTTGACAGTACCGACCACGCGGCTCGCTTGTTCGGTCTGGAAGAATTTGGCAACATCTACAGCCGAATTATGAATCCAACTGTCGCGGTATTTGAGGACCGCGTTGCAGCTCTTGAAGGCGGTGTTGGCGCATTGGCAACGTCATCCGGACACGCGGCGCAGTTAATCGCATTGACCACAATTGTGCAAGCGGGAGAGAATATTGTTTCTTCCAGCAATTTATACGGTGGAACATATAATCAATTCAAAGTGACATTTAAACGATTCGGCATCGACGTTCATTTCACCGACAGCAACGAGCCGTCCGACTTTAAAAAACTTATCGACGAAAAAACAAAAGCGTTGTATGTTGAGACCATCGGCAACCCCCGCCTGGATATTCCCGATATTGCAGCATTAGCGAAACTTGCGCACGCGAACGGCATACCGCTTATCGTCGACAATACTTTTGGCATGGGCGGCTACATATGCCGGCCTCTGGAACACGGCGCGGACATCGTGGTTCATTCGGCAACGAAATGGATCGGCGGGCATGGTACTTCTCTGGGCGGTGTCATTGTCGATTCCGGAAAATTTCCATGGAACAACGGAAAGTTTCCGGCATTCACAGAGCCAAGTCCCGGATACCACGGCTTAATATTTTGGGACCAGTTCGGCTCCGGCAGTCCTACCGGTAATATTGCATTTATTCTGAAAGCACGCGTAGAACAGCTGCGTGATCTTGGCGCTGCATTGTCGCCATTCAACGCATTTCTTTTGCTTCAGGGATTGGAGACTCTCTCTCTTCGTGCCGAACGCCATTGCCAGAATTCACTTGCCTTCGCCCGCTGGCTGAAACAATCATCGTCAGTCAGCTGGGTCTGGTATCCCGGATTAAGAGAACATCCTTCCTATTCCAATGCCCTCAAGTATCTTCGCGCTGAACATTTCGGCGGTATTGTTACATTCGGCATTAAAGGCGGAATTGCTGAAGGAAAGAAACTCATTCAGGCCCTGAAGCTGACAAGCCATTTGGCAAATGTGGGCGATGCGAAAACGCTCATTATCCATCCGGCATCTACAACGCATCAGCAGCTTTCAGCGAACGAACAGAAGACGGCAGGTGTTACACCAGAAATGATTCGTGTCTCAGTAGGGCTCGAGCACATCGATGACATCATCGCCGACTTTGAACAAGCGTTCCGTGCACTTGCTTGATATACATTACAAATTAAAATAGAAAAATAATTCCCTCTCTTCTAGGGGAGGAAATTCTGCCATAATAATTTTTTACAGAATGAAAAAGATTCAACGATACATATTCGCCTAAGGAGTTTTTATGAGCGTTGTACTTCCAAACAAATACGAGCACCGCAGTAAATTGGAACAGCGGGGTGTACTCTGCATCACCGAAGAAGAAGCCAGCCGCGCCGACATCCGCCCGCTGCGTGTCGGCATTCTGAACATCATGCCGAAAGGTGAGACATACGAGCCGGTCGTTCTTTATCCTCTGAGCCGCTCGATCATACAAATCGAGCCGGTGTGGATACGGCTGCATTCGCACAACTATAAGAGCAGCGATCAGAATCATCTTGATTTATTTTACGATTACTTCGAGAACTTTATTGGAAACGCTCCGCTGGACGGGCTTCTCCTCACCGGTGCGCCGGTTGAGGAATTTGCGTACGAGGACATTCATTACTGGAATGAAATTACGAGTATCTTGAAATTTGCCCAGCAGAACATCACATCCACACTCGGAATTTGCTGGGGGGGTATGGCACTGGCAAAAATGATTGGAATTGAAAAAGAAATATATCATGACAAACTTTTTGGCGCATTCGAGACGAACAATCTTGACCGTTCGCATCCTGTCACCGGGGAACTCGACGATATGTTTTGGTGCGTGCAAAGCAGGCACTCTGGAATTTCTGATCATATATTGGAAGATGAACAGAAACATGGAAAAATCAATCTGCTCGCACATTCCGAAAATGGCGGTTATACAATATTCGAGAGTACAGACCGCCGGTACCTGATGCACTTAGGGCATCCTGAATATGAAGCACAGCGTCTTGTTGAGGAGTACCGGAGAGATGTGTCTCTTGGACGAAAAGATGTGCCGTTGCCTGCCAACATCGATATCAACAAACCAATCAATAGGTGGCGAAGTCATGGGTTGGAATTTTTCGCGCAATGGGTTAGATATATCTACGAGCCTACGAGCAAAGCGGCGCGGTAACGAACTTAAAAAACGAAAGTCCATCACACACTCATGCATCATCAGAATGTTCTGATTGGTGCAGTGATAAAAGCTATTTCCGATCGTACCGTAAAAGGCTGGCAATAATTTCTTTGAGATACCGATCACTGGTACTGTGATCGAAACAGTTTATAATGCCGCAAACATATCGATCAAACACCTGCACTCCCATCACTCCGATGTGCGGGTCCTGAATCTGATATTTTTCCGTATCAATCTTGGTTACTGCATTCTTTGGAATGGCTTTGAGATATTCAGCAAGTATAGCTTTTGCCTTTTCCTGCACCACAGCATCGATCACAAATATTTTAAATGCGGAACTGTCTTTGTATGCGGCCATGTATGCTGAATTCAGAAAACTGTACCCAAGGAAATTACGGGCAACGTACTGTTCCGTATGAGGCAGCTTTCGTTCTTCCGGAAGCACCTGAAAGAGTTTGGGCATCGTGTTGCTTTGCTTCAAATGTTCTGCAAGTATTCTGCCTATGGTGAGCATCCCCTCCTGTGCTTTATTTCCCGTTTGAAACGTTGACAGCTTAATATAATACGAACCGGTTATAAAATTCAGCACACCTTGTTGAAGGTATCCCTCCACGCCCATGTGAATGAAGTTGTATCCCGTGTCCCGTTCTTGAGAATACATTCCAAACGCATCCTCACTCGATGCATGCCGGTACAATTCCGCCTTCACTTCTATGCTGTCTGCACTAATATAGCGTGCGATGTGAAGATCGACAAATGCATACTCGAGATACAGATCGGCGGCTCCGTCAATAGCATCCCACAGGTTATTTGCGTTATACACCGGATCGTCCTGCGTAATTTTCCAGCCGGGGAGTTGTGGAAAAAAAGATTCCTGACCATATAACGATGGCATGGATAGAAAGAGCATGAGAAACGTCATGTTTCCACAAATCGATTTTAATCGCATGGTTATTTTCCTTAAGAAATAAATTCTTCCGGGACTGTCGTCAATCTCATCACATCTCGTACACGTTCCGAGACCGCGAAATTCTTTGCGCATTTCGCCGAGCAATGCGAACAATCCGAGCATGGATTATTTGGAATATTGAGACTGATCAGCAAATCTTGTGCCTGCCGGCTATCACGGTACCCATAGGTGTACATATACGCACGCATAATTTCCGGAATCGGCAGTCCTTTGGGACAATTGGGAACACAATGTTCGCATCCCTGACAGTACAAACCGCCCTCCGATTTCCCGACGAGCAGGTCTGCTTCTTCCTGTGCGGTCATTGTTACATCGCGATTGATGCTTGCATTCATTGTAAGTTGGTCAAAGTTTGTATTTCCGGGAATTGCAGTCGTAATATTTTCATCCTGCAAAACAAACTTCAGCGCCGCTTTGCAGTTGATCGGCTGCTTCCGTTCTTTATCGTGAAAACCGCCGGCCATCGTTTTCATTGCAACGATGCCTATACCTGCTTTCGCCGCTTTTGCTATAGCTTCTTTCACTGCCGGGTAATGATCCTGTTTAAAGTTGACAGACGTAAGGACGACTTCGTACACACCGCTATCGATCGTCGCTTGAATAACTTCCGGTTCATTCTTGTGCGTGGAAACTCCAATATGCTTTACTTTCCCGGATTTCTTTGCCGTCGTCACCGCCTCTATTATTGCTGGATGTAATACGGCGTCGCGCGATGAAGGACCATGAACATAAAGGATGTCCACAAATTCCATTCTGAGCCGCTTAAGACTAATATCTAACGTTTCAAGGAATGCTTTTATGGTAGCGGCTGAAGTATCTTTCATTTCCGGCGGAACTTTTGTAGCAAGAACGAACGAATCACGAGGATAATCCTTCAGTACCTCACCGAGCATTTCTTCGTTCTTACCGCCTTGATAACCGTGTGCAGTATCAAAAAGTATTATGCCTTCCTTGATGGCGGCGTGCACTAATGCAGGACTGTCGGCACGCATAACGCCAAAGCTCACAATAGGAAGTTCAATTCCGGTTTTTCCAAGTTTTCGTTTTATAATCGGTTTATTTTCTATTTTCTTATTATCGTCGACGATGTTGGAGCGTGCAAAAGAAGCGGACACAAGCATTGCGCTTGCACCGCCAAGGACAGAAGTGCGTAAAAATTTTCGCCGGTCAAGTTCATTCATTCCCATGGAAACTCTCCTCGCTGTATATGAAATTATCAACAATGGATAGATAATAAAGAAAATGTATTCGAAATGCTATATGCTGCAGGTGACTGTCTTCGTTGCGCCAGACTAAAAAGAATAATATTTCATAATGGAGAAAGCGGTCAGTACAATAAAAATGCTCGTGAATAATTTGTCTGCCGGTTAATTATTAGGATTGCGTTTCTGATTTGACTTTGATCCGCCTGTCCCCTTTTATTTGACATCGCCTGTGAAATAGCATCGGCCCTTTTTCCGCCATCAGCCATCGTTACGCCGATACCGGGAACAAGAAAAGTATGATCATCGGAAATAACGGGAGTGTTTTTCGATTTGCGCTTGCGCGCAAGAACTTCCTGCACGAGTCCGTATCCGACGACCATCCAGCAAACAAGCGTTACAATGCCAAGCGCAATATTTGAGATATTCAGCCACAACATTTTTGGATCGCTGCCATCAAACATTTGCCGCTCCTTGGTATCATGGATTCCGGAGAACCTTCCGGTCAATTCCTTTGCATAAAGTTTGCTAAAAGAATTCTACTAAATCAATTTTAATTATGCTTAATTTTACCGAAAAAGGGCGAATATTCCCTTTCTACAATTGCGTATCAGGAAGATCAACAAACGAGGAGAAAAATCCAGCATACGACAAAACAAAAAGCCCGCTCGGAAAAATCAAGGCAATCCCTTAAGGGTTACCTTCCTATCAGTAAAACAATTTATTTTATTCTAACGATAACCAAAGGTTCGGGTTGTGCAAAAATAAATGTCCCTCAATGATGCGATCAATATGAACAATCGCAGAATGATCGGTGCTCAAGCATCACCGGCTTTTTATGGTAAGTGTGCATTTGTAAGTTAGTTGAGTGTACGTTACCGCTCAAGTGTACGATTCCATGGATTCATGTACGTTCTGAGGATTCTTGCGGAAAAAAGATGAATGTTAGTCCTTGAAAAGAATTTCAACCTCTTTACCTGACAATTCCCTGAACATCGGAGTTAACAGTGCTCTTGCGTTATTCTTGCATGTCTCTTCATATCCTGTCTTTCCCGCTTCTTCGATGACGATCAATTCGGCGTTTTTGTAGGCTTCATCGACAAGTTCCGCGGTTGAGAATCCTCCCCAATTCACATTGTATACCTTTGATTTTTCGTGATTGACCTTTGACAAGAGGATCTCCGGCTTCGGTAATGTAACGGTCACTTGAGTTCCGGAATCGACAATATCTTCTCTTTTTACTTTTTCAAAATCGATTCCTGCAAAAACCTCACCTGCAATGATTAATATCGCTTTCGCATTCGGCAAAAACAGCGGCCTCTCTTTCGTCTGTTCGACGACATCTTTGATGTTGACTTTCACCAGCTCCATCTTTCCCAAGTTTTCGATCTTTTCAACAGAAAGCAAATGTTCTGATTTTGATGCACCTGTTAATTTTTTATAGATGATGATTCCGATGAAACCACTACCGCACATTAAGACGATAAAGAGCACCAGTAAAAAAATAGTTCGTTTCATTGTTACCTCCTATATATTGTTTTTCATGTAATCTTGTCATGCAGGGAAGAAAGAATAAAACCATTACCATATTTTTACTCTCAAATTCTCCGGACGCCACATTGCATCACCTGCTTTTATTCCAAACGCCGTATAAAATTCCGGCATGTTCGTCAACGGACCAAGGACGCGGAATTTAGCGGGTGAGTGTTCATTGCTTCGCACCTGATTGGCAATAGCTTCGGGGCGTTCATGCACCATCCATGCAAATGCATATCCCAGAAAAAAGCGCTGGTCGGGATTCAATCCGCCAATGATTTCATGGTTCCTGAACTGGCCGGTCTTTTTGAATGCCTCATACCCCATCATAATTCCGCCGAGGTCGGCAATATTTTCACCCTGTGTCAGCTCGCCGTTAATATGCAGACTATCCACTGCAACATATTCGTTAAACTGCCGGACAATCGATTTTGTTTTCGTAAAAAACTTTACACTGTCATCCGATGTCCACCAATTTTCTAAATTGCCGAGTTCATTGTATTTGCTTCCCTGGTCGTCAAATCCATGAGTAATCTCATGCCCAAACGTCGAGCCGCCTATAACGGAATAGAGCAATGCATCGTCAGCGAGGATGCGTTCATAACCCGGAAGAATGATATTACAGCCGGGCACGACTATTTCATTATTGGACGGATTATAGTAAGCGTTGTAGGTTTGCGGTTCCATGTCCCATTCGGACCTGTCAACCGGTTTGCCGTACTTTGCAATCATATAATGAAATTCCCATTGATTTGCATTCATCACATTCCTCACATACGAAGTACGATCGATGTGCATGCTGCCGAGGTCTTTCCACGTATCAGGATAGCCTACCTTCATGACAATCGTGTTAAGCTTCTTCAACGCTTTGAGTTTGGTGGTTTCGCTCATCCAATCCAACTTTTTTATCCGTTCGGCATAAATTTCTTTGATTGCATTTCCAATCTCCAGCAATTTTGTTTTTGTGCCTTTCGGTAAATATTCCGACACATACACTTGTCCCAGCAGCTCGCCCAGGGACCGGTCCGTTTGTTCCACTGCACGTTTCCACCGAGGTTTGGGTTCCTGCACTCCGCGCAGAACCGTAGAATAAAAACTGAAGGATTCTGTGTACGTCTTGTCATCCATAAAGCGTGCAAGACTGCGCACGAGATGAAACTTAAGATAGTTCTTCCAGTCGTCGAGCGGGAATGATGTGAGATATTCATTCAAAGCCGTGAGGAATTCCGGCTGGCCTACAATAACCGTATCCACAGACTGCAACCCTACACCTTCGATAAATTGGATCCATTGAAAATTTGGTGCAGATTCCGCAAGCTGTTTGAAAGAAATCTTGTGGTAATTTTTCAGCGGGTCGCGTGTATCTTCACGTTTGCGGGATGTTTTTGCGAGAGCGGTTTCTAACATCATGAGATTATCTGCAGCGTGCTTCGCCCTAACACTATCATATCCGATAATCCTGAACATGGCATTAAGGTGCACAATAAATTTCCGGCGTATCATCACCGCCTGCGCATCGGTATCAAAATAATAATTACGGTCCGGCAAACTTAATCCGCCCTGTGAGACAAATATTGCGTTTTTGCTGCTAATCTTATCATCCTGCCCGACTCCGAATCCAAACAATGGAGAACCCGCAACAGAATGAATGTAAGCGGCGGCATTTCCAAGACCCTTTCTCTCTTTGATACTGTCGATCATGGCAAGATCGTATTTGAGATCAGATATCCCTTTTGTATTCAGCGAGACACTGTCCATGCCGGAAAAAAAGAAATCGCCGATCTTTTGTTTGTTGCTTCCTTGTTCAGCCTGGATTATAGCAGAAGATTCACACATAGTTCGTATTTGCGCATTGATGGTATCCTGAATCAATTGCCAGATTCCGTTATTCTGTTCGCTGGCAGGAATCGGATTTTCCTTAAACCATTTCCCGTTGGCGAAAAGAAAGAAATCCTCTCCCGGTTTTATGGTAGAATCGATATGCGCAGCCAGCGGATCCGGATGGATGTTGGTTTGACCAAATGAGAAGTAAAAACAAAGTGTTGAAACAGATAAGAATAGAAAAGCGACGGATTTTCTCATTGCACGTTCCTTCAAAGAGTTTTCAATAATGCACGACCTTCGTATTAATCAAGCTATAAATTGCGAAAATAGAAATAAGAAAAAACAAGTACAACGCCAATCGGAAGGACCACGATCAACCCTCCGAGGTTGTTGACACCAATGAGTACATGGAGGTCGGGTAAGAAAGCTGCTGTCATAAGAATAGCGAGGGAGAAAAAGCTGGAAATAAGCAACCCGGTTCCGAAGAATTTATTTGCCTTATACCATACCGCATCATTCGTAATTGTCTTGCGTGTGCGAACCCCATAGTAACAATTCGGACGTACTTTTTGAAGAACGAGCGGAATGGATAATGCTATAAAAACAAAACAAAGTATAACAGGAATGATCATAGTATCCATCATGACAGGTTCTTTCAAAAAAGTCATGCAATTGTAATTTAAAAGTATAGTATACAAAAAATGATTCAGGAATGCTGACAGTACGATATAAAACTGTGGTGAAAAATCACTTGACAGGAAATACATTATTCATAAAGGTCTAACAAAGAAGAGACAACAATTAATATTTCATCGAGCAACAGCTTATCAAAGAGTGAGGCTGTTTCATTTTCTAAAACAATGAATGGAGGGAATAAACACTATATTACCTGTGTTTACGAGAGTCCAACAGTCCGACACATTGAGGATAGAGAACGATGGTAGTCATACGAGAATAGTTTGGATTATATGCGGTGGAATGTTTTATCAACAGAGGCAAACAGAAAGAGTACTGAGCGAAAAATAAGACAACCGCAGTTAACGTTTGGAGAACCCGACGACATTTCAAGGTTCTTCATAATTCCAATTGTTAACTGCAGTTGCCCATCACATCAGGATCATCTTAAAAAAGACAATATCATCATTCAAAAGACTGAGAGCATGAACTACGCAAGTATCTTCCTAACAAGTCCTTTGAATCTATCTGCATTCCATTATTTCTCGCCCGGCGGGTTTACCGGTATTATGTCAAATTTACCGGACTGCTCTATAAAGAAAATGGATTCAGAATCCTCAACACCTCCGCTTTCATGCTTCATACCGGCTGGAACATAGACGTAAGAGCCGGGTCCATACTTTTTACCATTCAATGTATATGCGCCCTTGACTACAACAATCTTTGTAGCATACGTGTGGTAATGAAGGGGTGCTTTGAATCCAGCCGGGAATTTATTCATACCGCCGTATGCTCCCTTGGTTTGATCACCCCAAAGTGTCACAGTCATAACGCCCGGAGGACCACCAGGCAATTGTTCCCATTTGATGTCTTCAGCAGCCCAAAGAACTGCGTCTTTATCTTTTTTCTTTTGAGCGGAAGCCTGCGTTGTCCCAAAGAAAAGAAGTCCCATAAGGACCATTGGAATGAATATTGAGAATCTTTTCATAAAATACCTTCAAGTTAGAATTTGTTGGATAGAGTTGATTAGGTTATAACACGGTATGTTGAAAATCATATCTTCATACAATATGTTAACTCATTTCTCAAGGCTGATCGTATATGACTAAAGGATATGTATATATAAATGCATATCCTTTGACCGTCATATATGAGTAAGTTATTCCCCTCTGTCATTATTATATTGGTTGCTCACAATTTTAAAATACAAAACAAAGTGGCGCTGGCATACTCTATAACATTGGGACACTATAATTTTGATGACAAGTTGTTTATGTTTTTCACTAACAACGCTTGACAGAGAGTTTGTAATCCTATGTCATCAGACATATCAGCGACGTTCTTGATTACAGCATCTCCGGCATCAGAATGCAGTTCATCTAAAGCGAGCGCCGCAAGCCTGCGTGCAATTGGATCAGAGGTACTTTCTTTCAATATTGTTTCCAACGGCGTGATGATAGTAGAAAATGGATATTCTGGGAACAATTGCTCCATATCCCGTAAGGTCTGAATTGCCCCTCGCTGGGTTTCCACGGAATTACCTTGCAATAGCGAAACGAGATTTGCTTCAGTTTGCTCTAAATGATTTTTCAGAAAGTGAATTGTTTTGTGTTGTTTCTCAAGCCGAGTAGTCGATTTGCCTTCTTGAGCCTGAGATACCGTGCAAAGTACTATGAGTGCTGCTGCGAGTGATAAAACATGATGCTTCATGT
>Ga0182027_10015835_pt1 | contig 10333 bp, 8 predicted proteins | sample 712E1DmetaG_FD_121300 | JGI IMG/M metagenome (GOLD analysis project Ga0182027, IMG submission 121300) | Permafrost microbial communities from Stordalen Mire, Sweden - 712E1D metaG (Illumina Assembly) | ecosystem: Environmental > Terrestrial > Soil > Wetlands > Permafrost | place: Sweden... | reverse complement strand
GAGTGAGATGCGAGCGCGGTTGACCACGCCTGAAGGCCGGGCTGCCTATGGCGCTCGTATGGCAACCATTGAGCCGATCTTCGCAAGTCTCGAAAGCGACATGGGATTCAGGCGAGCGAGCTCCCGCCACGCACAGACGGTGCTCGCCGAGGTGCTGCTCAAGTTGCTGGCTCACAACCTCGGTCGACTGGTAGCGACGCGCACCCATCGTCGGCTTTTTTGTGCCTGGCTCACTCTGGAGGAATTTTGAGCGACCCTGGAAGCGCGCGGGGTGGGCAGGGTGGGCTGTCCGTCCCGAAGGGCCGGCAGGCTCCGCACGCGTTTGCATAGCCCGCCTCGGCGCTCGGATTGTGTCGAGCTGATGAATAAGGCGGGCTAGGCTACCGCAAGCACGCAGCGCCGCCGCGCAAAACGATGCGACTACGCACCGGAATGGCGTCGTTGGGCGGAAGAACTTGCGGGCGCCGAACCGGTCGAGGTCGGCGTGTCTCCAGATCCGGAGCTACCGAGCCGCATCGCAGGAGCGCCGTGCGTACGCTCGGAAAGGCCAGATCGTTGCTTCCCGAGGACGAAGCGTGCGCGACTGCCGCTGCCATGTTCCCATCCTGGAGATCTCGCTGGCGCCGTCAAATTTTTTTCACCTGCATGCGCCCGCGCAGCTTGGCAGCCCTTGCAGGCCCGATATACTGGCAGCATGGCCGGTCAGCTCTTTGACGTGTTCGTGGTGGGTTCGGCCGATCCTAGCCACGCTGGCGAAACCCGCCTGGCTTCTGCGCTTTCGGCGAAGCATGGCGTCCCGCTGGCTACTGTCGCCAAGGCGATATCCGCCAAGAACCTGCGCGCCGGCCAAAGCCTTGAGCAAACTCAAGCGCAGACTCTGGTGCGTCAGCTTCAGGTCATGGGCGCTGTCACGGTGATTCGGCCTGCTGCGGGCCCGCCGCGGGCGTCATCGCAGATGCCGGCCCAGGCGGGACGAAGCCCGGCCGCACCCGTGTCGCCGGCCATGACCATGTCCCGAGCCGATCGCTCAGCCCCGAATCCTACCCCGGTTTCCGTGCCACCGGCGGCTGCATCCGCTGCTCCAGGCTTTGGGCCACCTCTGGTTGCGCCAGCTGATTCCGCTGGCACCGGTGGTTCCTTTGCGCCGCTGCAGTCTGGCAGAGCCGCAGGATCCCTGCCTGGTTCTGGCCAGTTCTCGTCGCAACCGAAGTCTGACCTCTTCTCTCCACACCCAGCTTCCACACCCGGCATAGCACAGCCGAGCAGTGGCTCGTGGTTGGCACCGCCACCCGCAGGATCGCCGACCGGACGTTCGCGCGCCACGCGCACGCCACCGCCGGCCAGCCAATACACCAGCCCGGTGCCCGGAACCGACGCTTTCCGCTCCGATGTCTCGTCGGGACCCAGGCTTGAACTGGCGCGCGGCGATGCCACGCGTCCTTCCGATGACGTCGTACCGGTTCGGGGCGCGCCGTCCGCAGGTAGCCTGCGTGACATCGGCGCCACGGAATCTTCGGGCGTCGCCATGGACGAGGATCCAAGAAACCTGAACTTGGTCCGCTGCGCCCAGCACGGCCTGTACTACGACAAGACCAAGGCCTCGGGCTGTCGCAAGTGTATGTCGACAGCCCGTGAGGTGGCCATGGGCTTCGAGAGCCGAATGCTCCCGCGAGCCTGAAAGTGGCCAATCTGCGGGATCAGCCGGCCAAGCGGGCCTTCATCGGCCTCGCCGTGGCTTTGCTGCTGGGCCTGCTTCCGGCAGCCTACTATGCTTTCGGTCCCGGCTCCGCCGACGCCCGCGAACTCCGTGTGCGGCAGGAAGTGCTTTCGCGCCAGCCTGGCACCGATGAGATTCTGCACCAGTTTGACGAATTGGACGAGCAGGTCAACCAGTCACGGGACCGCTCGCTACGCAACATCGCCCTGGTATGGGCCACCACGTCCATCGCGGCGATGGCAGGCTGGTACAAGGTTACCTAGCACTGCCGCCGATCAGCCGCTGGGGAGTGGCTCGCCCCGATCCAAGGCCTCGTTGCGCCGGCGGCGCGCCCGCTCGATCAGCCACACCACCAGAATTGAGATGTTGTAGAGCAGAAAAATGGGAGCCGCCAAAAGGCACTGAGTGAAGGGATCGGTGCTTGGCGTGAGCACGCCGCCCAGTACCACAGCCAAGACAATGGCGTAGCGGTTGAACTTGAACATGCCTCGGCTGGAAATCAGCCCAATCCAACCGAGAATCGACAGCACCACGGGCAGTTCGAAGGCAAGGCCACAGCCCGCCAGGGTCATCATCTGAAAGTTGGCGATCTCGTCCATCATGATCATGGGAGCGAGATGGAAATGCGCGTCGCCCTGAAATCCGGTGAGCAACTTGGTCAGAAAATAGGCGGCCGGCTCGCACAGGACGAGGTAGGCGAACACCGAGCCCGCGGCGAAACAGCCGACGGTGGCGCCGATGATGAGCATGGTGAGCCGCCTCTCCTTGCGGTAGAGGCCGGGCGCCACGAACCTCCAAATCTCCCAGAACACAAAGGGCCCGGCCAGGATGAGGCCACCCACGATGGCCAGCTTCATGTAGACCCAGAATGGCTCGGTCAGGCTCTTGGCGTAGAAGTTGAGGTTATCGCCAGCCTCCTTGGGTAGCGCGGCCCTCATGCCAGTGCGCACCGGCCGTGTCAGCCAGTCGAAGTATCTTTCGACGAGGACGAACGAGCCGATCATGGCCACCACGAATGCGATGCCAGCGTTTCGCAGGCGCGAGCGCAACTCACCCAGATGCTCCAGCAGGCTCATGCGCTTGCCGTCCAACCCCTCCTTCGCGCTTCGATCCGACCGCGTCTCCGACGAAGACGCGGACGCCGCCGCAGGCGTCCCTACCGTAGCGGGTGCCGCCGCAGCGCTGGTGTCCGACCGCGTCTCCGATGAAGACGCGGACCACACATCCGTCGCAGGCGCCGCCGCAGGCGTCTCAACCGTCGCAGGCGCCGCCGCAGCCGTCTCAACCGTCGCAGGCGCCGCCGCAGCCGTCTCAACCGCCGCGGGCGCCACTGCAGCCGTCTCAACCGCCGCGGACGCCACTGCAGCCGTCTCAACCGTCGCAGGCGCCGCCCCGGGCGCAGTGGATTGATCGCCAGATATCATGTCCTTCGGCGCTTCCATGACGATGGTCTTGTCGGATGGTCCGGCATCTTCTTGTGCTGACATGCTCCGCTAGCCTTTCTTCCTGGGCAACGGCGGCAAGGACGGCCGAGTTGACTTGGCATCGACATTGCTCGGCAGCGGGGGCGGCAAATGGCTGGTTGTGGACCGCGCAGACGTCGCCGGCACAGGGGGCGGACGCGCTCCCGCCGGAGCGGGCGGTGGCACGACAGAAACCGGCTCGGGGGTCAAACTGAGAAGCTCCGGAGTGGGCGTCAGCGGGGGTCGATTGGCGTCAGGTGGTGGGTTCATGACCATCGTCACGCCCGAAACGACAGAGCCTCCAGCGGCGGGGCGAGGTTCCGTTGCCTTGGCCGCTGCTGCAGACGTCTCGCGTGCCGCGTCTTGCTTCTCGGCCTCTTCACGCGCCTTGTGCCCCGCCTCCTCGCGCGTCTTGCGCTCCTGCTCCTTACGTTCAGCTAGCTTCTTGGCTGCCTGCTCATCATCGCGACGCTTCTGCGCCTCGCTCTCGGCGCGCCGCCGCTCAGTCTCTTCACGCGTCTTGCGCTCCTGCTCCTCGCGTTCAGCTCGCTTCTTGGCCGCCTGCTCATCGTCTCGGCGCTTCTGCTCATCACGTTCGGCCCGCCGTTTTTCAGCCTCTTCGCGCGCCTTGCGCTCCTGCTCCTCGCGCTCAGCTAACTTCTTGGCGGCTTTCTCTTCGTCACGACGCTTTCGCTCCTCGCTCTCGACTCGCCGCCGCTCAGCCTCCTCACGTGCCTTGCGCTCGGCCTCCTCGCGCGCCTTGCGCTCCCTCTCCTCTCGCTCGGCGCGCGCCTTGGCGGCTTGTTCCTCGTCGCGACGCTTTTGCTCCTCGCCAGCGATGCGCCGTCGCTCAGCCTCCTCGCGCGCCTTGCGCTCCCTCTCCTCTCGCTCGGCCCGTCGCTTGGCGTCCTGTTGCTCATCGCGACGCTTCAGTTCCTCGGGAGGCAGCATGGTCGCATCGCGCAGCTCGGCCAACGGCTTGCGAATGGCCTCATCCAGCCCGATCTCGTTCTTGATGTCCGCCGCTGCTTTGCGCACCTCACGGATGGCCTTGCCGAGCCCCGAGGCGATTTCCGGAAGCATGTTTGGCCCGAGGAAAATCAACGCTACGAAAAGAATGACGAGGATCTCCTGGAAGCCGAGGTTCAACACGGTGGTCTTTCTAGATCGGAATCATCTGCGGTTCCATACCGGATCAGGGGAGATTAGCCGCGAAACAGTTCCATCTGGCGCGGGGGGTCGATCGCGTACGCGTCGTAGCCGCGCTGGCGCAGAATCGCGGCGAAGGTTTCTGCGAATCCCCTGTGCAATGCGACCTCGTGCGCTTCCGTCGCTTCCAGATAGGAGATAAGATCAGCGAATCCTGCCTGGTTCGACAACGCAATGCCCTGGTCAGCGCGCATGCAATCGACGGCCATGCGTTCGACACTGAAGCCGGAAACAAAGGCAAAAGCTGGAGAATCGAGCGCGCCAAGTGCCGGAGCGTCGCGCGCCTCCGGTGGCCAGAGCAATGCCTCGTTTGCGCCCAGTTTGCCCGCAAAGCGACGCAGCGTCGGCACGAAAGCCCCAGCCCGAGCAAAGCGGGCCAGTGCCCCGACGATGGTGCCGTGCGCGCGTACTGCAATGCCAGCAGCCAGCAGCGCCTCCAGCGTTGCTGGCGCCGGGCCGAAGGGCGACACAAGCAGAACCGGGGCACGCCGCGCGGCCAGCGCGGACTCCACGAACCGTCGCAGCGCCGCCTCTGCTTCCGCGCGTGGTGGCAACACGAAGCGCGGATCCCCGAAGGTGGCGTCCAGGCACACGGCGTCTGCGCACCGCACCTCCGCGGGGCCCAAGCTGGCAAAGGCGCGCTCGCGGCAGATGGTTCCGGCGTAGAGAAGGCGGCGACCGCCAGCTTCGCAAAGCAGCGAAGCCGCACCCGGCAAGTACCCCGCAGGCACGAGCGCAAGGCGCAGCCCACCCAGATTGAATGCCCGCCCGAACCCCGCCGGCAAGGTGCGCGCGCGCAAGCGTTCCCCGGCTGCGCCCAGCAACACGAGCGTGCCCTCGGTGGCCAGCAGTTGACGTCGCCCCGCCCGGCGTGGCGAGAGGCCGAACGATGACCCGGGCGCCAGCGCCTTGGCATGCGAAAGGAACACGAGATCCGTGGCAAACCCCGCTGCATCGCAGGTGAGCTGGGTGCCATCCAGGGTGACACCCGCGTGGTAGCTGAACGCGCGCTTGTGCCGCCTAGGCATGACAGGATCCTTATAGCTGCGATTGCTAGCGGTGGGGCGGGGTAAGATCGCGAACCTCGAGGCTGCGCAAGATGCGCTCGCTCTCTTCGACCAGGCCCGGGTCGCGATCAGGAAGGAAACGCGTGGCGGTAACCAAGAATCCCTTGGCGCGCAGGACCGCCATCCACACGCGCGGGAAGTTGCTGCGATCCTCAGGCCGCGCTCCAGGATCGTCGGCGACGCAGGCGCGCCCTTCCAGGCCGCGGCCGAGCAATGAGCGCACTTCGCCCACGGCGGGGGAACCTGGCAAATTGCGCCGCGCTTCGATGATGAGGCCGTCAAGATCGGGCGATTGCCCGCTCTCAGTGACGGTAAGCAGCCAGAGGACTGGCCGTGGCCCGCCGGCCTCCAGCCGAATTCGGGCCGAGGCCGGCTGTCCCTTCTTGCTCACCTCCAGGCTGTCGCTCCAGCCGGACGGCAGGGAGAGCGCGAGCACCTGCCAGCCCGCGATGGGGTAGTAGCGTTCCGAGGTTTCGTCAATCGCCAGATCGAGAGCGTGGCTCTGGGTGGGATCGCGCCGATAGAAGCGTTCGGGAAGGGTTTGTCCAGGCTCAGGCTGAGGCGGCAGCCTTGCCGTGGACTCGCCGGCGATTACCGATTCTGACAACGCCTTCATCGGTTCCAAGATCTCGACCATCTCCAGCGGCGGCCGGTCCGACAGCACGCGGTCAACCACAGTGCCAAGCTTGCTTGCTTCCGCCTGCGCCTTGGCAACCTCGCCCGACGCCGCGAATAGCAGAGTCCTGTCGTACATCACCAGGGGATGGCCGGGCGCGAGCTCGTCGGCACGCGCGTAGGCGCGCATGGCGAGATCATCTATGCCCCACCGCCAGGCGCGATAGCCCAGGTTGAGAAAGTTCTGCGCAGCCAGAAAGCCGTCGTCGGTCTGCCGGCTGGCCTCTTCGAAGGCGGCCAAGGCGCCCTTGGGCGCGCCACCCTGAATGAGCACGTTTCCAAGCGAGGTCCACGATTCCACCGACGGAGCAAGCTCGACTGCACGCCAGGCCGCGCGCGCGGCCTCTTGCAAACGATTGGCCCGCCTCAGCCGCGAAGCCAGGCGGCCCCATGCTTGTGCGTCGTCGGGATGATCGGTCGCTGCACGCTCGACTGCGGAAATCTCCGCGAGCAGCGGACTAGCCTGCGGGACTGGCGTGAACTGGTGAACTTGGGCCGGGGCCGGACCTGGACTTGAAACTGGAACTGGAGCTGGCATCGGATGGGCACACGCGCCCGACAGCGCCAGCACCATCGGCAAGCGAAACTGAGTCATCGAGGTGATCGCGGCCTACTTTTGCAGACACAGGACATTCGTCCCTGTGTAGCTGCACTCAGAGATGGAAGTCTGCTCAAAGTGGTCAAAGAACCCTCGCGTCGAGCTGTCGCTGGCCGCGCCCGCCCAGCCGTAGACACCCGGGTTCGACGAGTACCAGTTCGTGCAGTTGGTCGCCTCCGTCCCCGGAGTCGTCGGGCTGGGTGCGCCGCTCCATACGCCGCTGAATCCGAAATTGAAGGATCCATCCGCACTGACGTTTGGCGAGGCGTCGAACAACGGCGTCGTGAAAAAGGCGTTCGCAGTCGGCGCGATCATGATTCCATCAGTGCGAATCCAAGGCAGCGTGCCCGTGGCGTAGTCGAACCTCGACGCTGCAGTAAGGCCCGTCTGCGCCAGCAACGCCAGGTAGTTGCCAGGGAGGTTGGCGGCGCTTGCCTCATTCTGGCAAAGCGTGTCTGCTGATCCAATTCCTGACCCCGGAGCCCAAGCGCCTTCGGCCACGAAGGCATAGCGTCCCACCGCTGGAGTTACGACCACCTGCGTTTGGTGGTCGACGCCGAAACAGTAGAGTCTGGCTGGCACCGAGCATGTCAAGTCTGCTGCCTGGGTCAAGTAGGAGCCGTTGTGGCTGGCGGAGCCACGCAAGATGGTGGTTCCGTCGTTTGACGTGAAATCGCCACAGGTCCCGTAGGTCCCCCAGTCTGGCATCGCGCCACGCGTGCTGGTATTCGTGATGACCAGGATTTCTGGCATCAGCAATGGGTCCAAGGTCAGTCCCAAGTCGTTCTTACTCTCGTCCAGCCGGGGCGGGTAGAAGATCCGGTTGTTGATAATATCGTTGGGGCTGTTGAAGACAGGCTTCCCGTCGGTACGAACCCATCCGGTTGCAGTGCCCAGTCTGCTGCTCGCGTTCATGGTCTTCGTGGAGAGCCATGCCTTGTAGGTGCCAGACAGCATGGCTTTCGCAGCCAACCTCATGCACAAGGCGTCGGCACCTGCAAGTCCGCCCAACGAAGCCGCGGTCTGCGTCGTCGAGGTCGTGAACATGATGTTGGGCGGCTGGGAGAAGGTTGCCGTCACGTATTCGGCGCTGGTGATATTGACCTGGCACGATCCCTGTCCCGTGCAACCCCCGCCGCCCCAACCGCTGAAGATCAGGTTGGCGTCGGGCGTGGCCGTAATGACTATGATGCTGCCGTAGGGGTAGGTCACCACGCAGGTGCCGGGGCAGGAAATCTTGCCGTCCGTGCTAGTCACCTTGCCAGTGCCGTTGCCAGCCATGGTGACCGTCACATCCAGCATCTGAGTTGAACAAGCAGGCGCCGGGGTGCTCCAGGTACCGTCGCTCTGGCACGTGCGCGTCTTGGTGGTAGTGGAGAGAGAATACCCAGTGTTGCAGGAGTAGGTCGCTGACCAGGGGCAGGTCGTTCCCCCGTTCAAGTTGGCTTTGCCGTTTGCAGGATCAGGCGGCATCCCGCAATCGGCCAGGGTGCAGGTGGGCTGCACGCCGCTCCAGGTGCCGTCGGCCTGGCAGGTGCGCTTCGCGGGCCCCGTCATGGAAAAGCAATTGGTACAGGTGTATGTCGCCGTTGAGTTGTACGTCGTCCCGGTCTGGCTGACGAAGCCGGATGCGATGGACGGCGTCCCGCAGTCGACCACGGTGCAGGTGGGCGGGTTTCCGCTCCAAGTGCGGTCGGACTGGCAGGTGTGTGCAGTTGTGTCTGACAGTTTGTACCCGGGGTTGCACGCGTACGTCGCCGTCGAGCCAAAGGTCGTCCCTGTCGTGGTCGGTGCACCGTTGGGAATGCTAGGCGGATCAGGGCAATCCGCCAGGCCGCAGCTAGGAGTCGTGCCACTCCAGTTGCCGTCAGCCTGACAGATGCGCGGCGAGGTGCCCGCCAGCCCGAATCCAGAGTTGCAGGTGTAGTCCGCTGTCGAGCCATAGGTCGTTTTCGACGTAGTAACCGACCCGTTCGCCGGCTTGGTCAGCGCCCCACAATCCACGATGGTGCAGGTGGGCGCGGCGACGCTCCATGTGCCATCGGCTTGGCAAGTGCTGGTCTTCGAGCCCGAGAGGTTGAAGCCGGTGTTGCAGGAATAGACGGCAGTAGAGCCGCGGGTCGTTGGCGACGCCGAGACCGAGCCGTTGCTAGGATCTTTCAACGCAGGGCAATTCGGTCCTGCACCGCTGCTCGATCCGCCGGTGCTTGTGCCACCGCCACCCTGGCCACCCGCCGGAACATCCGACTGCGAGACAGGCGCGTCTCGAACTCCGGCATCACCGCCGCCATTGCCGCCGCTGCCGGTCGCGCCTGCCACAGTGCCACCAGCGTGAGTACCACCACTGGCCTGAGTGCCTGTAGCAGCGCTATTGCCTCCCGTGCCCGTCTTCAGCGCCGGATACATACAGCCTGTCGCCGTCGCGGCGGCTAGCAACAGACCAGATCTCGATACTCTGCGCATCAGCGTTTTCTTCATCGATCGCTCGGTTCGTCAGAATACACCTTTCGCACCGGTTCAGCCCATCCCACGCTGCGCTCGCGCTCAGTCTCACGTTGCAGAGATGGAGCAGCAACGGGTGGCACCAAGGCGACTAGGCTATTGCGAGAAGAGCGCGCTCGGCCTGCCCGACATATGGCCCGCCGAAAAGATTGACATGAACCATGAGGAAGTAGAGTTGATAGAGCGGCACGCGTTCTTCGTGGCCGGGAGAGAACGGCCAAGCCTCTTCATAGGCAGCGAAGACATGGTGTCCAAAGCCGCCGAAGAGGCGCATCATGGCCAGGTCGACCTCGCGGTGGCCGCCGTACACGGCTGGATCGATCAGGCAGGCCACGCCGTTTTCGTCCCCGATCACATTGCCGCCCCATAGATCGCCATGCAGGCGCGCAGCGGGCTCAGCTGGGCCCACACGTTCGTCCAGAACGGAAAAGAGTCGGTCGAATCCGCGGGCCATGGTCGAGCTGCACAGGCCGGCGTCGCGCGCCAGGCGAAGCTGCGGTTCCAACCTGCGGCTGCGGTAGAATTCCGGCCAACTCGCGACGGGCGTGTTGGCCTGGGGCAGGCGTCCGATGAAGTTGTCGTGATCGAGGCCGAAGCCCGGCGCCCCAAAGCGGTGCAAGACTGCCAGATCACGGCCCAGCCGTTCGTCGAAATCGGGCTTGCGTGGCGCGGGCGAGATACGTTCGAGCACGAGAAATCTTTCACCCACGGCCAGCACCTCGGGAACGCGCAGCACGCGGGCCTGCGCCAGCCAGGCCAAGCCGCGCGCCTCAGCCGCGAACATGGTTGGGTCAGCGACGGAGTTGCTCTTCACGAACACCACCCGCCCATCTGCCAGCGTCATCTCGTTGGCGCTGTTGATGTCGCCGCCGGACACCGCGCGCGACGAGCGAACCGCGCTGCCCAGGACACGCGCCACTTCCTCCTCCAGTTTGTGCCCGGCCATCACCCAAGCCTGTGCGTGCGACGCAAGTGTTCGAGCAGTCCCTGACAGGCAGCCTTGCAGATATCGAACACGCGCTCGAAACCGTCGATGTTGCCATAATAGGGATCCGGCACGTCGGCGTGGGGAGGCGAGGCCGGGTCGAACTCGCGCAGCAGG
>Ga0182027_10015834_pt1 | contig 10334 bp, 7 predicted proteins | sample 712E1DmetaG_FD_121300 | JGI IMG/M metagenome (GOLD analysis project Ga0182027, IMG submission 121300) | Permafrost microbial communities from Stordalen Mire, Sweden - 712E1D metaG (Illumina Assembly) | ecosystem: Environmental > Terrestrial > Soil > Wetlands > Permafrost | place: Sweden... | reverse complement strand
CTTGATAAAATATTACGTCATGCTCAGGTAGTTGGACATATTGGGCAAAGAGGTGAAAAAGCAATATGACTTTTAATCAGATACTGTTTTACCTTTTATGTATATCTGCCATATTAGTTCTTTTACTTACACTGTATGTATTTAAAAAGCGGCAGAAATTGCAGTTGCATTATATGTTTATCATAATGTTAAGTCTTCTTTTTATTTGGTGCACCAGTTTAATACTTGAAACCTTTTTTCAAAATTCAAACATAAGACTGATGATGTTTTTTGAAAATTTAACTTACCTTGGAGTATGTTTTATACCTGTTTTTATATTACTTATAGGGTTGATTTTTGCTCATACAAAAATTAAATTTACTTGGAGTAAAAAACTACTGTTCTTAATTCCTCTGATTTCTACTATAATGATTTGGACAAATAACTATCATCATCTATTTTATGTCAAATTTTCTCTAGTTACTAATGAAACTATTTTTGGCCGTTATTTCATAATACACAGCGTATATTCTTATATTTGTATCGCAGCCGGATTGTATTATTTGCTATATTTCTCAATAAAGAATTCAGGATTCTTTTCAAGGCAGTCAATACTTATTTTTATTGGGAGTATTATTCCGGTAGGTGTAAATATCTTTGTTACCTTAAAAATACTGCCGCTTAATTCGTACATGACTCCAATCACATTTTCGTTTGCTATCCTGTGCTATATGTTTGCAATGCTCAAATTCCAATTTTTAAATGTAGTTCCGGTAGCATTACAAAGCATTGTGGATAGGATTTCTGACAGCTTTATAGTTATCAATGAAGAATTGAATATTATTGATTATAATAGGTCTTTTATCGATACTTTTAAACAATTATTTGAAATAAGAAGAAATGATAATTTAATAACTGCAATTGAAAGTAATTCGGGGATTGGCATTGACGGGAAGATGCTTATATCCTATATAAACAAAGCGCGAAAAGAAAAAATACCTATTGTATTTGAATGGCATCTGGAAGCAGAAGATTTTGACAAATACTTTACAGTAGAGATAACTGCAATCATTTCGAGAGAAAGTTATATAGGCACGATAATCCTTTTAAAAGATATTACGCAAAATAAGAAGGACCTTGAGATAATAAAGGAAAACCAGACAATTCTTATGGAGCAGGACAGACTCGCTTCGCTTGGACAACTGATAGGTGGAATAGCACACAACCTAAAGACGCCTATAATGTCCATTTCTGGTGCAATCGAGGGATTAAAGGATCTTGTCGAGGAGTACAGGGAATCAATCAGTGACAAGGAAGTTACGGTCGAAGACCATCTTGAAATAGCTGCTGAAATGAAGAAATGGCTTGAAAAGATGAAGCCGCATTGTTCATATATGTCCGATATAATAACTGCAGTTAAAGGCCAGGCTGTTCAGATGAGTTCTTCTGCATATAACGACTTCACCATTGATGAGCTGATCAAGCGGATCGATGTGCTGATGAAACATGAATTGAAGGTGTACAACTGTATAATGAAAATGGATGTGAGGGTCAGCACTGATCTGCTGATAAAAGGAGAGGTCAGCAGTTTGGTGCAGATCATGGATAATATTATCATGAATGCGATACAATCTTATGATAGCAAAAATGGAAAAATAGATTTTATCGTTGAGGATTATGAAGGTGGAGTGTTGTTCACTCTTAGAGACTACGGGAAAGGTATACCTCCGCAAATAAAGGAAAAGCTTTTTAAAGAGATGGTCACTACAAAAGGGAAAAATGGTACCGGACTTGGGCTTTATATGTCATATTCCACAGTCAGGGGCCGTCTCAGCGGGAATATGTGGTTTGAGTCCGAACAGGGGAAAGGCACAGCATTTTTCATCTCCATCCCAACCGTAAGTTCAACTTCCACTGTCGAGCAGCCGGCTGATGAAAACATAGAGAGTGTTGCAAACACCGTTTAACTGGTATAATAGACTCAGAAGCGTTTTGTAGAACGTTAAGCGCTGGGGGTGAACTAATGAGAAGAAGAAATAAAGATGTTCCCGGAGAGTTTAGCATTATTGTAGTAGATGATGAAGTTGGAATAATCGATTCACTTTCAGTGGTTTTGAAAAGAAGCGGTTATTTATTTACCGGGGTGACAGAACCAGTAGAAGCAATAGAGAAAATAAAAAATGAGCATTTTGATCTGTTGATTCTTGACTTTCTTATGAGCCCTATTCATGGAGACAAAGTCGTTGAAGAAATAAGGCAGTTCAATAATGAACTGTACATATTGCTATTGACCGGTCATAAGGATCTTGCCCCGCCGTTGGAAACAATCAGGGCACTTGATATTCAAGGATATTGTGAAAAGAGCGACAGATTCGATCAGTTATTGCTGCTTGTTGAATCCGGGATAAAATCAATCGCACAAATGCGTACGATCAAAAAGTTCAGGGATGGGCTCAACAAGATCCTGCAGGCTGTTCCGAAGATATATCAGTTGCAGCCTATAGGAAGCATACTGGAAGATATACTTATAGAAATAATGCCGCTTGTGAACAGTACAAATGCCTTCATTCTTGTCGACGATATTGCCGGTGTAAGTTCAATTGACAGAAAAAGTATATTTAAAGGGATAGGCAGCTATAAAACGAAGATCGAGAACTTTATGGAGATGCTGAATCCTGAAATGATGGAACTCATTGGACAAGCGAGAATGTCAAAGGAAGTCGTGATTTCATCGGATGGGGTCATGCTCCCGCTTGTAAATGAGTATAAACAGGCAACGGGCATAATTTTTGTTGAGGGTGCAGGTAGCGATGAAGGGCTTAAGTTGTTGGAAATATATTCCAGTCAGGCGGCATCTTCAATAAATAATGCATATCTGCATTCAATGGTCAATGTGAAGAACGAGGAACTAAATCGTACATACGACCAGCTGCGTATCAGGTATATGGATACAATAGAAGCGCTGAGACTTGCTGTAGATGCAAAAGACGTATACACACGAGGGCATTCCGACAGGGTTGCTTATTATTCAATAAAAATAGGCAAGTTGCTTGGATTAAATGAGGAGGAGCTTGAGAAACTCAGAATTGGTGGAATCTTTCATGATGTTGGCAAAATAGGGACGACTGATGATATATTGTTAAAATCAGAAAGATTGAATCAGGGTGAGTTTGACGAGATAAAGAAGCACCCGTTAAAAGGCGCCCATATACTTTCAGCCGTTTCCATGTTCAAGGATGTCGTTCCATTAGTAAAAAGCCATCATGAAAGGATCGATGGCAGAGGTTACCCTGAAGGATTAAAAGGCGAAGACATACCTTTTATGGCGAGAATTATTACTGTAGCGGATGCTTTTGATGCAATGATGTCGGACAGGATGTACAGGTCCAAACTAAAACTTGATGATGCAATAAAACAGCTTGTTGAAGGAGCAGGTACACAGTTCGATTTCTTCATTGTACAGAGATTCCTGGAGGTACTTAAAAACTATGAAGACATATCCGTGGAATTGGCTGGAACATATTGATTGTGAAAACAGTTCATATGGCAGCGAATATTTTTATAAAACAGGATATGAAGGCCGCAAAAGCTCAGAAAACCTGAGAAATGGGTATAATATCATTAATAACGCCGGAAATACCGGCAATTATGGACGAAATATGTATGCTTACAGAAATGCGGGCAAGACACCATATAATGCATCAGGCAATGCTGTGAACAGAATTTCGCAGAACACAGACAGACAAAAAAAGAAGTCATCCCGGCGCAGAAAGACACACAATAGGGTATTCTGGCTTATTGCCATCCTATTGATAGTTAGTCTTACTTTAATTGGCGGATATTTTTCATATGTGTATGCCCTTAACAGTTCAGCATCTTCGGGTGTAAAAGTAGTAGTTCCGGATGATCCCAAAGTGAGTTTTGACTTCGAAATACCTTTGGGATCAAGCACAAAGGATATTGCCAACCTGTTGGCTAAGAAAAATATAATCAAGTATCCTTTATTCTTTAAGATCCTTTCGATGTACAACGGTTATGACGGTACGTATCAAGCTGGTGTACATCCGCTTGAAAAGGGCGTGGATTATAATAACCTGAAAGGTTATGACAGACTAATGAATATCCTTTCAGGAAAACCCAGGGATAATCCTACGGTCGATGTTACTATTCCTGAAGGCAAGATGTATACAGAAATAGAAGATATCCTGGCAAAGGCAAATTTAATTAACCGGGAAACTTTCAATCAGGTTGCAGAAAATGAAAATTATGATTATAAGTTTCTCAAGAATATTCCGCAAAGGCCACACAGACTTGAGGGATATCTGTTTCCGGAAACTTACAAGTTTGATGTCAAACCAACTGAAAAAGCAATAATAAAAATGATGCTGGACCAGTTTGATAAAGTTATTGTTCCAGAATATTATGATCGCGCAAGCCAGTTGAAGATGAGCATGGATAACATAATAGTGCTTGCATCCATCATTGAGAGAGAAGCAAAAGTAAACGAGGAAAGGCCTATTATAGCAAGTGTATTTTATAACAGATTAAAGAGCAAGGCTCCGCTTAACAGACTTCAGTCATGTGCTACTCTGCAGTATATCATCTTTAACAGGACTGGAGTTATCAAAGACACTTTAACTTTAGACGATGAAAAAATCGACGATCCATACAATACATATATGTATCCGGGACTCCCGCCGGGACCGATCTGTTCACCTGGATTGGCTTCGATTGAGGCTGCATTGTATCCTGATGCCACCGGGTATTATTATTTTGTTGCAAAGGATGACGGTTCGGGGACACATTATTTCTCAAAAACATATAAAGAACAACAGACTGCTATGGCTCAAGCCAAAAAGAACAGAGAGGCGCTTAAAAAATAAAATCGGAAGAACATTTGGCAAGTCAGCTGGAGGATATGAGGCATTATGCCGAAGAAATGCATATCCCGGTAGCATCGCATGACACTTCCAGTCTGCTTCATATCATCGGAGGCATCATACGACCATCCAAAATACTTGAAATCGGTACAGCCATCGGTTATACTGCGATTCTCATGTCTGATATCCTATGTATTCCCGGAAGGATCGATACAGTTGAAAAAGACGATGTATCGGCTGTAATAGCAAGGGCAAACATAAAAAAGGCCGGTTTGGACGACATTATTTCACTGATCGAAGGTGACGCCCTGGAAGTTATCAATTGTCTGACATCCAGGTACGACATGATTTTTCTGGATGCGGCAAAGGGACAGTATCCATTGTTCCTACCCGGATGTCTGCGGCTATTGAGACAGGGAGGCATCCTTATCTCGGACAATGTCCTTTTTAAAGGCCTGGTTGAAGGAAAAGAAATAGCGCCACGCAAGAAACGGACTATTGTTGTAAGGCTTCGAGAATATATAAAAAGTCTGAATTCAACACCGGGGCTTGAAACAGTAGTATTGAATGCTGGCGATGGAATTGCGATAAGTTTGAAGCATCATGAGTGAAATGCTAACATCAAAGCATAATATGAGGTTTTGAATGCAAAAAGTGGAACTTGTTTCACCGGCGGGAAATCCAGAAAAACTAAAAATGGCAGTACTATATGGTGCGGACGCAGTTTATCTGGGTGGTGCCGCATACAATCTCAGGGCATTCGCAGGCAATTTCAGCGACGGTGAAATGCTCGAAGGAATACGGTTTGCCCATTCAAATAATTGTAAGGTTTATCTGGCTTTGAATATTTTTGCGCATAACTCAGACATAGAAGGATTGCGAGGTATATTAAAACAGGCTCTGGCAAATGGAGTCGATGCTGTAATTGTTTCAGACCCGGGAGTAATGGCTGCAGCTAAGGATATGGCGCCTGATATCCCAATACACCTAAGCACGCAGGCAAATACAATGAATTGGGCCTCAGCTGCCTTCTGGTATAAGAGCGGAACCAAGAGGGTAATACTCGCCAGAGAACTGTCCCTGCTTGAAATAGCTGAAATAAGGCGAATGGCACCTTCTGAGTTAGAACTAGAGGTGTTCGTGCATGGAGCGATGTGCATTTCATATTCCGGCAGGTGTTTTCTGAGCAATTACCTTGCTTCTAGGAGCTCTAATGCAGGAGCATGCGCACAGCCCTGCAGATGGAAGTACAGTCTGGTTGAGGAAAAACGTCCCGGACAATATTTGCAGGTATATGAAGATCCAGATGGCACATTTATCATGAATTCAAAAGATCTTTGTATGATTGCGCATATTCCTGAACTTATAGAGACCGGCGTATCGTCATTTAAGATTGAGGGACGCATGAAGAGCCCTTATTATACAGCTATCGTAACGAAAATGTACCGTGAGGCAATTGACTCATATTATTCGGATGCTGAGCACTGGTCTGTTAAAAAAGGATGGCTTGATGAAATTGCAAAGGCAAGTCGGCGTGAGTGCGATACCGGTTTTTATTTTGGCTCTCCTGGTCCTGCAAGTTGTGTGTATACTTCAGATATATCTGAGAAGGATTATGATTTCATAGGTATCATTACTGGTCATAGCGCAGAAGAAGAATTGATATTGGTAGAGCAAAGGAACAGATTTTTTAAAGGTGATATTGTTGAGATAATACCTCCTGTAGGACCTACAACAATTTTATCAATAGAGCATCTCTATAATGAGGATGGTATGGAAATTGAGTCCGCCCCGCATCCTCAAATGAAAGTAAAAATACCATTTGTGAAAGAATTTCCAAAATACTCGATTCTAAGGCGCAGGTCCACTGGGCAAAAATCAGTTTAAACCCGTCAATTCCTGTTAATACTATTCAAATGGATAAAAACAGGGATACACATTTTTTTTATTTGCATTCTTTTATAAGATACAGGATCCTGAGAGTTATAATAATAGTTCTTTTCTTATTTGTTGCATTAAGATTTTTGGATCTTCAGGTGTTTTCTGCTGCGCGTCTCTCAAATGCAGCTACTGGTCAGTGGATCACATTCAGTCCAATCAAAAAACTCAGAGGCAATATAGTTGATTGCAACGGAACGATTCTTACGCAAAACAGCCAAAAGGCATATGTATTAATACAACCAAGGATCGCGAAGTCTGAGCTCGGCAGCGGGTCGGATTATGCGCTTAAAATTCTTGTGTGTGAAAAGTTGGGTATTTCTCTTGGCAAATTGACTACTGACGCCCAGAACAACCTTAAGCCTTTGCTTTTTGAAGTTGGACTACAAGAAGCGGCAGCTTTTTTCAGGGAAAACCCCGAAGGCATCATGCAGAAAGGCATATCAATATTTTACACTGTCAGCAGATATGGTGGGTCTACTTTGGCAAAACACTTGCTGGGCTATTTAAACGATAAAGACGGCAATGGAATGTCCGGAATAGAAAAAAGCTATGATCAGGAGCTTGCAACAGGACAAATATTCGGTGTATCCGGATTTGCCGACGGAAGGCACAATCTTTTAGATGGGCTCGGTTACCGTATCGTTACAATGCCTGATATCAACCAATACGGAACACAAAAACAGGAAAATGTATTGATTGCAACGGACAGTTCTATAAAAAGCATTGCGGTTGACAGCCAATATGTAACCGGAAAGACAGCAGTAGGTGAAGCAATAGACGGCAATATTCCAGGATATGAAACTGTGGGTGCAGTGACTGAAACCGGCAGCGCAATTGATTCATCTATACCGAAATACAATATTAAGCTTACTATCAATTCAGAAATACAACGGATCGTTGAAAATATAATGAACGCCCATGGTACCAGAGGGGCTGTTGTGGTTGAAAACGTTTTGAACGGTGATATCGCTGCTATTGCCAGTAAGCCTGATTTCGACCAGAATAGAGTGTCGGATTATCTTAACAGTCCCGGCAAGGAATTGTTCAACCGGGCAACAGCATCCTATAATCTGGGATCAATCTTTAAAATCGTTGATGTGGCGGCTCTTATGGAAATGAACGGATCCGGTAAGAACGAACTATATCCGGAGTACTTCTGCAGCGGATCGGTCATAGCGGGCGGAAATACATTCAAGTGTTCATCATACCCGGACGGGCATGGAACATTGGATTTGACCAAGGCATTTGCAGTCTCCTGCAATTCATATTTTATACAGACGGGGTTGAATATTGGATACCGCAACCTTATAAATATGGCGGGGAAGTTTGGACTTGGTTCGGAAACGGGGCTGATACAGCAGGGAATCGATGAATCACCTGGTCTCATGCCTCTTGCCGACGCCTATTATTCGCAGGGTGATATAGCCAATATTTCCATCGGACAGGGGCAGGTGATGGCATCTCCGCTTCAAGTAGCAAATATGGCAGCTATCATTGCAAACGGTGGTATAAAAAATCGCTTGAACATTGTGGATTCTGTTGTTGACGATAAGGGGAATAAAATCAGGAATCTTAAAATAGAATCATGGGAAAGGGTAATTTCCTCTGACACGGCTAGCAAGATCGCAAAGCTGATGAAAGCTGTGATGACTGAAGGAACGGGGTCGGGTTATGATATTGCTGAGTATGGGGGGGCATGCGGTAAAACCGGTACAGCTGAAACAGGACAATACGAAAATGGTACTCTTGTAGTACATGCCTGGTTCACCGGATATTTTCCTGAAAAGACTCCGAAATACTCTATTTCAGTCTTTGTTGAGAATGGAAGGGCTGGGAGGTCTGCAGCGGCGCCTATCTTTTCAGAAATAGCTGCAGAAATAATGAAAAAAGGTTTATAAAACAATAAAGAAGTACATGCACACAGATTTAAAGCTGAGCATATATTTTAAAGCGATCTTTTTTCGGAGGAAAACTGTTTGCTTTATTGTTTCGCTCACCTTTTATTCCGAAAGTGCAGTATCGATTTAAATTTTATTGGATATATTGCCAATCCCAGTTCATTTCCTCAGCCACTAACACATGAACAGGAATTGAAATACTTGGAATTGTGGAAGAATGGAAATGAAGATGCCCGCAATGTATTGGTTGAAAAAAATCTGCGTCTTGTTGCGCACATTGTTAAAAAATATTCTGCATGCGAGGATAGTGATGACCTTATTTCAATTGGCACAATAGGGCTGATCAAGGCAATATCCACTTTCGACAGTCTCAAGGGAACCAGACTTGCCACTTATGCTGCCAGGTGTATTGATAATGAGATACTGATGTATCTTAGGGCGTCTAAGAAAATAAAATCGGAAGTTTCGTTGCAAGAACCTATTGGTGTGGATCAGGAAGGAAATGCAATATCGCTTCTTGATATTATTTGTGATGAAGGAGATTCCGTAGTTGATCAGGTTGACTTAAAAATGCAAGTAAAGCGCCTATATAATAATATGCACCAGGCATTAAAAAACCGGGAGAAAATGGTCCTGGAAATGCGATACGGTCTTTGCAACGGAGTAAGCCATACACAGCGCGAGATAGGTAAGATAATGGGCATTTCCAGATCATATGTATCACGAATAGAAAAAAAGGCTATAAAGAAACTTAATAGAGAGTTTAATTGATCAGTTGCTATGTTATGGTGTCAGCCACTTAACTTATTAACTTATGTTTTTGCGATGGAACAATAAGTTAATAGGTTAAGTGGCTGACACCATGCTATTGTAAAATATGCATCCGTATGCTATACTACTATGCGGTTAAATACTCACACGGCGGCACAGCGGACAAGTTCCCGATAGATGAAAAATGCGGGTGGTCACGTTTGCAACCGACCGTGGTGGAATAAACTTGTGGAGGAAAATATGTCAGTTATATCTATGAAGCAACTGCTTGAAGCAGGTGTCCATTTTGGCCATCAGACAAGAAGATGGAATCCTAAAATGGCAGAGTATATCTTTACTGAAAGAAACGGCATCTATATTATCGATCTTCAAAAAACGGTGAAAAAGGTTGAAGAAGCCTATATGTTTATCCGGGAGGTTTCAATGTCCGGACAGGACGTATTGTTCATCGGTACAAAAAAACAGGCACAGGAATCTGTTAAAGAAGAAGCGGAAAAATGCGGTCAGTTTTTTGTAAATACTCGCTGGCTGGGAGGTATGCTCACCAATTTTAAAACGATCCGAAAAAGGGTCGACAAATTGAATCAGTTAAATGAAATGGAGCAGAACGGAACATTTGAAGTTTTGCCTAAAAAAGAGGTCATCAAACTCAGGAGTGAAAAGGACAGGCTTGAGAAATATCTTGGAGGAATCAAGAGCATGACCAGACTCCCTGGTGCGGTCTTCATCATAGACCCGCGCAAAGAGCATATTGCTGTCCTTGAGGCCAGAAAGCTTAATATTCCGATAGTCGCAATAGTAGATACCAATTGTGATCCTGATGAAGTGGATTATGTCATACACGGTAATGACGATGCGATAAGAG
>Ga0182027_10015833_pt1 | contig 10334 bp, 6 predicted proteins | sample 712E1DmetaG_FD_121300 | JGI IMG/M metagenome (GOLD analysis project Ga0182027, IMG submission 121300) | Permafrost microbial communities from Stordalen Mire, Sweden - 712E1D metaG (Illumina Assembly) | ecosystem: Environmental > Terrestrial > Soil > Wetlands > Permafrost | place: Sweden... | reverse complement strand
GGCGCGGCCTGTGCTCTGAGCGCCCGTAAGATAAGAACACATTGTGCGATCATAAAATGGCCGGCACGGGGTCTCGCGGGGTCCCCCGTGCCGGGGCCGCCCGTTGCCTTCACCAGCGGCCAATTTTATGTCACACAATGTGCTCTTATCTGAGCGAGCAAACTTCGTCTTCCTCTTCGAGCGGTAGGGCGCATTCCCGCACAGGACGTGACGGCGCGACCCTGGCCGACACCACGAAGCACGTCCTCACTTGCGCGCGCATTCGTAATTCCATTTGAGCGGGAGCGAACCAATTTCATCAGCGTCAGCGGTCGTTGCCTGTTCTGCCGGTGGTGGCGGCTCGGCGCGATGACCGGGTGAGACACCAAACTTTATTCGTCCCGTCTCTCCCGGACAGCGTGACGAACGACGCCACGGGCAGACTCACTTTCAGGGGCGGAGCTGGGGCGTGCTGTCATGGCGGCTGGCCTTTGCTTCGCAGCCGCCATGACAGCACGCGCCAGCGAAGGGGGGAAAACTACGTTACTATCCACCGATACCTTCACGACCCTTTCACCTTCATAACAACGCCGACAATCTGAGACAATTTCAATGGTCCCCAGAAACGACTATCATTGGAAGTATTTAAATTATCTCCAACAACAAACACTTCATCTTTCTTGACGCTCCATTGTCGAGGCACGCCTGACTCAAGAAGTTGCGGTGTTAGCCAATTCCCTCTAATTAACACTTGCGGCATTTGGTTTGTTTCGGCTTCAACACCGTTAATGAACAACGCGTTTGTGCTGATAAGGACTTGTTCTCGTGGCAAAGCTACCACCCTCATTACCCAGACCTTTTGCGTGTTGACGGGTGAATGAAAGGCAACTATGTCGTATCTTTGTAAGATGTCCTGGCGGGGATGGAATGGTTTTGTGAGAATTACCTGGCCTGGATTAATAGTCGGGGACATAGATGCGGACCCGCAAACAAACTTTTTATGGGCAACGCACCCCGCAGCCGCGAATCCTAGAACCGTGACAATGCTCAGAAGTAACAGCCAATTAAATAATGCGATTTTGAATGGGCGCGGACTAGATCGTCTATTCATAGGGATTGGGAGGATCCAAAAATGGATTGCTGGGAGTTGGAATGGCGGGTTTGCCGTTACAGTCTTTCGGCACTGGGCAGGGCTTATTAGGAGGTGTAAATGTTAGGATTGTGCTTGGTGGCCCTGATGGAATTTCATCTCCGTAAGAATTGCACCTCCAAATGCACATGCTCTGGCCATTGCGATTACCCGAACCAGATGTCGGGTCTCCTTGGATAGGTGAAGTTTCACTCACGAGGTGGCAGTGAAAATCATTTCCCCCCGTGCTTGTTGCTGGTTCCAAGATTTCTAGCCAAAAGAGGCCAGAGGCGTCTAAACGGCCTGGTGGACGATTTGCAACGAAACTATAAAGGTTTGGAATTACGTCATATTTCGTGGAGTATCGAACCTGCTTTACCATGTCCACCATAACAGGCCCATGCAGCAACTCAAATCCACTTTCATTAAGTGGGTCCCGATTTGGCCATTCATGCCGACCCGATGCGGTTTTGTAAGCACACCCCCGCGAACCAGGCGTGTTTATTGAGCGGCCACGGCCTCGCCGTGACAGGCGACCCGATGGGCCGCCGGAAAAAACCCCGACGCGAGTTTTTGGCCGGTGGGGTAAGAGTTGGGTAAAAGTGTGGTGTGGCCGGTGGTCAAGGAGTGGACCGAAAGTAGCACGTTGCCGGGCGGCTGACTCCCGGTCAGCAGCTAAGGAAAGAAAGCCACTCTGACAGCTTTGAACCACGCCAAAAGCCTACACATTTGCCGCCGGAATGGAAGCCCGATTGTGCCCTCACGGTTCTGCGAGTTGACATCAGTAGTTAGAGGCGATGAACAATAAAAACGATAATATCGCCTGGGAGTTCAAGCTCCGGTCCCGTCAGAACCGCCGCCGCCGTTTGCGGCGACAGAGGCCGCCGTGTGGCCCGATTCCGCCCGGGCTGAGGGATGGCAACGGGCGTGAACTTCCTGGAGTTGTTTGATGCTGACTTCGGTGTAGATCGCCGTCGTGTCGAGTTTTTCGTGACCAAGCAACTGCTGGATGAACCGGATGTCGGCCCCGTTCTCCAGCATGTGCGTCGCGCAGGTGTGCCGCAGGACGTGGCAGCAGCCTTTGCGTTTCAGCCCGGCCTTTTCCAGCCAGGCGGCGACCATGCGGCTGACAACGTCGGGATTGAAGTCCTCGCCGTAGCCGGTGAGGAACAACGCCTGCGTGCGTGTGTCCAGGCACAGCCGCGGCCGGACTTCCTTCAAGTAGCGTTCGAGCCAGGCGATGGCCTGCTGGCCCACGGGCACCACGCGGTCTTTCTTGCCTTTGCCGAGTCGGACATGAAGCGTGAGCCGTTCGGTGTTCAAGTCGGGAAGTTCGATGCGGCAAAGTTCGGTGCGCCGGATGCCCGTCGAGTAAAACATTTCCAGCATGGCCCGGTCACGCACGCCGAGCGGATCGCTCGTGTCGGGCACGGCGAGCAACCGCTCGACTTCGGGCAGCGTCAGCACGTCCTGGGGCAGCCGCTTTTCCATCCGGGGCAGTTCCACCTCGCTGGCCGGATTATGCAGGATGACATCCTGCCGCGTCACCCAGCGGAAAAAATCTTTGAGCACGCCGAGGCGGTTGCGTTGCGTGCTCCAGCCGAGGCGCTGGCCGTTGGCTTTGACGCAACGCCAGAGCCAGCGCTGGTAACTTTCCAAAATCGGGCGCGTGATCTGGCCGGCGCGCGTGAGGTCGCGCTCGCTCGCCCACGCCAAAAAAACTTTCAACGCATCGCACCGGCCTTGCAACGTGCCGGGCGCGTAGTTGCGCGCGCCGAGTGATTCGATGTAGGCGTCGCGCCAGAGCGCCAGAGCGTCGGGCGCGCTGCGGTCGAAGTGATCGGGGCGGCGCTCGTTGCCGCCGCGTTGCGCCTGGGTGCGGCGGGCGAGTTTGGCGACAGCGGCAAAGCCTTTGGTTCCAGCCATAGTTACGATGCGGTTTTACGGTTACGTTGCGGTGTTTTTCGGCGCGTTCCAGATGTGCGAACCCGTCAAGCCGTCAAGTGTGCAGCAAATGCCTGTCAGCATTGGTCAAAACAGGTGGCGGGGGCATTTCGTCACCCCCCGTCAACCGCCCGTTTTGCCCCGCCAACCGGCTGTTCAAACCCGCCAAGTGCGCGTTGTAACTGTGCTGCAACTTCTCCACGTCAATCAAGCCGACATGGGCAACGGCTTCCGGTGCGTCCAGGTCGAACAACGTTTCGTAAACAAACTGGTTGTTCAAACGCGCGTGGCGCGTGGCCAGGTATTCGAGTTCAACGAGGCGTTCCAGGTGAACACGGATTTGGGTGAGACTCCACCCGGACAAGTCGCGCAACTCCCGGCGGCTAAAAGTAGTGGCAGCTTTTGCGCCGCGTTCCTTGCGCTTCTGCTTCATCAGCTCGCGAATGTGCGCGAGCAAGCGGCGTGTCTGCGGCGGCAGTTCATCGAGCGAGCGACCGAGCATTTCCGGCGCGAGCTCGTTCGCCAGCGCGATGTCATCGAGCGTCACGGCGATAAATTCAATCGAACGGCCGTTGACGAGGTGCTGGCCGCGTTGCCGCTGGTGTTGGTGAAGTAGCGCGATGGCGTCAATGAGTGTCAGATATTTCTCGTGGTCGCGCCGGTTGCGCGTGCGCGCCGTGGCGAACGTCAACGCCGGCGCGAACGGATTGACGACGTGGAGCGGTTGCAACAACCGTTGCGCATTGCGGAGTTGTTTCAACAAGTCTTTGCGTTCCTCATGCGCGACCAGGCCCGCCAGCGTGCGGCGCTCGCGCTGCACGCGATGAATGCGCCCGGTCTGCTCGGCGCTTTCGTCCACCGCCAGCGTCAGACAGCGGTTTTGCAACTCCTCGTCCAGGTCAATGGCCGTGGTCGTCAGAAAAATCATCACCGGGCCTTCAACGTGATATTCCTGCGTCACCATTTTGCCGGTCTGCGGGTCTTTGCCGGTGCTGGCGATGGTCAACTCGCCTTCGCTCTGCAGCAGCTTCAAAGCGTAGCTCGCGCGTTCCGCTCCGGCTTCCTCCACGACGGCGAGGATTTTGTGTTTGAGGCTCGTCTCGCCCAGGTAGTAGAGCGATTGACCTGTCATCGCTGAGTATTTGACGCGCTCCTCTTCCGGGAAGAACGACAGCACCGCATCCATGAGCGTGGTTTTGCCCGCTGCGCTCGCGCTCTGGATGATGATGGCCAGCGGCCTTTCGAGTTTGCGTGACACGCCTGCGAGATACGCAACGAGCGTGTTGCTTTCTTCGCCGATGATGCCGGCCTGGTGGAACGCTTCGCGTAAACGCCCGATGAGATTCGGCTCGCGCAACCATTTCAATGCCGCTTCGCGTTCTTCTGGTGACAGCGTGACAACCGCCGCGGCGTTCTCCGTTGGTTTGGCAAGCTCGGCTTGCGCCTGCTCGACGGCGAGCAAGAGCCGGCCAACGTCGCGTTTCAACAAGTCGTTGGTGAGTCCGGTTTCCTCGGCGGCGCGTTCGATGAACCGGCGGCGTTCCATGTCCCGGCACAAGTCCACTTGATCCAGGTGAAAGCGTTCGCCGGCACGAAGTCGCAACGCGACTTTCAGCGCGTCGGTCCCGAGTGTTTTTTCCAAACCGCTGACGCGATACTCGCGGCCTTCTACGTCGAGGAACCAAGCATCGCCTCTTTGTTCAAGCGTCGGCGTGGCCGGCGCTGGTGGCTTTTCTTCTTTAGTCGCTGGTGCTGTGTCAGCAGCTAACACAGCAGCTACTAAAGAAGAAGATTGCGCCTGCACTTCCGCGTAAGGAGCGGGAACAAACGGCGCTGGCGACCAGCCGACGCCCGTTTCCAGCGACTCCTTGTCCACGATCGGCAACGGCTCGCCCGTCAGTTCATCAACGACCATTGCGACGTGCTTGAGTGGTTCGGCTGCGTTCCCCTTTCCCAGCCAAGCCGATGAGTTCAAGAGCAACGCCAGCGATTTGTTGGCGGGCGTGACTTTGCAGGCGTATTCGTTGGCGTCCATGCCGTGCGGGAACTTCACCCGGAACACTTCCACGCCATGCGCCCGGAACCGCTCCGCGTCCCGCTGCGCCGCACGTTCGCCGGCATCGTCGGCGTCGTAGGCGATGCGAACACGCTGGACGTGCTTCAACGTTTCCCAAAGTTCATCAGTGAAGCCCTCCGTTCCAAACAGACACGTCACGTTGTGAAAACCGCTCGCGTAAAACGTCAGCGCGTCGAACACCGCTTCGCACAAGATGATTTCAAGCGACTCGAACGCGGCGCGATTAAACAGCCCGCGATGCGGGCCGGGCGGATACAGGTGCCGCAGTTCGCCCCGCGTCGCCGCCGGTCGGGATGCCCGCCGGCCGTAAACGCTGACGATCTGGCCTTGCTCGTTGTGCAACGGCACGACGATGCAGCCGTTAAAATGTTCGTGGCCGCTGTCGCGCCACAACCCAAGCTGCGTCAATCGCGTCCGCAGCGCGTCGCCTTCCTTCCGGTTTTTCTCCGGCAATCGCAGTCCCAAAGTCCGGTCGGCGAAGCCGATTTGAAAACGGTCAATCAGTTCGTCGCTGTCCAAGCCCCGCCAGGCCAGATACGCGCGCGCCGTGGCCGACTGCTTCAACCGTTCGTGATAGTAGCCCGTCACCTGGCGGAACAATGTTGCGTCGTCCGCCGCTGAATCCAACGGACACGGCAAACGCGGAACGGTCGTTTGCTTCTGCAACGGCTGCGCTGCGAACGCGGCCGTCCCGCCCTGGTTCAACAACTCGAAGGCGTGACGGAACGAAATGCCGTCATGGTGTTCGACGAACTGGATGGCGTTGCCCGCCTTGCCGCACGCCATGCAGTGAAACAGTCCCTTGTCCGGCGTGACGATGAAGTTCGGTTTGTCGCGGTCGGCGTGGAACGGGCAGCGCCCGATCCAGTCCTTGCTGCCGTGTTTTTTGAGTTCAACGCCCCGGCTCTGGACCAGCGCCCGCAAGTCGGTGCTGCGCTTCACGCGCTCGATGTCGGTTTCAGGAATGCGCCAAGCCATAGGCAACCTCCAGTTTTAGGAACGGCGTCAAGCTCGAAGTGGATTCATTTGATATAGTGAGTGACACGCCCGCATTTACTCAGTATGCTGAGGGCTATGCAAGCACTATTTTTAAGGGTGACTCCGCTGGCTGAAAGTGCCGGGTATGATGACGAGATGCGAAAGACTGATCGTCCACCGTTGGCGCGACGCCTGGCGGAACTGCGCCAGGCTGCGGGCCTGAGCCAGTCGCAGCTTGCCGAAAAGGTCGGCGTCAATGCCTCCAACATCGCTTTTTGGGAACTGAGCGGCACGCCGCCACGCGGCGAAGTGTTGCCGAAGTTCGCGCACGCCCTGGGAGTGAGCGTGGACGCGCTGCTGGGCGTCACACCGCCCAAGCCGAAGAAGCAGGTGGCCAAAGGCCGGTTGCAGTTGGTGTTCGAGTCCGCGTCCAAGTTGCCGCGTCGCCAGCAGCAGAAGATTGCCGAAGTCGTCGAGGCATTGGTTGCGCAACGTGCCAACGGCGACGCCTGAGCTTTTTCTTTTAGCCGCGTCAGCGGCGTTGCTTTCCGAGGAGCGCAGCGACGAGTTTCCCCGCAGCCCGCGCGCCCCAAAAAACTTTCCATTACCAAAACCTCGCGCGCGCGGGCGGCGCGGTGCCGTGACGCGCCAGCGGCACGCACCGTTTCCCCCGCGCGTGTGGATCGCACTAGGCCCGTCGGAACTGCCGCCAGGTGAAAGCGTCCGAACCATTCGCAACGTTGGATTGCTCGCCGGCATCCGGATTGCGCGAAAGCGTTCCGCTGCCCGGCACGGCAGCCAGAGTGCCTATAAAGCAGGCCAGTGACGCCCGGTTGCCTTTGCGGATTGATAGGTTCGTGATTCTCCCGCCGTTTCAATCCGCCCATTCTAAAAGCCGTCTTTGCTTTGAACCACACGCGACGTGGCACGCGGAAAGTGACCAACGAACCACCCGCGACGTTCGCCGCGATTTCCAAGCGGCGCGCCAGCGCCGGCGTCGTGCTCTCCCGCGAAGCGGCCAGACTTCCATTCGCGCGCCCATCTTCTCCAAATTTGCGGAGTGGGGGCGGACGGGGGCGCGACGGCGCGGCCTGTGCTCCCGCGCCCGTAAGATAAGAACACATTGTGTGATCATAAAATGCACGGCACGGGGTCTCGCGGGGTTCCCCGGGCCGGGGCCGCCCGTTGCCTTTTACCAGCGGCCAATTTTATGTCACACAATGTGCTCTTATCTGAGCGAGCAAACTTGCCTTTATTTTCGAGCGGTAGGGCGCTTTCCGCACAGGACGTGACGGCGCGACCCTGGCCGACTCCACGAAGCACGTCCTCACTTGCGCGCGATTCAATCCGGAGTTTTTGAGCGGGAGCGAACCAATTTTAGCAGCGTCAGCGGTCGTTGCCTGTTCTGCCGGTGACGGCGGCCGGCACGGCTCGCGGAAGGGACACTCCAATTAAAAAGCAATTCGTCCCGCACGCGTGACGGGACGGGCGACGCCACGGGCAGACTGATTTTGTCTTTAGCGAGCAGGCCCGCGACGGCGTGACGGCTGGCCTTTGGTTTTTCGCAGCCGGCATGACGGCGCGGGGCTGCGAGCGTTCGGGCGGGCGATTACAACGTGAGCTTTCAGTTACCAAAACCAGGAACCGACCCGTTCACGAACCATATGTGTTAAGTCCGATCAGCATTATCACTGAGAAAGACAAGAACACTGCCAAAAGAGAAAACCCTAACATAACCATAATTCTGGCAGATGGCTTTGCCTGAAGAAATCCGCTCGACCAAAAAACAGCGCCATACGCTATCAATGCTATCAAAGCAGGAAGGAAGAGGACTAAAAACTCCGATCGAAATATCGGAAGCGGATTAAATACCATCTCTCGATATAAAAGCACGCCGCTAATGCAATGAAGGCATCCAATCACGACGATTTTGATGAGAAAAGCACGCATAGCTACTTGGAGCAGGAGCATTTCTGATCCTCTTTCGCCTTATCCAAAAGTTTTGCAGTCTCAGTTTTGCAATTTCTACCCACCCATAGATTCTGGTGCTCGTTTTCCTTCTTATTTAGTTCATTGAATGCCTGGTCAACAAATGGGTCGAGGTCTTTGCCTCCCTCATTCCAATTATCCCCATTTTTAAGCGCTTCTTTTGCCGCAGCTATGTCCTCGGGCTGATCTTTGTTCCACCCCTTCGTATTTGCAGTGTTTCCCCAGCTGTAAGTGTGTTTGATCGTCCCATCCGGGTTTGTTGTAAAAGTGAATGTATGAGCAGGGCGAGGCGTCGTATTCCAAAACATACCTCGTTGTTTTTCCTCACCATGAATACCAAACCCTCGGTCACACGTGCATGTATCGAGCCCCAGCGGATCAAACTCATTAATCGGGTTATTATCAACGTAGGCGTAGAGGTTCAAACCACCATATTCCCCGATGGGGTCACGATTTGGCCACCGCTGCAAATTCGGGTCGTAGAACCGGTAGAGGTAATAATACAATCCTGAATTCTCATTCCATTCCTTGCTCGAAAACCGATAGACATTGGCGCCGGCCAGCGGCCCGCTCATGGAAAGTGTGTTCCCATACGAATCATAGAGGTATTTCGCCACAATCGCCTGGCTGCTATTTATGAGCATCGTCACGTTTCCATTCCCATCCGCATGGTAGTAAGCGTGAGCGTTTGGAACAGCGGCCAGAGGCTGGGAATTGCAAGTCCAGGCCAAAAGACCGCCGATGCCGCCCGCGCCTTGCAATGTCCCACTCAAGTCATTGCCCCGTGTGTACGTTACCTGCGGCAGATTATTGGCATCGCGTTCCTGAATCACCACGTTACCGTCATAGACGTAATGAACTTCGGTGGTTAAGTTCCAAGTGCCAAGCGTCACGTTCCAAGTGTAATCCCGCTCAATCCGCCGACGCATTTTGCCGTCATAAACAGAATCGCTACGCCAAGCGTTCGTCACCCAAACGCTGGTCAACTGGTTCTCGTCGTCGTAGGCGAAATTCCGGTTGCCGTCGCTCAACAGGTTCCCATTCAAATCGTAGGAATAGGAGTTGGTAGCCGGGAGATAGCAGATGGAAGTATTTGTGTCCACGCGCCCGGAACTGTCTTTGGCGACGGCTGTAAATGTGTTCGTCCCGTCCGCCAACGAAAATCCCTGCCTTGCAAACGTCGCATCAGCGTAAAGATTAGCAGTGAGACCGTTCACGGTGACGTTGGTGGCGGGCGATGTTGTCGTGCCGGCCACCGTGAGCGTGCCGTTCCGGCCTGCGGTCGTCAATTCATTCACATTGTTCACGTTGAACTGTTGCACCAATGCGTTGTTCGTACGGTAATTCAAATTCCCGGCTGCATCGTAATTGTAACCAAACTGTTCCTGCAATCGCGTCGTTCCACCCGATTCCCTGCCGCTGGCCGAGGTCAACTGCCCCATGTTGTCGTAGGTGTAACTGACTGAATCGCCCGGCGTCCTGATCACGTTTGTCCGCTGGCCGGCTTGGTTGTAGCCATAGGTGTAAGAATCGAGATTGGAGTTGCCGCTGTTTTCCAGCGCCGTGCTCAACAGCCGCGCCACGTTGTCATACGTGTTGGTGATGTAAGCGCCGTTGGGCAAGGAGAGCTTTTTAATCAGGGAACTCGCATAGCTCGTCCCTCCGGGTATGTAATCAAATTCGCTTGCGGGGGAAGTGACGCTGGTCAGGCGGCGGGCTGAATCGTAGCCGTAGTTTTGCCTCCAGGCCGAGGCGTTGGGTTGCAACAGGCTCAAGGTCTGCCGCAACCGGCTGCTCCCGTAGGTGTAACTCATGGTGTCATTGGCCCACGGACCGTCTTCGCTCAACAACTGTCCGACGGCATCGTAACTGTAAGCCATTGCGCCCACCCCGTCCATCATATTGGTGAGGCGATTCATGGCGTCGTAGGACAGATAAATGGGACTCGTGTAACTCGTCCCTCCGGAGTAATCCACGTTGGTGAGGTTGCCCACGGCGTCATACCGATAAACGGTCGCGCCCTTGGCGGCGCTCCAGCGGCTGGTCAGGCGGTTATTGGCATCGTATCCATAAGCAAACAAGGAATGTTCCGCGGCATCCACCTTGTTCGTCACCCGGCCGTATTGGTCGTAGCCCCAAGTGGTGGTTTGGTTTTTGCCATCGGTAAGCGCCAGCAAATCGCCCGCGCCGTCGTAGGCAAAGCCGTTCGCGCTCACGCCCACATACACTTCGTTGGTC
>Ga0182027_10015831_pt1 | contig 10335 bp, 10 predicted proteins | sample 712E1DmetaG_FD_121300 | JGI IMG/M metagenome (GOLD analysis project Ga0182027, IMG submission 121300) | Permafrost microbial communities from Stordalen Mire, Sweden - 712E1D metaG (Illumina Assembly) | ecosystem: Environmental > Terrestrial > Soil > Wetlands > Permafrost | place: Sweden... | reverse complement strand
ATTTGATGACCTCCGGGATCAACCTGGATTGTAACGCGTAATCCACAATTGTCACCGCCATCATCGCGAAGACCACGGGCACCGCACGGGGCACCACGCAAACGTCATGACGGCCTTGTATTTCCAATTCGGCATTTCCCATTTTACTGATATTCACTGTGTTTTGTTTACGGCTTATGGAAGGAGTCGGTTTTACCGCTGCCCTGACGACGATCGGCATTCCGTCACTGATACCGCCCAATATTCCACCGCTATTGTTCGTTTCGGTGGAAATTTTATCGCGTTTGACCACAAACCGGTCGTTATTCTGCGAGCCTTTTAGACCAGCCGCTACAAAACCGGCGCCAAACTCGACGCCCTTGACCGCCGGAATAGCAAACAAGGCTTTGGCAATATCTCCTTCCAATGTATCGAAAATGGGTTCACCCAATCCCGCGGGCACATTAAGCACCATAGCTTCAATCACGCCGCCGAGGCTGTCGCCTTCTTTCTTCGCCTGTAAAATGGCGTCCAGCATTTTTTCTGCGGCTTTTAAGTCGCCGCATTTGACCGGATTTTTGTCGATTCTCCGGATATCGGCGAGATTAACCGGTTCGGCCTTGATGCCGCCGATTTCCACGGTGTAGGCCAGAATTTCCATACCAGTTAAATTCAGTAATTTACGGGCGACCGCCCCGGCCATGACAAAGCCGGCAGTGATCCTGCCCGAAAACCGACCGCCGCCGCGGTAATCGTTAAAACCGCCGTATTTAATAAAGGCCGTAAAATCAGCATGCCCGGGACGCAGCAGGTCTTTGGTCTTCTCATAAACGTCAGAATCAGCGTTGCTATTCCACACTACCATGCACAATGGTGCACCCGTCGTCTGTCCATGAAAAGTCCCGGACAGGATATCAACCTTGTCTTCTTCGGCTCTTTTAGTAGACGCTATTTCCCTATCCGGTTTTCTTTTATCGAGGTCGGCCTGGATATCTTTTTCGGTTAATGGCAAGCCGGCAGGACAGCCGTCAATAACAATACCGACACACTTGCCATGACTTTCGCCAAAACTGGTAATCTTAAAATTTTTACCGAGTGTATTACCCATCGATTTGCACCTTCCCTCCCAGATTTTTGAAAACATCCCAGAACTCAGGATAGGTCTTGGTGACACATTCCGCACCATCGATTACCATATTTCCGGACATTGTTCCCAATAAACTGAAAGCCATCGCGATCCGGTGATCGCCTTTGCTATCGATCAGCGCGCCCTGCGGCTTGCTGCCAGTGACCGTCATTCGATTTTTTTCTGCTGTCACATAGATACCCATGCGCGCCAATCCTTCCTGGACAACCGCCACCCGATCCGATTCCTTGATCCTCGCTCGTTCGATGCCGATAAATTCACTGACGCCGTCTGCCGCCGCGGCCAATACCGCCATGGTTGGCAGCAAATCGATGCAGTCAGACAAATCGGTTTTAATAGCTTTCAACTTTGATTGTATGACAATTACCGAGTTTCTGCCGGTAATGACCGAAGCCCCCATCTCCTTCAGGAAATCAATAAGCATACGGTCTCCCTGCAAGCTCTCCATGTCCAGATTATTAACTTCTACCTCACCGGCCAGCGCACCCAGCGCCAACAAATAAGACGCGGAAGACCAATCACCCTCTACTATATATTTTGTCGGCTTATATTTTTGCGGCAGCACATCAAACTTATCGAGGCTGTCGTTAAAAGCAGTGTTAATCCCGAACCAGTGCATGGCCTCCATGGTCATCATCACGTATGGGCGTGATTCCAATGGGGTGGTTAATTTGATCGTCATACCGTTCGCAGCCATCGGCGCGATATGCAACAACGCAGAAACAAATTGCGAACTGATATTACCTGGCAGACTGGTCGTCCCACCATTGAATTTACCGCCTTCGACGGTCACCGGCGGCAGGCCATCTTTAGCGGAACATTTCACGCCCAGTATTTGCAAGGAATCGATCAAAACCTTAACCGGACGGCGTGATAGCGAAGGACCGGCGGTGAAATGACAGACGCCGGGAATGATCGTGCCTAAAGCAGTCATGAACCGCAGCGTGGCAGCGGAATCGCAGCAATACAAATCGGAGGAGGCTGCGTGAAAGTCGCCGCCCTCCACCGTCCACGATTTTTTCTGCTGGCGAATATTAATGCCTACTTTTTTCAGCACGTTAATGGCGGCAGCAGTATCATCGGAGGCCAAGGGAGCGACAATCTCGCTTTTACCCGCGGCCAGTGCCGCGCACATTAAACCGCGGATAGTATAACTCTTCGAAGAAGGCGCGGTTGCTTTACCGAGCGCTTCACTTTTAGAGATCGAAGCCTTCATAATTATTTAACCTGTCAATTATTATTCCGGCGACAGTGTCAATTGCCAGACTCGATGTGCTGACAGTAAAATCGGCGGACCTGGTGTAAAAAGGTTTGCGGAATTTCATCAGTTCCCGGATACGCGCTTCAGGCTGGGTCCCCGCAATCAGCGGACGCTCATTCTTATCCACAGAAATCCGTTTCAGTATGATTCCGGGACTGGCTGATAGGTTGATGACAACCCCGTTTTTTTTCAAGCGGTCGATATTGAGAGTGTTCAAAACCGCCCCGCCCCCGCAGGCAATGACCTTTTTTTCTCCCGCAGCGGCTTGTTTGATAGCCTCTATCTCCAGTTCCCGAAAGTAAATTTCACCATCATCCTGAAAAATAGCGGGTATTGATTTTCCGGCCATCCTGACGATAACCGCATCGGTTTCGATAAACGGGTGTTTCAACCGTTTCGCCAGCGCTTGTCCCACGGCTGTTTTCCCCGTGCCCATGAAACCGATCAGGGCAATATTACTTTTCATTCTTCTGCGATAAACTGCTCAGCACTGATTCACGCATTACATCAACCGGGGCAGATCGTCCTGTCCATTTTTCAAAGGAGATCGCACCCTGCCGAACGAGCATTTCTACACCGCCGATTGTTTTGGCGCCGGCATCCGCGGCTTCTTTTAACAACCTGGTCGGCAAGGGATTATAAACAATATCAAACACCGTCAAATTAGCATGTAACAGGTCTGCCGAAACCGGTGTCTGGTTATCCGCGGGATGCATACCCACACTGGTCGCATTTACCAGGATTTCGGCATCGGCGATTGCCGCTTTCAGGTTTTCATAGTTTAGTTCTACCGCCTTGACAGCAGTGCCGTTCAGATGGGCGAGGCGGTAGGCAATATCCTCTGCCCAGGGCAACCCTTCTAACCGGTTGAAAATGGTCAGTTTGGCTTTTTCCTGCGCAAGGACGCTGCCAATGGCACGCGCCGCACCACCCGCTCCCAGCAGCAAGACCTTTTTACCGGCAGGTTGAATACCGTTGTCACGCAGCGTCTTTAAAAAACCGGATGCGTCGGTGTTGTAGCCGGTTAAAATTCCGCCGTCATTAATGATCGTATTGATCGCACCGATTTCCTCTGCCAGCGGGTCGATCCGGTCGAGGAATTGTATCACAGCAACTTTGTGAGGGATTGTAATGTTCAAACCCCTGATGCTTAGCCCCCTCATACCGTCAACAGCCTTTTTTAATTCACCGCTGCGCACTCTAAAAGGGACATAAACATAATCTAATCCCAGTTTTTTAAATGATTTATTATGCATGATCGGCGATAAAGAGTGCCCGATGGGGTCGCCGATAATACCGCAGACAATTGTTTTACCTGTGATCGTACCTCTCATAATTTTACCATCTCATAAACTGCTAACATTTCAGAGACCGGCAATTGTCCGGGCGCAGATTCCCCGCCTTTACGAACAGCCCCATAAGTAAAATGTGCACCGATGAGGGGCGCCATCACCCGGCTGAGAAAACCCTGCGTGCCCATCGCAAACGCGACCATTTTAACGTCCGGAAACTCCGAAAACAATCTCATTACCGCCAGGTTATCTTCAAACGTTTGCGCGGTGGTCACGACTTTACAAATATCCGCTCCCGATTTCAATTCTTTATTGACGATCTGTTTCAATACATCGAAGGATGGTGTTTTTTGAAAATCGTGAAAAGACAACAGGCAGTCCGCTCTCTTTTTGATCAATTTGATAATATTGTCGACGTTTTTTGCGTTATATTCAATATCGACGATTTTGGCACCTAATTCGACGGCTTGCAGTAGACGTTCAATCCTCCGCGCCTCATTTCCGTCCCATTTACCGCCCTCCTCCACCATCCGGTTACAGGCGATCCACGGCTTTTTTAATTGCCGCGCCACATCCATCCAACCTTCCCCGATTAAATCGATCCGGACTTCGAACAGGTCAACAATCGGCTCAATTTTTTTCACGGCAGCAATATCAATATCGGTAATTGAAGCACAAAGGCGTACTCGGCTCATTTCATTTCCCCTAATACTTTTTCCACAACACCGGGATCAACATCATCGGTGATAAATACCTGCCCGATTGACCGTGGCAAGACTAACCTTATCTTACCATGCGTTACCTTTTTATCAAACCGCATTTTCTGCATTATATCTTTGACTTCCGCCGGCGGTAAAGTGGTATTTAGTCCAATTTTTTCCAGTATTTTGATTAGTCTTGTGGAATGAATAGCTGGCATTATGTCAAGTGCTACCGCGATTTTTGCTGCAGCCACCATACCGATACTGACAGCCTGGCCGTGCGTCACTTGAAAATTAGAGACTGACTCCACCGCGTGACCGACCGTATGCCCAAAATTAAGAATATTTCTTAAACCCATATCTTTTTCGTCACAGGACACAATCTCCGCTTTTACGTGCGCTGACCTGGCCACGATCGTTTCCAACACATCCCCATTTAAAGCTTCGATCTCTTCCAGATGCGTTTCCAGATAAGTAAAAAAAGGTTCATCCCAGATAACGGCATACTTGATCACCTCTGCCAGACCGCCGGTAAGTTCAGCCTGCGGTAGGGTCTGCAGCACAGAGATATCCGTGATCGTCATTTTTGGCTGGTAAAAGGCGCCGATCTCATTCTTTAAATTACCGTGATTGACGGCAGTTTTACCCCCGATGCTACTGTCGCACTGCGCAAGTAATGTCGTCGGCAACTGTACTAAAGGAATGCCGCGCATATATGTGGCGGCCACAAAACCCGCCAGGTCGCCGATCACACCGCCGCCCAACGCCAGGATCATCGTCGACCTTTCCGCGCCGGATTCCGCGAGCTGCTGATACAATTTACCTGCAGATTCCAGCGATTTATATTGCTCACCGTCCGGTACTTCTAAAGTCAACTCTTTAATACCGGACGCGGACAGGCTCGCCTGTACCCGGGCGCTGTATAATTTCCGCACGGTGGGATTGGTAACAATAACCGCTTTATTGCTTAAGCCAGACGCCTGCAGCATTTTGCCGGTCTGCCCGAGAATATCGGACCCGATATTAATATTGTAGCTATTCGGCCCCAGCCTGACCTCGATTTTTCTCGTGGGCAAGTGTTTAGCCTCCGTTTGTTCGATTGCCGATTGCCTGATGGATGCTGCGGCAAGCGGTCACCAGTTTTGCGAATTCATCAGGAGTGATTTGCTGCTGCCCATCCACTAGCGCTTCCGCCGGGTTGTGGTGTACTTCCACGATCAGGCCGCAAGCGCCGGCCGCTATGCTGGCGCAACTCATATTGAAAATCAGGTCGCGTCTGCCAGCGGCATGACTGGGGTCAACAATTACCGGTAAAAAGGTCTCTTTCTGCATCACCGGGACCGCCGATAAATCCAATGTGTACCTAGTATAACTTCTACCTTTACCTAATGGCAAGATGCCGCGTTCACACAGAATAATATCCTTGTTGTCCTCCGCCACCATGTATTCGGCAAAAGACAGAAATTCCTCGATTCCGGCGCCGAAATGACGTTTATATAATATCGGTTTTCCGGTACGCGCAGTTTTCACCAGCAAATCTTGGTCATACATATTGCGGGCTCCGATCTGGATGATATCCACATATTTCGCAATCAGATCTATCTGTGACTCGCCCCTGACTTCGGTGACGACCGGCATTTCAAATTTATCCCCGGCCTCACGGAACCATTCCAGCGCCTCGACGGCATCTTCTTCGCTTGAGCCGCCTAATCCCTGGAAGGAATGAACAGAAGTACGCGGTTTAAAAATGCCGCCGCGCAGCACATCCGCCCCGGCTTTTTTGACGCCTTCGGCGATTTTGAATAATTGCTGTTTACTTTCAACCGCGCAGGGCCCGGCGATGAAAACCAGCTTATCGCCGCCGATTTCCACATTCCCTACTTTAATGACACGGTGCTCGCTTTCGCCCGCCAGCCGGGCATACTCGCGGCTAATCAGTTTATATGGCGTTTCGACCATTCTTGCTTCTTTTACTCCAGGTAACATGGCAAGGTGGTCAAACGAAATTTTCCTTTCATCACCGATTAGCCCGATAATGGTGCGGAAGTCTCCTTGAGAAACATCGGCGCGCAGACCGTGGTTCTCAATGTCCTGAACAACGGCGTCAATCTGTGCTTTGGTGGCATCGCTCTTCATAATAATCATTTAAGTTCTCCTGTTAATTAAATTCGCTAATGCATGTTAAAAAAAGAGAACCCTCTGCTTGAGAGGGTTCTCTTTGATTTCTTTGTTTGTACCTGTTTACGTTTTAGCTGGATTTGTGACGCAAACACCTCTCAAGCACACTTTCGTGTCCCCAATAAGAGTAGTAGTAATAGTAGTATTTGCGAGAATTGTTTAACATTTTGTTTATCCTGAATTAACACTTTATCACAATGAGATAAATTTGTCAAACTTTATGTAAGCAGTCAGCAATAAGCTATCAATAGTCAGATAAATCGTTTTAGGCGCTGCCCGTCCCGACGGGCTTCTTCGTATTCCGCATACGAAAATAATGGGTTATACCTACCCCAATCGGTAGCGCAATGCCGTAAAATGTCATTATCCCCGGCTCGGACAGGCACCAGTTGATCAATAGCAGTAAAACAAACATCACGGCACTGGCGATAATCACATTCTTTCTGATCAGTAAAACCGCCACCGCTGGTACAGCCGCGATCAGAACCGGTTGAGGGATTAACGCCAGCAGTACACCGATACTGGTCGCTTCGCCCCGGCCGCCCCGGAAACCGATGAAAACAGGGAAGTTATGACCAACCACTGCGGCAACGCCAGCGGCCAGAACGATGTATTGCGGCGCTCCAACATAACGGCCGAGCAGAATCGCCAGAGAACCTTTGGCGGTATCGATGAAAAAAATGAGGACGCCGACCTTATGACCCAATTCGTGGTAGGCGTTGCGGGCGCCCATGTTGCCGTCGCCCATCCCGCGGATGTCCCGGTCTTTAATTCGTCGACCGAAGATATATGCTGTCGGGCAGGCTCCGATGATGTAACCAATGAGAACCAGTAGCCACTGCATACTAATAACGCATATAAAAAAATGGTGCCGGGAGAGGGACTTGAACCCACAAGCTCTTACGAGCGGAGGATTTTAAGTCCTCTGCGTCTGCCGATTCCGCCATCCCGGCACGTTTGTTATTTTAGCGCATTTAACGTGCACATTTCAACAAGCCTATCAGCGAAAAGCAAAATTATATTATCATAACCTGCCGGGACGATCAATTGGGTAGCAATCCTTTGTTTTACTCACGTATCCTTAACAGAAACAATCCGCGTACACGTTAGTTCTATCCAAATACTATCCGGCACCAGGAGAAATCTAAAGTCCTATTTCATGGAACACGCTAAGGTGATAAAATAAATGTTGACAACGATAACAATAAAAGGTAAATTGAATATCTAACAATTAGAGTAAACACCATCAAAAGGATAAACAGAATAGCAGGCTCGCAACTTGAGCGCCCCAATACTTAGTAAAAAATAAGATGAGGGGGTCTACCATGGACAATTCTGAAATTCTAATTCCCGATGGCGACAATCTGGTTGCTCAAGCAGAACTACTCCTCTCCGGCTGCATTGAATTTGATAACAACGGATTCCATATCACTAAAAAAGGCTTCGCTACGATCTGGGATTATTTAAAAAACCTGCCGCCTTCTAAACGTTTGCTTTTTTGCCTGTTTTTTGAAAATGCTGAAGATGTTGATTAGTCGTAGTGAGCCGTGTATATTAGGAAAGAGGAAGTGCTCTTACGCTGATTGTAAGGGTTAAAGTTATTATTGTGTTTCGTCCAATGGACTGATCCTGTCTTGGAGAAGATTCCAGGTTACCGGCAGGGACATCTGATCAGGTTGAAACAGACAAACCTGAACGAATTTCTTTCACTATCCACGGTTAAACCCTCAAAAGAAAAGTAAGGCCAGACAATTAACAATGCCAGACGAAGTAAAAAAAGTTCATCCATTAACATGTAAAAAATGCGGGATGATAACTCCCCACGCTGAAGACACCGTAAGTGATGTGGAATCGGCTACAGTGTGGCATTGCTTGATTTGCGGAACGGAAAGAAGGCCCAATGAACCAGGCACACCAAATGAACCCGTACTAGCCTGATTTTCTGGCGCACCAGTACACAATTCCAGGCGAATAAAACGATAGGAGAGGGTCACTTCATGACAAGCCCCCTCTCTTTATTTTTATATCACCTTCAGCATAAGGCTGTAAACTTGGCGTTATCGGCTATTAAATTATCGGGTATAGCTTGCTTTGGCCGGTTTCCTGTTTAACTGCAGGCATACGTATGGCAATTACAAGCGCTGCAATGCAGGCCCCGGACGATAGCAATAAAGCCCACAGATAACTGCCTGAGACATCGAATATAAATCCCCCTAACCACGGGCCCAAAGCAGCACCGATAAATATTCCCATGCTTGCTACTCCGGTTGCAGTTGACAGCTGTTCTCTTTCAACTCGTTCTCCCATAATAGCTGGAACCAATGGCATCGATCCACCAAAACCAATTCCAAATAACGCAGCAGCAGCCCACATCAATGCAGTCACCTTCGAGATCAATAAGAGACATGACACTGCCAATAAAATGCAGCACATCGCAGTATCTCTTTTAGTCCCTATTCTATCGGAGATAGTTCCTATGCCCAAGCGTCCAATAGTACTTGCTACCCCCATCGCACTCATCATCCCGGCTGCTACCAGAGCAGTAATCCCTATATCCGTAGCATAGTTCACCAGGTGATTGTAAAGCATATTGCCGACAGCCCCAATAAGAACAAACATGATGATTATTGACAGGAATGCCGGTTTCTTCAGAAAATGCGGTAACAAACCCCATACATCAAAGAGACCATGGGTAAGCTTGGCACTGCCGGGCAATTTTCGCGTCATCTTATTAGGCGGGTCCTTCATTACCAGGGAAGCGGGTACTCCGATTGCAAGAATTATGAATCCGATTATGAAAATTGCGAACTGCCAGCCCCTGGCTTGAATCAACTGCGTAGCCACAAGAGGGAAAATGACTGAACTTAGTCCCGTCCCCGCAGAAGCTATCCCTAAAGCTAATCCACGTCTTGATTCATGCCACTTAGCTACCGTTGACATTATACACACAAAAGGTCCGGACATACCTATGCCAATCCCTGCTCCCTGTATCAGATATAGCTGCCATATGGCGGTAACTCTGGCTATGGCGATCATACCAGCGCCCAGCAAGATGAAACATGGCAGCAAAACCCAGCGAGGGCCATACCTGTCTGCCCAATATCCCATAGGTATAACAAAGACAGCACATACCAGTGATCGAACAGCATACGCGCCTGACATTGTGGCTCTAGTCCAACCGAAATTATTCGTAATGGGCTTGAAGAATACGCCAAACGTTTGATTATAGGCGTTAGAGCTAAAAAGAAGCAGGGCGCCCAATATCACAACGGCCCATGGGAAGGATATCCCTATTAATTTAACTACATGGCCTTTTTCGAGACCGCCGCTATTTTTCATATGATTATTCCCGAATGGTTTCATAATTGACTATGTTATAAAATCGGACTCTGTCGTATAAATCTGATGGACGACCGAGGATGACTGGAAGTAAGGCCTGCATATAAGTGGAGGGATTTATTTGTACCCTGTTCAAAACACTTAAGGAGAGAAGATATATCTCAAGTATAGTTCTTTCACTTTTTCAGTTACAACTCGGATCTTCCATATCGCTTGATAGTGAGGTGATTCACAACAATTTCAAAGGTTGCGCTGGGTGTACGTTTTTGCCAACAATCTACTAACCCAAATAATTGAGAAAGCGATTTGTCTACCGATAAACTTCCCACGACCTTACGGTCGGGGTTTTAACTTAATTCAAACTTCGTTTGCCCTGCATCTTTTTTACCTTGTTCTGCTATGTACGCCCGAATCATGGCGTCATCTATTCCAACAGTT
>Ga0182027_10015829_pt1 | contig 10337 bp, 10 predicted proteins | sample 712E1DmetaG_FD_121300 | JGI IMG/M metagenome (GOLD analysis project Ga0182027, IMG submission 121300) | Permafrost microbial communities from Stordalen Mire, Sweden - 712E1D metaG (Illumina Assembly) | ecosystem: Environmental > Terrestrial > Soil > Wetlands > Permafrost | place: Sweden... | reverse complement strand
TTTGAACTGATTTCTGTACTGGTCGTACACCTCGGCAGCCCGCTGCGCGTACTGCTGTTTCTCAGTCAGGTTCGTCAACTGGCCGGAGGCTACGTCTTGGGCTTCCTCATCCTCGGAGTCGATTCGCAGCTGCGCCTCTTCGAGATCGTCGTCACCAACAGTTGCGTCGAGCAGTTCTGCATCTTGGGTGCCAAGCGGAAGCGGTAGGTCGTTTTCGATTGCGTACAAGAAGATGAAATTGCGGAGGATATGGCGCTGCACTGACTGAAGAAAAGCTGGACCGCCGCTCTCCAGCCGCTTGAACAGGTTCGTTCGACAAAAGCCCATTAGCCGTTTGCCAGCACGGGACAGCCCGTCTAGCGACTTGGCCTCGGCCGTGGTGGGTGGCTCCTGTGGGGACGGTGCGACATAGTTACCAAGGCCATAGCGCGGAAGCGTGAGCCCGTTGACCGCCGCGACGATCCCAGGCGCCTGCAGACGAGCATAAGGATCGTTCTTGTCGTTGTCCGCAACCTTGAACTTCACCGTGAGAGGTCGACGAATTGGGAAGTAAAACCGATCACCCGAGTTGAATTGAAGGTAACGTCTGCCCGTCGTCGGGTCGACCGCCGCGTAGTTCGCCTCAATGAAGCTGCGAGTACGGCGAACGAGGTAGAGCCGCATCAGGTCTCGCCAGTCGTCAGGGTACGGACTCTTCTCGAAGGCTGCCAGAGACCTCACGGGCGCCTGATATCGCTTGAGAAACTCGGTTTCTGTCAGTTCCCGAAGAATGCGCTCTGGTCTGATCCCCAGATCTGAGTCATCAGGGACGAATAACCGCAGCTGCGACGACAGATCAAGGTAGGTCTTGTTGTAAGGCGTCGCCGACAGCAGAACACACTTGCTTTCATTTTCAGCGATGTACTCCTGGATGGCTCTGAAGCGTTTCCCTTCTCGATTCCTGAGATTGTGACTCTCGTCGATGACAACAACCCGATACCGACGGGTGTCCGGCAACTGCGTCACTACAGTGCTCAGCGACATGACCTTCGCCACGAGACGGTAGGTCGCTACGTAGTCCTCCCACATACGTACCAAATTTTTCGGACAGATAATAAGCGTCTCGACGCCGTAGTCGTCTTGACAGATTCTCGCCAACGCTGTTGCCATCATGGTCTTACCCAGGCCGACGACGTCACCGAGCAACACACCACCACGCTTGTTGAGGTGATGCGCGGCGATCTTCACTGCTGCCGTCTGAAACTCAAGCAGACTGTCGCCAAAGTCCCGAGGGATGCGAAATTCCGACAGCCCGGCGCGTGCCTCCTGCGACAGATGATAAGCCATCTTTAGATAGATGTGATAAGGCGGTAGCGGTTCCTCTCGTGCCCAGCTGCTGTCAATAATGTCGACAAGTTCCTCCGATATATCAATACACCAATCATCACTCCAACGATCCTCGAACCACTTCTGAAGCTTCTGACAGGCGTCGCCATCTAGCACATCAACGTTCAGTTCACCTTGCTTGGATAGCCCAGCGAGAGTCAGGTTGCTGCTTCCAAGGAAGGCCGTGGTCGGATTATTTACGTCAGTGCGATGGCACAAATACAACTTGGCGTGTAACGTGTGCCGCAGATACAGCTTTACTACAACTTGCTTGGCCTTGATCTGTGCGCTAAGCCGACGCAACCCGAGTTCGTCGGCATCAGTCGGAACACCGAAAGTCAGTTGCTGTCGGAAGTCCTCAGCCATGCGGCGCTTCAGACGATTCGCCGTCTGAAGATCGAGATTGCCGGGGCCTTGCACCGGACTGAGAGCTGTTCGCAACTCATCCTGGGGAAGCGCCTGCATGCCAACCAGCAGCCGAGCACAGGAACCTTCCCCGCCGCTCCAGAGTTCGATGAACGCATCAATCTTGCGCCAGCCACGGAGATTGAAGTAGCCGACGCAAAAATCAGCCCGCTCGGAGACCTTAAGAGTGTCCCCCAGTGCCGGTAGCAGCGACTGCTCGATATTGTCGAAGATTCGAGGCATTGGCTAATCCGCAGCCTCTCCTGGAGCTACCGCTGAGCGCGAGTCGGCCCGTTGCTTCTGAGTTGTTCTGTCGTCTACCGCCATCATGTGTCCTGTTCCACTCCATCATATCGAACATCAGTTCGAATGACAACGCCACTAGACAAGCAGTGTGACTACGTCCGTCAATCACACCGGGTCGACGAACATCTTGTTGCATGATTCTACGCAGTGGCGCGTCAGGCTCGCTAAAGCAGCTCGAACGGCGGGCCGTCGACTCTCACCGGTCAGCTCAAGCTAAGTCGCTGGAGAGGACTTCAATCAGAGTTGGGACCAGATTCGCCGGGCTGTTCTTCCGCCTGCTCCTGGCGCGACGCCTCCAACCTTGCCATGATTCGCAGTCTTGTACCTGCCCCTATGTGAGGGTCGGTGTTGAAGTCTCGCTCGATCCGGCCGAGAGGGTCCGTGTGGTCCGTGACCTTGAGTCTCGCTGCTGTCAGTTCGAAGTAGCGCAGGTAATTGACCAGTTGCTCCCGACTCCCTGCCTCAGTGCCAGCTACAAGCGCGTCAAGGTGCGGCCGAAGACCGTACTCCAAAGCCGCGGTCGCCTCAGCTCCAAGTTCGGCGGCGGCTTCGACCGCGTTCATGGTCAGATCGCTCATATGAGAGTCCGTACCAAAGCATCGACCAACTAGGTCTGAAAGTTCTGCCGGTTCTTTGTAGTGTTCGTCCATTCAATAATGCCCATATTACAGACATCAGTATCAGACATTAAAGGACGGATGACAAGCAGTTATCCACAGCACTACTCCGGCAGCTCATTTAGCAGCCGCTGCGCATTCGCTCGTTTCGGTCGGTTCAGCGTAGTCATGTTCGGACCAAGTGCTAGGACCAAGCTCTTAGATGCCTCCTCTGGCTGGCCATGTTGGAGGTAGCACAGGCCGCGCCAGTAATGCAACCAACTACTAAAGGGTATGACTTGTTCCGCCTCCCGGAACTCTTCGAGGACAGGCCCAAGATCACCGGACATTCCCATCGCGAACGCCCGCGCACTACGAGCCAGAGCCGCGGATTGCGAGGACCTTGGAATCCGGAGGGCCTCCGTCAGCTCCTCAATCGCGTCGTCGTACTGACCGAGCTCGGCGAGGACTTGGCCGCGAGCATGAAAGACTCGTGAGGCTGGATACCCCAGATCGAGTGCCACGGTCAGAGCCGCGTAGGCATCGAACAGCTCGCCCGCATACCACTTGACGCAGCCGTACCTGCGCCAGAGCCAGCGGCCCTCCAGGAATACGGCCAGCCCTTTACTGACCATCGCCAGTGCTCGGCCGTAGTCCTCCTCTTCTGTCAGACGTTTGGCATAGCGATCGATAGCCATGGCCAATTGGCCGCCGCGGTGCATGTTGTCGACGTTGCGAAGCGCCATCTCAAAGGCGTTCTCCGCGTCGTCGTAATGTCCACTCTCGTAGGCCATCGTAGCTAGTAACCGCCAAGCCTCGCGGCGTTCCCTCTGATCGTTCGAGCTGGTCGCGATGCGAGTGAGAACTTCCGAGGCGCTGACTTGATCGTGCGATCTCTGTAACCGAATGGCCAGCTCCAGGTCATCCGAAGGCGGCCGCGGCATTGCGTAGGTCGGGGCGCCGCCGAGCAGTCTGAGTGCTAGACCGACGGTGAGCGAGTAGCGAAAGTAACCTTCGGCGCTTACGGGTTCGAGATAGTACGGACTGCGCTTGCTGATAGTGGAGTCGCACGCCTCGAGCATGCGCGCCTCGACGGACCTGTTCCTTCGCGTCTGGACCTCCGGGTCAGGGTCCTGATCGAGATTCAACGCAGCGGCAAGGAGAACTCGGTCGCGCATGTTGCGGATAGAGTTGACCTGCGTACGGATCATGTCCTCGGCAACACGAGCGCGTTCTGCCAACGATCCTTCAGGCAGTGTCTTGACCGTCAAGGCCAGTAGCGCCGGCAGCTTCGTGAGCTTCGCCCTGGTCAGCCCTTCCTTGTGCGAAAGCTTCAGAAGAGCGTCGGCCACCTCCTTGACTTCAGCCGGAACGTCATCGGGTTTTCGCGGCACGCTCGAAGTATTGCCGAGTGAACCGCTCGCTGCCACGTCTCTGAACTTTGCGTCTGGAATCGGTGACGACAACCGTCGCGTGGTGCGGGTTGGTACCGCTTTTTTCAGAGCAGGTACCTGTACACGTCGCGGCTTCTGCAAGAGCCTTGCCTCGACTCCCCGGAGTCACATCGGCCCCGGGGCAGAGAGAAGGAGGCAACAAGGATGGCCAACCTCGTCCCCGCCTCAAGCGGGTATATCGAAAGAAGGGAGAGCCGCTACGCCGGGCGGGCACTCGCCCGGCTCGATACCCAGACCGAGCTCGGCCTGGCGCGCATCGATCAGGCAGCCGAGCTGCAGGCTGGCAGGGTCGGGGCTGTTACCTACGTCGCCAAGAGGGCGATGCAGGAAATGGCGCTGCTTTCCCAGCTAGAAGTCCAGTTGTCCACGGTCGTCCCGATGGCCACCAGCCGTCTACAGGCGCTCGGCGACATCGCCGCCTTGGAAGCGGCCGACGTGATCAGCCAGACGGTCAGGAAGGTGTCGTGATGATCCTCCTCGCCGTGTTCCTGCTCACCATCACTGCCGTGTCCATGTTCAGCCTGGCGGCTCTCGAATGGCGAGACGCCTATCGGCAGCACCGCTCCGAGCAGGCGAACCTGGAGCGCCAGAAGCGTTGGGCCGAACGGCGGTTGCACGACGTGTCGTCGCAAGCATTCAGGAAGATGCTCGACGCCACACGTCAGGCATCAGGCTCAGACCAACCGTGGAGGTCGTGAGGGCCTGATGTCCAGCTGGCGCTCGAAGCTGGCCGGAGGCCTCCTCACGCTCGTCGTGGTAGCGGTAGCAGCCCGTGCGATCTGGGCATTGCTCGGACCGCTGCTGCCCTCGCTGCTCTTGATGCTCATAGTCGGCGGGCTGGTTGTCTTCATCCTACGAGGACCTCGCTCGGGTGGCTGAGCATTCCAAAAGTAATGGCGGTCTGACTGCACATTGCTATTGACAATCGTCAATGAACCTGGCATATCGGAGAAGAGGGGTGGCGGCGAACAGCCGTTGCCGATCTGGCGCTGCGCCGCCGACCCCTCTCCATGACCGGGGTCAACAAGACCACTGGTCTTTCAAGCAAACCAACGAAAGGGGGTGCCAGTGCCAGACCAGATCATCCGAGTTACCGCTCGCCCGCGAGCCGATGGGATAGATATTGATCGGCTGGCGCTGGCCCTCCTTCAGCTTGCCGTACAACTCCCCGAACGTCACGGGAAACGCCCGGCAAAGCACGGCATGAAGCTGACCACTGACTCCGAGCGAACCATGAATACGCGCGACAACGAGGGGGCCGCATGAACGCCGTGTTGCTCGGGGTCGAGCTGATCGTCTTGGCTGCGTCTCTTCTTCTGATGCGCGCCGCCGAGTCCAAACGTCAGCGGGGAACACTCGTCGCTTATCAGCTGAAGTTCCCTCGGGAGCTCAAAGCAGAGGGAGTTGAAGCCTTCTTGGGAGGGCTCTCCGGACTGCTTCTGCCTTGGTGGAAGCGCTGGCTGGTCAGTCCGTACGTGAGTCTCGAAGTCCACGCGTCGCCCTCCGGTATCCGTCACTTCCTACTGGTGCCCCGAAGCTGGGCGTCGGCCGTGGAGGGTGTCTTGCAGGCCTCCCTGCCTTCGGTGCGCTACGAATCCGTTGACCTGCCGTTCGCGGTTCTGACCATCGGCGCCGAGTACGCCTTGAGCGACCATCGCCGGCCAGTGCGCACGGACGCCACGAGCATGAACGCCAAGCTGCTCGCCAGCTTGCAGCCTCTGCATCAGGACGAGGACATCGTTATCCAGTGGCTGATTACCCCTCACGGACCGGTCCAGCCAGCGCGGCTCGCCAGCAAACAACAACCGGGGCTGCTTCAGGTATTTGATCCGAACCTTCTACAGCACGCCGAAGCGGTGTCGGCACTGAATGAGAAGCAGTCTCTTCCAATGCTCTTGACCGTTCCCCGCATCGGAGTGGCCAGCAACGACGTTCGACGCGCTCGGAGGTTGCTACGGGACGTCGAGACCGCCTGGCATGAGAGCCGCGCTCCTGGCGTACATCTCGGTAGGCGCATGATTTCGGAAGCCAGGGTCGCCAAGCGGATGATCGAACGGCGAGCACCTCTGGTTTCCTGGCCCGCCACCTTCAACAGTCAAGAACTCTCCGGCTTGATCGGTTGGCCGATCGACGCAGTGGCCGTACCGGGCCTGACCCTAGGTGGTTGCCGCTTGGTGCCAGCGTCGCCGGCGGTCCCGAGATCCGGCACGGTGATCGGCGACAGCAACTTCCCGGGTGATCCTCGACCGCTGGCGCTCGATACCCAAGCTCGTCTACGTCATGTCCAGGTGCTCGGACCCACCGGAACCGGAAAGAGCACGCTGCTCGTGAATATGGCGGTGCAAGACCTGGAGGCTGGACTGGGCGTGGTTCTTTTGGACCCGAAAGGTGATTTGGTGCAGTCGGTCTTGGAGCGAATGCCGCCACGCCGGCGGGGCGAAGTAATCGTCCTCGATCCCGCAGACACGACATGGCCGGTGGGACTCAACCCTCTGGAGTCGGTCGATGATGACCACGCCGAGGTCGTGGTCGAGAACCTGGTCGGACTGTTCAAAAGCCTGTATCGAAGTTCCTGGGGCCCTCGACTCGACGACATCCTCAGAGCGGCTCTTCTGACACTCGCCGGGGCGAAGGGCACGACGCTCTGCGAGGTGCCCCTGATCCTCACCGATCCCGGCTACCGCCGCCGGCTTGTGGGAAGTCTCGACGACCCGGTGGGGCTGGAGAGCTTCTGGGGCTGGTACGAGGCACTGAGCGAACCGGAAAGAGCTATGGCGGTCGGGCCGGTCCTCAACAAAGTGCGCGCCTTCACAATGCGTCCCCGGGTCCGGAGCATCATCGGCCAGAGCCAGCCGAAGCTGAACCTAAGGGACATATTAGAGAGCGGCAAGGTGCTGCTCGTCTCCCTCGCTTCCGGGCTGCTGGGCGACGAGGCCGCAGCGCTACTGGGTGCTCTGGTTGTGGCGGAACTGTGGAACGCCACACTGGCCCGGGCGGCACAGCACTCAGATAACCGTCACCCGGTGATGGCATATCTCGACGAGTGGCAGAACTTCTTGCACCTGCCGACACCGATGGCCTCGGTGTTGGCGGAGGCTCGCGGTCTCGGTCTCGGCATTGTGCTCGCGCATCAGCATCTGGGGCAGCTCCCAGAAGAGGCCCGGAATGCGGTGGCAGCCAACGCCCTCTCCAAGGTGGTGTTCCAGCTTCCCGCCGGCGATGCCCGCCTGATCGCTCGTGAGTTTGGCGGAGTGCTCACCGCTGACGACCTTCAGGGGCTCGGCGCCTACGAGGTTGCAGCGCAGCTCTTCGCCGCTGGCACGACCCAGACGGTAGCCACGGCGACGACGCGATGGATGGGCGAGCCGACTGGTTCGGCCGACGACGTTCGGGCTTCTTCTCGTGAGCGCTACGGCGTCGCTCGGGCCGAGGTCGAGAAGCAGCTTCGCAGCCGCCAGCATGTCCGGGTGGACGCCCCAACCGGACGGCGTCAGCGTCCTGGAGGTCGCTCGTGAGGCCTCGGGTCACTTCTCCGGTCGGGTCGATTGAGCGCTCGCGTGTTACCTGCTCAGAGCGGTCAAGCCGAGCAGGTTCGCGGACGAATCTCCTATGCAAAATCTGTATAACCGGAAAGCTCTCGTGAGCAAGCGGACGTACGTCACCGCCGCTCGGCTGGCCACCCTGCGAGCCCAGCTCCGCCCTGTCGAGTGGTCACTATTGAACGATGTCGAACGGCTCAACGTGGCATCGGGCCAACAGCTACGGCGACTGCACTACCAAGACTCCGACACCGGACGGCGCATGGCACGACTGGACCTGCAAGGCCTCGTGGAACGACGGGTGCTTGCTCGCCTGGGTCGCAGTGTCGGCGGCCGTCGTGCCGGATCGGAGGGATGGACCTACGCCTTGGACGTAGCCGGTAAGCGCCTCCTACGCCCGTCTCAGCGACGACAGTGGGAGCCCTGGACGCCGGACAGCCATCACCTCCGCCACGCCCTGGCGGTCAGCGATATGTACGTGCAACTCCGGGAACTCGAGGACCTGGGAGGAATCGATCTGGAGCGCTTCGACGCCGAGCCAACGTGCTGGCGCTTCTTCCACGGTCCGGGTGGAGCGCCAGTCGTACTGAAGCCGGATGCCTACGTCGCCACCGCCACCGACGAGTACCTCGACAGCTGGTTCATCGAACTCGACCGTGCCACCGAATCGATGACCATCATCGTCAGCAAAGCCAAGACCTACTGCCGCTACTGGCAATCAGGACGCGAGCAGATGACCGAGGGTGTCTTCCCGACCGTGCTCTTCGTCGTGCCGGACGACAACCGCAGAGCGCAGCTGCTCGACACTCTGTCTCAGCTTCCCGCCGAACACTGGCAACTCTTCCAAGTGACTACTGCCGACACGGCCGTGCGATCGATGGCGTCGGGCGAGCTCATCAACGACAACGACACGAAGGAGGTGACTTCATGAACCAACCGACATCAATAACTCTCAGCCACGGCTACTGCCGCCGCAGCGCACCCGTCTGGGCGACGATCCCGAGACGACAGATCATCCGCGGTGACGCCCTGACGGTGCTCCGACAACTGCCATCGTCGAGTGTCGATGTAGTGCTTTCCTCCCCCGCCTACTTCCGTCTTCGTGACTATCAAGTTGATGGGCAGCTCGGCATGGAGCCAACCGTCTCGGAGTGGGTCGAGAACCTCGTCGGTGTCTGCAACGAACTGGCGCGAGTGCTGAGGCCGACTGGCAGCTTGTGGCTGAACCTCGGCGACAGCTACAGCTCGCATTCACGGTTCGGCGCTCCACGAAAGTCGTTGCTGCTCGGGCCAGAGCGGCTACTGACTGCCCTCTCGGCGCGAGGCTGGATCGTGCGTAACAAGGTGGTCTGGGCGAAGCCAAACCCGATGCCTGCCAGCGTTCGCGATCGGCTCAACACCACGTGGGAGCCGATGTTCCTGTTGGTGCGATCGCTTCATCCCTTCTTTGACCTTGACTCCATCCGCGAACCGCATCGCTCGACCAGGTCCCCGATCAGCAAGCCTTCTGTCGCCACGAAGTACGGCGGCGGTAAGCGCCCACCGTGGGCAGGACCACTCGCTGGGAGCAATGACGGGCTGTTGAAGGCAAGAGCTGAAGGCCGAAGTGGTCATCCACTCGGCAAGAACCCAGGCGACGTCTGGACGGTGACGACTGCCAAGTTCGCCGGGCAGCACTTCGCAACCTTCCCGAACGCTTTGATCGAGCGTCCCCTCAAGGCCACCTGCCCGGCGCGAGTCTGTGCTTCCTGCGGTGCTCCGTGGCAGACGACCGATCAGCAGTCGCAACCGAGCTGCCGGTGCAAAGGAACCTGGCGACCGGGACTGATACTGGACCCCTTCATGGGATCGGGAACAACGGCCGTCGTCGCTGAGCGACTCGGCCGTGACTGGTTGGGGATCGAGTTAAAGCCGGAGTACGTGGACATGGCCATGGAGCGCATCCACGCGGAGCGTGCCAGACGGGAGGAGGTGATGAACAAGAAGGAGAGGAGGGACGGGAGATGAGCGAGGAAGAACCACGAGAACAGGAACGAGCATCGAGTGAGCAGGAACCGAGGATCAGCCCAAAGGTCTGGATCGCCAGCCTCAGCGACTACAACGCCGGCTGTCTGCACGGCGCCTGGATTGACGCCGACCAGGAACCGGACGGCATCTGGAGCGGGATCAACGAGGTGCTGCGCACGTCGAAGGTGCCTGGCGCCGAAGAGTGGGCGACCTTCGACTATGAGGGTTTCGGGGTACTCACACTGTCGGAGTATGAGACCGTTGAATGCATCAGCCGACTCGGGCGAGGTATCGGTGAGCACGGTGAAGCCTTCGCCGTGTTCGCCCATTTCTTCGGACGCGATGACGAGGCGCTGGACCGCTTCCAGGACTGCTACATCGGGAAGTGGGAGTCAGCGGCGGCTTACGTCGAGGAGTTTCTGGAGGACACTGGCATCGAGCGCATTCTCGACGAAGCGGTGCCCGAGTCGCTCCGAGACTACGTGCGAGTCGACACCGAGGCCCTGGTCCGGGACATGGAGTACGAGGGGTCGCTGCTGTCGGTGGAGACGCAGGGCGGTGTGTTCCTGTTCCACCCACCGTGACCTGCGGTCACTCGTCGGTGGCCTGCGGCTTCAACCGAAGGAGATTCCAACCGGGAATCGCCGGCCGCAACCAACCGAGGA
>Ga0182027_10015828_pt1 | contig 10337 bp, 6 predicted proteins | sample 712E1DmetaG_FD_121300 | JGI IMG/M metagenome (GOLD analysis project Ga0182027, IMG submission 121300) | Permafrost microbial communities from Stordalen Mire, Sweden - 712E1D metaG (Illumina Assembly) | ecosystem: Environmental > Terrestrial > Soil > Wetlands > Permafrost | place: Sweden... | reverse complement strand
TCTGCGACCCAGCCAGCTCAGGACACGCAACCGGGTACACCGGCTGAAGCCCCGGTTATCGCCCCGGAATCGACTTTATCAGCCATCTACAACACCAATCTTGTTCCGGATGGGGATGCCGAAGCGATTCCATACACGACCTACTGGAAGGATAACGAAGGCTTTACCCTGATCCTGCCCTACGGAGCAAGTTGTGGAGGAAATTGTGACTTTCCCACCCCTTATGATCCCGGGCCGGTTGTACGGGGCAACAATTTCTTCTTCGAAGGCCATCCTAATAGTACTTATGCCGGGAATGGCACGAACATGTGGATCAAGAACCGCATCTCCCTGGCGCCCATCCAGGCGGCAGTCAACAGTGGGGGGGTGCGGTTTATCCTTTCGGGGTACTTTGGCGGCGACGGAACGAACCCTACGACCGCCCAATTGCACATGTTTTTCGAAACCTCTGGCGGCGCGTTCAAGGGGGAAGCTATCGCCGGTAACGTGACGCCGGCCGACCGGCAGAACAAGACCGGCCTGCTCTACCGTGAGAAAACGGGTTTTATTCCCTCGGGAACTCAGGATATTAATCTGGATTTGCAGACTGCCAGCACCCCGGATACTGGCGTGCAACGGACGGGTTATGCCGACAACCTTTCTTTGGTTATCCTGCCTATCCAGGTGTTCTTGCCGGTAACGCTCACCAGTCAGACCAAACAGCCGCCGGCAAAAACCGGCTTTCCGGCTCCTTCGGGAGTCTTCGTCACGTCCAACGGCCTGACCCGCATGGATATTTACTGGATAGATAATTCTTCAAACGAGCTTGGCTTTGAGGTGCAGCGGATCAATCCGAATAGTTCTGTGGATACCATTTGCAATACCAAACCCAATGTCACTCATTGTTTCGACCCGGGTTTGAGCCAGAACACAGCCTCTGGTTATATCTACCTGGGCAGCCATGTGACCTATACCTACCAGGTACGCGCCATCGGTGCGGGGATCAATTCTGCCTGGGCGAGTGGAACGGGAACCACAGCCACCGAGCCATTAACCACGCCATCACTCCGCTCCGGACAATCATTTACCTGCCAGGCGATCGATGTCACCTCCAGCTCGGCTACCTTCGTATGGAATGATCCTTTCAATTACGAAGCCGGGTTTAACCTTTATGTGGGCAGCAACACTATGGCAAGCTGGAGCATGATGGAAGGCGGGACCAAAATCACCTTTACCAGTCAGCCTCCGGGTAGCATCACATTAACGATCAAACCGTTTGTATATGATCGCAGCAGTCCACAATATGTTTACGAAAGCAACACTTCTTGCACCGCTACCGCAAACCTGCCTGCGCCTCCCTCCAGCGGAATAACTTATTTCTACAACGATGCCTCTTATCCGGTAATTTCACTGGTTGTGGATGGCTGGGAACAGTTCCCGGTGCGGCCGCTTGCCATCCTGCCTGGGGCTTATTACGAGCTGGATGGGGTGCCGTCCGGCCACCATACCTGGACGGCCGTCACCGGCTTTTGGGATGACTGGGGACAGCGCTTTTCAATGTATGACTACTCCGGTAATTACACTCAAACCGGCAGCTCAATAAACGTGCATATTCCTGACATGGCCATCCAGGATCTGTTGAGCGTCCCACCCGCCAATTTGGGCTACTGGGAAGGCTATTATTTTGATGCCTACGGCAACTGTTACACCACCGCTTTTAAGTTCAAACAGGATGGTACCTATACTTTCTACAATGCAAATCATGCCGTAGATACGGGAACATACATCCTGAAAGAACGCGAACCGAGTATTTTCAGCACCCAGTTCCATGTCACCAGCAGCAAACAGAATGTGGATGGTTTGTTGATTGAGACCGATGGCATATTCTATATGAAAAATGGCCCCCCCAGTTGGTTGCAGATCACTTATGTCTTCAAACCGCAGGGCTATGTATATAATTCTTTCTGTCCATAAATCATTCTGGCAAATTTTTGAATAAAGCGAATGGATTTGTTAGATAATTTATAGAACTTATTAGGGACATAGATAGCTCCTTTCGAATAGGATGGTATTTAGTAAAAGCCACCTTTGATTAGGAGGTTAATCAAATATTAAAAACTGGAGAATAGATATGAACAATAAACTGATGTTGTATAAGTTCCTGGCGATCATCATGGTGGTCGCCCTCCTGGGCGCCTGTAATTCAAAAACTGCATTACCTGTTTCGACTGCGGTTCCGACCGAGATAGTATCTAATGCGGCTCCGGCCACGATAGTATCTACTGAAAATACTGCACCTACTGTTGACGTAAACCTGATCAGGACCCAGGCGGTGCAAACCGAGATCGCCAACCTGACCTTGACTGCGCCTACGGCGACGCCGGTCACGCCGACCAGTACCGACACGGCAACCCCAACGGTCACCCTGACGTTTACCCCCCTGCCGCCTACCGCCCGTCCCACGGCTACCTGGATCCCCTGGACATCCACTCCCGTCTATTCACCCACTCCCATTAGCTTTGCCTGCTCGGTGACCGATTATTACCCCAAGTCAACCGATTCGTTCAAAGTCAATACCGCTTTCGACGGGAGATGGGTGGTTACCAACACCGGCGCTCAACTCTGGGATCAGCATCAGGTGGATTTAAAATACATCAGCGGCACTAAAATGCAAACCAAAGCGGACCTGTTCGATTTGAACGCGAGCGTTGCATCAGGCGCCAGTTACACCGCCATTGTCGATATGACTGCCCCGGCCACCGCTGGCACCTACACCGCCACCTGGGCGATCGAGCAGTACGGCTTGAATATTTGCACGCTGAACCTGAGTGTAAAAATAACCAATTGAGAGGGGAAAATGGCAGACATTAAATTTGAAATAACCCAAAAGATCGGTGTGCTCTCTAAATCCGGCAAAGGTTGGGCCAAGGAGTTCAACCTGGTCTCGTGGAACGACCGGGAGCCCAAATACGACATCCGCGAATGGTCGCCGGATGGGCTGACGATGGGCAAGGGGGTGACCCTGACCAAAGACGAGTTGGCAGCATTGAAAGAGCTTCTGGACAAAATGGAGCTGTGATAAACGGTTAAGGTTTCCCATTAACGCAATTGACCTGATAAAATAGGTTTATGGCACTTAACCCTGGTAACCCTATTGTTGTCCAATCTGATAAGACTGTTTTACTGGAAGTTCAAAACGACCAATATGCCGAAGCGCGCGATTCGCTGGCGCGATTCGCTGAGCTTGAAAAAAGCCCTGAGTATATTCATACCTACCGGATCACTCCACTTTCACTGTGGAACGCCGCCGCGGCAGGTTTGAGCAGCGCTGAAATCACAACGGTGCTTGAACGATTCTCGAAGTACGATTTACCTGCCAATGTGCGGGTGGATATTGCGGATATTATTTCACGCTATGGACGGTTAAAGCTCACCCGGCAAGGGGATGATCTTCTTTTAACTTCCGAAGATCGCCCGCTGATTGAGGAAATCACGCGGCATAAAAACCTGTCTCCACTGATTAAAAGCCGGTTGGGGAGTAACTCTTTATTGGTAGATGCTGCCAATCGCGGCCGGTTGAAACAGGCATTGATTGCTTTTGGTTTCCCCGCTGAAGATCTGGCGGGATATGTACAGGGTGCAGAACTGCCCATTGCCATGCGCACCACCAGCCTGGCAGGAGAGCCGTTTGGTCTGCGCCAATACCAACGCGACGCTGTGGATGTTTTTCATGCCGGTGGGGCGGTGCAGGGCGGCAGCGGCGTGATCGTTTTGCCGTGCGGAGCAGGTAAAACCCTGGTGGGAATGGGGGTAATCACCGCTTTGCAAATGGCTACCCTGGTGCTCACCCCATCCACTGTGGCTGCCCGGCAGTGGAGAAATGAATTACTCGATAAAACCTCCCTGACAGAGGATCAAATTGGTGAATACTCGGGGTTGGAAAAAGAAATTCGCCCAGTGACCATATCGACTTACCAAATCATCACTCACCGCAAACGGCGCACGGATGATTTCCCCCATTTTGCCCTTTTCAACCAGGCTAATTGGGGCCTGATTATTTACGATGAAGTCCACCTGCTGCCCGCTCCGGTTTTCCGCATCACCGCCGAACTGCAGGCGCGCCGCCGCCTGGGGTTGACGGCCACCCTGGTGCGCGAAGATGGCCGCCAGGCAGATGTCTTTTCACTGATTGGCCCTAAAAAATTTGATGTGCCCTGGAAATTGCTCGAAAAACAAGGCTGGATTGCCGAGGCAGTATGTTATGAGATTCGCGTGCCGCTCACGGATATCGACCGGATGAACTATGCGGTGACACCGGATGAAGAAAAGTATCACTTCGCCGCTGTGAATGAGGCAAAATATAAGGTTATAGACCAGTTGCTGGAGAAACATTCCCAAGACAACATCTTGATTATCGGGATGTACATCGCCCAATTAGAAGCCATTGCCCAGCGCTACAACGCCCCCCTGATTACCGGGCAGACTTCAGTGCGTGACCGAGAAAAGTTGTTTGCGGCTTTCCGCTCCGGCGAAGTCCGTTTGTTGGTGGTTTCGAAGGTAGCTAATTTTTCCATCGACCTGCCCGATGCTAATGTGGCCATCCAGATCTCGGGCACCTACGGCTCGCGCCAGGAAGAAGCTCAACGCCTGGGCAGGATTTTGCGCCCCAAGCGCAACGGCCTGTTGGCGCACTTCTATTCGGTGGTCAGCCGTGATACGCGCGATCAGGATTTTGCCTCTAATCGCCAACTCTTTCTTACCGAGCAGGGATACCAATATAATATCTTGTATGACTACGAGGTTGAAAACTTCCACCCGGCTATTTTGGCGGCCCAGTTTACTAACCCCGCTTATCCTGCCTTGCCAGAGGGACCAAAATCGTGAATTCTGTTTTTTCTAATTCGGCGTTCCTGGTTTTAGAAAAAGAATTAGGCCCAGACCTCTTTTATAAGGGGCTTAAACTCCACAGCTCCGGCGCGGTGCAGAATATCCAAGTTTATGAATCGGTGGTGACCGGCACGGTGAAGGAGGGTAACAACTCCTATGCAGTCGAGATTATCGCCTTGCAGGATGGCGCCGAAATGGCAATTTTATGTGAGTGTGGCGATGCGAGCAAAGGATCCCCTTGCGTACATATTGCTGCACTGATCATTGCTGCCACAGCCGGCGATTACGATACCTTGCCAGGTGGCGCCATTGTGGCTCAAGCGGCGACTGCATCGCCCAATCCATCCTTACCCTTGTGGCCTGAACCCGCGGCTGAGGTTATTGAAGTCAATTATCGCCAACTTTTGGGCCGGCTGACGGTGAAGGAAATGCGTGAGATAGCAGCTAAGCGCGCCATTCCTTTGGGTGGAATAAAACGGGATGTAATCCTGGAAACGCTGGTGCAAAACTTACTAAAACCCGAGAGCTTGCATCATGCCCTCGATCAACTGCCAGTCGACAGCCATCGAGTGCTGGATTTCACCCTCCTGCTGCTTTCCAGCCCGGTCGAGTCGGCAGGGGTGGATGCGCTGATTCCTTACCTGGATGCAGCCCTGGCTCCTTTTCAGGGAGGTCGATCCGCCAGCCTGTGCCTGGATGAACTGAGCAAGTTTGGATTAATTTTTTTTGTTGCTAACCAGTTGCAAATCCCTGTTCAGTTGTTGGGTCAACCGGTAATCAACCCCGGTTTGTTTAAGTCCTACGAAGGGGAGATAGAACGTACTGAAAGCAGCCAGCCTTATGCCCTCACCCGATTGGCTTTGCGGTTGGTGTTGTTGGGCCAGGCCGGTTTTTTGGAGCTTGAGCCTTTACCTGGTAGAAAAGAGAATGGAGGCTGGCCCTTACAAATCGGCGATAAGCCGCAGGGAAATGAACGCCTTATTCTCCCGGGAGAGCCGTTCCTAAAAGCCGAGTGTTTACAGGGTTTGTCCAGGATCACTTCCGAGCCAGAAGAAAAAATCGATTTCATCGCTCACATATCAAGCGAAGGCAATTTCTGGGAAAAACGAAACCCGCGCAAGATGAGCGAACATTTTACCAGTTGGCTGCAGCTCACCCAGCAGGAACAGAGTCGTGGGTTGTTTTGGGTTGCAGCCAACCTGTTTACCGCCGTCGAATTGGATGCCGCCCGTAATGAATACAATTTTTCGGTCTGGCGGTCGCCTTTGGGATTAAGTTTGGATCAGTTTTTATTCCACCTGGCGCAAGATCGCTTGCGCCTATTGGGCTTGCTTGCCCGGGCGCCGACCGGCCAGTGGCTGGAGATCGATACCCTTTTGCGGGTTTTACATGGCCTGCAACCTTTCTGGCTGCCTGAATTGTATCTCCGCTCCGCCGAAAATAAGACCAGAAAATTGACTTCTCCCCTGGTATCCTGGATCAAAACTGGCAACAAGACATTGAATGTGTTGGATTATGAGGCGTGGTCGAAAACGTTTGGACAGTTCTACGTGATGGCCTTAATCCATACTTTCAACTGGTTGGACTTGTGCGAGGTTGCCTGGCGGTATAAGCAGCCTGTGGCTTTCCGAATTTCCCCTTTCGGGGAATACCTGCTGGGAAGGCGGTCGAGTTTTAACCAACCGGAGGTTAATAACCCATCCCCGGCGGTCAGGTTTGAACAAGATGGCAGTCTCTGGATTAATCCCGGCCAGACTGATCCGCAGTTGATCAATTTAGTGCTCTTGATCGGGTCGCCGCGCGAGCATAAGAGAGCATCCGATGGCAAAATGCCGCATGACCTGGGCTATGATATCCATATGCAAGGTTTGGGTCACGCTTTTGAAGCAGGATGGACATTGGAGCAAATTGTTTCTATCCTGGAGGGTAGTATGCACCAACCTCTACCGGCTGGCCTGGCAGCCAACTTTCAACGAATTTGGGAACGTTATGGCCGGCTGCATATTTATAGTGATATAGCGTTGATTAAATTTGCCGATGACTTCTGCCTGCCCGAGTTGCTATCCAATACGAGCTTGAACCAAATCCTCTTGTTTGCATTTTCACCGCGGGTAGTCGCGGTCAGACCGGATGGGGTAGCCAGGTGGGTAGATGAGCTGCGCGCCAAAGGGTACACACCGCACCTGGAAGGATCATCCCATGTCCAATGATCTGAAAGATACCCTCGATCTTTACGCAGCTTCGACTCTCAATGCTATTGCCAGCTATCACTCTCTTAAGGTTGGCAGCAATAAAAAAATGGAGGTGATACGTCACCTTACGGTATATTTTTCGCACAACGAAACTATCGAAAAAACTTTTGCTGCGCTTGCGCCAGCCCCCCGTGAGGTTATCTATCTCTTGCTTAGGGCCGGCGGAGAAGCCAGTATCACAGTCATCCGCCAGCGCCTCTTAGCGAAAAACCTGATCCAGCCGGATAAAGAAAAACCCATCCGTTACCCACCCGTACAGCCGGAATATCGCCAGGAGAGTTCGCCGCAACTGCCGGAAATTATGGCGCACTTATTAGCTTGTGGACTGGCCTTTGGGCGCAATTATCGCAATCAATATGGTCAGGAAAGTGTGATGGATTTCAACCTGGCTCAGCGCTATTTCATTCCCGAGGTTATCCGCCGCGCTCTGCCCCCGCCTCCGCCGGAACCGGAGTGGCAGCCGGTACTTCTGGGCGACGCGCCGGCGCGGATCAGCGAAAGCTCGGCGCGCTCTTTTCAACGCGATCTGTATCTGTATTGGAGTTATCTGGACCAAACGCCGGGCGAGCTGACCGCTAAAAATTTGCTAATGAAACGTCACCTGACGGCGATTAACAACACCTTATTGGTCAAAGAAACGATCCAAACCGGGCAGGGGGAGAATGATTTTGGCCGGCTGGTTTTCTTGCGGGCTTTACTGGAACAGATGGGATTGGTGATCGTCAAGGACTTTCATGTGAATACCGCGCCGGCAGCCGATTTCTTCGCCCTTGAACCACAGGAGCGCGTCAAAAGAAGCCTGGAAGCGTATATTGGCTGCACACAGTTGAACGAATTGGCGCAGATGCACCGCATCGATACCACGTATGATTCGACCCCTCTCTTGCCGACCCCGGCGGTCATCCTGGATGCGCGGCGGCTGATTGTGTTACACCTGAAACCAGCCCAAAAATGGATGAACATTAAACAAGTCGTTGAACGCATCCGCTCGATGCACTATGAGTTTCTCTTTCCCCGGGATTATTACGGTCCCGAAAATGGATATTATCACCCCTCCCATCCCTATTCGGTTTCCACAAACTCACTTCTATGGCAATTTCCAGATATTAGCGCGGATGCTGCTGGCTGGGAGCAGGTCGAGGGTGGTTTGATCCGCGGCGTTATCCAGGGAGCTTTATACTGGATGGGCCTGGTCGATCTTGGCTATAGCACCCCCAATGGCTCGCAGCCCGATTCCTTTCGCCTGACTTCACTCGGCGCCTGGCTGGTGGGGAATGGCCCTGCCCCGGAGATTGCCTCAACCGGCGGGCAGGTAGTGGTGCAGCCGGACTTCACCATCACCGTTTTTGACCCGGTTAGTGATGCAGTTTTGCATCAATTAGAGCAGTTTGCCCAGCGGATTACCGCTGAACGGGCTGTGGTACTGCGCCTGACCCAAAAATCAGTCTATGCTGCCCAACAGCGGAATTGGAACGCAGCTCGGATACAATCTCATCTCGAAGGGTTGACCGGTCAGCCGCTGCCTGCCAATGTCGCTCGCACCTTACAGGAATGGCAGGCGCAGCACGAGCGCATTCATATTTTTCCACACGTGGTGATTGTCCATGCGGCAAAAGCGGAGGATCTGCAAACCTTGAGCCAGGATAAAGAGTTATCGGCCTGGTTGGATGACCAACCTGTGGCTGGTCTGGCCGTACTGCCCGACAAGAAACGCCCTGAAGATTTTGTTCTTGCTTTGATGAAGCGCCAGTGGATGCCGCTGGTCACCCATCAAGTGGGCATAGTGACCGGAAATTCCGTTGAGATTGATGATGAAGGCCATTTGACCTTCAGGGTTACGACTCCCGACTTGAACCTGCGCGGCTTCCTGGCGCGATTTGCCGACCCGGAAGGCCAACAAGCTTACCACCTGACCCCGGCGTCTGTGCGCAGAGCGGCAAACAGCGGTATTCCCGCCCCGCAAATTATCACCGAACTGCAAAAGGTGGCGCATGGCGCGGTTCCCGCTAAGTTGCGCAAACGAATTTTAGCCTGGGCGGGTCATTACGGGTCAGCCAGGTTGGAAGAAACGGTGCTCATATCTTTCAAGGATGGGCAAACGGTAGCAGAATTGTTGAAAGATGAAGACTTCGCCAGTTTGCTACACGTTATCAGACCGGCGGATGTGGCTGCCATGGTTAAGGTTAATAGTAAGGATGTGGAAATTGTCAGGCGGCTGTTCGAAGAACGCGGAATTGAGATAAAACATCACGGCCATACGGATACAGCCGATTAATCGAAAGGAGAAGTTTGCATGGCATTAGAGCCAGGATTGGTAAACGAAACCCAATTTATCGTGCAAGAGGAAGATACCGCGCGTGCTTCAGGCGGAGCGAGTCTGCCGCCAGTTTTGAGCACCCCCAGGATGATCAGCTATTTGGAGCGCACCGCTCACGGCGCACTGCTGCCGTACCTGGCTGAAGGGCAGTCCAGCGTGGGCACCATGGTCAATATCCGGCATCTGGCGGCGACTCCGGTGGGGATGACGGTGCGCTTCCGCGCCGAGGTAATGTCGGTGGACGGCCGCCGGGTGCATTTCAAGCTGGAAGCCTGGGATGAGGTCGAGAAAATTGCTGAAGGCGAACATGAACGCTTCATCATGGATGTGGGTCGTTTCATGGATCGCCTGGCAAAAAAACAGTCCAGACCGGCGTAGTTATTAAGAAAGAGGCGTTTTATGGCCGTTCATCTGGTAACAGGTGCGGCTGGCTTTTTGGGAAGTTATCTGGTGCGTGCTCTGGTGGAACAGGACAGAGCGGTGCGCGCTTTTGACCGGGTCGATCCGGGCAACAGCCTGCCCGGCGTCGAGTGGCGGACCGGCGACGTGCGTGATGTCGCGGCCCTCCGACGCGCCTGCGAAGGCTGCGAAGTAGTTTTTCACCTGGCATCGCTCAATCCACAACGCAAAGCCAACCTGGAAACCATGCGCGCGGTGAACGTGGGTGGGACTGGCAATGTACTCGAAGCCGCCCGTGCGGCGGGCGTTCGCCGGGTGGTGTACCTTTCCAGCGTCGAAATTTTTGGCGCCCCCAAAGTGGCGCCTTGCCCGGAATGGTGGCCGCCGGCGCCGTTGGGCGAGTATGGCCGTAATAAAATTGCTGCGGAAGCACTTTGCTGCCAGGCGGTGGAGAAGGGATTGGAAGTGACCATGCTGCGCCCGATGACCATTATCGGGCCGGG
>Ga0182027_10015826_pt1 | contig 10338 bp, 8 predicted proteins | sample 712E1DmetaG_FD_121300 | JGI IMG/M metagenome (GOLD analysis project Ga0182027, IMG submission 121300) | Permafrost microbial communities from Stordalen Mire, Sweden - 712E1D metaG (Illumina Assembly) | ecosystem: Environmental > Terrestrial > Soil > Wetlands > Permafrost | place: Sweden... | reverse complement strand
GATATTCAATGCATTGATAATACCGGCCCTGATACCTTTAGCCATGAAAGGTGTAAAATACAAGCCAATGAGCGCAGAAGCAATTCTTGCAAGAAATATGTTTATATATGGGTTGGGCGGTGTCATAGTGCCGTTTATCGGAATCAAGATAATCGATATTTTAATAAACCCGTTACTAAAAGTATTAAATTTGAGTTAAGGAAGGAAAATATATGAAAACTTTTATAAAGGCAATCAAGGTAAGTTTAGCACTGTTATTAATATGCGGCATCATATATCCGTTAGCAATGACAGGAATCAGTCAGCTGATTTTTCAAAAACAGGCAAATGGAAGTATTATCGAATATAATGGAAAACCAGTAGGGTCTGAGCTTTTAGGGCAGGCGTTTTCTGATGCCAGGTTTTTTCATGGCAGGGTATCTGCATATAATTATAATACTTATACAAAAGCAGATATAACACCGGATGCAAATGGAAAGACGGCATATGCAGGTGTAGGATCAGGATCTGCAAACCTTGCCCCTTCAAATCCGGCATTGGCTGACAGGGTCAAGAAGGATATCGATGAGTTTTTAAAAGCGAACCCTGGTATAAAAAAGGAAGATATCCCGGCCGACCTTATGACAAGTTCAGGGTCGGGACTGGACCCGGATATAAGTCCTGAAGCAGCCAAAATACAGATCCCTGCTATATCAAAAGCTACAGGCATCAGTATATCGGACTTGGAAAAGATTGTCGCCAAATACACTGAGGGCAGGCAGTTTGGGATATTCGGAGAACCAAGAGTGAATATTTTGAGTGCGAATATTGAGATTTCAAAAATACTAAAATTATAGAATTGTCGAATTGTCGAATTATAGAATCAGACTGTTATCAAGTATCGTCGGAAATGACGTGGATATCCACATTACGTAGCCTTTTTATCAATTTGCTGGTAGTCGAACCTCTCAATAGCATCTCAAGCCGCGTTCTGTTAGGGTAACCTACAACGATCTGCGTGATATGCTTGTCGAGCGCCCATCTGGACAGTTCCTCCGAAACACTTTTCCCCTCCAGTTCTATGACCTCGCCTCCCAGTTGCTTCACAAGCTGCATATGGCTGATCAGCATCTTCTTATCATTTGACGAAGGCTCTTTTACGAACCTGTTGGTACATTTTACTGAGACAGCATACCATTCGCATTTGTAACGACTCGCCATCCGGGCTCCGCGGCGTATAAGCTTTTTGGCGAACGGGCTGGCACTGATGCACACCATTATCCTTTCCACCGTACGCCAGTTGTCCCGGATCCCTTCCTTCCTCATATACTCTTCGAGCTGCTCATCCACCTCTTCTGCCGTCTGCCTGAGCGCAAGCTCACGCAGCGCGTTGAGGTTGCCTTTCCTGAAGAAATTCTTAAGGGCCTGCGGCACTTTGTCGGGAATATAGACATTGCCGCGTTTCAGACGGTTTTGAAGCGCGTCCGGCGTCAGGTCAACTACTACGACCTCATCGGCATGCTGCACAATAAAATCAGGTATGGTTTCCTTGACTTTTATCCCGGTGATCTTATACACGACGTCATTCAGACTCTCAAGATGCTGGATGTTCAAAGTTGTGATAACATTGATCCCGCTCTTCAATATATCTTCCACATCTTCATAACGCTTAACATGTACCGACCCCGGCACATTGGTATGGGCCAGTTCGTCGACAAGGACCGTTTGCGGCCTTCTTGCAATGATTGCAGCGGTATCCAACTCTTCCAGCTCTATTCCATTGTACAGGATCTTTTTTCTTGGAATGACCTGCAGCTGCCCGATCTGCCTGTCCGTTTCATCCCTTCCATGCGGCTCGACATATCCTATGACAATATCCTGGCCATATTTAAGCCGCCTGTTTGCCTCATTCAGCATTGTATAAGTCTTGCCGACACCCGGAGCGTAGCCGATGAATATTTTAAGCAGCCCGCGCCTTTCCCTGCCTGCCTCTTCCAACGCTTTCTCAGGTGACATCCTCAGATCATCATCCATTTGACGATACCTCCAATCATATGATAAATTCTATTTTATATGTAATCTTAAAACAAACCGCACTAATCAAGTATATCACCACAAATGGTATTTTAAAAATACAAACAGATATAAATTATTAAATCTTTTTTGCAAGTTAGCGGCTGCTTTTATTCATTTCTATATTATGTAAGTTTGTGTGCAACTCATAAATAATGAAAAAAGTTGGCCAATTAGTGTTGATTGTGCCACGATCCGGTGGTATAATATGAAAAAGCTGATGAGCTGATCTTGTTAGTAGCAAATTAGTTTTGTCGATATTTAAAAAATAGGCATACTCAATGTCGAGTATTAGTTGGTTTTGGGTTTGCTTTTTTTATATTTTAATGGAATTCAAAATACTTGATATATAGTAGAAGTTATTTGGAAAGATATGAGGAATTTGCAGGAAAAGATTAGTGAAACTGCAAAATGTAATAAGAATTAATTGAATATAAGGGGTATGAGGGGTCAAATGTTTACTTTTGGGGAAAGTAATAGAGTTGGGGCACACATCAGCGGTATCAGTGAAAACTTTTCCGAAGGCAATATGCGGATTCCTGCCGGCTGCGCCATAAGCGCCATTGCAAATGTCAAAGGGATCCCTTTCTCAGGCAAAGCCATCAGAGATTCGATAGCCAATATGCGAGAGCGCTCAAACGGTCTTGGAGGCGGATTTGCCGCCTATGGCATATATCCTGAATACAAAGGATTCTATGCATTCCACATCTTTTATGAAGGATGTGCGGCACAAGAAAATACCGAGTGTTTCCTGGGGGAGAATTTCGATATTGAGGTTGGGGGAAAGATACCGACCAGGAAAGTTGTCGGAATAACGGACGCTCCTCTCATCTGGAGATATTTTTTAGCTCCGAGGGTCGATAAATTGGCTGAATCGGAACTCAATGCCGATGAGTTTGTGATGCGATGCGTCATGAGGGTGAATTCCAGCATCGACGGCGCATATATCGCTTCAAGCGGCAAAAACATGGGCGTTTTTAAAGCTGTAGGCTATCCGGAAGACGTTGCAGATTTCTATATGATAGATACTTACAAAGCATACATCTGGACCGCTCATGGCAGATTCCCGACGAATACGCCCGGCTGGTGGGGCGGTGCGCATCCTTTCGCGCTGCTCGACTGGACAGTAGTCCATAATGGAGAGATCTCCTCATATGGAGCGAATGTTAGATTTCTTGAGATGTTCGGCTACAAATGCACGCTTCAGACAGACACAGAGGCAATCACGTATATATTCGACCATCTGGTAAGACGGCACGGACTTTCTTTTGAAGTTGCAGTAGCTACGGTTGCTGCTCCATTTTGGGATGACATCGAAAGAATGCTTCCTGAAAAACGCGAATTGATAAAGGCTTTGCGTGCAACTTACGCCAGCCTGCTTATTAACGGGCCTTTCTCCATCATATTGGCATGGGGAAACGGCCTGATGGCGCTCAATGACCGTATAAAGCTGCGATCGCTCGTATCCGCACAGCACGGAGACAATATTTATATAGCAAGCGAAGAAGCGGCAATTCGCACAGTATGCCCTGAAGCCACGAATGTGCGGTCGCTGGGCGGCGGCGAACCTTTACTTGTCTTTATTGAAGGGATTGACGGTTATGGCAATTGATATGACGTTTCCGGAATTTCAAATCGAACGCGACAGGGACAAATGCATAGATTGCCAAGTATGCGCAAGGCAATGCTCAAACCAGGCGCATTTTTACGACGAAGAGGAAGGCATAGTAGTTTCGGACGATTCGAAGTGTGTGAATTGTCTGCGCTGCGTTACTCTTTGTCCTACAAAGGCACTGACAATAAAAAAGCATGATATGGAATTCAAACTCAATGCTAACTGGAATGAAACAGCCATCAAGGAAATATACAAGCAGGCAGCAACCGGCGGCATGCTGCTGACAGGAATGGGCAACGACAGGAATTATCCCATCTTCTGGGATCATATACTGCTAAATGCCAGTCAGGTCACCAACCCTTCGATAGATCCGCTCCGTGAACCGATAGAGCTCAAGACTTTTCTTGGCAGCAAACCGGAGAGGGTCTTGATAGAAAACGGAAGGCTTGCAGAACCATTGCCTCCTCAGCTTGAACTGGAGATACCGGTGATGTTCTCGGCAATGTCGTTCGGATCGATAAGCCTCAATGCGTGCAAAACGCTTGCAATGACCGCCAGTGCAATAGGCACGATGTACAATACCGGCGAAGGCGGCCTGCATAAGGACCTTTACAAATATGGTAAAAATACAATAGTCCAGGTGGCTTCCGGGCGTTTCGGCGTTCATCCCGAGTACCTGAATGCGGGAGCCGCTATTGAGATAAAAATGGGACAGGGCGCAAAGCCGGGCATCGGCGGCCACCTTCCCGGTGAAAAGGTGGGGGCGGAGGTTTCATCAACGCGGATGATACCGCTCGGCACAGATGCCATCTCCCCTGCACCGCATCACGACATATACTCGATTGAAGATTTAAAACAGCTTATCTATGCGCTTAAAGAGGCAACCGAATACAGGAAACCGGTCTCCGTCAAGATAGCAGCAGTCCACAACATTGCAGCCATATGCTCGGGCATAGCCAGGGCCGGCGCCGACATCATTGCCATAGACGGCTACAGAGGCGGTACAGGATCTGCGCCTACAAGGATCAGGGATAATGTGGGAATACCGATAGAATTGGCCCTGGCGGCAGTAGATTCAAGGCTCAGGGAAGAAGGCATCAGGAACCGGGTGTCGCTGGTATGCGGCGGCAGTATCAGGAACAGCGCAGATATCATCAAAGCAGTGGCGCTGGGTGCGGATGCAGTATATGTTGCTTCAGCAGCGCTTATTGCGATGGGATGCCATATGTGCCAGAAATGCTATACCGGCAAATGCAACTGGGGTATCGCAACTCAGGATCCAAATCTCGTAAAGAGGCTGAATCCGGAGATTGGGACCCGCAGGCTGAAAAACCTGCTGAATGCTTGGTCGCACGAGATGAAGGAGATGCTTGGCGGCATGGGCATCAATGCAATAGAAAGCCTCAGGGGCAACAGGTTGATGCTGAGGGGCATAGGTTTAATGGACAATGAGCTCCGGGTACTCGGAATAAAAGCTGCGGGCGAATAGCTCGGCGAATAGCGCAAAGAAGAATACGATCCGTGAAAGGCAGTGATAGCAATGGCGGAGTTAAAAACAACGATAAAGCATAAGAAGATAATGGCCAAAGAAGAGTTCTGCGCAGGCTGCAGGCTCTGCGAGGTCCATTGCGTTCTTGCGCATTCAAAATACAGGAACGATATCGTTAAAGCATTTAAGAAGATCTATCCGCGGCCTTTGCCGAGGATCATCGTAGAAGAGCAGAAGCCGATCTCCTTCGGGATACAGTGCAGGCACTGTGAAGATCCTGCATGCGTTAAGGCGTGCATTACCGGCGCGATGAGCAAGGATCCGGAAACCGGTATTGTCACTAACGATGAGAACAGATGCATAGGCTGTTGGACATGCATGATGTCTTGTCCTTACGGAGTTATCGTACAGGATGTGAAAGGCGGGCATATAGCATCAAAATGCGATTTCTGCATTGATAACGGCATGGATCCCGCATGTGTTAAAAATTGCCCCAATGAGGCCCTTTTTGTAGTAGACCAGGAGTAATTGCAATAAATATGGATAATGTATTTTCAGTAACCGGCAATTGTGAGGCTTGGAGGCAACTATGAAATATGTGATAATCGGCAACTCAACAGCTGCGGTAGCCGCGGCGGAAGCCATACGGACAGCGGACCGGGAAGGTCTGATGACTATCATATCCGATGAACCGCATCATACTTATTCCAGACCATTGATATCGTATTACCTGTTTGGGCGGACCGACGAAAACAAAATGAAATACCGGGGTGCTGACTTTTATGAAAAGAACGGCATTATTCCGATGCTCGGAAATAAAGTGGTCGGGATCGATGCATCTGCAAAGCTCGTAATACTTGAAAACGGTACTCATATTAACTACGAAAAACTGCTGATAGCTACCGGAAGCAGACCGGCTATCCCTCCCATCAAGGGTCTTCAGCGAAACAACGTTTTCAATTTTATCAAATTGGACGATGCCCGGCTGATTGAAAAATATGCTGTAAAAGGATCAAAGGCAGTAGTCATCGGAGCAAGCTTCAGCGGACTGAAAGCCGTTGAGTGTCTCGTGGAAAGAGGTGTTTCCGTAACAACGGTGGATATAGCCGACAGGCTTATGCCCCGCCTTCTTGATGCAAGTTCGTCACTGATGGTGGAAAAAGTGCTGGCAGACCGCAAAGTTCGAGTGATCCTTCAAACCTCGGTCGTATCGATCGAGGGCGGCAAGGGTCCGGATTCTGATGCAGAATCGGTGATCATCCGCTCGGCGGATGGCCGGCAGGAGACCCTGCCATGCGATTTTGCAGTCGTAGCGACCGGAGTTGCGCCCAATATTGGCTTCCTCGCCAACTCAGGTGTAAAGACGAACCGCGGCATCCTGGTTGATGATAAAATGGCTACAAACATAAAAGATATCTATGCAGCCGGCGACGTCGCCGAAGTCTTCGATCATTATTCAAGCAAGAATGCAGTTATAGCTACGATCCCATCGGCATTTGAGCAGGGAGAGGCGGCAGGACTAAGCATGGCAGGCTTGGATAGAAAGTACAGGTCCTCCCCTGTTATCAACTCGATGCCCTTGTTTGATATTACTGTCATGGGCGCAGGAATAACCGAATCTCTGCTGGGGACGGAAACGATCATCCGGCAGAAAACCGGCAATGGTGTAACAAAGGATTCATATATGAAATTTGTTTTAGCTGAAAATCACCTGGTTGGTTACCTTTTTGTAAATGAAGCCAGCCGGGCGGGCATATATACAGATATTATCAGAAACAGGATCGATATCGCGCCATTCAGGGAAAACCTGGGCAGTGATGAATTCGGCTTTCTCAGTATGCCTTCTTCAGTCAGACAGGGCATGCTCTATGCCGGTATAGAGACATAAGGATAATGACGGGACGAGTTGGATATTACGAAAGGCAGGTATTGCAGAGATGTTTGAGATAGATGCAAAAAGCATGGGTTACAAAGACCTGAACGCTTTGATCAGATCCAGCCATAATTCCGGTGAGGTGGAGATATTGGTCAAAAATACCTGCGGTCACCGGTATATAGGCGACGGCATAAGCGGCACCTTGAAAATAACAATAGATGGAGTTCCCGGCAATGATATGGCCGCATTCATGAATGGTCCGGAGATAACAGTGCATGGAAATGCCCAGGATGCAACCGGAAATACTATGAATGAAGGCAGGATCATTATTCACGGAAATGCGGGCGACACTCTCGGCTATGCGATGCGCGGCGGAGAAATATATGTCCGCGGAGACGCTGGCTACCGTGTAGGGATCCATATGAAAGAGTATCTCGATAAAAGACCTGTAATTATCATTGGCGGAAAAGCCGGCAACTTTCTCGGCGAATATCTGGCGGGAGGAATAATGGTCGTGCTCGGACTCCTAAGCGAAGATAGCCGTCCGATTACAGGCAAATATTGCGGTACAGGTATGCATGGCGGCAAGATATTTATCCGGGGTACGGCTGAAGACCACTTGATCAGCAAGGATGTCAAAGTAACAAGCGCCCAGAGCGCAGATATCGAAGAAATAATGCCTTACCTGCTCAACTTCAGCGGATATTTCGGAATAGATATCGGAAAGATAATGGAGCAAGGTTTTTCCAAACTCACTCCATTCAACATAAGACCATACAGCAACCTGTACGCCTATTAACTTTGGCAATACCCATACCCTTCATAATGCGGGGGATAAAAAAGCAGAAGAATATCCCCAATATCCTTCTGCTTCCCCTGCACCCCTAATCAGCAGTCGCATGCCTCTTTAAAAGATAACGCGAATACCTTCTTTTTGTCAACTGCTATTGCACCTATTGATCAAACACATGCAATCATGCAAAAGCGGTATTTTCAACCCTTTGGAATAAATTGAACACAATAGAAGCGAATATGGTTATCCCAGATTCTCAGGATTCAGACACTTGAGTTCCTCGGGTACGAACAATCCGTCACGACGGATAAGAGTGCCGTCGAACCATATCTCGCCGCCGCCAAACTCCGGTCTTTGCACAAAGACCAGGTCCCAATGTATTGCCGACCTGTTGCCGTTGTCGCATTCATCATAGGCGTTGCCGGGTGTAAAATGCAGGCTGCCGCGTATTTTTTCGTCAAATAAGGTATCTTTCATCGCCCTGTCTATATACGGGTTGAGACCGAAAGAAAACTCACCGACATAGCGTGCTCCCTCGTCTGTATCGAATATATGGTTGATCCTTTCATTATCGTTGGAAGTGGCTTTTATTATCCTGCCGTCTTTGAACTCCAGTGATATGTTCTCAAATGTAGCGCCCTGGTAAATAGCGGGAACATTATATGTGATCCTGCCATTGACGGAATTTCTCACAGGAGCTGTGAATACTTCGCCATCCGGGATATTTCTGTCACCGTCGCATTTGATGGCAGGCAGGCCTTTGATTGAAAATGCAAGATCGGTATCCTTTCCGGTGATCCTGACTGAATCGGCGCGCTCCATCACCTTAACCAGATTATCCATTGCAGATGACATTTTTGAATAATCAAGATTGCAGACCTTAAAATAGAAATCCTCAAAACCTTCATTGGACATGCCGGCCAGCTGCGCCATGGATGCATTGGGGTAACGAAGTACACACCATTTGGTATGCTTTACCCTTAATTCCGAATGAAGCGGCTTGCTGTATAGTTCCATGTACATCCTCATCTTTTCTGCGGGCACCGCTCCCATTTCACTTATGTTATCCCCTGCCCTGATGCCTATATAAGCCTGCATCTCCTTCATTCTTTCAATTTCAAAATGGGCCATATCCTTGAGTTGTGCTTCGGAAGCTCCCGTAAGCAAGTTGCGGAGCACCTCATTGTCTTTATGCGTGACAAATGGAGTCCCGCCTGCCTTATATGACTCTTTAATCAACTCCTGAACAAGTTCATTGACATTTCCTATGGCTTCAATCAGTACTTTTTCACCGGCACCCAGTTTCACCGAGTAACCTATCAATATTTCTGCCAGTCTTTTGACACGTGGATCCTTCATGCTGTTATCTCCTCCAACAATATAAGCTAATATTCAGGATTTTTTATTTGCAAAACTATAGTATCAATTATTACCCAATATCCGCAAGCGTATTATTATTTAGTGGCAAGTGGGCCTCAGACATGTTTACCGGAAATATGCAGCACCTTTCCCTGACAGATATGAACTCGAAATTTTCTGTCATTTAATTGTTCTACAATTGTCTCTATATCGATGCTATTATATTTGTATCTGAAACCGCATGGAAACAGGATCGAAACACTGGTATCCCTATCGGCAAAGATCTCAGCCCAAAAAGTACCCTCAAGCACGTCCCAGGCAAATGAAATCCTCCCTGTATAAAAATGCAGTCCATCGACACTGCCTTTCCCCCATTTTTGTGGAATTGCGGGAAGTATCCTGATCAGATCCGCAGAAGAGAAAAGCAACATTTCCTGAATTGCGGAAACAATGCCCATATTGGCATCCAACTGCACGGGAGCCAGTTTGTCGGGAAGGCATATTCCCATATTCCTCCAATCGTTGTGCAACGTATAGAGGTTGGCCATCAGACAGGATCTGGTCAGAAGCTCCAGGCATTCCAATGCGTGCTCACCGTCTGCGAGGCGTGCATATATATTTGCCATATGGGCAAGCGACCAACCGCTCTGATCGCTGAGGCCCACGATCAGACGCTTTTCTGCTGCCGTCCTGAATGCGTCGAAAAGCTCTTTATCATTTTCCCCGTCAACTTCCCTCCCCGGAAATACGGGATAGACATGCGACAGATGGCGATGGTTGTAGTTATCGTTAAAATCGGGATGCATCCATTCCCTGACAGCTCCATCGCTATTCACCATGTATGGGGGGATTTTGTCCAGCATATTCTCCCATCCGGCGATCTTATTCAAATATAGACCTGCTTTTTTACTGCCATTGATCAGATTTTTCAAAAGCTCTTTAGCAATTGCAAAGTCCATGGTGGCGTTGATGGCCGATGGCATGGGATGAGTCAGTCCGGCTCTCTCTACGGAAACAAAGTTGGAAGGCGAATTCTCGGGCGATACGGATGGATAGATCACATAATATCCGTCCTCGCCTGTTTCAAAGTAATCCTCATAGAATAAAGCCGCTTCTTTCATGAAAGGGAGAGCCTTTTCCTTGAGAAATTCCAT
>Ga0182027_10015825_pt1 | contig 10338 bp, 8 predicted proteins | sample 712E1DmetaG_FD_121300 | JGI IMG/M metagenome (GOLD analysis project Ga0182027, IMG submission 121300) | Permafrost microbial communities from Stordalen Mire, Sweden - 712E1D metaG (Illumina Assembly) | ecosystem: Environmental > Terrestrial > Soil > Wetlands > Permafrost | place: Sweden... | reverse complement strand
CGGGTTGTGCAGACAGCGGCATAGACAAAGCGCCTGGCCGTCTGAGCCGGGCAGAGATAAGCATTACCACCCTTATCGGGTGCCCGGAAAATCGGGGTTAGTTCATTTGCATTCGATAATCCGTCCTCTGCCAAGATAAGGGCGTCAGCGGTCAACCCTCTCCGTAGTAGGTCTATGCTTAGCCAATATTTGGATTCGCAAGCAACGGTTGGGTCTCCCGCCCTCTTGGCTGCAGTGAATTCGACTTGCGCTTCATCGTATCTGCTAAGGCGTTCATACAACTTGCCTTTAAGCAAGCGGAGTTGTGGAGGCAAATCATTCTTTGACTGAATCTCGGCCAGAGCCGCAAATAGTGCTGTCGTGTGACCTTGAATCAGAAAATCCTCACCGTAATCAATTAGTATCTTGTGAGCATCCGACAACCGCTCGGCGCAGACCAGATGATGGATGATCTCGGCCTCTAGCGATATTTCCTTATTAGCTCTCCGCTGTGAAGAGTAATAGTCCGTAGCCTGATTGTGAGCTTCGGTCTTGTTTGCCAGCTTATCATAGCAGACTCTGGATACCAGTGAGTGCATACTGTAAAGGCCATCCTCGAAATGCAGCATTAGTCCATCTTGTAGTTTCCATAGGTCTGAATCGAAATCCTCACCAATATAGAGATACTGGATGGCTGCCTTAGGGACAGGTTTTTTGAAGACCGACAATCGATACGCGAAGTCACGCTGTTCCTGCGAGGTGTGTTTGTGCAACTCGGACAGGAGGCGCTCTGTAAGATCTTCTTGGTTGTACCTCTTAGAGTAGTCTATGATACTTTTGATCAGATCATTAGGGATGACTTCACGCCGTAAGATTTGGAGGGAAATTTCTATCGCAAGAGGATGATTCTGAACCTCGGTACATATGGTCTGAAGGTCTGCTTCTGGGACGTTTACCTTCCATTCATTTTTGAGCGTTTTAGCATATGTGAGGCCGTCATCCTTAAGTCCTTCGATTTCTCGTACAGACAAATTTGGTTCCAGGGAGGTCACGATAGTCGGCTTGGACTTCCCGATTAAAATTATTCTGGAATTCTTGAAATGATCGCATGCATGGCGCAGAAGGTGATCCATCGATTCATCTGATGTTTCCTGGATGTTGTCGATCACGATCAGGCAAGAGCGTAGTTCAATAGCATGAGAAAGACTTGCGCCTTTCTGCTGTGCAGGCATCTTCTCGCCTTTCAGCATCTCTTCTTTTTCAAGCGCCACGGCAATGTCATCAACGGTATGGCCCTGATGGAGGTCAAACCAGAAAACGGAGTTTTCATCATATTTGGTCTGTTCGGAGATGTACTTTGCAACGAGTTCTGTCTTTCCCGTTCCCCCGATTCCCGTAATCATGCAGACCCGGCATTCCTCGACACGCTTTGCAAGATCAGCCTTTTCTTCCTCTCGGCCAGTGAATAGGCGAGTGGGGGATTTGCTCTCATATTGACCGAGGGTTGTCTCTTCCGGTTCTGGAGTGGGTTTAGGCAGTTCCATTTCTTCGGGTATGTTCTTGGCCGCCCAGTTGTGAATGGCTTGAGTCACCTTTGTGGCGAGATCATCCGGCAAGGAAAAGTCAACACGAATTCTATCTTCGTCAACTCGTTCGCGGAAGGCTCTTTGTTTTTCGCGTATGTCGTCGGTTTCAATCAGGTCGGAGCGTAGCGGAAAGACAGGTGGGGTTACGAACATGAGACGAGGTTTTTTGAGTTCAACGGCGGTATCATATTCCTGCTCGGTATAAGATTTATCGCTATTACTTGGGCTTGAACCGTAGAGAGGGCCTAAGATTCCGACGAAAAGGTCGCATTCAGCTACTCTTTCAGGGCAGAAGTTCTCAGATTTATCATCACGGGCTCCGAATTCCTCCATGCGGTCGCAATGATAGCCGTCGATGCCTTCGATGGCTTCTATCACGGCGGCGCGGTATTCGGATAAGTCTTTTGATGTGGAGCTAAGAAAGACCGTCTTCATGGTGTTAACCCCCGCCTATTATAACGGCGGTAGCTGTATCTTACAAGCATTGTATAGCCGGGGATTTTGAATTATGAGAATACGAATATTTATTGGTTGTTTCGGGACACCCCTGTCCCGAAACCGCCGTTTAGGAAGATGACTGCAGAGGGCCGTTTCGGGACAAGGGTGTCCCGAAACAACTTTAAACTGGTGAAGGTTCTTGTGAGGAGGCGAGGAATCTTCGAGCGAGGAAGATGATCCTTCACTTCGTTCAGGATGACAATTTTTGATGACGGAGAGGGGTCAGTGGTCGCGTTCTACTATGAAGCGGGCTATGGCTCTTAGGGGGGCGGCTGGGTTGTCCAGGGGGTACAGGGCTTGGATTGCTTGGTCTACGGCTTGCTGGGCTAGTTGCTTTGATTTTTCCAGGCCGTAAAGGCTGGGGTAGGTGGATTTCTCGTTGCCTATGTCGCTGCCTATCGGCTTGCCTAGCTTTTCTTCCGTGCCGGTTACATCTAGGATGTCATCGGCGATTTGGAACGCGATGCCGATGTTTTCTCCGTATGAGGTGAGCGCTTCTATCTGCGCCGGTGTTCCGCCGCCCAACATCGCGCCTGTTACGCAGGAGACGGTGATTAGGGCGCCGGTCTTGTTTCGGTGCATGTATTTCAACGTTTCGGCTTCGATCTTCTTGCCCTCGGAAATCATATCGACCACTTGACCGATTATCATGCCGCTCATTCCGGTGGCGGCGGCGACTTTGGCGATGACTTCTACCAGAATATTCGGGGCGATGCCGGTGGTTCTTGTGGCTATGAGTTCGAAGGCGTAGGCCAGAAGGCCGTCCCCGGCCAGGATTGCCATTGCTTCGCCGAAGACTTTGTGGTTGGTGGGCTTACCGCGTCGGAGGTCGTCGTTGTCCAGGGCGGGGAGATCGTCGTGGATCAGGGAGAAGGCGTGGATTAGTTCGATGGCGCAGCCTGTGGGCATGGCGGTGGCCGGGTTGCCGCCGACGGCTTCGCAGGAGGCGAGGGCCAGGATCGGTCGCAGGCGTTTGCCGCCGTTCATGACGCTGTAACGCATCGCCTGGTGGATAGTTTCAGGATATCGGTCTTCCGGGGGAAGATATTCATCCAGCGCGGCGTCTACGAGTCGGCGTTTTTCAGATAGATAGGCGGACAGGTCCAATTGATTTTCCTTTGGCAGGGCTTAGGATTCTTACCGATAATTAGCCTAAGAATCGTGGTGTTTCGGGAGACTTGCTCCCGAAATGAGAAAATCTCAGGTTTCGGAACAAGTTCTCGAAACACCGATAAAGTTCGTGTTGCGGGGATGCCCTCACCCTGGCCCTCTCCCGCAAGCGGGCGAGGGAAATTCCGAACGGGGCGGACGGAGCCTTCCCGTCGCAATACGAAAATATCTTGCAGAGGGCCGTTTCTGGAAAACCGATTCCCGAAAACCAAACCTTCTGCCGACCCTTCGGGGCTTGGGATTCTTCTATTGCTGAATCCACGGGTTGCGCTACGCTCCACCCATGGCTAACATCTTTCGCCCCTTCGGGGCTATTGGGTACGCCACCCAATCAATGACAAATGTTCCCTCGCCCGCTTGCGGGAGAGGGTTAGGGTGAGGGCGCTTCCGCCGCGTCATCCCTTCGGGGAATCGGCCAGAAATAACCCAGTACCTTGGAATTCACACTCACTCTGAGCGTAGTGCAAAAACTTATTTGGACAGGAGACTTGCTCCCGAAACACTGATGACTTGCGGGCGGGCACAGAGACCCGCCCCTACAGTTCAGCGATATATATGCGCACTCAGTCGGCTAGCGGAATTTCCGGTGTTGTTTCTTGGCGCTTTATAAAATCTTTGGTTGCTTTCAGGGTGTTTTTCAGGAGCATGGCGATGGTCATGGGGCCTACGCCGCCGGGTACCGGGGTGATCCATGTTGCCTTTTGGGCGGCTTCCTCGTAGTTTACATCGCCGACGTCATGAGACCTTCCCTCGACTTTGTTATAGCCCGCGTCGATTACTACCGCGCCTTCCTTTATCATATCGCCGGAGATCATCTCGGCTTTGCCGGCGGCGGCGATTAGGATGTCGCCTTGCCTGGTCATCGCGCCGAGGTCTCTGGTTCTGGTATGGCAAACGGATACCGTCGCGTGACGATTGAGCAGATAGAGCGCAACCGGCTTTCCGAGAATGATGCTTCGCCCGACCACTACCGCGTGTTTTCCTTCGATGGGAATCTTATAGCGATCCAATAGTTCGATAATCCCGGCGGGTGTGGCGGAAATGAAGAGCGGGTCTCCGGTGACCAGACTGCCCAGGCTGTCCCGGCTTATCCCATCGACATCCTTCCGGCGATCTACGGTTGCAAGAATCTCAAGCTCGTCCAAATGTTTTGGAACGGGGTGTTGAACCATGATACCGTGAACATTTGGGTCGGCGTTCAGCCCTTTTATGATGCCGACAATCCTTTCCTGGGAGGAGTCGGCGGGGAGTTCATGCACGGTGGAAGTCATACCCGCCGCCAGGCAGGCTTTCTTTTTCATGCTCACATACGTTACGGAAGCGGGATCTTCGCCGACGATTATGACCGCTAGATGCGGCGTAACGCCGGTCGATGCCTTGATCTGCTCGACCTCCGATTTGATCTCTTCTCTTATTTTTTTGGCTGTTGCTGATCCGTCAAGGATTTTCGCGCTCATGTATATTGCTCCTCTATTCGGTTGAAGGGGATTGACGAGTGAGAGTTCCAAGCACGCCGTTTATGAAACGACTGGATTCTTCGGTGCTGAATTTCTTGGCAAGCTCGACCGCCTCATTGATGGCGACGCTGGGCGGCATGTAATCAAGAAAGAGAATCTCAAATGCCGCCAATCGGAGGATATTTCTATCGACCGCCGGTTGGCGCTGAGATTCCCAGCCGACTGATAACGCCATAAGCTTCTGGTCGATATCCTGCAAATGTTCCATGGTGCCGCTTACTAAGGCGACGGCGAACTCACCTGCCGATTTATCAAGATCCGTGTTTTCGAGGGCTGTGTTGCAGGCCTCTTCCGGGGCGAGCTTTGTTACGTCAATCTGATATAGGATGTTGAGGGCCAGTTCTCTGGACGCTCTTCTGCTTTTTTGTGGCATGTATTGTATTTTCGGATTGCGAATTTCGGATTATGTGACTGCTCAGGTTCGCTGAAGTATCCCCTTAGCGGTCGGGAGTCAGTCCCAATTTTTCGCTTGCGAAAAAAAGGACAGACCCCTTGGACTATCCATTCGCCGTGGCGCTATCCGTTTCCATTTCCCATTCTATGTGTTATGAAGCTGGTCGAGAGTTCCCCGCGCCGGTAGAACGCATTGGCCATTATTTTCAGATGGAACGGTATGTTTGTCTTCAATCCATCCACGGAAAGTTCAGACAGGCAGCGAACCATGCGATTTATGGCCTCGTTTCGATCATTGCCCCAGACGATGAGCTTACCCAGCAGCGAATCGTAATAGGGCGGAACTACGTATCCGTTGTACATATGAGTGTCCATTCGGACGCCGAAGCCGCCTGGGAGTCGCAGGTTCTCTATTTTTCCTGAGCTTGGCGTGAATGCTCTATCCGGGTCCTCGGCGGTGATTCGGCATTCGATAGCATGCCCGTTGATTTTGATGTCTTTCTGGGTGAACGCAAGTTTCTCGCCGGAAGCAATCCTCAACTGCTCTTTGACTATGTCTATGCCGGTGACGGCCTCAGTAACGGGATGTTCTACCTGAATGCGGGTATTCATTTCCATGAAATAGAAGTTGTTGTGGGCATCCAGGAGGAACTCGACGGTGCCGACGTTCGTGTAATTGGCTGCTTTCGCGGCTTTGATTGCCGCGTCGCCTATTTTGGCGCGCAGGCCGGGAGTCAGGGCCGCTGAGGGAGCTTCCTCCAGCATCTTTTGATGTCTGGCGTTCTGGATGGAGCATTCTCGTTCTCCGAGGTGAATTATTCGGCCATGTTCGTCGGCGACTATCTGTACCTCTATGTGTCTGGGTTCTTCGATATATTTTTCCATGTAGACATCAGGGTTGCCGAACGATGCTTCGGCTTCCATCTGCGCTACTTTGAGGATTTTAGACATTTCATCTTCGTTTTGGATCAGGCGAATCCCTCGACCGCCACCTCCGGCGGATGCTTTCACCAGGACGGGATAGCCCATTTTGGCGGCGGTGCGAAGAGCGTCCTGCTCGTTTTGGAGCACGCCTTTTGTCCCAGGGATTACGGGCACGCCTGCTGATTGCATGATCTCTCTGGCTTTGGCCTTGTTGCCCATCTTTTCGACAGTCGCGGCTTTCGGGCCGATAAACTTGATTTTGCAGGCCTCGCAGGCTTCCACGAATCCGGGCACTTCCGAGAGGTAGCCATAGCCCGGGTGTATGCCATCCGCGCCGGTGATAACGGCTGCGCTGATGATATTCGGGGCGTTCAGGTAGCTATCTTTGCTGGGTGGAGGGCCTATGCAGACGGATTCATCGGCCAAGCGTACATGCAAAGAATCCGCGTCGGCTTCGGAGTAGACCGCCACGGTTGCAATCTTCGTCTCCTGGCAGGCGCGGATCACGCGGACCGCGATTTCTCCGCGGTTCGCAATAAGGACTTTCTTTAACATTAAGTACTCCTGAAACTAACGAGTTAATATTTTTCATGCCCTGGAGTTGCGCAACTCACTTTTCCCGTAGTCGGGTCATAAGTGTAAGGAACTCCGGTATTGGGGCATTTGACTATTGAATTGAGACCCAGGTCCGCGAGTGAGTCTGGGAACTTTTGATTAGATTGCTGATACATGCTGATGCCGGCTCTTAGCTGAGTCAGATTATTCTGGCATTGCACGCTGTATGCCCGGCCCATTGGAGCAGTCGCGTCACTCTTGCTGGTGACGTTTGACAGGTTAGCTGCCCCATTGCCTCGCCCGCTGATCATTCGCGGATAGACGAAATAGCCGATCACCAGAATCAGCGCAACCACTACGACTATTTCTATGAGTGCCCATTGTCCTCGATTATTCCGTAACATGTTCGCCTCCTAGAAAGACGATGCAAGAGCCAGAATCCGATGTGGCTGTTAAGCAACGGACAGCTTGAACAGTCTGTGGCCATACTCTACGGGCATGCCATCTTCTACAAGGATTTCGGAAATGACGCCGTCATGATCGCTAATGACATCATTCATCAGTTTCATGGACTCGATCACGCCTACAACCTGCCCGGTCGTTATCGACTCGCCGACAGCGGCGATACTGTCTAGACTGTGAAAAATTCCTACCATTTGAGCAGAAATGAATATCTCTTTGGCGACTGCACCTTTCGCGGGAGGAGCATCATCAGGCTTAACGCTTTTCTCGCACGTCGTTTCAGCTTTGCGTTGATGCTTTTCAGGCACGGCAATAGTGGCGGGCTTTCGAAGTTTGATAGTCGTCGGCGGATTGCCTACCGATATTGTCAATTCGGATACTTGCGCGTCCCGAAATATATCGAGCAGTCTTTCTATTTCAGATATTTCCATGTGTTAATCCTTTAGATTTGCAACTCAAAGATAAGATATTCTACCAAGCGAAGCAAATTCGAAGCGACGACAAGGCCGAGACACACTATGAAAATCCAGTCCACTGATGAGGAAGGTATTGCTTGTGCCCCTTGCCAGGCTCCGGCAACGCCATGCACCTGGTTGATCGACATCAGATTCATTACTTTGTCCACTTTGGCAAGCATTCCGTCGAGGATGTTCTTTAGCGGATTATAATAAGCCGCCATCAGCAGTCCAACTACAGGGAAGACCAATGGACTAAGCACCTGGTATTTCTGTCTTTGATGCATTTCATAGATGAAGCATTGCCTGCATCTGGCTCGCTTCTGCGCAGGGGTCGCACCTGTGACATTACGCTCTAAATGTTCCTGCCGCTGTTTGATGAAGCCCGCTTTGTCGGCAGGGCCTTTCTTCATCGCACGAAGTAGCATTTCTTCATCGCAGTGGCATCCACTCTTGATACGCCAGCAAGGCTTTTGTTCCTGAAATGCCTTGCAATATGGTTTCAGATATTCGCGGCAAAAACCCATTTGCCAGCAGTAGTAGCGCACACTGGCAGGAGCAACTCTGTCATCCTTATCTGCTGGAACTTCGCTACTGACAGGCATTGGGCGACGTGTGCTCGTGATTCTGAACCAGAAAGCGATCAGCATAAAGGGTATCGCCGAGAACATAGCCCAGATACCTACGCCCTTGAACTGATCGAGTATGTACTGGCAGTACTGACCCACTTCCTGGGCCATTTGTTGGGCAGTGCTACTTACAAAGAAGGGCACTCCCCAATACAAAAACGCGCCGCTAAAGAACAACATGGGGCCTGTAAGTTCGTGATCGCGAAACTTGTATGCCGACGCAATGATGACTGCGACGCCACTGACCATCAGAGTATTATTGACAAATTGAATCCAACCCCATAAACGTCTTGCTGAATCTACTTCATCTACATTTTTTGGAGACATCATCCAGTCAAGCTGACCGGCGAGGATGGCCCAAACGAGGTAAATCGCAGAAAACAGGAATATGATAGCACCGATATTTATGCATACGGTTGATATGAAATCCGCTAATGGTATGAAAGCCTTCAGCGAATTCTTGTGTCCGCCGGGGGCTCTCCTAGTATTGCTTGGTCTCGTATTTGCCATTTCTCATTCTCCCTTCAGTGGTAGAACACCAAAGTAAAACGGGCGATAGAGCAGTTATATTAGTAAGTCCAAGCGAGATGCAATTATTTTACGCGTTCGAGATATGTGTCTGTTCGTGTGTCAACCTTTATCCTGTCACCGACGTTGATGAAGAAAGGCACCTGAACGACTGCGCCGGTCTCCAAAGTTGCGGGTTTCGATCCGCCGGAGGCAGTGTCACCGCGCACCCCGGGATCGGTCTCAGTGACTTCCAGTGCTACCATGAATGGAAGTTCCGCACCGATCACTTTGCCGTCATGCATAACAACCGATATTTCTTCGTTTTCTCTGAGGTATTTGACTGCATCTCCGAAGATGGACTTTCCGACTGATAACTGATCGAAAGTCTCCATATCCATTAGAAAATACTCGCCATCCATGTTGTATAGGTACTGCATAATCTTTCGGTCAAGGATGGCCTGTTCCATTTTCTCTCCGGCGCGCCAAGTCTTATCGATAACGCTGCCGGTCCGAAGATTTTTCAGTTTGCTCCTAACAAAAGCACCGCCTTTGCCGGGCTTTACGTGTTGGAAATCCACTATAGTCATTATGTCACCATCAAGAATGATAGACAAGCCATTCCTGAAATCGCTGGTATCTATCAAGAAAGAACCTCCCGCCGCCTGATTTATTGCAATAATTCTAAGATGAAAACCGGAAAAATACGCGTTTTTTTTCAATAATTAAGCAGAAAATTATAGCATATCCAGATCGATTTCGCAATAAGCATAAAATCGAGATAAATCGAGATAAAAGTTCAGTTTCGCGGGAAACGATATCAAACGCACACTGTCATCCTGAACAAAGTGAAGGATCATCTTCCTAGTTAGGTGATTCTTCGCTCTGCTCTAGAATGACAAACTAGAGAAATTCCCGTGAAACTGAACTGTTTCGGTATATAGTCTCCATCCTCAGGAGAACAGCATGAGGTCAAGGCAGTTTCCCTGACCTGCGCTTTATTTCTGGATAGGGATTTGTAACTGCAATTGTCTTGTAGCAGAGGGATGTTTTTGAGAGGGATTTATCATGGTCGGGGTGCGCGGATTTGAACCGCGGGCCTCTCGCACCCGAAACGAGCGCTCTACCAAGCTGAGCTACACCCCGACGTTTTCACTGAGTGGGAGGCGAATTCGCTCCCATTCAGTACGTCAGTATTGTACAGGACTGGCGCGGTATTGTCAATGCTTCGCGGAACGAAATCCCGCATTTGAGATTTCGGTGGATAGCGTCGTATGCGATGAACTTCATCCAATCGCTGACTGGGCTTGGACCGCTTCTTTTGGGATTCCTTCATAGTTCACCACTTATCTAAGCCATCCTAAACCATTCGTGCGCATGATTTAGGATGATTGTGGGTACCATCATTCATAAGTCCCTCGGAAGGAGCATTGGGACGAGTCAGCGACATCCGACTCGGAATTGCTCAGTTTTTGGCGATCTTGTTGCTGATAACAGGGCTTACGCATTAAAATTTTTCGGGGTAAAATCAACCCTAAATGACTCCAAAACCTAAGTTGCCTCTTATCATTTGAGGCCTGCAAACATGGCAAAGAGCTAGTTTATACGTTGTTATACGTGGACATAAATGATTGCAACTTGCACAAAAACCAGCGTTTCTAGG
>Ga0182027_10015823_pt1 | contig 10339 bp, 8 predicted proteins | sample 712E1DmetaG_FD_121300 | JGI IMG/M metagenome (GOLD analysis project Ga0182027, IMG submission 121300) | Permafrost microbial communities from Stordalen Mire, Sweden - 712E1D metaG (Illumina Assembly) | ecosystem: Environmental > Terrestrial > Soil > Wetlands > Permafrost | place: Sweden... | reverse complement strand
TACGGCCTGGTGACCATGTGCGTGGGCGGCGGCATGGGCGCCGCGGGGATTTTCGAGAGTCTGAACTAGGGGGCAACATGGCAACGGCAAATCATCCGGTGACGGCAACCAGACCGAAAGGCGGCGGCTTCCTGGTCGAGGACATACGGCCGCAGGACGTGTTCACGCCGGAGGACTTCTCCGATGAGCATCGCCAGATCGCCAAGACCGCGGCCGAGTTCACGCTGAACGAGGTGGTGCCGGCGGCGGGCGAGATCGAGGCCAAGAACTTCGAGGTGACCATCGGCCTGCTGCGCCGCGCGGGCGAACTCGGCCTCATGGCGGTGGACGTCCCAGAAGCCTATGGCGGACTGGAGATGGACAAGGTCACGTCGGCCCTGGTCACGGAGTCGATGAGCCGCATGGCGAGCTTCGCGGTGGCGTTCGCCGCGCACACCGGCATCGGCACGCTGCCCATCGTCTGGTACGGGACCGAGGCGCAAAAGAGCAAGTACCTGCCCAAGCTCGCGACCGGCGAGTGGATTGCGGCCTATGCGCTCTCGGAATCCTCCTCCGGCTCGGACGCCTTGAATTGCCGCACCAGGGCGGTGCTCGCGGCGGACGGCCGGGAGTACGTGCTCAACGGCGAGAAGATGTGGATCACCAACAGCGGTTTCGCCGACCTCTTTACGGTCTTCTGCAAAATCGACGGCGACAAGTTCTCGGCCTTCCTGGTGGAGCGGAACACGCCCGGCCTCGCTATAGGCGCCGAGGAGCACAAGCTGGGAATTCGCGGATCGTCCACCTGTCCGCTGATCCTGAACGACTGCCGGGTGCCGGTGGAGAACCTGCTGGGAGAGCCAGGCAAGGGGCAGCACATTGCGTTCAACATCCTGAACATCGGCCGGTTCAAGCTAGGCGCGGCGTGCGTCGGCGGCGCCCGCAACTCGCTCGAGAGCGCCATCCAGTACGCCAAAGAGCGCAAAGCGTTCGGCAAACCTATCGCCGAATTTGGCCTGATCCAGGAGAAACTCGCCGAGTGCGCGGCCGGGGTTTACGCGGGCGAGTCCATGGTTTACCGCACCTGCGGGATGATCGACGCAGCCCTGGCCGGCGTCGAAGGCTCGCGCGAGATTCAGAAGCGCATCGAGGAATACGCGGTCGAGTGCTCGATCCTGAAAGTGTGGGCGTCGGAGATGCTCGATATGGCGGTGGACCACGCGGTTCAAATCTACGCCGGCTACGGCTACGTGGAGGAGTATCCCGCTGAGCGCGCCTACCGCGACTCGCGCATCAACCGCATTTTCGAAGGCACCAACGAGATCAACCGCCTGATCATCACCGGGCGGCTCATGAAGCGCGCCATGGCGGGCGAGTTGCCGCTGCTGGCGGCGATCAAGCAACTGATGGACGAGGTGATGTCGGGCCCGGGAGCGGATGGCGGCGGCGAAGGGCCGCTGGCGGCCGAGCGCAAGATGCTCGCCAACGGAAAGAAGCTGGCCCTGTTTGCGGCGGGCGCGGCCTCGCAGAAATACATGCTGGCGCTGGTGGAGCAGCAGGAAGTGGTGGGGGCGCTGGCCGATTGCATCATGGAGATCTACGCGCTCGAGTCGGCGCTTTTGCGTGCCGAGAAGCTGCTGGCGGCGCGAGCATCGGCGGCGAAGCAGGCCGTGGCCCTGACGCAGTATTACGCGGCCAAGGCCTTTGCGGTGATCGAGGCGTCGTCGCGCAAGGTGATCCGCGCCGTGGCCGAGGGCGACATGCTGCGGACCCAGATGGCGATTCTGCGCCGCCTGGCGAAGTGCGAGCCGGCGGACACCATCGCTGTGGGCCGCGAGATCGCGGCGCGGGTGATCGAGGCGGGGCGCTACGCGCTGTAGGGCAGCACAGGCGGGGCGCTACACTGGCTTCAGGAGTAGTTCGGTGAACGACGAATTGCAGGATCTTCGGATTGCCGGCTACAAGCCCGTGGTGGTGGGCCCGCAGCCATTCTCCTTCGAGGATCTCTTGCGGAACGTCGATCCCGCGCCGGACGAAGAGACGGAGCGTTTTGTGGCGGACATCTACGCCGACCGCCGGCAGGCAGCCGAGAGTCCGCGCCCTGAATGAGCCAGACTGTCCACTGAGGACGCCCCATGGCTAAGAGCGCAAAACTGCTCGCCCCAATTCATCCTGGCGAGATTCTGAGCGAGGAGCTCATGAAACCGCTCGGCATCAGTATCAATCGGCTTGCCCGTGATCTGCATGTCCCCCCGAAATGCATCCATGCGATCGTTCACGGCACCCGGGCCATTACGGCGGACACCGCGCTCAGGCTCGGCGCCTATTTTGGCGTGACGCCCGAAACTTGGATGAACCTGCAGTCTGAGTACGCTCTGCGCATCGCCCGCCGAACCGCCGGCGAGGAGATCGGCAGGACGGTGCGAAAACGCGAGGCCGCTTAACGATCCGCCGGAACCCGCGCGCCCCTAGGCTCGTATTGACTAGTGGCCATGAGCCTCTTCGGCACCAGCGCGACACTTCTCCGGCAGACCGGCGCCAACGTCTGGCGGCACAAGCTGCGCAGTTTTTTGACCATGTTCGGGATCGCCTGGGGCATCGCTTCGCTTGTGCTGATGAGCGCGCTTTGCGACGGCTTCCGCCAGGGGCAGCGCAAGAACATGCGGCAACTGGGCGACGACATCGTCATGGTCTGGGGCGGGCGCACGGAACGGCAGGCAGGCGGCCAGCGGGCCGGGCGCTGGATCGGCATCTATCAGCGCGATGTCGAGGTCATTCGCGAGCAGTGCCCGCTGGTTCAGGTGGTGGCCGGCGAGGTCAAGCGCGAGGGCTTCGTATCGAGCGAGTTTAACTCCGGCCGCTTCCTGACGCTGGGCGTCACCGCGGAGTACCTGCGGCTGCGAAGCTTCCCGGTGGCCAAGGGCCGGCGGATCGACCCGGCGGATGTCCAGGAGGCCCGCCGCGTGTGCGTGATCGGCAGCTCGGTCAAGAAGCAGTTGTTCGAAGAGCGGCCGGACGTGCTGGGGCGGCGGCTGATGATCAAGGGCAATCCGTACCTGGTGGTGGGGCTGCTCAGCGAGAAGAATCAGAACAGCTCCTACGACGGTTGGGATAACGACAAGGTCCTGATCCCGCAGACCAGCCTGCTGCGCGATTGCCCGCCCACGACGCCCTGGTGGCGGGAGGGACGGCTCGACACGCTGATCTACCGGCCGGTCTCGATCCCCAACTGGAAGGCGGCCCAGCAGCAGGTGCGCGGCACGCTGGCGCGGCTGCACGATTTCGATCCGCTGGATGAGGCCGCCGCTCCGATGTGGGACACGCTCGAATCGGCCGAGCTGTTCGACAAGGCTTTCAACGCGACGGAGATCTTCCTGGCCGTGATCTCGCTGATCACGCTGACGCTCGGTGGCGTGGGCGTCATGAACACCATGATGAGCTCGGTGGCCGAGCGCACCGCCGAGATCGGACTCAGAAAGGCGCTGGGCGCGACGCGGCGCCGGATTCTGCTGGAGTTTTTCCTGGAGGGCGCGCTGCTCGCCGTGCTCAGCGGGGCGATGGGGATGGCCGCCACCGTGCTCCTTTCGAGTGCCGTTAACGCCCTGCCGCTGCCGGAGATGTTCGCAGGCCTGCCCATCAGCACGAAGGAGGCGCTGATCGCATTGGCCGCGCTGGGGACGGTGGCGATCGCATCCTCGATGCCGCCGGCATGGCGCGCCGCCAACATGACGCCGGTCGAAGCCCTGCGCCAGGAAAGGTGATCCCATGATCTGGCGAATCATACTGGCCGAGTCGATCGCTTCGCTGCGGTTTTACCGCCGCAGAACGCTGGTCACCGTGTTCAGCCTGGCCTGGGGCGTGGCGTCCTTCGTGATCCTGATGTCGTATGGCCACGGCTTCGATCAAGTGCTCGACTCCAGCTTTCACGCCGTGGGGCAGGACCTCATCATCATGGCCGATGGTCAGACCAGTCTTCAGGCGGGCGGCCTACGCTCGGGCCGCAAGATCTGGCTCGACCTGGACGATGTCGAGGCCATACGCGGAGCCGTGCCGCAGGTTCGCGCCATCTCTCCGGAGCTGCTGCGCTACGGGACCACGGTGGTGCGCGGCTCGCGACAGAAGGACTACACGGTGCGCGCGGTGCGTCCCGAATACCAGTTCGTCCGCAACATGAACATGGCGGCCGGGCGTTGGCTGACGAGCGACGACACGATGCAGCGCAACCGCGTCGCCGTGCTGGGGGCGCTCGTGGCGAAGCAGTTGTTCAGCGGGATTCCGCCGGTGGGAGAGGACATCAGTATCCAGGGCCAGCGCTTCACCGTCATCGGCGTGCTCGGCACAAAAATGCAGTTCGCCAACTACAATACGCCGGACAACCTCTGCATCTTCATCCCCTACGAGACCGCATCGGTATTCCAGGACCTGCGTCATCCGGCCTTCATCGTCTGGACGCCCACCAGCGGCCTGGCGCGCGCTCAGGCCATAAGGAACGTGCGTTCGGTGCTCGCCGCCAATCACCGCTTTTCGCCGGCCGACGAGAAGGCGGTCTTCATCCTGGCGTTCAGCCAGTTCCAGAGCATCATCGATGGGATGTCGATCGCCATCCGCGTGCTGCTGGCATTCGTGGGGACGCTGACGCTCAGCATTGGCGGCGTGGGTCTGGCGAACATCATGCTGACCACGGTTCTGGAGCGCACGCGGGAGATCGGCGTTCTAAAATCGCTTGGCGGCGCGCGCTCGCTGATCCTCAAACAGTTTCTATGCGAGGCGCTGCTGATTATGGTGGCCGGCGGGGTGCTGGGGATTGCCGTGGGCGCGGGGGCGACTTACGCCGTGGGCCAGATGCCTCTATTTGGAGCGCTCGACAAAGACGTGACGGACAAGGGCAACGTAGATCTCGCGATTTCCGCTTCCGCGATGCTGGTGTCGATCGGCGTGCTGTTCGCGGTGGGCCTCATCGCGGGAATGATCCCCGCCATCAAGGCCGCCCGCCTCGATCCGATCGAGGCTCTACACTACGAGTGACTCACACCGCGGCGGGCACCGCCGTCCGAGGGCGGCAGCCGGCCTTTAGCGCCCGTCGGTCGCGCGCGCTGCGCCAGGAGAGGCTGATGACGCGGCGCACTTCGTCGGGGTCCAGCGGTTTGGTCAGCAGGTCGAAGGCGCCGGCTTCGAGCACCTCGGTCCAGAGCGCGTCGTCGACCGCGCGCGTGGTGACGACGACCGGGGGCGCAACCTGCATCGCCGAGACTTCGTCGAGCAGGTCTTTCCAGCCGAGTCCGCCTGGAAACGACCGTTCGGTGATGATCACGCTGACCGGGGTCTGATGCAGGAGCCGCCAGGCTTCCGCGCAACTGGAAACGCAGAGAAGGCGCCACACGGATTGGCCCACGATGCTCGCCAGGTACTCGTGGTCGCGCCGCGACGGACTGACCGAAAGGACCGTGATTGCTGCTGCCATGCCTCAGCGTAAGGGCTCACCCGTTACACGATGATGACGGCGGCGTGAAATGTCGGCTTCAGCGGGTGAGGCGCACGCATTCCCGGGCGATTTGCCAGTCCTCCTGGGTGCGGATCACCAGGACCCGGACGGCTGAATCCGCGGTGGCAATATCGGCGTCGGGCTGGCAGGCGGCGTTGGCGGCGGCATCGATCTTCAATCCAAGGAACGCCAGTCTCTTCGCGACGGCAGAGCGCACCCGGGCCGAGTTCTCGCCGATTCCGGCGGTGAACACCAGAACGTCGAGCCCGCCCAAGACGGCGGTCATGGCGCCGATCCACTGCACCAGCCGGTGTACGAACACGTCGAAAGCCAGCCGGGCGCGCGTGTTCCCCAGATCGATCGCCTGCTCGACGTCGCGCATGTCGCTCGAGACGCCGGAGAGCCCTTTGAGGCCCGACTTGCGGTTCAGCAGGTCGTCCACCTGGTCCGGCGTGTAGTCGCGGTGGTTGAGCAGGAAGACCAGAATGCCGGGATCGATGGAGCCTGAGCGCGAGCCCATCATCAGCCCGTCGAGCGGGGTGAAACCCATGGTGGTGTCGATGCTGTGCCCGCCCTTCACCGCCGCGAGCGAGCAGCCGTTGCCGAGGTGGCACGTCACCATGCGCAGCGAGGCGAGGTCGCGGTGCAGGATTTCAGCCGCGCGCCCGGAGACGTATTGGTGGCTGATGCCGTGAAAGCCGTAGCGCCGGATGCCGCGCTCGACCCACTCGTAGGGGCCCGCGTACACATACGCCTCGGGCTCGAGCGTGGCGTGGAAGGCGGTGTCGAAGACCGCCACTTGCGGGACGCGATCGCCGAAGATGCGCTCCGCGGCGCGGATTCCGTCGAGCTCGAGCGCGTTGTGCACCGGCGCGAACTCCGCCATGCGGGAAATGGTCTCGCGAACCGTGGGCGAGATGCGCGCGCTCTCGCGCAGTTCCTTTCCTCCATGCACCACGCGGTGCCCGATGACGTCCACCGCCTCCGGGCCTGCGATGATGGCCGCAGCGCCCGACCACAGCGCTTCGAGCACCGGGGCGAAGACGTCCGCGGCCTCACGGATCGTCTGCTTGCTTTGGAGTTCGGCGCCGCTGGCGTTGCGGATCTTGATTTCGGCCTGGGTCGCTTCCCGGCTCCAATCCGCGCGCGCCTCCCATGCCGGCGCCGGTGGGTCGGCGGGCAGCGCCGCCGGGTCGACGTCGAACAGTTGAGCTTTGAGGGTGCTCGATCCCCCGTTCAGGACCAGGATTCTCATCAGCCCGGCCACGTCCAATCGCGAATCTCCGGCATGTCGTCGCCGTGAATCGCGATGTAGAGCTTGTGCTCGATCAGCCGGTCGCGCAGGTATTGCTTGACGTGCGCGGCCATGTTCTGCAGGCGCGGCACGCGGTCGATGACGTCGCCCGCCAGGTGGAAGCGGTCCAGATCGTTCAGCACGCACATGTCGAACGGCGTGGTGGTGGTGCCTTCCTCCTTGTATCCGCGGACGTGCATGTTGGCGTGGTTGGTGCGGCGGTAGGTCAAGCGGTGAATGAGCCACGGGTAGCCGTGGAACGCAAACACGATGGGCTTGTTGGTGGTGAAGATGGAATCGAAATCGCGATCGTTGAGCCCGTGCGGATGCTCGCTCGAGGGCTGAAGCGTCATCAGATCGACCACGTTGACGACGCGGATCTTCAGGTCGGGCAGCCGCTCGCGCAGAATGGCCACCGCCGCCAGCGTCTCGAGCGTGGGTACATCGCCGGCGCACGCCATCACCACGTCGGGCTCGGAGCCCTCATCGTTGCTGGCGAACTCCCAGAGGCCGATTCCCGCGGTGCAATGCCGCACCGCCGCGTCGATGTCCAGCCATTGCGGGGCCGGCTGCTTGCCGGCGACGATCACATTCACGTAGTGGCGGCTGCGCAGGCAGTGATCGGTCACCGAGAGCAGGGTGTTGGCGTCCGGCGGCAGATACACGCGCACGATGTCCGCCTTCTTGTTGATGACGTGATCGATGAAACCCGGGTCCTGGTGGCTGAAACCATTGTGATCCTGCCGCCAGACGTGCGACGTGAGCAGGTAGTTGAGCGATGCAATGGGGCGGCGCCAGCGGATTCCGCGCGTGACCTTCAACCACTTCGCGTGCTGGTTGAACATCGAATCGATGATGTGGATGAAGGCTTCGTAGCAGGAGAACCAGCCGTGGCGCCCGGTGAGCAGATAGCCTTCGAGCCAGCCCTGGCACATGTGCTCGCTTAGAACTTCCATGACGCGGCCGTCGTGCGTCACGTGGTCGTCGTCGGGGATCAGGTCCTCCTCGAGGACGCGGTTGGTCACCTCGAACAATGCATCGAGGCGGTTCGACGCGGTCTCGTCGGGGCCGAAGACGCGGAAGTTGCACGCGTCGCTATTGAGCTTCATCACATCGCGCAGCATCTTGCCGGCCACGCGCGTCGCTTCGGCGGTCACGGCGCCGGGCTTGGGAACATCGACGGCATAGGAGCGGAAATCGGGCAGCCGCAGATCCTTCATCAGCAGGCCGCCGTTGGCGTTGGGATTGGCGCCCATGCGGCGCGTGCCCTTGGGGGCGAGCTCGGCCAGCTCGGCGAGGAAGGTGCCGTGCTCGTCGAACAGCTCTTCGGCGTGGTAGCTGCGCATCCAGTCTTCGAGAATCTTGATGTGCGCGGGCTTCTCGGCGAACGCGGTGACGGGCACCTGGTGCGCGCGGAAAGTGCCCTCGATCTTTTTGCCGTCCACTACCTTCGGGCCGGTCCAGCCCTTGAGCGTGCGAAGGACGATCATGGGCCACGTGGGCCGCTCCGAGTGGCCGCGGTCGCGGGCCGCCGACTGGATCTCCTGTATGTCGCTCAGCACCTGGTCGCAGGTCGAGGCCATGAGCTGGTGCATGGTGAGGGGATCGTCGCCCTCGACGAAGTAGGCTTTGTAGCCGTAACCCGCAAAGAGCTGGGTGATTTCGTCGTCGTGCATCCGGCCCAACACGGTGGGCCCGGCGATCTTATACCCATTCAGATGGAGGATCGGCAGCACGGCTCCATCGCGCGCCGGATTGAGAAACTTGTTGGAGTGCCAACTCGTGGCCATCGGCCCGGTCTCCGCTTCTCCGTCCCCGACCACGCAGCACACCAGCAGGTTCGGGTTATCGAATGCGGCGCCATAGGCGTGGAGCAGGGCGTATCCCAGCTCGCCGCCTTCGTGGATCGAGCCCGGGGTCTCCGGGGCGGCGTGACTGGGAATTCCGCCTGGGAATGAGAACTGCTTGAACAGCCGCTTCATCCCTTCCGTGGTCCGCGGAATGTTGGGATAAACCTCGCTGTAGGTGCCTTCAAGGTACGTGTTCGCGACCATGCCGGGCCCGCCGTGGCCGGGGCCGCAGACGTAAATCATATTCAGGTCGTGCTGTTTGATGAGGCGGTTGGCATGAACGTAGATGAAGTTCAGCCCGGGCGTGGTGCCCCAGTGTCCCAGCAGCCGGGGCTTGATGTGTTCCAGTTTCAGCGGCTCGGCCAGCATCGGGTTGTCGTAGAGATAAATCTGGCCGACCGAGAGGTAGTTCGCGGCGCGCCAATAGGCGTTGATCTTGCGCAATTCTTCGGCGGAAAGCATGCGTCCCCCCAAGGGTCAAGATAGCAGAGCGGCGGCGTCGCGCATCAACTCGAGCGCGCGCAGGATCTGGGGCACGTCTTCGAAACCGTAGGAGAGGCGCAACTGGCGCCGGCCGGTTGCGGCCAGATCGCCGCGCGGGTGTACGCAATACTCGCCGGGGATGTAGAGCACACGGGGCTCGCCGCCGTCGCGAGTCAGATGCTTGAAGATCGCCGAGGCCGGATGCGTTTCGATGTCCCGCAAGGTCAGGTAGTAGTAGAACCCGGCGCTGCCGCCGCGGCACTCCGTGAGGAACGGGCCGAGGTTCTGCTCGATTCCGGCTGCGACCGCGACGGCCTTCTCGCGATATCCCGCGTTGACGGCGCGCAGTTGGTCCTCGATGCGGGCGTCGAGAAGATAGCCGGCCATTTCCTGCACGAATAACGGCGCACTGAACCCGGCGTCGCTGGTTCGCTGTACCATCGCGTCCATGAGCGGTCCGTCCGGCCCGAGCAGGTATCCGATGCGTAGCGCCGGCGCGAGCACCTTCGACAGCGTGCCTACCTCGTAGACGATGTCCAACTCGTCTTCGGGCAGCACGGAGACGAACGGTTCCGCGTTCGGGTCGTGCAGCAGCAGCTCGTAGGCGAGATCGAAGACGATCGGAGTTTTGCGCCGCTGCTCGCGCGACAACCGGGCCGCCACATCGAGCAGCGCCCTCCGGCGCGCGTTCGAGAGCACGGTGCAGGAGGGGTTGTTCACCGTCACCACATAGAAGAAGGCCACGCGATCGCTTAGGCCGACGAGCTTGCGTTCCAGTGCCGCCAGGTCGGGTCCTTCCGCGTCTTCCGGCACGCTTAGCACTTCGAACCCGCGCCGTTCGAGCGCGTCGGCGTAGATGTAATACAGGGGATCGGAGGTCACCACCAGGCCGGGCGCGAGCACCTGTGCCAGAGAGTCCAGCACGCTGGTGGCACCGCAGGGGCCGATGATCAGCCGCTTCCGCTCGAGCGTCGCCTCGTCCAGACCCCGCCTCAGAAAACGGCGCAGGGCCGCGATCAGGTTCGCCGAGCCGTCCGGTGCGCCGTAGTTAAACGCCTGCCGGTATTTCCCACCGTCGCCGGCCACGGCCTGCATGGCCTCGTTCAGGTAGGCCACCGGAATCGTCTTCTCGTTGACATAGCCCACGCCGAGGTTGATGTCGACGCCGTCGCGGAAACTGCGGGCGAAGGCCGCCATCATCCGGTTTACCGGGGACGGCCGGGTGGAGGCCTGGCCGTAGCACGAGAAGCG
>Ga0182027_10015821_pt1 | contig 10340 bp, 13 predicted proteins | sample 712E1DmetaG_FD_121300 | JGI IMG/M metagenome (GOLD analysis project Ga0182027, IMG submission 121300) | Permafrost microbial communities from Stordalen Mire, Sweden - 712E1D metaG (Illumina Assembly) | ecosystem: Environmental > Terrestrial > Soil > Wetlands > Permafrost | place: Sweden... | reverse complement strand
GTTCCGGGTCCAATTCCAAGCGCGCACGGCAGCGTTTTGCGCCGGATGCGCGCGGACGGATACTGTCTTGCTGCTGCATCACCAGGGCAAAGTCCTGGAGCGATTCAGACTCGACTTGCTGCATGGTCCCAGCTGGCGCCATGGCTTCTCCTTCTTCCGATCGCCCTCTTGCCGAGATCGATCGCCGGCCCGCCCTGCGGCCGACCGCCGTGCAGACTGGTGCGCGCGGTCTCGATCGAGGTCAATACGAGTTGCAGGCCCAGGTAGAGCAGGTCCACGCCGGCCACCGAGATGGTCACTTCGCCGGCCACGACGACCCCTTTGTTCAGGACGCGGTCGAGAACCTCGCAGACCGATACGCGCTCGCTCTCATCGAACTCGCGGAGTTGGGGCGCCAAGCAATCTTGGCCGGCGACGATCTCAGGAGGCGGCATACGCAACCATCTCCTGTCCGGCAGGTTGGTAGAGGTCTTGCCCGAGCCTTTCCAACTGCTCGAGTCCGCCGATCTCCGGCTGCCGGAACACTTGAATCTGCTGCTTGCCGGGAAACGCTCGGCGATATTCTCCGGCCACCTCCAACTCCCGCCGGCGCACACCCGCGCACAGCCGGCAATCGCACGGCGGCGTCAGCAGGTTCAGGAAGACGAGCGGGGCGGCAATGCCCATGCGGTCGCAAGCCACAACCAGATCGCGGGTCTCCTCCAGCGCCATGCGGGTGGGAATACCGGCGATGTAAAGCGCCGCGGCATGGGGATTGCGCAACAGCTCCCGCAGCTTCTTCAGATTGCGCGAGATTTCCACCAGTTCCTGCGCGAATCCAGGCATTTGCAGGATGTGCTCATACTTGAGAAAGAGGTTGAAGAAAGCCTTCAGCCACTCGTCGATCAGGGCGGGCAACTCCAACAGGCGGATCAAGTGACCGGTCGCGGCGCAATCGAGGACGAAGAGATCGTAGCTGCCCTGGGCCAGGAAATCCAGAATGCGGGTCAGCGCCATTACCTCGTCCAGTCCGGGCGGGGCCAGATCCATCATGCGCTCCAGCACCACGCGATCGAAGGTGAGATCGAAGCCGCGCGAGACCGCCTCGAGAAAATGCTCGATGTCCGTGGCGTACTGGGCTTTCAGCTTTTCAAACTCCGCCCTGGCGTCGATCTCCATAGCCGTCAAGCCGGGCGCCAGTTGCGCGGGCTGGGGGCCGATCCTGGTTTGAAGGCAGGCGGAAAGCGAGTTGGCCGGATCGGCGGAGAACAAGAGTACCCGCTTACCGGGAAAGTCGCGGGCCATGCGCACGGCGGTGACGCAGGAGAGCGTTGTCTTCCCCACGCCGCCCTTGCCGGCAAAGAGAAGGAGTTGCATCCGCTCCGAGGGCGCCGGCGCAGGATGTGTCACCGCCGGCCCACGGAACAAACCGCGACCGATCGGAATCGCCGGCCGCTCGCCGACCGGCTGCGCGTGGATCCAGAATTCCATGAGCAACCGCGGCCCGCGCACCTCCTCGGCCAGCAACCCGATTCCCCACACTGGGCACCGCGGCTCAATGCCCGCCAGCAGCCGCAGGATCTGGAACTGCTCGGCCGAAGCGGCGGCCAGGCAGGTGGCGCAATCGCACTCCAGATGAAGTTGATTCACGACCAGTTCCGATACCGCCATTTTGCGGCTCTGCAACTCCTTAAAAAGCGCTGCCGTCTCCGCGATGCTGAGCGGTTCGGCGATCGTCACAGGAACAAACTGTGTGCGTTCGGCATCGTGCAACAGCTTTTCGGTCCGATGCAGTGTGGACTTCCATCCGGAGACAAATTCATCGAGACGGTCCGGATCTGTATCCCGGCTGAAGACCCGCCGCATATAGCGGCGCTTGGCCAGCAGAACCTCCAGCATGTTCAGCCAGCGCCGGATCAGTTCCGGCATGGCCAGCAGACGCAGGGTGTGGCCGCTGGGCGCCGTATCCACCACGATGCAGTCGTATTGGCGGTTCTCCACACAGGCGGCGATCTCGAACAGAGCCATCAACTCGTCCAGGCCGGGCAAAGAGAGATTCAAAAACTGATTGATGTCCTCGTCGTCAAGAAAGGTGCCGGCGGCGGCGATCTCGCGCAACATCTCCCCGTTCTGTTCGCGAAACCGGGAGAGGCATTGCTGGGCATCCAGCTCGAGAACCTGCAAATTGGCAGGGGGAACGCAGTCGTCCAGACTGTCGCGTACCGAGTGTGCCGGATCGGTGGAAACGAGCAGAAGAGTACGCTCAGGAGCCTCAACGGCGAGGCGCAACGCGGCAGCCGTGGCGCAGGTGGTCTTGCCCACCCCGCCCTTGCCGCCGAACAACAGAAGCTGGAGGCCTTGCTTCGAGAAGAACAATGGCATATTCCGGTTCATGTCCTGCTTCCTTGCGGTTCGTCTGTCTTTTCTCCGGCTGCATCCGTTTCCTGGGTTTCGTAGAGGCCGGACCCCTCCATCAGGTTCTCGCCGGATTCGCCGTCCTGGCCGGCGTCCTCGTCCTCATCCTCGTCTTCTCCGTCCTCATTCTCGCCGTCTTCGTCCGATTCGTCCTCGTTTTCGTCGTCTTCGTCTTCGTCCGATTCCCCGGCTTCGTTCTCCTCCGTCCTGCGGCTCTCGATCTTCTCCAGCCGGTCCAGCAACTCCTTCTCCCCGGCCTCGAACTCCGCCTCGGTGATCCGGCCGGTCTCCAATTGCATGTAGAGCAAACGCAACTGTTCGGTGATCGATTTGGTCTCGCCGGCCAACTCCTCCTCGGCCAGATCGCCGATCTCCCGGAAGATCCAGAAGATGCCCTTGACCGGGAAGAGCAGGATATCGTCGGCCAGCAGCATTACTGCTCCAGGTCGATCTCGACGAAGTTATGCGGCGCCCAGGGGCCGCTGAAGTCGAATGCGTAGTGATTGTCGAAGAGCTGAGCCGCGGCAAAGACGCCGGCCGAGAAGGCCTCCTGCGCATCGCGTTTTACCAGGCAGGCCAGGTTGATGACCTCCAACTCGTTGCGGCAGGGATTGGCCTTGAATTCCACGCACAGGGGATTCAGCACCCGCTCTACCTTAGCGATGTGGGTCTCCCGGTCTTCGTTGAGCAGACGGTCGAACAACCGGCCCAGTTCGATCTTTTCCTCCTGGGTGAACTCGTGGCGGGCGCCCATCAGCCGATCCCGCGCCAGGCGCAGCTCGGTGTGGGTGTTGACAAAGTACTCGAAGATATTGGGCACGTCCCAGGTCACGCGCAGCCCCATCTCCACCTTGCCCGCCACGCGCGCCAACTGCTGCTCGAAGACGCCGCGATTCTGGACTAGAATCCTGTGGATGGCTTGCGGGCTGTCGGCAATGGTGCCGAAGGCCATCGGCAACGGGGTTGTGTCTTCAATCAGACGCTTAAGCACGGCCTGGTGAGCCCTGAGGTTGGCGCGTTCCGGGCGGATCTTCGCATTGGTTAAGCCGCTGACCACCACACTCACGCGACCGTCGGTGATGGTGTACGCATCCCTTCCCTCGATGCCCAGAGACGGATAGACTCGCGGTTCGCCACTCGCCACGATGGCGTAAATATAACTTCTTCCACTGGCTGTAGGCACTCCAGATTTCTGGTCTGGGCCGGTAGCTACAGCTGCGCAGTCACCGTTAATCATGGCCTGCTCCTCACTCGCGTTGACCGCACCCGTCCCAGGTGCGCTCTCCATCGCGATTCCAGCCAATAGCGCCGCAACTCGGCGTCGAATCGTACTATCCGCGCCTGAAGGTGACGCAATACGCCCGCCCGCGGCGCACCGGTGGAAACGCGGCTGGAAAGGTAATTCCTGCGCTGGTGGTTGGTAAGGACATGCGCGTAAGTTCTGATCGTGAGCATGGAATGGCCCTCTCAGTAACGGATCTTGAATCCGCCCGTGTTGCGCCGTGGCGCAGGTTCCGGTCTAGAGCCAGGCAGGCGCGTCGGCGCCCCCTCGCCTGCAGCAACCACCGCCTGAAGCAGATCTTGCTTGGTCTTATCGATCTCTTCGATACGGGCATCGATCAGCGCGATTCGCCGGGTGGCGCTCTTGCGCTCCGTATTCCGCCGGGCCCGTTCCATCTCCAGGCAGCTGATTTGCATGTAGCTCCGGTACGGCAGGGAGAGCTGATCTGCCCTCCCGGAGAGTGTGCGGATCTGATTCAGACCTCTACCTGGAATGGTCATGGCATTACTCCTTTCCATTGTTCCCGGGAGCGGGGCGGCCGTTGCCGCGGCGCGGCTTCAGGGCAGCGCCACAGACTCGAGCAATACTTTCGTCGATCTTGCGCGGCATCAATGACTCCCCCTCGCGCGTGACTTTGGCTGTCTCGGTGGTGAGAACGTCATGGCAGACCCACTGGAACACCGGATCGTCCAGCCTCGCATGCGCTTGCCGGTGAACCAGAATTCTGGCAATGGCGATGGTGGCGCGAACTGTCGGCCGGTGATTGTTGACGCCCGTGCCCCGCAGCTCGCGGACAATGTCCACGATCACCTTGGCATCCTCGCGGGCCAGGCCCGATTTGGCCATCCCAATCTGGATCTCCGTCTCGCGGTCGAAGTTGCCCAGGTTGAGCGTGATCAGCCGGTCCATCAGCGCATCCTGGGTCTTGTGTACCCCGGCATACTCCTCCGGGTTGGAGGTGAAGATGGCGCGGAAGTTCGGATGCACTTCAAGGAACCCTTCACCGCCGTTCCGCCGCAGGCTGGGGAGATTCAGAATTCTCTCCTCCAGCACGCTCAGCAGAGCGTTGTTGGCTTCGGGGCGGGAGCGGTTGAACTCGTCGTAGATAAGCGTGTTTCCGTTGGCGCAAGCTGTGGTGAGGCGATTATCCACCCACAGGGTGTTCATGTCCTCTTCCGTCTTCAACACGGAATGGATGTAGTTGTCCACCAGCTTCGACTTACGGTAACCGGCGTCCTTGCCGATCAGGTCCGAGCTGCCAAACTCGTCATCTCCATGGATAAGAGTGACCGGGCGGCCAAGTTTAGTTGCCATGTGGAAGGCTAACGTCGTTTTTCCCGTTCCCGCCGCGCCGGCAAAGTGTATGGCATATCCGACTTCCAGGTACGCGAGCGCCCTATCCGCCAAAGCCTGGATATGCGGGCTAGCGACAAACTCGTCGCTGGCCTCAACCAGCACATCGTCCCCTTGCGGCTGCACTCTCACAACCCCACCGCCGTGATTGCTGCTCTCTGTATTCACCATCGAAATGCTCTTCTCTTTCCTGGTCTACTGGCGGCTGGAATCAGTGTTTCTTCGATCCCTTGAGCGGCGGTCTCTGAGCCTTCGCCAAAAGCGCAATGCGCGGTCGCGCAGCCGGCGCCGGGACGGGCTTAGCGCGATTATGCCTTTGCGGCTGCGATTTCGCCGTCGCAGGTGACTGCTGTTCCCTCCGGGTCTTAGTCTCGGCTTCCTCAGCCAGTCGTTGCTGCCGCCTCTCCGCAGTCTGGCGTTCGGATAGCATAGGACCAAACCAGGCGCTGTGGGCGCCTGCGCGATCAAGAGCAAAAGCGGCACGCGTAGCGGAAACCCGGATACGCCTCTCCTTAGTCTGTCGGGCCAAATCGTGTTGCAAGACCACTCTCTTGTGGCGCCAAGCCCCGATTTCCCCTCGCAGCCGCATCACGGTTTCGGTCAATACACCCACGCTAGTCCTCGCTTTCCAAAGTTCGCCCGATGCACAGGCATTTCCGCTTTGCACGGAAATTCCTAAAACCCACGCCCTCAGACACGACCCTGGTCAGAGACCCGCACGACCTCAAAAACCTCTTCTACCGGAGGCGCGGCGTGGTCTTCCACGGGTGTGACCGCACAGACGTTGCCCTCCTGGGTCCTGATCTCAAGGGTTGCGCCACAGGCAAAGCACTTGATTTGGCCTTCGTAGTTGTCATAGGAGTCGGCTAGATCCACCTTGAACCCACATGAAAGACAATTGATTTCCATTTCTCTCCACCCTTTCCCCTACCGAGTCACTCTATGCATAGACAACAACACTGAGTTGCCTGCCTTTCACCTTCGGTTCTACGCGCCCAACACAACCCAGCCACGACCGTGGCATTTCAAACACGGAATCGCCGGCGCTGAAACGTCATCTCCCGTGCCCTGACACTCCCGGCACGCCACCGTATCGCCTATCCGCAAAGGCATAAGACCTTTCCCGCCGCAAACGGTGCAGGTGAGCGTCTTGACAGCCCCTGTGCCCCGGCAATGCGCGCAGCTCTCCTGCGGTCCCTGCACATGCGTCAGGCCTCTCCCATTACAAACACAACAGGTGGAACGCCAAGACATGATGCCGAAGGGATCGGTTCCCGTACCGTGGCAAAAGGCACAGGATACTTCCGCCCAATTTGATTCGTGCGAAACTTGTCCAGAAGCCCGTCGGAGTGAAACATAGTCAGACCCGGAATCAACAGAACCTTTTCTGGCTGTCAGATGTTCAATCCCTGCGACCATTTCTGTCCCCTCTGATAACTTCCGTAACTCCCGCTCGGGAAGCTCGCCGGCAGGGGTTAAACCAGACCTTGGCCGGGCGTCTGAACAGACGCCCTAACCAAGTACGCAATAAACCTGCCGCGCAGTCGATGGATCAGCGAATGCTGTCAGAACAATTGCCCCTGCCCGTTTGAACTTAGGTCCAAACTTACAGCGCAATCAGCTCTTGCCGGCCCAGGCTTTGCGGGCGCCTGCCAAGTCGTCTGCCATCTCTTGCCGCAGTGCGCCAACCGAGCTTTTCAGGCTGTTAAGAAGAGTCAACCGCACCTGCTTTGTATGCTTCGCCATCTTGGCGCGAACCTGCCCGAAGTGAGAGCAGAGATGCTTGACAGCCTTTTCCCGCGACTTGGTTTTTTTCTGCAAGTTGTTCATCAAAGTGCCGCGGCCCTTGCGCATCGCGAGGATTTCATCATGCAAGCGGACCATATCGTCAGTGATCATTCCGTGTCTCCTTTTTCTGAATCTGCCATTGAAATTGCCCGTGGCCGTACTACGCGCAGTGAGCGCCCAGAAACGGCCACAGGAAACTTGTCAGACCGGGTTTTTAGGCCGGGGCTGCGGCGCTCGCAGTCAGACCGATCGCTTCGGCATACTTCAGGTACGTTTCAACCGAAGCAATTACGACGCGTGCTTCCACCGAGAGCAGCTCGATCCCGACCAGCGACACCTTGACCCAAGCATCAACAACGATGCCCTTGTCAAGAATGCGATCAACAACCTCTGCCAAGCTCGAGGAGTCGGTGGACTTGTTCACTTTTGCCATGGTTCTCCTTTCAGGCTCTCTTCCGCCGTAGTTAGGCCGCACATAAGTTCGACCTGCCTCTCCGCGAGCAAAGCAGGGGCCAAACTAGCCGCGAATGATTTCCACAGTAACTTCGCGATTTATATGGGATTTCTAACATTTCCGGCAAAGCCGAAAACTGTCGGGCGGGGCAAAGACAAGCACGTGAAAACACATCGATTTGAGGAGTTATAAGACTGCCGGCACAAACTCCGCGCGCGGCTCCGGCCGCTAAGTGACAAGAGGCGATAAGCAAACTATTTTAATGTTTCTTTGGTAACTGAGGGATGGATTCCATAGAGCAAAAACCATAATTCAGCGCACAGAAGATACAAAGCTATAGGGAGGCCACGGCCCGCTCATAAGTAACTTCGCACCGCCGGGAGGAGTTATCTCCCGCGCTTGGCGGCAGAACTCTCCGGCCTGGTCCTTCGCAATCAGATAGGCCAGCGAGAGCATGCGTCCCTGGCGCGACGAGGAGATCTCGCGGCGTTCTTCGATGAACCGGCCTGCGAGCCGGTCCGCGATGCGGCCCGCCTGCGCGTCTTCGTCCGCCGTCAGCGCGCCCTCCCGATCATAGCGCTGGCGCAAGGAGGTCAGGTAGGCCGCGCCCGGTGCCGGCGTGGGCGCCGGCGGCGCGGGGGCGCACGCGGGAATCAGCAGGCGAATCCCCATCTCGGTCATTCCGCCGAGCCGCTTCAAAAGCGCCTGATACTCCTCGCGATGTTCCTCAAGCAGGCGCCGAATCTCCTCTTTGCTCTCCATCCAGCAGCCATATCGCAGCGGAAGCGCCGTCTGCACCGCATGGATGCTCTCCACCACCCGCTCATAGGCCAGCAGCCGAGCGACGCTGGGCGGCTCGTCCGGCTCTTCCCGCGAAACCACCGCCGCCAGACCGTAACCGGCAATGACTGAGATTCCCTGGGCCGGCGCATCCCCGCCCGACTCGGCCTGATCTTGCTCGACGATGCAATGAAGGAGGTATTTCATTCTCGTGCGCCAGCGGAGAGATCGGGGGCGAAGCTGAAGGGCGGCCACGGTCCGGTCAACGCCAGCCGCAGGCCAGGAAAGGCCTCCTCGCGATTGAGCCGGTCAAGAGAAGCGCGAAATCTCTCCATTTCGGCAGGCGCGAGCAGAAAGGCCCAGTTCAAGACCGCCTCGGCTCGACCCTCCAAAGGGGGCAGCGCCTTGCGTTCCCTGAAGCGGTCCGCTGTTGCACCCAGCGCCACAGCCGCCTGCTGGCAGAACTCCTGCAGCCCGCGGCCGAACTCCCGCTCCGCCTGGTCCTTCCGCCGGCGCTGCTCGAAGTAGCGCGCTCCCGGCGCGCGCTCCGGCTCATCCTGCCCGGTCGCCCGCCAGCTCAATCTCTCCAGCGCCGCGGCCCGATCCAGCAGCCCCTTGACCGCCCACTCTTGCCGGTCGCCGATTTGGGTGAAGAACCCGGCGATGGCCTCCTGGTGCTCGACGACGAAGTTCTTCAGGCTATCGAGCGACGTGAACAGCGTGGCAAACCGCGCCGGGAGCACGGCTCCTCGGCGCATCGCCTCTTCGATCACCGCCTCGTGGCGGCAGACGCTGGGTCCCAGACAGGCCAGATCCTGAAGACGCGCTTCCGCTGCCGCACCCACAAACTCCTCCACCTCAACCTCGCTGTAGACGGCGCCGATCCCCGCGCCATCGCGCGCCATTTCGCGGGTAAGTACTGGGTGGCGCCCGTCCACCCCGGCCGCGGCGACTCCGCCGCGGCCCGAGGGGGTCAAGCAATACAAATAACAAGCCAGTTCACCGGGATTCATTTAGCGCCGCCGTGCTTCTTCCAACTCTGTTTTTAGGTCGTCCGGCGTGAGCTCGACCACCGCTGCGGCCTCCGGTTTTGCCATCTTGGCGGCCACTGCGCGGCGTACCGCGCCAAGGGCCGCGCGGGCGCAGACGCCTTGAATCTCGGCGCCGCTGAACTCTTCCGTGGCCGCGGCAAGGCCGTCGAGATCGATCTCTGGCGCCAGTGGCTTGTTGCGCAGATGGACGGCGAAGATCTGGCGGCGGCTCGACTCGTCGGGCAGCGGAATCGCCACGATCTGATCGAAGCGCCCGGGGCGCAGAATGGCCGGATCGAGCATATCGGGCCGGTTGGTGGCGCCCAGCATCAAAACCCCTTTCAGCTCCTCGACGCCATCGAGCTCGGAGAGAAACTGGCTAAGCACGCGATCGGCGACGTGCGAGTCGGAACCTCCGGCTCCGCGTGCCGGCACCAGCGCGTCGATCTCGTCGAAGAAGATGATGCAGGGCGCGGCCTGCTTGGCCTTGCGAAACATATCGCGCACCCCGCGCTCCGACTCGCCAATATACTTCGACAGCAGCGCCGGGCCTTTGACGGAGATGAAGTTGACTCGGCTTTCGTTGGCGATGGCCTTGGCCAGCATGGTCTTGCCGCATCCCGGCGGCCCCGTCAGCAGAATGCCCTTGGGGGGGCGGATACCGCCGCGTTCAAAGAGTTCGGCGTGCTGGAGCGGCCACTCGACCGCCTCGACCAGCCGTTGCTTGACCGGCTCCAGCCCGCCCACATCCTCCCAGCGCACGTCGGGCACCTCGATAAAGACCTCGCGCATCGCCGAGGGCTCGACCTCGCGCAGAGCATCGAGAAAATCTTCCTTCCCCACCTCCAGCTTAGCCAGCTGCTCATAGGGAATGCGGGCCAGCGCGAAGTCAATCTCGGGCATGATGCGCCGCAGGCAGATCATGGCCGCCTCGCGGCAAAGCGCCTCCAGATCGGCGCCCACATAGCCGTGGGTGATCTCGGCCAGGCGGCTTATGTCAACATCGGCGGCCAGCGGCATGCCGCGGCTATGCACGGCGAGAATCTCCTCGCGCCCGCTGCGGTCGGGAATGGGGATGGCGATTTCGCGGTCGAAGCGCCCCGGCCGGCGCAGCGCCGGATCAAGCAGGTTGGGTAGGTTGGTGGCGGCGATCACGATCAGTTGCCGGCGTTTCTGGAGGCCGTCCATCAAAGCCAGCAACTGCGCCACCACCCGCTTCTCCACCTCGCCCACCGTGTTCTCGCGGCGCGGCGCGATG
>Ga0182027_10015820_pt1 | contig 10340 bp, 5 predicted proteins | sample 712E1DmetaG_FD_121300 | JGI IMG/M metagenome (GOLD analysis project Ga0182027, IMG submission 121300) | Permafrost microbial communities from Stordalen Mire, Sweden - 712E1D metaG (Illumina Assembly) | ecosystem: Environmental > Terrestrial > Soil > Wetlands > Permafrost | place: Sweden... | reverse complement strand
GCCCATATTGCGTGCGGTCTCAATTGTCGCTTTAGCGTCTTCCCGCGGCGGATCGAACAAGGGCAACACACCGAGAAATTGCCATTGACCGTTTCCCTCCGCCCGTGCCACGCCGAGAGATCGAAAGCCTCGGGCGGCAAATTCGTTGACTGCCTTATCCACTGCCGTTTTCACCTGCGCGACATTGGCGGACAATTCCAGAATCACCTGGGGCGCGCCCTTCGTCACCTTGAATTCTTTCCCGTCCGAGCCCTTGACGGTTGCCTCGGTGCGTTTATGCACTGCGTCGAACGGCTGAAAATGAGTCACTTCAAAACCCTTCAATGCATCTTTGTCTTTCAGCCCTCCCAACACAGCCAGATCTATGGTGTCGTTGTTCTCTGCCCGTGATGCCAGCGCGGCATTGAGAATGACTTGATCGCTAGGAATTCCATTCACGCCGAACGGATCTCCCAGCGTCAACTTATTCTGGGTCAAAGTTCCGGTCTTGTCCGAACATAGTATGTCGACCCCCGCCAGTTCCTCGATGGCGGTTAACTTGCTCACAATCGCCTTTTTCTTTGCAAGAAGTCGGGCGCCGACCGCCATGGTAACGGACAGCACCGTGGGCATGGCCACGGGAATCGCGGCGACGGTCAGAACCAGAGCAAATTGCAATGTGGTGAGAAAATGGTCGCCGCGGAAAATGGCGACCGTAATGATCGCGGCCACAAGAGCCACCGCGAGAATGATCAGGTAATTGCCGATCTTCAAAACCGCCTTTTGAAAATGGCTGACCGTGTGCGCCTCCTGGACCAGTTGCGCGGTTTTGCCGAAGTAAGTTTTCGCGCCCGTGGCATAGACCATTGCCCCGATTTCACCTTGACGAATAATTGACCCGGAAAACACGGCATCGCCCGGCTTTCGCGTGGCGGGCAAAGATTCGCCTGTCAAGGCAGACTGGTCCACTTCCACCGGGTCACCGTCCAATAGTCGCGCATCAGCCGGAACGATGTCTCCCAGGCGCAGGCGAATAACATCGCCCGGCACCAGCTCGCGAGCCGCCGGCGTAACCCACTGTCCGTCGCGTTTCACCCTGGCCTTGATCGCGAGTTTTGATTTAAGGGCCGCAATGGCATTGCCCGCCTCACGTTCCTCCCAGAATCCGACAACGGCATTTGCAAGGAGCAAAAGGAGAATAATGAAAAAATCCGGCCAATGTCCAACCACGCCGGACAGAATCACCGCAACTTCGATCATCCACGGAATCGGGCCCCAGAAATAGGAGAGAAATTTCAGGAATGCATTTGTCTTTTTTTCTTCGATCTCGTTTGGACCGTATTGTGTCAGGCGCTTTTGCGCCTCAGCCTGGCTAAGGCCGTCCGGCGACGACTCCAATTTCTTTTCCACTTCCGGCATGGGAAGGGATTTCAGATCGTCTTTGGAGTCGGGTGTTGCAGCAGGCTCGGCTGCGGGTTTGTTTCCGGTTGGCAGTTCGACTTTTTCCATGACGTTTCCCCTTTTCGTTTTCTGGTTGACCGTTCCCTTCAAAGGCGGATTAGTCATTGGTCAACTTTGCAGTTGCATCGGTAAGTGCTCGCGCGGTCCTTGTGCGTATGTGTTTCCGTCTCTCATGGCGCGGTTTGTATCCCACGTCTTTTCTGCGCGGGAGGGAATAAGTAAATAGGCAGCAATTTTCGCGCCGAGCTATACGGTTTTCCTAGTGGTGGGCCATAAGCCTTGACCAACTTCGATGGGTCTTGCTGTTGCAGAGCGACCATCAACCGAAATGCAAGATTTGCAACAAGCGCTTCCCAAACAACACGGGCGAAGACCTTGCGGCCTCCGCCCGTGTTGAAAATCGCCTGCAGAGATATTCTTAGAAAAACATCTTCTCCGTGTAATGCTCGCCGTTTGAATACACGAGTTTCTTGATGGCGCCCTTGGTCTTGGGGAACACGAGCCTGATGTTCTTGGTTTCGCGCTGCGTGTCGAGGATTTCGGGATCGATCTTGGACGACGCGGCCGCCACGTACTTTTCCCCTTTGTCATCAATGAGGGAGAAATTGTCCGGCTTGATCCGCTGCGGGTTGTACGAATTGTTGAACATGGAAATCGCCATGCTCGTGGTGCCGCTGATGACCGCGAGGTAAATGTCATACTTGTTGACGCGCGGGTCACACTTGCCCTCGATGACCTTGGCGTAGCCCGAGACCGTGTTCAGGTTCGCCTTGTACAGGTTGGACAACAGGGCCTCGGCGCCCGGGTACGCGGGGTCGTACACCAGCACGAGCTTGACATAGTATTCTGCCTTGACAAGAGCTTCGGGATCTTTCTGGTCCTTGCCTTCGGCGTAGGCCTGCGACGCCATTTCGTAGTCCTGCTTGGTGAAATCGGTGATGAGCGATTTCTTCTTGGCCTGGATAGACGCGGGGTTGTCCTCGATTCCCTCGGCCTTGGTAAGCCAGGCCAGAGCGTCGTCGAGCCGGTTGCGGCTGATGCTACTGTCTGCCATGGTCACGAGAAAATCGCCGTATTGCTGGCGGATGTCGGGACTGATTTCTTTGGTCAGCATGGTGTCGATATCGCCCATAAAAAGCTTGAGCGCGTCCATGTCCGAGGTGCCTTCGGTGAGTACCATGGTGGCCCGGACCAGCGACATTTCGATGAAATGCTGTTTGAATTTCGTGGTGAGTCTTGATTTATCGGGTTGGGCCTGGAACTCTTTCTGGTAGAATATATACGCACGTTTCTGGAGGATCCTCTTGTTCAAGCCTTCCGCGTGCCGCGCCTGGTTATAGGCCTTGTCGCCTTTGCCTTCGTTTGAGTACAGGGAGGAACAGGAAAAAAGCGTCATAAAAACGGTTAAGCATACTATACCAGCGACAATCTTTTTCATTGCCATCCTCCTCATAAAATATGTAAGTTTGTACGTTACCGACCACGGATTTATCTGATTAAAGGGCGATTCCCATGATTTTAACTGATGAAAAAAAACTACATGCCGGTTCTCTGTCGGACCAGACGATGGATATTAAAAGATGTTTTTTTTCAGGCGTATTGTCAATACAAATAATGTATTACCTGCACCCGGATTTTTCCTCAAGCAACTGATAGCCATATGACACAAAAGGAAATTGCGGCATTACGCATCGTGAAACGCCTGAAAGACAGAGGATACGCCGGCCTGTATGCGGGCGGCTATGTCCGGGACATGGTGCTGTCCTGCCCGGAAAAAGGCGACATCGACATCGCGACAAGCGCCACCCCGCGCCAGATCGCGGAGCTTTTCGACAACGTCATTCCCGTGGGTGAACATTTCGGCGTGATGATCGTGGTCGCGGACGCTATTCCCTTCGAGGTCGCGACGTTTCGCACGGACGTGGGCGTCGGCGACGGCAGGCGCCCCTCGGCCGTTGCCTTTGCCGACGACGCGGAGGCGGATGCACAGCGGCGGGACTTCACCATCAACGGCATGTTCTACGACCCTTTGACGGACACGATTATCGACCATGTGGACGGCCAAAAGGATTGCAAGCTCGGGATCGTGCGCGCCATCGGCGACCCGGGGCTTCGGTTTACGGAAGACTATTTGCGCCTCGTACGCGCCGTCAGGTTCGCCGCCCGATTCGGCTTTTCCATCGAGACCCGCACGTGGGACGCGCTGCGTGAGCGGGCCGCGGGGATTTCCGCGGTCTCGGCCGAGCGGATATTCCAGGAGACGGACAAAATCATTGCGGGCCCGCACCCGGACAAGGCTTTAGTCCTGCTCCACGAAAGCGGCCTGCTTTCGATACTGTTTCCGGAACTGGAGCGCTGCGCGGGCGTGGCGCAGCCGGCGGAGTTCCATCCCGAAGGCGACGTGTTCAGCCATATTGTCAAGGCGCTCTCCCTGCTTGACAAACCGTCACAACGCGCGGCATGGGGCGTCCTGCTCCACGACATCGGCAAGCCCGGCACCATGGTGCTGGCGGACCGCATCAGGTTTTCGAACCATGACGTGACGGGCGCGCGCATGGCCGAACACCTGCTGCGGCGGCTCAAGGCGCCGTCGGCGCTCATCGAGGACGTGTACGAGATCATCGTCAATCACATGAATTTCATGAACGTGCAGAAAATGCGGCTTTCGACGTTGAAAAAGTTCCTGGCGCGCCCTACGCTTGCGGACGAGCTCACCCTTCATCGGGTGGATTGCATGGCGAGCCACGGCGACATTTCCAATTTTTATTTTATCAGGAAAAAGCAGGTGGAGCTTTCCGCTTTGGAGATAAAGCCCAAGGCCCTGATCGGCGGCAGGGACCTGATCGAACTGGGAATGACGCCCGGCCCGGGATTCGGCACGATCCTTGACGAGGCGTATGACCTGCAGCTTGAGGAAAAACTGACGTCCCGGGACGAGGCGATGTCGTGGGTGAAGGGAAAGTACGGAAGCTGCGGAGTCCCCGAAAAACCGCCGGAAATGTAGGGGCACAAAATTTTGTGCCCCTACGGCCGAATTGATCCAACCCCAAAATAGCGCAACGGCCCAACCCTATTTCCTGCCTCCGGCCGCAACCGCCACAACGCACGATCGTGCCTGCACGATGTACGATCCGCCTTTCAGAACCGGCGCCGTGCCGATCTCGGTGATGTCATGGGGCGACAAGAGCGCGGTGTCGATGATCCTGCGCCACCGCCGGCCTGTGGGTTGCGGCGGAAGGTCGAAATTCAGGCCGTCCCAGTAGCCGTTACACATCACGTGAATGAATTCGCCTTTGTCAGGATACTGCAGGGTGAACGCAATGACGTGGGAGTCGTCGGTCAGGTCAGGCTCTCCCAGGCGCACGCCGTGCCAGACGATGCCGGGGCCGGCGGATTGTCCCGACGCGTCGAGGTATCCCTCGTGCCGGAAAAGGGCATAGCCCTTGACGAAAGCTATGGCCAATTTGACAAAGCGGAACACGTCCTCGTTTTTCTCGCCGTCGTCCCAGTCGAACCAGCCCGTTGTGTTATTCTGGCAATAGGCGTTGTTGTTGCCGGCCTGTGTGCGGCGCACCTCGTCCCCGGACAGCAGCATGGGAGTGCCGTGCGACAGGAGAAGGATGGTGAAGAAATTCCTGACCTGGCGCGACCGAAGCGCGAGCACGTCCGGGCGATCCGACGAACCCTCGACGCCGCAATTCCAGCTGCAATTCTGGTCCGAGCCGTCGTTGTTGTTCTCCCGGTTTGATTCATTGTGTTTGGCGTTGTACGACACCAGATCATTCATTGTGAAGCCGTCGTGGCACGTGATGAAGTTGATGCTGCGCCGGGCCGCCGCCGGATACAGGTCCGGGCTGCCCAAGATGCGGCTCACGACCGCGGGGACGGCGCCGTTTTCTCCTTTGACAAAGCGGCGCACGTCGTCGCGGAACCTTCCGTTCCATTCGCGGAACCGGTCGCCAACGAACGAACCGACTTGGTACAGGCCCGCCGCGTCCCATGCCTCGGCGATGATCTTGGCGCCGGCAAGGACCGGGTCGCTGTCGATTTCCCACAGCACCGGCGGGCTGACAAGGGGGATTCCGTTTTCGTCGCGGGACAGCACCGAGGCCAGGTCGAAACGAAAACCGTCGACATGCATTTCCGACACCCAGTATCGCAGGCAGTCCATGATCAGGCGGCGGACGATCGAATAGTTCGCGTTGACCGTGTTGCCGCAGCCGGTGAAATTCCGGTAATTTCCCTTTTCGTCAAGAATGTAATAGGCGCTGTCTTCGAGGCCGCGGAACGAGAAGGTCGGGCCGTTTTCGTTTCCTTCCGCGGTATGGTTGAAAACCACGTCGAGGATCACCTCGATTCCTGCTTTGTGAAGCGCCTTGACCATGTCGCGGAACTCGGCGGTAGGCCCGAGCGGCTCGCGGCGCGAGCTGTACCCCGAGTACGGCGCGAAAAACGCCAGCGGGCTGTAGCCCCAGAAATTCGCCAGACCTTCGGACGCGTCCTGGTCGTCGAAATGCTGGACAGGCAATAATTCCACCGCCGTGACGCCGAGGTCGACGAGGTAGGAAATTTTCTCCATGATTCCGGCGTAGGTGCCTCGCTTGACAGCCTGGACTCCGGAATTCGGATGTGCCGTGAAACCGGCCACGTGCATTTCGTAAATGATCGTTCCGGAATACGGCCGGTTCAGCGGCAGGTCGCCCTGCCACTGATAGGTCGACGTGTCAACGACAACGCTTTTCAGGGCGCTTTCGCAATTGTCGCCCGGCATGATCGCGGCTTTGCGGTCGTATCGCGTGCCCACCGCAACCTCCCGCGTATAGGGGTCGAGCAACACCTTGTCGCCGTCGAACCGCAATCCCTTGTCCGGCGCAAACGGACCGTGCACGCGATACGCGTAGAGCTGGCCGGATGAAATGCCGGGAAGAAAAATGTGCCAATAGTTTGCCGTCCGGTTGAGGGCCGGGTCCAACCGGATGATCCGGGACGGCTTGCCGTCTTCCACTTCGTTGAAAAGAAGCAGGTCTACTGTTTCGCCGTGATGGGAAAAGACGCAGAAATTGACGCCATCCGGGTACACGGTTGCGCCAAGGGGGAAACTCGTTCCGGGCAGCGGGTTGTGATTCATGGGTTTTTCCGGGCTGAAGTGGAAATTGGCGGCCGTTTGTTAGGTGACAGAATAAATAATATAATGCCCAACCGCAGTCACGTTGCAACGTGACTGCGGTTGGGCATTTCCGTAACCGTTTCGAGTTAGTGCTATCGAACGGGTGAGACCCGGACCAGGTATATACCGGTCTTTGCAGAGCGGGAACTCATGTGCACGCGTCCGCCGGTGACCGCATCCCGTTCCACCAGTTTACCCGTCAGATCGTAAATGGCCACGCTTCCCGGCACGGCCGAGGAAGTTCCGCGCAATGCCGCGGGGAGGGAAAACTCACCGGCATCGGTTTTCACGATACACGACGCGGAAATGGCGGCAGTCCCTTGACCGGAGAGAGAAGGCGCGCCGCGGTACGAGGCGTCGGTGATGATGTGGTTGGTGTCGCGGGCCCATACATTGACTTCCGCCAAGCTCAGGCTGTTGGTCCCGCGCAATTGGATTCGCACATATCTGCCGATGATTCCGCCCCTGAAGTGGTACTTGCTTGGCGTTCCCATGACACCCCGCTCGTAGGCTGCTGTTTCCCAGTTCGTGCCGTCTGTTCCGAACGTGATATCGTAATCCGTCTGATGGTTTACAAGACTGTCGCTGCGGTTATATGCCCAGACGCTGTCGATGACCAGCTGACTGCCCAAATCCACCTGCCACCATGGCTGGCCTTGTGAATTGGTCAGGCAATAGCTGTTGCCTGATGATGCGCCGTTTGTGTTTCCGTCAACTGCCCGTGAAGCGGCAAGGTTGGCGCTTGTGCTGGATTGTGTCGCGGTTTTATTCAACGCGAGGTTAGTGTTGTTCGCGTTCTTTCGACCAATCTCGCACATGGCATTATAAAAAAACATATGCGATCCATCGGCGAAACCGCCGGGACAATGCTGGTTGGGCGCGGTCGCAACGGTGCCGGCCAAGATCCCAAGATGCGTGAGCCGTACCGAAATCGGCGTGATGCCGTAAAAGAGCCAATAGTAATCCCAATGTGAAGGGGTTCCTGTGTCCGTAGGAACGCCCCATGCGTCCGGCGTCGATTGATAACCGAAATACGGAACACTTGAGGGTTCGATCCAGTTTGTGTCGAGGAACGCTCCTGAATTTCCTGCAGAGGCGCACACTTTGGAACTCACGCCCGGCGTACCGCTTTTGCCTTCAATGCCGCCGTATTTATTCGTATCGACAATTGACGGGATCTTTGAAGGCTTATCCATGAATGCCACATTCAGGGCGATAAAGGCGCCGGACGAACATCCTGCGACCGCGATGCGAGAGGTGTCTATTTTATACGTTGACGCATGTGCGCGCAGATACCTGATGCACGCGCGGACGTCTTGGGCAGTGACGACAAAACCGCAGGGCCAGATTTGATGATTGGCTTTGCTGTCGGCTCCCCACATCCGGTAGTCCGTACTCACTGCCACATACCCATATTGGGCATAGGTAGTTGCGTCGCCGGCCTCGCCGCTGCGATCTCCTCCTACAAATCCTCCTCCGTATACGCAGACGATGCAGGGACGTGAGGTGCAGGTGTCGCCCGTAGGCTGATAAATATCGCAAGAAAGATTGACCGTCGCATTGTTGTTCAGCGGATTTGTGTTTGAGCCGAACTGAACGGTGGTTTTCGTAACATTGTTGAAAACCTTGTTGACGAAACGCCCGGAAGGTATCGTGCTCATGTAGGCGGATGCGGAAAAGAGCGAGGCAACGATAATAATCAGGGCGTTGGAAAGAAGACGCGGCAGTCGTGGCTTGACAAATAACATAAAGGACCCTTTGAATAAGGTGTTCAGACGTGTCACCGTGGCGGCATGTATGCTATATAATGTATGCTGGATAGAGAGATAACACACCAACTTATAATTGAGTGAATGCAAAACGTCATACATTTATATATAACGAACATTAATATACAACGCGTTGTGACTATTGTGCATAAAACAAGTGCGAATGTCAATAGCGATAGTCCGCCTGGGACGGTCTAGACTGCCCGGGAAGAAGCGTCCGGCCCGGGGTTCTCTTGATCCGCACCGAGGCGGGTTCGAACAGGCCGTGAGAAGAGGCGCGTTTCTTTCTTTGGTATTGCCTATTCAATGTTATTTACTTCTCGTTAATTTGAGCTGCTTCACCGAGCCGTCCGGAGCTCTTGCTAAAAGGAAATACGTTCCGCTCCCGAGTTTCGAAACGTTCATTTTGTAATGCACGGCGTTCACGCCTGTGGATTTTCTCACGATCTGACCTCGCGTAGTAACAACGGTGACTGAGGAAATACCTTTGCTAAGGTATATTTCCAGCACGTCTGCGAAAAGGTTTACTCGACAGGAAAGCTTGCCGGGATTTCCATCGAGTCCCGTTTGTGCCTGATGCGCGGAAACCGGGGGACCAAGATCGAAGCGAAAGATTTTGCAATCCGTGGCGCCTACCGTGCAGTTCAGCGTTCCGGTGACGCTGCCGGCGACGCCTCCGAACAATTCCTTGACAGCGTAGGTCTTCGTCGTGCTCAGCGACCCCAATCTTCCCAGGCTTATGTTGAAATTCCTGCTGATCGAGTCATAGTTGAAAACTGCGAGATACACATGGTTATCGAAACCCCTGATGAACAGATTGTTCGGCTGATCACCGGTATTGCCCTCGACAGGCTGGAACGCCCATCCGTTCTTGGCAATGGCGAGCAGGTCCTGGTTCTGCAACAGGCTTTGCGCCATGCTTGTCCAAGCGCCTGTCGTGGAGTAGTCATCGCCGGTCATCAAGGCGCCGGTTAAGAGGGCGGACGCGAGACGCGCGCGATTCACGCCCGGTTTTTCGTTCCCGAACACCACATTGTCCGCGTCCACGTAATTGTAGGCCTGCTTTTGCCACCAGCCGTAATTGAGGCTGTTCAGCTCGTACTTCGTGTCGTCGATTGATTTATACGTATCACAGGCGATCCGCCTCATGTGGGCGTACCTGCTCGTTGCAAGGTTTGGGCAAATTGACGCGTACACAAGCATGGCGCCGAGTTGATCGATCAGATATTTCATGCCGCTATTGAATGCTTCCATGCCCGTGTGCAGGGACGCGTCGTAGTAACTGTCCGCCTCGAGGGCGGGTCTTTTTCAATCATTAATATACCACGTTTTCCTCATGTGCTATCGCACTTTGTTATGCCGCGGCACCCGACTTGCGCCGTTATACACCATTAATATATTTCCCCAATTGGCGCCACGAGCGGAACGCGCTTCACAGGAAACAGGACAATGAAAAAAAGAATCAAGCTCTTCCTGATCAGCCCCAAGCCCACGTACCGCCACCTGTGGAACCTGCATGAGGTGGCGGGGCTGATGGGAAAGAAGATCTTCAGCTACCCGCTGTCCCTGCCTACGGTCGCGGCGCTGACGCCCGACCACTACGACATCAGGATCATCGATGAGGATCTGGAACCCGTACCGGCAAACGAGCGCCCGGACATCGTGGGCATCACCTGTATGCATCCGTCAAGCAGGCGCGCCTTTGCCATTGCCGATTCCTTCCGCGCGCAGAGCATCCCGGTGGTATTCGGCGGCACGTACGCGACCTTCGCCACGGACAAGGTCCTGGCGCATGCGGACAGCGTGGTCGTGGGTGAGGCGGAAGGCGCGTGGGAACAATGCCTCGCCGACTTTGAGACCGGCACCCTGAAGAAAATTTACAAAGCGGACAAGGCGCCCGAATTCAGGCAGGCTGTGCGGCCGCGATGGGACCTGGTCCGCATGAAGGACGTCACGGTGCTCGG
>Ga0182027_10015819_pt1 | contig 10340 bp, 7 predicted proteins | sample 712E1DmetaG_FD_121300 | JGI IMG/M metagenome (GOLD analysis project Ga0182027, IMG submission 121300) | Permafrost microbial communities from Stordalen Mire, Sweden - 712E1D metaG (Illumina Assembly) | ecosystem: Environmental > Terrestrial > Soil > Wetlands > Permafrost | place: Sweden... | reverse complement strand
GCCCAAATCCAGTTTTCTCGACAAAGTGCTTGGTCGCATCGGACGGCTGGACGCGGAGGGTCTGCAAACTGTCGTCCAGCGGCTCGCGCGCGAGCGCAGCTTCCTCGAAACGCTGTTCAACACAATTGAAGACGGCGTGCTGGTGGTGGATGAACAGGGCCGCATCATATATTTCAACCAGGCCGTAACGCGCCTGATTGGTTTGCAGCCCAGCGTGGAAGGACAGCACATCACCACCTGGCTGCCCGAAGTGGATTGGGAAAAAATATCCAAAACCGATGTCGCGGGAGGCGAGCGCGTCGCCCGCCACGAATTTGAGGTGCATTATCCGCGTCCGCGCTTTTTGCGGCTCTACGCCGCGCCGCTGGACGGCGAAGCCGCCGGCAGCTCCGGGGTGGCGCTTATTTTGCACGACGCCACCGAGGCGCGGCAGAAGACCTTTGAAGCCATTGAAAGCGAGCGGGTGCAGGCGCTCACGCTGCTCGCCGCCAGCGTGGCGCACGAAATCGGCAATCCGCTCAACGCGCTGCACATTCATCTGCAGCTCATGGAGCGTGAATTAAAAAAACTCCGGACGAACGCCACGAAGCCCAAACTGGGTTCGCGACCGCGTTCGCAAATCCTGTTCGCCGAAGCGGAGACGGCGGATATTTCCCTGAAACTGGAGCAATACCTGGGTGTGGCCAAGGGCGAAATCAACCGGCTGGATTACATTGTCACGCAATTTTTGCAGGCCATCCGTCCCGCGCCGTTGCAACTGAAGGTCACGTCGCTCAACGCCGTGGTGGAAAAAACGCTCGAGTTGCTGCAACCCGAACTCGACAACCGCGGCCTGACCGTGAAGACCCGGCTGGCGCGCCAGTTGACCGCCACGCCAATTGATTCCACGCAAATGCAGCAGGTTTTGGTAAACCTCGTGAAAAACGCGATGCACGCGATGACCAAAGACGGCACACTGACGTTGCAGACCGGCGAAGGCGCGGACGGCGTCTGGATAAGCGTCGCGGACACGGGCGGCGGCATTCCGCAGGAACAAATCAACCGCATTTTCGAGCCGTTTTTTACGACCAAAAAAAAGGGCAGCGGCCTCGGCCTGATGATCGTGCAACGCATCGTTCGCGCGCACGATGGCCGGATCGAACTGGAAAGCCATGTCGGCCGGGGGACGACGTTTCGCATCTGGCTGCCGTGGCATGAACGCAAACCGCGTTTGCTGGAGGAAAAAACCGCCGGCGCACAACCCTGAAATTTGTGACTGAGAAACCGACATTACTGATTGTGGACGACGAGAAACCGACGCGCGATGGCCTGCGCGCGGCGCTAGAGGATCGTTACGACGTCTACGTGGCCGAAAACACGAAGGCGGCAACGGAGCTGCTTGAGCGTGACAACTTTGACGTGTTGCTCACGGATTTTCGCCTGCCGAACGAGGACGGCTTGAAGCTCATCGCGTGCGCCAAGTCGCTGTCCCGGCCGCCCGTCTGCATTTTGATGACGGCTTACGGTTCGGAGGAGCTGGCGGTGGAGGCGATGAAGCGCGGCGCGGATGATTATATCGCCAAGGGGCGGCTGCAAATTGACGAATTGGAAATGCGCATCGCCCGGTCGTTGCAGCGGCAAAATCTCGAAGTCGAAAACGTTGCGCTGCGCCAGCAGCTCGATTCGAAGTTTGGCCTGGAAAACATGGTGGGCGAATCCCCCGTGATGCAGGAGATATTTGAAACGGTCCAGCAGGTGGCGCCCACACGCGCGACGGTGTTGCTGGCGGGCGAGAGCGGCACGGGCAAGGAACTGGTGGCGAAGGCGATTCACCAGCTCAGCCCGCGAGCGAAACAGCCGCTGGTCACGGTGCATTGCGCCGCGCTCGCGCCGACGCTGCTGGAAAGCGAATTGTTCGGCCACGAAAAAGGCGCGTTCACCGGCGCGCACGAGCGGCGCATCGGCCGGTTCGAGCAGGCGCAGGGCGGCACGCTGTTTCTGGATGAAATCGGCGAAATTGACGCGACACTGCAGGTGAAGCTGCTGCGCTTTCTCGGCGAACGGACGTTTGAGCGCGTCGGGTCAAACAAGACCCTGACCGCCGACGTGCGGCTGATTGCCGCCACCAACAAAAACCTGGAGGACCGGGTCAAGGCCGGCGCGTTCCGCGAGGATTTGTTTTTCCGGCTGCGCGTGGTGGAAATTCAATTGCCGCCGTTGCGCGAGCGGGCGGGCGACATTCCGCTGCTGGCGCAAAAGTTTCTGCGCGAGTTCGCGCGGGAGAACGGCAAGCCGTTGAACGAGTTCACGGCTGACGCGCTCGAATGGCTGACGAATTATTCGTGGCCGGGCAATGTGCGCGAGCTGCGCACGGCCATTGAACACGCGGTGGTGTTGTGCCGCGGGGAAAAAATCTCGGCGCGCGATCTGCCGCCGCCGGTTCGGGCGGGCGGGCCATCCGGCCATCTGGGACCGGCGCTGGCGCGAAATGATTTGACAGTAAGGGAAGCGGAGAAACAATTAATCATTCGCGCCTTGAAAGAAACGGATGGCAACCGCACACTGGCGGCGAAGAAAATTGGCATGAGCCGGCGAACGTTTCATCGTAAATTGCACCTATACCATCTGGAAGGATTTTGATCTATGCCATTGAGAGAACTGGTTCAGAAACTGATTCACATGTCGGAGGTGGGCGCGGGGTCGCGTTATCTGCGGCTCTTCGTGCTAGGCCTGGCAGTTGCGGGTCTGGTGCTGGTTTACAATCTGCGCTCATATCGGAATTTTGCCACGCAAGAAGCGATGGACTCGGCGCAACTGGCGCGCAACATCGTGGATGGCAAAGGTTATACCACGCTGTATATCCGGCCGTTCAGTCTTTTTCTCGTGCAAAGGTACAACGAGGCCAAACATGCCCCGGCGCCGGCAACCACCAACGTGGATTTTGCACGGATCAAATACTCCCCCCATCCGGATCTGGCGAATCCGCCGGTGTATCCCATCGTGCTGGCCGGTCTGATGGAAGTGCTGCCGTTTCACTACCCGGTGGAACTCAAGAAACCTTTTTGGAGCAACAACAACCAGTTCTGGCGATATCAGCCGGATTTTCAAATTACGGTGTTCAATGAGATTCTTTTACTGGCAGTGGTGGCATTGACATTTTTTCTCGCGCGAAAATTGTTTGACGTGAACGTGGCCTGGTTGACGGCGCTTTTGACCTTCGGTTGTGAATTGCTTTGGCGATTCAGCAACTCGGGCCTGTCCACGATGTTGTTGCTGGTGATTTTTCTGGGGTTGACGCGGTGTATGTTGCGAATTGAAGAAATGGGACGCGAACCACAACCGCGCGCGAACTGGCTGCTGGGGCTGGCATTGGCGGCCGGCGTGTTGACGGGCGTGGGTGCGTTGACCCGGTATGCATTCGGCTGGACAATCCTTCCCGTCGCATTGTTTTTGTTTTTTTTCAGCGGACAACGGCGGGTATCGCATATGCTGGCGGCATTGGGTGCCTTCGTGATTGTGTTGACGCCGTGGATGATCCGCAATTACACAGTCAGCGGCACGCTGTTTGGCACCGCGGGTTTTGCCTGCGTTGAAGGAACTGGTTTGTTTCCACAATTCCAACTGGAACGGTCGGTGCATCCCGATGTGACGCACATGTTGTGGTTAAAGATGTATCTGCAAAAATTGTTGGCGAATGCGCACGACATTTTGGTGAACGGGCTGCCGAAGCTGGGCGGCAGCTGGGCGACCATGCTGTTTCTGGCGGGTTTGCTTTTGGGTTTTCGCGGTCTGGCCGTGCGGCGAATGCGTTATTTTTTGCTCATGTGTCTGGGCATGTTCATGGTTGTACAAGCACTGGGGCGAACACAGCTTTCAGATGAATCGCCGGAGGTGAATTCCGAAAACCTGCTCGTGCTGCTCATCCCGTTGGTTTTCTGCTATGGCGTGAGTTTTTTCTTCACGTTCATGGAACAAATGAAACTGCCGGTGTCGCAATTGCGCTACGCCATCATTGCAGCGTTCGCGGCCCTGTCGTGTTTGCCAATGATTTTCACATTCTTGTCGCCCAGAGTGACGCCGGTGGTTTATCCGCCCTATTTTCCACCGGACATCCAGCAAGCGGCGGGCTGGATGAAGGAAAATGAATTGATGATGAGCGACGTGCCATGGGCGGTCGCGTGGTATGGCCAGCGCCAGTGCGTCTGGCTGACACTCAACGCGCAAAGCGATTTCTTCGCCATCAACGACAATTTGAAGACGGTGCAGGCGATCTACCTCACGCCCCAGACGACGGACGGGAAATTTCTCACCGATTGGTTGCTCGCCGGCGAACACAATTGGAGCGGCTTCATCCTGGGAGCGATACAAAATCAAATTCCGTCGGGTTTCCCGCTCCGCAACGCGCCGATCGGCTACTTGCCCCAGCGCCTGTTCCTCACGGATCGGGACCGTTGGAAAACGGCGCCCTAATACTACGCCGCCGCCCGCCGCAACCGGTCGGCTATGCCCGACCACTCCGGCGATTCCGGCGGCGCTTCGATAACAATCAAGTCCGCGCCCGCCTCGTCGCAACGGTGCAATTCCGCGTAAATCGCACGCGCAAACGCCTCCGCGTCATGCGGAATCACATTCACCCGCGCAAAATGTTTGCTGGAGGGAATGTGCGTGTGCGCGATGACAAAGCAAGTTGAGGGTTGGGGGCGTAAAGCCCCGTGGGGGCCACGCCCCTTTACGGGGTTGAGGGTTGAGATTTGAAAGCGCAAATCCCCTTCGTCACGCCAGCTCAAAACGAACAATTTGGCCTTCGGCGAATAATGTTTCGCCAGCAAACCCGGACTACGCAGCGCCGAATCCAGATTTTGGACTTTGGACTTTTCATCGCGCCGGAGCGAAGCAAAGGCGGATGGACTTTGGACCTCACCGCAAGCGGCGGCGAGCGATTCCGCATGAATCATCCCCGGACGCAAAACCAGCGGCGGCGACACCGTCAAATCAAGCACGGTGGACTCAATGCCAACCTGTGATTGGCCACCGTCCACGATCAGGGGAATTTTATCGCCGAGCTGCTGGCGGACGTGTCCGGCGTTCGTCGGTGAAACACGGCTGGACAAATTCGCGCTGGGGGCGGCGAGCGGAAAACCGCATTCGCGAATCACCGCCTGGATGAACGGATGACCCGGCCAGCGCACCCCAACCGTTGTGCCGCCCGCCGTGACAATGCCGGGGATTTCCTTTGCGCCCGGCAGAACCAGCGTCAACGGACCGGGCCAAAATGCTTTTGCCAATGGGTCAGCGCCAGCCGGCCAATGGGCCGCACAGCGTTTGGCCATTTCGATGCTTGCGACATGAACAATGACCGGATTGTTTGCCGGCCGGCCTTTGATTTGGAAAATTTTGGCAACGGCTTTTTCGTCAAAAGCGTTGGCGGCCAGGCCATAAACCGTCTCCGTTGGCAGCGCCACAACTTCACCCGCCCGCAGCAATTCCGCCGCGCGTTTCACGGCGGCGTCAAACAACGCGGGCGTGTGCGTGGACAGGATTTCAGCAGTCACAAGTTATTCGTAATGCAAGGCGTCAATGGGGTCGAGCTTTGATGCCTTCCAAGCGGGGTAAAAGCCGGAAATGATGCCAATCACCGCGCTGGAAATAAAGGCGATGAATATCCAGGCCACCGGCGTGAGCGTCGGCCATTGCATCAGGGATGAAATGAGCCGGGAAGCACCGATGCCCAAACCAATGCCCACCGAGCCGCCAAAGGCGCTCAAAGTCACCGCCTCGATCAAAAATTGCACCAGAATGTCATTGCCACGCGCGCCGACGGCCATGCGGATGCCGATTTCACGCGTCCGTTCGGTCACGCTCACGAGCATGATGTTCATGATGCCGATGCCACCGACCAGCAGCGAAACACTGGCGATTCCGGCCAGCAGAATGGACATGACCTTCGAGGTGGCGGTGGCGGCCTGCATCAATTCCACCTGGTTGCGCACGGTGAAGTCCGCCTCACGGCTGCGGTGCCGGCTCAACAGCAGATCGCTGATGTCCGACTGCACTTTGGTGATGGCTTCGGTGCTGGCCGCCTGCACCAGGATGGAATTGACATAGATGCGGGAGGTGATGCGATGCATGTGGCTGCTGTAAGGAACGATCACCACGTCGTCCTGGTCCTGGCCAAAAAGGTTAAACCCCTTCGATTCGAGCAAGCCGACGATTTTGAACGGGATGTTGCGGATGCGGATGGTCTGTCCGACGGGATTTTCATTGGGAAACAACTGGTCGGCAACGGTTTTGCCGATCACCGCGACTTTGGCGATGCTGCGCACATCTTGTTCTGCAAACATTGATCCTTTGGCGATGTTCCAGTTGCGGATTTGCGGGTAATCAGGCGATTCGCCGATCACCTGAGTGTTCCAGTTGAGGCCGTTGGCGAGCACCTGCGCGCGGTCGCGCACTTCGGGGCTGACGGCGACGACGTTTGGCACGTTTTGCAAAATGGCGTCCGCGTCACCCGTTGTCAGCGTGGGGGCGCTGCCCCAGCCGCCGCGCATGGCGCCGCTGGTAAAGTTGCCGGAAAATACGGTGATGACGTTTTGACCCAGACTGGCCACCCGGTCCTCCACCTGCTTGGTCGCGCCGGAGGTGATGCTGACGGCGGCGATGACCGACCCGACGCCGATGATGATGCCCAGCATGGTCAACACCGACCGCATTTTGTTCCGGCGCAAGGCGCGCCCGGCAATCCGGAATGAAGCGAAAATTCTCATTCAGCCTTCATCCTTTACTCCAGCTTCACCGCCGCCTGCGCCTGTTTCAAATGAGCCAGCTCGCGCTCCGCGTTCAACCGGTCGGCAACTTTTTCGTCGGTCACAATTTTTCCGTCGCGCAGGACCACCATCTGTTTGGTGTAGCGGGCGATGTCAAGTTCATGCGTGACCATGACGATGGTGATGCCCTGGTCGTTCAATTTTTGGAACACGCCCATGATTTCAATGCTGGTCTGGCTGTCGAGGTTGCCCGTGGGTTCGTCCGCCAGAAGCAATGACGGCCGGTTTACCAACGCACGACCAATGGCCACGCGTTGTTGCTGGCCGCCGGAAAGTTGGTTCGGATGATGGTCGGCACGGTCGCCCAGGCCGACGAGTTCCAATGCTTGCAGGGCGCGGTCGCGTTGCTCGTGCGCAGCGATGCGATGGCGGTTGTAAAGCATGGGCATCTCGACGTTCTCCAGCGCGGAGGTGCGCGAAAGCAGGTTGAACCCCTGAAAGACGAACCCGATTTTTTCATTGCGAACGTCGGCCAGCGCGTCACGGTCGAGAGTCGAAACATCAATGCCGTCGAGCCAGTAACGGCCTTCCGTCGGACGGTCCAGACAGCCGATCATGTTCATCAAGGTGGATTTGCCGGAGCCGCTCGAACCCATGATGGCGACGAATTCGCCGGGCAGAATTTCCCGCGACACGCCGCGCACGGCGTGAACGTCCACTTCGCCGGTGTGATACGTCTTGTGGATTTCAACGAGCTTGATGACGGGATTGGTCTGCACGGCCATGGGAGGTTGCCAATCAGAACCGGCGTGGTCCGCCGCCAAATGGACTCGAGGCCGGAGCGGCGGTTTGCGTTGACGTCGAATTGGTGCCGATGACGATCCGGTCGCCTTCCTTCAAACCATCGAGCACCTCGGTATCAATGCCGTCACTGATGCCGATTTTAACCTGCACCGCCCGCAGCCCGGTCCTGGCGGCATTCTCCGGCAGGACATAAACTGTTCGAACCATTTGACGTTCACCTCCCCGGCCGTGCTGGCCGCCGCCGGAGCGTCGTCCTTGCCCGCCCGCGTCACCGGCACGATTGGTGACACCGGCAGCCAGGTTGGTTTGCGAAACGGCGGTGCCGGTGTTGGTTTGCGTGATGGCGCCGTCGGGTGGACGGAATCGCAGCGCCGCATTCGGAATGAGCAGGGCATTTCCACGTCGCGCGATGATGATGGAAACATTGGCTGTCATGCCGGGCTTTAACCGGTAATCCGTGTTGGTGACGCCAATGACCGTGTCGTAAGTGACAACATTATTGGCATTGGTGGGCGCATTGCGGACCTGTACGACGGTGCCGTAAAACATCCGATACGGGTACGCATCCACCTGAAAGGTCACATCCTGCCCTTCCTGGACGCCGCCGATGTCGGCTTCCGCCACGCTCGTGTCGATCTGCATTTTGGTCAGGTCATTGGCAATCTGGAACAGCGTCGGCGTGTTGAAACTGGATGCCACCGTCTGGCCCACGTCCACCGCGCGCGAAATCACCACGCCGTCCACCGGCGACAAAATTTTGCAGTAACCCAGGTTCACATTGGCATTGTCGAGCGAAGCCTGTTTGATTTGCACCATGGCCTCGGCTTCGTGCAGTGTGGCGATAACGGTGTCGTAATCCGAACTGGAAATCAGATTGTTGGTGATCAAATTACTGCTGCGCCTGGCCTGCACCTGCTGCAATTCCAGATTCGCCCGGGCATTCGCCAGATCGGCCGTGGCTTGCAAAACCGCAACTTGATACGTGGAGGGATCAATTTCCGCGATGACCTGGTTTTGCGTTACCGATGAGTTGTAATCCACATACAGCTGGCTGATCCGGCCCGAAACCTGGCAGCCGACCAGCACGTTTTTAACCGGGTTTAGCGCTCCCGTGGCCGTCACCACATTCGTCAAATCGCCGCGCGCGACCGCGGCTGTCTGGTAATCCGGCGCGGCGCTTTTGCCGCTTTTGAAATACCCGATGCCGCCGGCAATCACTGCTACCACAGCCAAAAGAACAATTGTCCACTTAATCCAACTACGGTTTGGTTTGTCTGCCATAAATTTGGTTCGTTCGCCGCTCCTAGTTGAGACAGCGCCAATGCTCGGCAGGTTACGCGTTTTAACGCAAGTGTCCACGCTTTCATTCACGCGCACTTTCGGTTTGAGCCGGCCGCCACAAAGCTTAACATCCCCCGGTGCTCGAAAAACTCGCTCAACAACTCGGCGCGGCGCGATCGCTCAACGACGAGGAGGTCCGCCGGGCGGTGGAACAACTCGCCGATGAAAAAGTTCCAACCGCGGTCAAGGCCGATTTCCTGGCCGCGCTGGCGAAAAAAGGCGAAACCACCGGCGAAATCGCCGCCTTCGCCAGCGCCCTGCGCGACAAATCCATTGCCCCACCGCTCGATGCCGAAACCCGCACTCATGAAATCCTCGACGTTGTCGGCACCGGCGGCGATCGCCTGAGCACCTTTAACATCTCCACGACCGTCGCGCTCCTGGCGGCGGCGGCGGGGGTGCTGGTCGCCAAGCACGGCAACCGCGCCAGCACCTCGCCCATCGGCAGCGCGGATGTCATGGAAGCCCTGGGAATTCCTTTTGACCTGGGGCCGGAGGACGCCGCCCGTTCGCTCCGCCGGCACAATTTCGCTTACTTCTTCGCGCCCAAATATCATCCGGCGTTCCGGCATATCATTCCCGCGCGCAAGCTCTGCGCGGAACGCGGCCAGACCACGATCTTTAATTTCCTCGGCCCGCTGCTGAATCCGGCCCGGCCCACCGCGATGCTGGTGGGTGTGCCGCGCCCGGATCTTTGCGAACCGCTTGCCCGCGTTCTCCAGTCGCTCGGCGTCCGCCGCGCCATGGTGGTTTGCGGCGTGGTGCGGGATGAAGCGGGAGATCTCCGGCATCTCGATGAACTGTCGCCGCTGGGGCCGACCACGATTGCCGAGTTTTATCAGGAACATGCAGTGGCTTGTTCAACGCTGTCACCCGAATTGTTTCCCCTGCAACCGGCCGCGCTGGCTGATCTCCGCGGCGGAAACCGCGAAGTGAACGCCATCATCATCCGCCGCATCCTGCGCGGCGAGGAACGCGGGCCAAAGCGCGACGCGGTTCTGCTCAACGCCGCCGCGGCGCTGTTCGTTGCTGGCAAAACGAAGTCGCTGGTTGCCGGCTGGGGGCTGGCGGCGGAAATAATTGATTCCGGCCAGGCCGCCGTAAAACTCGCGGAACTCGCGCGCTGATTTATTGCGGCGATTCCTCAGCCGTCGTCTTGGCGGCCTCGGCGGTTTCGGCGCCTTCCTGTGCCGCGTAATGCAAGCCCAGGTTGTGTTGCGCGGTTTTGTCGCCCTGCCGCGCGGCGCGGATGAACCACTTCACGGCTTCCGACAGGTTTTGCTCCACACCGCGGCCGGTTTGGTAGCAAAGGCCGAGATTGCACTGGGCGGGCCCGCATTCCTGCTCGGCGGCGGCGCGATACCATTTGACGGCCAGTTCGAAATTTTGCGGCACGACCTGCCCGGTTTCGTAAAAGACGCCGAGGTTGAACTGCGCCGCCGGATAACCGCG
>Ga0182027_10015818_pt1 | contig 10341 bp, 8 predicted proteins | sample 712E1DmetaG_FD_121300 | JGI IMG/M metagenome (GOLD analysis project Ga0182027, IMG submission 121300) | Permafrost microbial communities from Stordalen Mire, Sweden - 712E1D metaG (Illumina Assembly) | ecosystem: Environmental > Terrestrial > Soil > Wetlands > Permafrost | place: Sweden... | reverse complement strand
CGCGTGGCGATCTCCTTCGCGCCGGCTTCGTCGATCTCGACTTGGAGCAGCCGGCAACTGCGTTGCACGATGCCGATGAGCGTGGGGGCGTCGTAGTAATCGAGTCGCGTCTGGAGCGTGAAGCGCGAGCGCAGCGGCGCGGTGAGCAGCCCGGCGCGCGTGGTGGCGCCGATGAGCGTGAAACGCGGCAGCGAGAGGCGGACGCTGCGGGCGTTGGGCCCCTGGTCGATCATGATGTCGAGCCGGAAGTCCTCCATCGCCGAGTAGAGATATTCCTCGACCGTCTTCGGGATGCGGTGGATTTCGTCGATGAAAAGGATGTCGCCCTCTTCGAGATTGGTGAGCAGGCCCGCGAGATCGCCGGCCTTCTCGACCACGGGGCCGGAGGTCACGCGCACGTTCTTGCCGAGCTCGTGGCCGAGAATGAAGGCGAGCGTCGTCTTGCCGAGCCCGGGCGGGCCGGAGAGCAGGATGTGATTGAGCGCGTCGCCCCGCCGCCGGGCAGCACCGACCATGACCTGCAGGCGTTCGACGGTTTTGAGCTGCCCCGTGAAATCGGCGAACGTGAGCGGGCGCAACGCCGCCTCGGCCGGCGTCACCGGCTGGGCGAGCGCGCTGGCGATGAAGCCAAGGCCCGTCGCGCCGGGTACTGCCGCAGTTTTGGGTTTAAGATTTTGGGTTTTAGGTTCGGGCACGGTGCGGAAGGCTGGTTGGCTTAAAATTCCATCGGACCACGGGCGGAATGCCAGATCGTCATGATCTCAATGAGTTGGCCTGACGACTGAACTTCGTAGGCGATCCGATAAGGAGGCAGGATCAATTCTCGCAGGGTTTCGCGTTGCGTCTCCGGTACCATGCGCCCCTTTTGCGGAAACTCGATCAACGACTCGGCATGTTCGATGAGGCGCAGGCAAAAACTCTCCGCCGCGAGCGGACTGGAACGTGCGATGTAGCGCGCGATATCTTCCAGATCGGCCAGTGCCCTGGGCGACCAGATTATTTTCGAAACCACGACAACACCCGGCGTTTTGTTTCCTCGTGCGGGATGCCCTCGCCACGATCCAGTTGAGCGCGCGCTTCATCGATGGCCGCGAGAAAACGAATGCGTTCTTCGGCCTCTTCCCAAGTGGTGTTTTCAGGCAGGTCCTTGATCGAGGCGAGCAATTGTTCCTTGACTGACATGACCGGATAAAAAACGAGTTCCGAGACAGTCGCAAGCTGTCACTGCCACTCCAGCTCGGCGCCGAGGGCGCGGAGGTTTTCGACGAAACGCGGGTGGGCGCGCTGGATGATCCCGGCGTTGCGCACGACACTGCGGCCCGGGATGCTCGCGGCGACCATCGTGAGCGCGACGGCGGCGCGGATCACGTACGGCGAATCGACCACGGCAGGGCGCAGCGGCCGGTTGCCGAAGACGATGATGCGGTGCGGATCGCTGACGACAATGTGGGCGCCGAATTTCGCCAGCTCAGGCATCCACGAAAAGCCGTTTTCATAGACCTTGTTCCAGAAATGGATCGTGCCTTCGCAGCGCGTGGCGAGCGCGATCATGAGCGGCAGCAGGTCGACCGAGAAGTACGGCCAGGGCGCGGCTTCGATCTTCGGCAGCAGGTTGGCCGTGAACAACGGCTCGATCACGCGCGATTGCTCCCGTCGCACCACGGCGGTCGTGCCTTCGTGGGCGACGGCGACGCCCATTTTGGCGAAGGAGCGGGCGATCAGGTCGAAGTGTTGCGGGAGCGAGCGCTCGACGCGGACTTCGCCGCCCGTGATGGCCCCGAGCGCGAGGAAGGTGACGATTTCGTGGTAGTCGGAAGCGATGGTGAACGTGCCGCCGTGCAGCCGCTCAACGCCCTCGATCGTGAGCATGCTCGTGCCGACGCCGCCGATCTTCGCGCCCATGCCGGCGAGCATGGCGCAGAGATCCTGCACGTGCGGTTCGCTGGCGGCGTTGATGAGCGTGGAGGCGCCGTGCGCGAGCGCCGCGGCCATCGCAAAATTTTCGGTGACGGTGACCGACATGTAATCGAGCCAATGGCGCGCACCACGGAAGCCGCGGGGCAGGTCGATCGCGAGCGGCGGGCCTTCGTTCACCTCGGCGCCGAGCGCCTTCAGAATCTCCAGATGCGGATCGATCTCGCGCACGCCGAGCGAGCACCCCTTGGGATCGGCCGCGATGGTGATTTTGCCCAGGCGGTACAGCAGGGCGGGGTAGAGGAGCACCGTGGAGCGCATGTCCTGCGGCAGCTCGTGATCCCCGAGTGTGCGGCGGAAAGTGGAATGGTCGATGCGCATCGTGCCGCCGGCCTTGTCCCACTCGATGCGCGAGCCTTGCTGGCGAAAAAAGCCCGCCAGTTTTTCGAGATCGGTAATGTCGGGAACGTTGCGGAGCGTCACCGGCTCGTCAGTGAGGAGCGTGGCGCAGAGGATGGGCAGCACGGAGTTCTTGTTGCCCGAGGGCACGATGGTGCCGCTGAGAGGCTGGCCGCCGTGAACGATGAGGTCTGCCATGGTGACGAAGGTAGGAGCCTGCTTGCCCATTCGACTAGCTCAGGGTCCCGAGCTTGTCGAGGGACAGGCGATTTTCTCTCCGCTGGCATGAAAGGAGGATCGCTTGCAAGCAAGCTCCTACAGCTGGGCGATAGACCAACAAAAAAGGCGTCCGGGATGAAACGGACGCCTTGAAAATGCGCGCAGGGAGCGCGGGCTGGGCAAGAAATCAACTACCGCGCGGGCCGGAGCCACCGCCGCCACCGCGGTAATCGCCGCCACCGCCGCCACCGCGGTAATCGTCACCGCCGCCACCGTGATGGCGACCGCGACCGCCGCGTCGTCGTCGACGACGTTGGCCGTCGTAACCTTGCTGGCCTTCGCCACCGTACGAGGCGCCGCCGGGCTGGCCGCCTTCGCGGGGAGCTGGCCCGCCCTGCGAGCGTGGCTCGCCGCGATAACCTTGGCCGCCGCGTTGGCGGTAGTGACCGTGCCGATCGCTGCGATCTCCGCCGGCGAACGGCTCGCCTCGACCTGGCGCCGACGGGCTGACCGGCGTTTCTTTCGGTTCCGATTTACCGCCGAAAAATCCCTTCAACCAGCCCAAGAAGCCGCCGGACGATTTGGGCTTTTCCGCGGGCTTGGGCAACGGGGCGCGTTGCTCGAGCTTGGGTTGTTCGGGCCGCGGGGCACGCGGTTCGAGCCTCGGCTCGTCGCGGCGCTCGGGGCGGAACGAGCCGCGCTCTTCACGGCGGGGGCGCAGGTCGCCGCGAGGTTCGCTGCGTTCCTGGCGGAACGAACCGGAGTCCCAGTTTTGGGCTGCCGGCCGGTTGTCTTCCGGTGGGAGGATGTTGAGCGTGGCTTTCTCCTCGGGAACCGCCGCGGGGGCGACGGGCGGGGGAGCGACGACGGGCTGAGGCACCGGCGCGGCCGCGACAGGCGGTGCGACTGGAACGGGAGCCGGCTCGGGTTTGACCTCTGCCGCCACCGGCGCCGGCACCGCGGCGGGCGCGGGTGTGGCGGGGGCGAAGGGGTTTTGATATTCGCGTTGGTGTGTGACGACCTCGATGACGGTCGGTTGGTATGCGCCAGTGGCGACGGCGGCTGCAGGAGCCGCGGGTGGGGTGGAGCGTTTGCCGCGGGCCAGGCCGGAGCCGCGGGTAGTGCCGAACACTCCGAACGGCACGGTCGAGTCCGCCGCTGCGGGCGCAGGCGCGGAAATTTCCGCGGCGGGTGCCGGAGCTGACGGAGCCGGCGCGGACGCGGGCTCGCTGGGAGCCGCGCCTGGAGCGCCGGACGATTCTTGATCAGACATGTTAGTGCTTTCTATGGTTTTATCGACGCTTACTGCCGCGAAGGCGGGAGCAGCCGTGGTTGGAAGAGCCAGCGGAACGCGCAGGGTTACGCGCTCGACGTTGACAACAAGCGGCAACTATCGCGATGCCCATCCCGCACGGCAACTGTAAATTCCGGTTGTGTAAAATACGAGAACCGCCGGGAACGTTATCAACGTTACGTCAATCACTTCAATGCGGTTTGCAGTTTTATGTAACAATTGTTACACAAAACTGCAAAAAAGACACCTCAACAATCGAACTGATACGTCAGCAGGGCGCTGCCAGCCGGGCGCGGTTTACCGCGCGACGACCACGTAAGCCGCCTGCACATCCACGGCGGTGTTGCCGTCTTCGATGATGCGGGTGCGCAACTTGAGCTTCGCCTGGCCGTAGCGTTGGAGGGCGGCCTTGAATTCTTCGATGGCGGCCTTGGCCGGGCGTTCGCAGATGGCGCGCAGGTCGCCGATCACGGGCCGGCGGTAGGCGGCGCGACTCTCTTTCACCACGATGCGCCACTCGGCTTTTTTCTCGCCGGTTTCGTTGCGCATCAGCTCCCACACTACGCCGTAGCCCGCGAGGGTGGCGAGCGACACGAGGCTGCCGCCGAAGGCGGTATTAAGGGAGTTTTTGTTCTGCTCGAGCGGAGCGATCAGCACCAGTTTCTGCTCGTCGCTCATCTCCACGGAGACGCCCATCGCTTTCGCGAGCGGAATCATTTCGTGCAGGAAAAGCTCGAGTGCAGGTACCTTGACCGACTTCATGAGAGGGCGAACTTGGGGGAAAAACGGCTCGCCGTCAAAGCCGCTGAAGATATTAGTTGCCGTGGCGTGGAAGTGGCTTCCGGCAAGGAGGTTTAACCGATATAATCGCGGAGGGTCGAAGGAAATCGCCGCGCCGGACTTTTTTGCCGCTAGGCTCCGCCCTTTGCCGAGAGAACGAGAATGAGAACGAAGAACGAGGAAAACCTGCTGGCTCACTCTGCCGCAGTACGTGATCGGCTTTACCTACGGCGCTCGCTCGGCCCGCTGGTCGCGGCCGTTCTGGTGCAGGACCAACGCCACTACCTGGTCCGCGCCGTCGCGCACGAAGGAGATCTGGGCGTTTACCACTTTGTAGAAGAGTTCGTCCTTGGCCGACGCGAAGACCGGCGATGGACCTTGTCCGGTGAGCTGTAGCCAGAGCTTCGCGTCGTCCGCCGTGACGGTGATGATTTTGGCGCCAAGTTGGTAACGGCCAGCGTAGCTCTTCAGGGTGTCCGCTGGCAGCACAATTTCCTTCGGCGGGACCGGCAACTCGCCGGGCGCCAAATGCGGCGCGCGCTGGTCGGTGCCATTCCAGTGTTGCACCAGCGCCACTACTTTGCCGGTCGTGTCGCGCTCGAACGATATCTCCGCTTTCCCGCTGCCGACGACATCGTAGCGGTCAACGGCCAGGCGCTTCAACTCCCACCGTGGTTGGTAGGGCATGCTCGCAAAGAGCTGCTCGCCCTCGGCGGTAATCGTTATGATCGAGGCCGGCGCCAGCGGGTAGTTGCCGAGGAGTTCCTTCATGCTGTCGGCGGGTCGCGCGGCCGGCGGTGTCGTCGGCGCGCTTCCGGCCAGCAAGGCGAAACCGACCGGCTCGACTTCCCTCAGGTGATTGGTCAGCAGCACGACCCCGACCCGTTTCGCGGCGTCGTAACCCACGAAACCCCGGTAGCCGCCCGTCGCGCCGCTATGCCAGACGATCATTGCCGCGCCGCGTTTTTCGACCTGCCAGCCCAAACCGAACCAGCGTGCCGCATTGGGAGTGACAGCCCGCGGCTGGACCGCGTCGGCCAGCACGTCCTTGAGCGGATTGTCGATCAGGCCTACGCACGCCTGCAAATACCGCGCGAGGTCGCGTGCCGTAGAGACGAGTGCACCGCCGGGCGCATAGGCATTTTCATCCCAGTTGACCGTCGGTCCGGCCTCGCTGTGACTCGGCGCGATGCGTTTCGGGTCGGCGTCGTGCCAATCGACCACGGTATCGCGCAGGCCGAGCGGCGCGAGCACCCGCTCGGTCAGCAGGGCGGCATAGGACCGGCCCCACGCTCCGGCCACGGCTTGGCCGAGGACGGCAAAGCCGAAATTCGAGTAGTGCGGGTTCCGGGGTTTGACCTTGGGTGCCACGGCGTCGAACGCTTTGACGAGGGTCGGCAGATCTTGCTCCGCGTAAGGATTGGCCGAATCCGATGCCGCGAAATTCGGCGGCATTTCTGGCAACCCCGACGTGTGCGTCGCCAGCTGCAGGTACGTCACCTTCGACGGCGCGAACGGCGCGCCTACGGGAGCGTTGAGCTTCACCTTGCCCACGCGGACGGCGTCGGCGAGGAGCAGGCCGGTAAATCCCTTGGTGATCGATCCAATCTCGAACTGCGTGTCGGGCGTGATCGGCCGCACATCCTTGGCCGAGTAACGACCGGCGTTGAAGAACACGACGCCGTCGGCATCGATCCACGCGGCGGCCACACCGCCGGGCAGTCCGGCGAGCCAGTTGTCGAGTGCGGCCTGGGTATCTGCGGGTGGGGCGGCGCTGACCCGGCCGAAAAGGGAAACGAGGGAGGCAAGCAGAGACCAGGTGAGTAGCCGACGCGGGGCGAGGTTGGGGCTTTTCATGGGTGCGATAAGAAAGATGAACGGCGGTGGTTTATTCCGCGCGCAAGGCGATCACTGGATCGACCTTCGCGGCGCGGCGCGCAGGGAGCCAGCTGGCCAGGAGCGCGACCAGCAGCAGCAGCACGGTGACCGCCCCAAACGCCACGGGATCGACCGGGCTGACATCGAAGAGCAGCTTCCGCAGGAAGCGCGTGAGGAAAAGCGCCCCGATCAGCCCCAGCACCAGGCCCACCGCCGCCTTCCACAGCCCCTGGCCCAGGATCAAGGCGACGATCTGGCCGCGCGTCGCGCCGATGGCGCCGCGGATGCCGATCTCCCGCGTGCGTTGCGAGACGTCGTAGTTGAGCACGCCGTAGAGTCCGACCGCCGCGAGGATCAACGCCAGTCCGGCGAAAAGTCCCAGCAGGAACATGATCGCCCGCCGGGTGCCGAGCATGTAGTCGAGTCCGGACGCGAGCGAACCGGCCGAATAGAGCGGCAGCGCCGGATCGATCGCGCGGATGCGAGCGCGCATTTCGCTCACTACGTCGGACTCGAGCCGCGATGAACGGACCAGGAAACTCAATCCGCCCACGCTCGGCTGCTGGTTGAAGAGCAGGTAGACGAACGGCCATCCATCCCGGCCCTCCAGCCCCGTCAGGTTGGCCCGGGCGACCACGCCGACGATCCGGATCCATGGCTGGCCTTCCGGTGGCGGATTGGTGCCGAACACCAGCTCCTGGCCCACGACATCACGTCCGGCGAAATAGCGTTCGGCGAAGGCCCGGTCGACGATCGCCGCCGGAATTTTCGCGAACTCATCGTCGTCCCGGAAAACGCGCCCGTCGCGCAGCCGGATTCCCATCGTGGCGAAATAGTCTGGAGAGACGCGGTTGATGTAGACGAGGGCTTGGGCGTTCCCTGCTGTTGCGCTGCTTCCGCGCAGGAGAAACGGTGCCGCCTGAAATGAGGCGGCGATGCCAAAATCGGCCGTGAGGCATGCCGTCTCCACGCCGGGAATCTCCTTCATCGCCGTCAGAATCCGCTGTCTGACGGCCAGATTGTCCTTGGGGTCCTTGTATCTGGTGGGGGGCAGGTTGACCCGACCCTGCACGACGCGCGTCGCGTCGAAGCCCAGATTCACCGCCATCACCCGGGCGAAACTGTGAATCAAAAGTCCGGCGCCGATCAACAATACCAGCGCGATCGCCACCTGACCGACCACCAGCGCGCTCAAAGCGTTACGACCCCGTCGACCTGCCGACGCCTTCGGGGTTTCGCCCATTTTCAAACCTGATCGCCAGAGGAACGCGAAGGGCACGACTCCCATGGCCAGCATAATCGCCCCGACGACGGCGGACACGATACCGAGCACATGCAGGTCCATTGCCACCGGAGGCACATGCCGGACGACCGTCCCCAAGTAATGGTTCATGAATCGCAACATGCCGAGAGCGAGGCCGACCCCGCTCACGCCTGCCAGGCTGACCAACAAGAAACTCTCCATCAGCATCTGTCGGAGCAGCGCGACGCGTCCGGCGCCGAGGGCGTGGCGAATGACGAGCTCGGGCCGCCGGGCGTTCGCCCGCGCGAGCAGCAGGCTCGCCACGTTCACGCACCCGATCAGCAACACCAGGGCCGCGCCGACCTGCAGCAGCAGCAGTGGTGCCTTGATCGGCTCGGCCCCTTCCTGACGCGCGTCGTTGACCGCGATCCGATATCCACCTTTGTCCAAAAAATCGCGCAGCGGCGGCACGGCCGTCGTGTCGTAGAAGGCCTTTTCGAGCACCGCCAACTGGGCGCGACCAGCCTCAATCGTCACGCCCGGTTTCAGACGGCCGATGAGCCTAACGGTGCCGGCGTAGCGGGCCTGCGGGTTGGTTTCTTCGGGTCGGACCGAATAGGGTCGGATGAAATCCAAGTCGGTGAAGAGTTCCTCGAAGCACGCGGGCGCGACGCCGACGATGGTGCAAGCCTGGTCGTCCAACCGCATCTCCCGTCCGATCACCTTCGGGTCGGCGTGGTAGCGCTTCACCCACATCGCGTGGGAGAGCAACACGACCTGATCCTGGCCCGGCGTCTGTTCTTCCGGGTAAAAGAAGCGCCCGAGTTGCGGCTGTAGGCCCAAGACCGACAGGAGATCTGTGCTTACCCGCATACCGGCACTGCGGACCGGGGCGTCCTCCTCTCCAGTGGTGGCGTTGGTGGAGGTAAAATAGCCGAAATCCTCGAAGCGATCGGCGTGGGCCTTGAAATCCAGATACTGCGCCACACTCGACGGGCGTTTCGCGCCCCCGGTCTTCTCTGCGACCTGCGTGATCGAGGTCAGCCGTTCCGGTTCATGAAAGGGCAGGGGCCTATAAACGAGTGCATATAGCACCGACAGAATCGCGGTGTTCGGCCCGATGCAGAGCGCGAGCGTGACCAGCACCGCCAGGCTGAACCCCAGCGAGCGCCGCAGGGACCGCCCCGCATAACGCAGGTCGCGCAGAAGATTCTCCAGCCAGGGCAGGCCGCGCTCGTCGCGATGCAGCTCGCGGGTCTGGTCCAACCCGCCGAGCGCGAGGCGGGCCTGACGTCGCGCCTCCGTCGGCGTCATGCCGGCCCGGACGTTGTCCTCGGTGGCCGCTGCGAGGTGCTGCGCGAGTTCCTCGTCGAAATCCGCGTCGAGCGCCGGCTTGGTGAAGACCGCCCGCAGGCGGGAGAGGAGTCGCATGGCGGTTTAGGTCGAAGGTTGAGGAGGGAGACGCCGGTTTCAGGTTTAGGTGGAAGGTTGAGGTTTAGGCGAAGCGGGCTCGTTGGTTTGAACTTAAACCTAGACTTTCAACTTCAACCCTTCCTTCCCTCCTTTTCACGGAGCGGCCTCTCCGGCGGGCGCGTCGAGGATGCGCTGCACCACGCCGGACATGCGCTGCCAGTTGGCGGTCTCGGCCTCGAGTCGTTTCCGGCCCCGGGCGGTCAACTCGTAGTACTTCGCTTTGCGGTTGTTGTCCGAGGCCCCCCATTCGGCCTTGATGAATCCGCCCTGTTGGAGGCGGACCAGCGCAGCGTAGATCGTGCCCTGATTCAGACAGAGTTGGTCGGCGCCCACCTGTTCAATCCGCCGGGCGATGCCGTAACCGTGCAAGGGGCCCATGCTGGCCAGCGTCTGGAGCACGAGCAGATCGAGCGTGCCCTGTAGTAAATCGAGTTTTCCCTTCGTCATCGATGTTTCTCCTGTGGTAGACCCACAGGAGAGCGGTTTCCCTGTGGCTTGTCCACAGGAAAATGCAGTTTCCCGCGCCCCTGAGGACGACAGTTGAGGTTGAAGGTTGAGGTTGAGATCGGAAAGGGAGTCGAGGTCAGGAGATTGAGGCGCAGACATCATGCGCCCGTGGAATCACGCTGAGCCCAGACGGTATTCTGTAGCGGCGGTCTATGACCGCCGAACGGGGCCTGCGGCGTGGCTCGGCGGTCATAGACCGCCGCTACAGGTGAGTCCGCTTCCAACCCCAGGCTCAGTTGTGTCCCTATCTCGCGCCCGCCCGCCCGATGGGCTCAGGTCTGAAGCTTTGGTCCAGTTGGCTCGTTGGTTTGATCTTCAGCCTAACTGGGGCACTTGGCGCGAGTCGGCAGGTCCGTCACTTTCACTCTCACTTTCCCTTTCACTTCCCGCTAAACTTTCCACCTCAACTCCTCCTATTCCGCTCGGAGAGCCTCCACCGGATCGACTTTCGTCGCGCGCCGCGCCGGCAGCCAGCAGGCGAGCAACGCCACGGCGGAAAGCACCAGCACCACCGCCGACAGCACCACGGGATCGTTCGGGCTTACCTCGAAAAGCTGTTTGCGCAGGAATTGCATCAGCCAAAAGGCCGCCACCAGTCCCACGACCACGCCCGCTGCGATGAGCCGCGCGCCTT
>Ga0182027_10015817_pt1 | contig 10341 bp, 10 predicted proteins | sample 712E1DmetaG_FD_121300 | JGI IMG/M metagenome (GOLD analysis project Ga0182027, IMG submission 121300) | Permafrost microbial communities from Stordalen Mire, Sweden - 712E1D metaG (Illumina Assembly) | ecosystem: Environmental > Terrestrial > Soil > Wetlands > Permafrost | place: Sweden... | reverse complement strand
TAGCCAGGAGCAGAAGCCGCTCGGTACGGCTGGTCCGATTGCGATTTTGCAGGGTCTGGATAAAACCTTTCTGGTTACCAATGGGGATGTGCTCACCACTCTGGATATTAAAAAGCTGATTGCATTTCATAAGCAAAAAGGCGGGATTGCCACCATTGCAGCCCACCGCCGGCAGGTCAAGATAGACCTGGGTGTTATCCAGTGGGATGGCGATGACCGGGTCTCAGGGTATATTGAGAAGCCTACTACCGATTACAGCGTCAGCATGGGTGTTTATGTCTTCGAGCCACGTATCCTGGATTATATTCCGGTTGGCAAATATCTGGATTTCCCCGACCTGATCCTGAATCTGATTGCTGAAGGGGAAAAGGTCAGCGGCTACGTATTTGATGGCTATTGGATGGATCTTGGGCGTCCGGACGATTACATCCAGGCCAACCAGGATTTTAATAATATGAAAGAACAATTTCTCCCGGAGGATTGATCATGGATTGGCGTGTCCCCTTGGCGGATGTGAACTTTGGATTGGAAGAAGAACAGGCTGTCCAGCAGGTCATCCACTCCGGCTGGCTGAGCATGGGTGAAGTTACCAGGGGCTTTGAGCAAGAGTTTGCGACCTTCATCGGCGCGAAGCAAACCCTGGCAGTCACCAACGCCACGGCTGCCTTGCATCTAGCCTGCCTGGCGGTGGGCATCGGCCCCGGCGATGAGGTGATCGTTCCTTCGCTGACCTTTGTTGCCACTGCCAATGCGGTGCGCTATACTGGCGCCACGCCAGTCTTTGCTGATATTGAAAACTTGGAATGGCTGGATATTAGCCCCGCTTCCATCGAAACGCGCATCACCGAACGGACGCGTGCCATCTTGGTGGTTCACTACGCTGGTTTCCCATGTGACATGCCCGCAATCATGGCGATTGCCCACCGGCATAATCTGGTTGTCTTGGAAGACTCGGCGCATGCCATCGGTTCCATGTTGGAAGGGCGCAGCCTGGGAACTTGGGGGGCGATCGGCTGCTATAGCTTTTTCTCGAACAAGAATATGACCACTGGCGAGGGCGGCATGCTTGCCACTGATGACGATTCCCTGGCGGAAAAACTACGCATCCTGCGCTCACACGGCATGACCTCCCTGAGCTGGGATCGTTACCAGGGGCATGCGTATAGCTACGATGTGGTTGACCTGGGGTACAACTACCGGATTGACGAGATGCGCTCGGCATTGGGCCGGGTGCAGCTTAAAAAATTACCCAAAGGCAACCAGCAACGGGCTCAATTGACCGCCCTGTACCGTGAATTGCTGGCGGAACTGGCACCGCAAGTGGAATTGCCCTTTGGCGAGCCGCGCGGCACATCCTGCTATCACATCCTGCCGGCCCTGCTGCCTAAGGGTACGGACCGCATCCGCTTCATGGAAGGTCTCAAGCAGCGTGGCATCCAGACCAGCATTCATTACCCGCCTGTGCATCACTTTCAGATCTACCAGAAGGATTGGCAAAAACGTGGAGGCTCACTGCCTTTCACAGAAGATGCCGGCATCCGTGAAGTGACCCTGCCGCTCTATCCCACCTTGCGCATCGAACAGGTGCATTGGGTTGCTCAGGCTATCGCCGAAACGCTAAAGGATATGGATGCCCGCTGACGGAGCGTGGCCCCCCGTTGGCGACCGCGAATTTGATTTCATTCGTGATGGTCTTGCCTCCAGACTTTTTCCGGAACGGCCCTTCCCGGATTCACCTGCGGATCTGGACTGGGAACGGCTGGATTTTCTCTTAAGACAACACCGTCTCACGGCACATTTCTATGTACTTGGTAAATCCGTTCGACACACCTGGCCCGCGCCATTCCGCGAGCGCCTACAGCTGGATCATTATGGCCTGATCATATATAGTGATCAGTTCATCGGTTGGATCAAACCGGTCTTGTTTGCATTGACGGAAGCCAATATCCCGGTTATTATCATGAAGGGCTGGGCATTAATCCAGACCATTTATGGGGGCAACCATGGCCACAGAATGTATGACGATATCGATATTCTGGTTCGTCCCCAGGATGTGGACGCGGCCGAAGTGACCTTGAAAAAACTGGGCTGGCAGCCGGAAGAAGAACGCCGCCCAGGTTTTTCTCGGAGCTACTATAACGCACAAGCATATTTTTTAGAGGATACGGTAAATCCAGGTCGCGTCTACTCCATTGGTTTCCATTGGGGGTTGTTGCACCATCCGGCTTACAACCCGGAACAGATCGATGTGGAAGAGATTTTTAGGCGGGCACATCCTTTGATGATAGCCGATGTTTCTGTTTTGGAAATGTCTGTAGATGATCAGATAGTTTATTATTGTGCACATGTTGTCATTCAACACCATTCCGAGCATAGCCTGCTGCGTTATTATGAGATCGCCGCGGTTATCAGGGAATTAAATTCAATCTTGGATTGGCAGAAAGTGGAAAAGTACGCCAAAGGCTGGAAATTAATACTACCTCTACAAACGGTAACCAAAAAGGTTGAAGAATTCTGGCCAGGGGCGGTGCCAGCTTTTGTTATTAATTCAATTAAAAAAACTAAACCTGCTTTGAGTGAAGAGTTTATCCATAAATGGTACGAAATAACCAGCAACAATCCCAGTTTTGAGCATTTGCTGACCTGGCTTACCATGTCAGGAATAAAACGACGTTTCTCCTTTATTTTTGAGGAAGTATTCCCAAATCAAGAATTTATGGCCAAAAACTACGGGCCCACATCTAGAGGTATGATGCCACTGTTGTATGTTCGTAGGTTTCTGCGAGTGGTTGATCGTTTATGGAAACGGAAAAAATAACAACAAAGGTACCTGCCATGCCCTTATATAAATTATCCAAGGATGCAGTCATCGAAGCCTTTGACGATGGTGCCTTGGTTCTACTCTTGCATGATTGCCATTTGGTGGAGCTAAACTCGAGCGCGGCTGCCATCATCAGTCTGTTGGATGGAATGCGAACATTGGAAGAAGTTGCTGATGAAATTGCCAAAAGTCATGATATTAGTCATGATTATCCGATTACACAAATAATCCAGGATATGCTAGAATTGTGTAGGGATTTGAATCAAACTGGAGTGCTTGAACTTCAATCTGACCAATAGGAGAGTGAAGATATGACAACTGTCGTTGCAACCTGTTTTTTGCGAAACCCGGATGTGGTATTGCGCGAAGAGGATCCAGAGGAAGGTGCCCTGCTCTTTAATCCGGACACCAACCAGGTCAAGGTGATCAACACCACCGGCCTGTTCATTTGGCAGCAGTGCGGTAAAGCGCGCACATTGGATGAGATTATCGCCGAAGTTAAGAAAGGTTTTGATGATGTTCCAGCCGAGCAGGTAGCCCAGGATGTGCAGGAATTTGTGGATGGGATGTTGGCCAGCGGGTTTATTGGCTCTTTGGAGACCAAAGGATAATTGAACATGAATGATTTAAAGGTAATGCCTGCCCCAAGAAACGTGGATATTGCGATTACCGGTAAATGCAATCTGGCCTGTCAGTATTGTTTTTATGCCGATGAGATGGTGGCGCGTACCAATTTGCCGACTGAACGGTGGTTGTCGTTCTTCGATGAATTGGGCCGGTTGGGTGTTATGCGAGTTTGCTTGACTGGCGGGGAGGTCTTTACCCGCCCGGACCTGTTCGAATTGATCGACAGAATCATCGCCAATCGTATGCGCTATAGCTTGCTTAGTAACGGTACCATGATCACAGAGAAGACCCTGGCTCAGTTTGCTATCGACAAACGCCGTCAACGCCTGGACTCGATTCAGATTTCAGTGGACGGTTCTAGTGCCGATGTGCATGATCTCAGTCGCCCAAAAAGTTTCGGTCGTGCATTAAGAGGTTTGAAATTACTCAAGGAAGCCGGTTTTCCAGTGACTGTTCGAGTTACAGTTAATCGGCATAATGTAGATGATCTGGAGAATGTTGCCCACTTGCTGCTGGATGAGGTGGGATTGCCCAGTTTTTCAACAAATGAGGCTTACGCTTGTGGTGCCACAGACCGTACTGAGGGCAATATAATTTTGACTCAAGCACAACGAAAACAAGCCATGGAGGTTTTGACTCTATTGGCTGAAAAATATGATCATCGAATTAGTGCCACAGCGGGGCCGTTGATTCAAGCGCAAGAGATGAAAACGATGGATGAGATGATGGCCAGGGGACTAAGCTCGCGCACTGCAGGTGGCTATCTATCTGCCTGTGGCGGGGTATTTAATAAAATAGCGGTAAACCATGATGGCACAATTGTGCCGTGCCATATTTTAAGCACTCTTGTTTTGGGGACCATAGATGAAGATAGCCTTCAAGAAGTATGGTTGAATCACCCGATCATGAATTCTTTGCGGGAACGGATGACAACGCCATTAAATACACTATCGACATGCCAGGATTGCTCATATCAGGGATTTTGTACGGGAGGCTGCCCCGGCGGTGCGCTTTATTTTAATGGAGACTATAATTCCCGCAACCCGATGGACTGTTACCGAGTGTTAAAAAATGAGGATCCATTCTTTAGTTTGACAGATAAACCAAATTCGGTAGATAGGTGACCAAGATGGATAAACCAATTACCCAAATAGAACAAGATATTCAAATTCCAAACGGTATTCCTCCACTTTCCCAGTACTATGTTTACCTAACAGAAGGTTGTAATTTAGCATGTCAACATTGTTGGATATCTCCTAAATACCAGGCTAATGGGGGGACTGGTGGGCATCTTAAGTTTGAATTGTTAAAACAAGCAGTAGAAGAAGGCATTCCTTTGGGACTACAAAGTGTCAAGCTTACAGGTGGTGAGCCACTGCTTCATCCTGATTTCCTTCGCATAGTTGACTTTATCACGGAAAAACAATTACGCCTAAACATTGAAACAAACGGAATTTTGATGACACCTGAATTAGCTCGTTATCTTAAAGAGAAGTCTACGCTCTATCATATCTCTCTTAGTTTAGATGGTGCAAAAGCCGAGACACATGAAGCTTTAAGAGGAGTTAAAGGTAGCTACCAGAAAACCGTAAATGCCTTGCGTATGTTAGTAAATGAGGATATCCATCCACAGATAATTATGAGCTTGCACACCGGAAATCGAGATGAAATTGAACCCTTAGTTCACATGGCTGAAGAGATGAGATGCAACTCAGTAAAATTTAACCTTATCATGCCTTCTGGGCGTGGAGAAATCATGAAGAAGCGTGGCCGAGTGATGAATATCCAAGAACTTGTCGAAGTGGGAAATTGGATAGAGGGGGACCTTCAAAAACGTGTTGCTATAATGCTTTCTTATAGTTGGCCTATTGCTTTTTATGGATTGAGACGAATTTTAAACCGCGGTTCCGATGGCTGTGGAATTTTTCAAATCCTAGGAATCTTGGGGAACGGCGGTATTGCCATGTGCGGGATCGGAATGGAAATACCAGAGCTTTGCTTTGGTACGATAGGTGTTGACTCTATACGTGATATATGGTATAAAAATCCTGTCCTATGTGATTTGCGGACGAAACTCCCGAATGAGCTAGAAGGGGTTTGCGGTGAATGTATTTTTAGGAACCAATGCTTGGGTTCGTGCGTGGCGGAAAACTATCATGATGCAAAGAGACTGACGGCACCTTTTTGGTTTTGTCAACAAGCGTATGAAAATGGTTTATTTCCTTTGAATCGGCTTCAAAATAACACAAAAGATATTTCGTCATATTCGGAATTTGTTAATGAAAGGGAGCGAGGACAGTAATGAACACAAAATATGAAAAGCCATATGTTCGAAGTCTAGGGGAGAATCTTCCAATTGCGCAAGGATCGTGTACTTTGGGTTCTGTTGCAGCTGGTCTCCCGACATATTGTGGTGGGGGTTCCGGAGTGCTTGCAAGCTGCGGTAAAGGATCTACTGCAAGTGATACTGGTTGTGGAACAGGAACTACACCAGGAGCGGGAGCCTGTAATACTGGTTTACTACCCAGCGAATATGGGTGTGGTGTTGGGTTTACCGCAAGCAATGGCACTGGCGGGTGCCATGAGGGAAGTGGCGTTATTTAATTAGAGAAGAGCAAACAGAATTACCTGTTGATAAGATAAATTAACAGTAGGGATTGTGTGGGTTTAATTTTGACCCACATAGTCCCGTTTTTTTATCCTTGAGAGCTTACGATCTATCAAAGTGTTTTTTGTATAAACTTATCCTTCCATTCTGATATAAAATTCACTTTTTTTAAAAAGCTCAGGAAGTTCAGGTCCTGTCTTCGGTGAACTGCAGTGTTTGTTATTCTGGTCAATTGTATGCAAAATTGTGATTTTGAATCTCATTTGTATCCGGGGAATGAAGAATGAACATTTATAGTTTATCGCCTCTCTCTGATCGAGCATTGGAAATATTTAAGAAAATTGATTCTAAAGAATCTCCATCTCCATTATCTTTATTGTTTCGGAAAATGGATCTTTGTCCTTATAATGTAGTGCTTTTTTCGGAAGATAAACCCGAGAGTTTATCTGGCGATGGCAAATTTGATTCTGATATTGTGATGAGAATATCCCAAGCTTGGAAGAGTATCCTCGGAAGGGGGAAATTTGACATGGATGTTCAATCTATGGCTTGGGAGGTAATTGAAGAAATTGGAGAAGCTTTCCCTAGGGACACAGGAATGAGCTCAAGGGTTCGGCGCTTCCGGGATCGGAGAGATTCCTTCTTTATCCTTCTTCCGGGTCCAGAGGGTGACGGAAATTATGGTCTTCCATCATTTGAGCTTTTGTACCTCTGCAACCTATCGCAAATAGAACGTGATGCCCTTGTTTTACATGGGGCAGGTGTTCTTCATAAAGGAGGGCTGTATCTTTTCTTGGGTAAATCCGGTGCAGGTAAGAGTACGGTTGCATCTTTGAGCGCCGATTCAGGCGATATCGTTCTGGATGAGGATCAGGTAGTAATTTACCGTTCAAAAGAAGGCTATTTTACAGGAGATGCATGGGGATATAGCCTAAAACGGTGTAATATACCTTTGCAGGGATTATTCAATATTGTGCAAGATGATACCCATTATCTTCTTCCTCTTATGCAATCAAAAGTAGCTTATTCTTTATTTACACGCAATCAGGATGTGCTAATGAGAATCCTTTTAAAAGACAACCTTATCAAGGTCTTCCATGCTTCCGCCTCAATTGCTCGGGAGATCCCCGGGTATGAGTTGCATTTCCGAAAAAGCCCTGATTTTTGGAAACTGATCGATGAGCAAATTCCCACCTGTTGAAGCCTTAATCTCACAAGATATTTATAAAAAGGGTTTATTCCGTGCCTTTCGTTATATGGGGCGGAGTATGACCCCCACTTTCAGAGCGGGGCAAGTGCTGTATGTCCGACCGGATGTTCAGGATGTGAAAGCGGGTGATATTGTAGTTTATAAACAAGAGGGTCGGTATATTGTCCATAGGGTTCTAATGGTTGGTAAAGACGGTTATATTACTCGTGGCGATAATAATCTTTATATTGATGCTAGACCTGTGACACCGGAACAGATGATAGGAAGGGTGGAGATGGAGGAGCAACGTGGCGAAATTAATTTAGTGCGAGGCGGATGGTTTGGCCTTCACTTGACTCATTTGAGCAGGTTGATTAGAGGCTTGGTTTGGCGCCTTCGAAATGTATTCGGATGGCCCTATCGCATGCTTAAGGCAAGTGGGCTTGTAACTAGGGTTTGGAAACCTGAAATTACTCGGATTAAATTACGAACTGTTGATGGCTCCTTGGTTAAGTACATTTTCAGAAGTAAGACAGTAGCCATGTGGGATGCTCATTCCAATTGCTTTGAATGCCGTAAACCATTTGATCTGATAATTCCTCATCCATAAAATCGATAAGAATATGCCATCCTGGATAGACTATCTCCGTCAAGGATTATCACGTACCCCGACGAAAGACCGGGTTGCCAACCCACGGGGGGAAACCAGTACTCGCGCCAATTTGGAAAATCTGCGCCCATTTCTCCGGCGTCACTGGCAGAGGGGGCTCCTTAGTGTTGTGCTCGTTCTTTTTGTTTCCTTGCTAGCCTTTCCCCAACCCCTGATCACCCGCTATCTGATCGATAACGTCATCCTTGCCAAACGCTTGGATAGGTTATTACCGGTATTGATCCTGCTGGCAGGAGTTAAACTCCTGAGCATGGGAGTCGGTACCTTTCTGAATTACTACTATACCCGTTTTCAGCAGATCGTCAGTCTGGATATCCAGGGCGATCTGTTTGAGCGTTTGCTGCATTTTCCGAAATCCTTTTTTGACGAGACTGAAATCGGCTATTTGATGGATCGTATCCAGTCGGATGTAGCGGGAGTGCAATGGTTTTTCTCGCAAGCGGTGATCAGTATTCTCACCAGTGTCGTGCGCTTTCTGGGAGGGGTGGCTTTATTATTCTATCTGCAATGGCAGTTGGCGCTAGCAGTGGTCGTGTTGTTACCATTATTAGTAGTGACGTTGCGATATTTTTCCGGCAAGATACGCATCCTTAGCCACGCTCAAATGGAGCAATCTGCCAATGTCTCCCGTAATCTGCAGGAATCGCTGGCGTCCACCACTTTGATCAAAACATTCGCTTCTGAGAAGCGTACTGTTGGACGCATGATCTCGGAGTGGAAATCCGCCCAGCAGCTCGGCATGGAGCAAACTATGGTCAGTTCGCTGGCCAACCTGTTGATTGGTTCGATGCCAACCATTGCCAATGCCGTCGTGCTCATTGCGGGTGCCTACTGGGTAATCAAGGGGAATTGGACCTTTGGTTCCCTGACTGCCTTTCAATCCTATTTAGGCTATGTGTACGGCCCGGCTATGACTCTGGCTTCCACCAATTTGCAGATGCAGAATGCCCTGGCAGCGCTGGCACGTGTTTCTGCTTTGTATAATATCGTCCCTGAACCTAATCTGGGCACCGGTGAATATGTGGAACGGCTCAAAGGGGAAGTCGAGTTCAAAGATGCCACTTTCTCCTACGATGGGCGCGAGACGGTGTTTGAGCATTTATCATTCCATGTTGCTCCCGGGGAACATATCGCAATCGTTGGCCCGAGCGGGGTTGGGAAAACCACCCTGATCAGTCTGATCCTCAGGCTGTATCAGCCTACGCAGGGGGAACTCTGTTTCGATGGCCGGCCGGCATCCGATTACGAGCTAACATCCTTACGAGAGCGCATCGGCTATGTACCCCAGAATAGCCTTCTGCTCTCGGGTACGATCATGGAAAACCTGCGCTATGGCAATCTCGAAGCGGATGAGGCACATGTTATGCGTGCCACCAAAACAGCCGGTATCCATAATTTTATCACCCGTTTGTCAAATGGCTATCAATCCATGGTTGGTGAAACCGGCGTGAATTTATCGGAAGGCCAGAAACAGCGTCTGGCGATTGCACGTGCCCTGATCAAGGATCCCGATATTCTTATTTTTGATGAACCTACCTCTGCCCTGGATAGTTTTACGGAAAATTCCTTCATCGAGGCACTGAAAGGTATGACACAGGGGAAAACCTTATTCCTGATTGCGCACCGCCTGACCACCGTAAAGAATGTTTCCCGGCTGCTTGTCCTTAGCGAAAACCATCTAGTTTCCATGGGTTCTCATCAGGAATTGATGAAGAGCAGCGAATATTATCGTTCCCTGATAAACAATCAGCAGATTCTTGCTGTGAATTGAAGAAAATTTATACTCCCTGCCTGCTTATCGATACCGATTATTTACTTCGTTCCTACAAACTATTAGCGAAGAACCGCAATTTGTGCATTAATAAGTGATAAAATTCTTCGGGAATTGAATGAAATTGGAAAGGAAACTTTGGACTGCTATGGACAACCATTTAGAAGAAAGAAGTACTTCTGAGTTATTCAGCCAATATGCGACCTTATTATTACAATGGTCTTGGCTATTAATCTTACTGGCCGTGTTGGCTGGTGGAACAGCTTATTATATTTCGAACCGCGCTACCCGTATTTATCAATCCTCAGCGCTGGTCATGCTTAATGGCGCTCCTGGTTATCAATCTGATCCCTACAGTGCCTCAATCGCTGGACAACAATTGGGGGCAACCTATGCAAAGGTGATGAACACACAGCCTGTCTTGGATAGTGTTGCTAAGAAGTTAGGTTACACATCCTTTCCTTATTCAGCATCAGTTCAAGTGGTACCAGACACAAATACAGGACTCATGACTGTGACCGTGACAGATATTGACCCCAATCGAGCCGCCCTGATCGCGAATACATTGGTCGGCGTATTTGCTGACCAAATGCAGGCCGATCAGGTTTCCCGGTATGCAGATTCGAAAACGAGTCTGCAGGATCAGATGAATTCC
>Ga0182027_10015815_pt1 | contig 10341 bp, 6 predicted proteins | sample 712E1DmetaG_FD_121300 | JGI IMG/M metagenome (GOLD analysis project Ga0182027, IMG submission 121300) | Permafrost microbial communities from Stordalen Mire, Sweden - 712E1D metaG (Illumina Assembly) | ecosystem: Environmental > Terrestrial > Soil > Wetlands > Permafrost | place: Sweden... | reverse complement strand
GGTCCGGCATCCAGGGTCACTGAGTATTACGGGCTGGTCGAGCAGGTGGGAGTGATATTCCCGCTATGTGAAGCAGGCTTTTACCATGTTCCGCGCTGGGCTGGCATTCTGGTGAGAGATCCTTGGACGCTAAAACCCATCGAGGGTCAGCCAGGCCTGTTGCAATTCATGAACGTGTTGAGTTGGGGAGCGCCTTATCATAGTGTGCTGACGGAAGATTTGGGACGGCTGGTGCCCGGCGACTGCGCGTGTGGACGGTGCGGGCAGCATTTTGAATTGTTGGGCCGCGTGCCCAAGGCGGAAATACGAGGCTGCGCCAATGTTTGAGAAACTCCATTTTTTTGCCACGCCGCACCGGTGCATGGCGGCGGTTCTGCCGTTCGACCTTGAGGAATGGTTGCAGCACTGGGCCGGGCTGCGCCGGAAGATGGTGAAGCAGGTGCCGGAACCATTCACGCGGGACGAATGGGCTTACCTCGCGGCATTTCTGGATGAGGCCAACCTCCGGAAGCCATTTCTCGAATCTTTTGGGGAAATCATCAATGGCCGCGATGCACGTCCCGCGGCGCTGATACATCCGCGCGGGCTGATTGGCATCTGGTTGCCAAACAACGTGAGCCTGCTGGGTCCGCTCACGCTCATCCTCGCCAGCTTTTCCGGCGCTCCGCTGTGGGTCAAGGTCGGATCGAGCGCCGCGGACTTGACCGCCGCCTTTGTGGACTACGCGATGCGGAACCTGCCGTCCGGCACACTGGCGGATTATTTGCGGCAGCAGGTCCGGATCGAGCGCTTTGATCGGCAGGACCCGCGCAACGGCCAAATGGCGGCGGAAGCCAAAGTCCGGGTGGTGTTCGGATCGGATGCGGCCGTTAGTGCGGTCCACGCCCTGCCTCATCCGCCCGACAGCGTGGCGGTCTCATTCGGGAATCATCGCTCGGAGGCCTGGGTGGAAAAGGAAGCCCTGACGGACGACCGGGTGATGACCCTCATTCGTGTTTTTGCCATCTATGGCCGGGCGGGTTGCACTTCGCCCCGGCGGGTGGTGGTGCTGAACGGTTCGAGCGATGATGCCCGGGCTTTGCTGGAATGGCTGGTGCGGTTGTGGCCGAAGGCAGTACGGGCGGATGTCCCGATGCACGTGGCGGCGGCGAACATCATGGAACTCCAACTGGCCTTGGCGCAGGGATGGCAGGCCATCAGTGCCCCCCGCAACGGAGGCGTTCTGGCCGCCGGACGGATTGGGCTTCCGGAGCCAACCGGCCTGATGTCATTGCCGATGGTTTCCGCCAGTATCGAGGAAGCGACTGCTTCCCTGCCATCGAACATCCAAACCATCGGACATTGTGTGCGCCAGCCGCACGATCCCCGGTGGCTGGAACGGATTGCCCGGACACCAGCCAAACGTTTTGTGCCGATCGAGGCGATGCATCATTTTGGCCCGGTGTGGGACGGCGGGAATTATTGGCGTCAATTCTTCGAGGAGGTGGGGTTGCACCCATGATCCGCGAGAACTTCCATAACACGGCGTGGTGGGGCAAACCGGTGGCGGTGGTGGAGGATGCCGCATTTTTTGCGCTTGAGCCGGCGGCGCAGCGGGCGGCATTACGAGCTTATGCCTGGGCTGAATTCAAGTCGCCGCTCGCTTCGGCGCCACCGTTCCTGCAGTTGGCGGAGAGTGGTTTCACGTTGGTGGACATGCAGATTGGCTTTCGGTTGATGCTGGAAGCGGTGCCGGATTCGCCGTCGCTGGCGGACTTTGTCTGCCAATTTGCCGACCAGAAACACTTTGAAGTCGGGTTGGACGAGATGCGGAGTTTCGAGCACGAGCGATTTCTGCAGATTCCCGGCGCCAGCCCGGAGCAGCTGGCGCAACGGTACGCGGGCTGGTCCAACCAGTTGGTGCGCGAACATCCCGCATGGTGTTTGCGCGTGCTGTATCAAGGGAAGGCGCAGGGTTGGTTTCTTGCCTCGTTGACGAACCAAGGCTTGTATCTTGCCCTGGCCATGCTGAGCAAGACGGCGCAGGTGTCCGGTCTTCACTTGTATCAGAAGGCTCTCCGCGCTTATTCGGCCAAAGGCGCCCGTATCGGATTCGCCTCCTTCAGCGTGCGCAACACAGCCGTGCTGAATATTTATTCACAACTCGGGGCCAGATTCACGCCAGCCGAAGGCATTTGGCTCTGGCATCCGGGGAAGGCCCAGATCTAGTTTAGGAACTGATTTGATTGCTATGCCAAAAAAATCCCAGAAAACTCCAACCAACTTGGACATGTCTTCCGTGGAACAAATCCGGATACCGTTTAACCAATCCTCGCTCCAGGGCCGGGAGCTGGAGCACATCTTCCGGACGATGACCATCGGCCAGATTGCCGGAGACCAAACTTACTCAAAAAGGTGCCATGCATTTTTGGAGCAGGTGCTGGGCGTGCCAAAGGCGATGGTCACCACCTCATGCACCCACGCGCTCGAACTGTGCGCCCTGCTGCTCGATATCCAGCCCGGTGACGAAGTGATCGTCCCCTCCTTTACCTTTGTGTCCACGGCGAATGCCTTTGCCTTGCGGGGGGCAAAAATTATTTTTGCCGACATCCGGCCCGACACGCTGAATCTGGACGAGAAACAACTGGAAGGCCTCATCTCTTCCAGGACGAAAGCGGTTGTCCCAATGCATTACGCCGGGGTGGGTTGCGAGATGGATGTGATTGGCGGGATTGCCGCCCGACACGGTTTGTCCGTGGTGGAAGACAATGCGCACGGATTGTTCGGCAAGTTCCGCGGGCGCTGGCTGGGCACGTTCGGCTGCCTGGCGGCCCAGAGTTTTCATGAAACCAAGAACATCACCTGCGGCGAGGGCGGCGCGCTGCTTATCAATGACGCGCGTTTGATTGAGCGGGCCGAGATCATTCGCGAAAAAGGGACGAATCGCAGCCGGTTTTTTCGGGGACAGGTGGATAAATATTCCTGGGTGGACATTGGCTCAAGTTACGTGATGAGTGACGTTCTGGCGGCCTTTCTCTACGCCCAGTTGGAAGTATGGCAAACCATCCAGGCGCAGCGGCAGCGCATTTGGAAGCATTATGACCAGCACCTGCGCGATTGGGCGCAGGAATGCGGGATTGGCTGCCCCGTGGTGCCAGCCCACTGCGAGCAATCCTACCACATGTATTACCTGATAACGCCGTCTTTGGAAAAGCGCCAGGCACTTATTTCATTTCTGAAGTCGCGCGGCATTCTCAGCGTATTTCATTATGTGCCGCTCCACCTTTCCCCCATGGGCCGGCGCATGGGAGGCCGGAATGGGAGTTGCCCGATCACCGAGGATAGAAGCGATCGTCTGGTGCGATTGCCTTTTTACAACAGCCTCAGCACGGACGATCAGGACAAAGTCATTCGAGCCGTCCGGAAATTCCATGTGTGATTTGAACCCAAGCAGGACGCGTCGAAGCCCATCACGGACCATTTTCAACGGAGCCCGGTTTTCCAGGTGTTCGCGATTGCTGGCGGGCCGGCGCGGCGGCTTTCAGGCGCTCCTTTGGGCCGCTGTGGTCAACCTCATTCTATTCGGTCTTTTTCTGACCTGCGCCACGTCGGTTTATGAAACCAATGACGACCTGATGATGCAGATGATTGCGTCGGGTTTCCACACCGGCCATCCCGACGCGCATCTGGTTTTCACCAATGTTTTAATTGGCTGGGGTCTCCGATTTCTTTATGGAGCTTGGGCCGGGTGCAACTGGTATTTTATCTACCTCCTGGCTGTGCATTACGCCGCGCTTACCGCCATCGCTTTCCTGGTGGTGTCTCGCCGGGGTGGTTGGCTGTTCGCATTGCTCTACGTGGGATTTTTCCTGATTGTCGAAACGCGCATCCTGCTATACCTCCAATTCACCACTACCGCCTTCCTGGCTGGGACCGCGGGTTTGTTGCTGCTGGTGGACGGACTCCAGCCGGGGCATCCGGCGCGTTGGCTTAAAGTGATCGCCGGGATCGCCTTTGTGAGTCTCATGTGCCTGGTTCGGGAGCCCGTCGCGCTGCTGTTGGCGGTGATCGCCTGCCCATTTTTATTGGAACGGTTGGGCCTGGCCGAATGGCATCGGCTGTTGGGAACGGGTTTGGCTTTCGCAGGAATCTTCCTGGCCCTGCACGGAATCAATCGCTGGGCTTACCAGCGTGACCCGGCGTGGGCCGAGTTTTCGGAGTACAACCGCATGCGAGGTGAAATTCAAGTCACAACTCTGGGGGGATTCATTCCACAAGCGGCTCCCACGGTTGGCTGGAGCGAAAACGACGGATGGATGTTTTCCCATTTCTATTTCTCTGATCCCGATGTGTACGCCGGGGTGCCCAAGATGCGCCTTTTTTTAGACAAGTTGAAGGCGTTGGCGCGAGACAAGCCGGCATCATCATGGAGATTTTCGGCGCGATTTCTGTTTCTACCGAAGATATTTCTATTTCGGCGCGACACGGGCACTCTGATGAACCTGGCCATTCTGAATGCGATGTGGTGCATCCTCGCCGCGGGGGCTGTTCGTCGTCGCTGCCTGGCCACGTTGCTGATTTCTTACGGTCTTTTTGTGGTGCTTTGTTTTTATCTCCTAAGGACGGCCCGCCTGCCCGAACGCATCTCTTACAACATTCCGCTGTTTATTCACGCCATCTGCCTTTATTGGGCAACCGGCTTCCACAACCTGCCGGTCGCGATAACCCGGCCTGACCGGCTTAACATTTTCCTTGCGCCACTCCGGCGGGCCAAAGCTTTGCGGCTGGCGGCTCTCGTGCTAATTCCTATTTGGGCCGCCCTGTATCTGTTCAGTCTGTCCAAATTGGCTCAGAACCTGTGGTCGGCAAACGCATTTGATCGAAACTTGGAACATATCAGCCACAAGATCTTCAGGCCGATTCGCACGCTCATGCCAGCGCAAAAGACGCCGATCCTGATTGCGATGCCTTTGGATTCTGTATTGGAACAATGCCTTTTCTTCTATCCTTCAGCGGAGAAGGTTCCCTTTTTTCTGGTGCCCTACGGCTGGATCACCCACTCGCCCCTTTTCAGCCAAATCTTGGAACGACATCGTCTCCGCCCTTATTCCCTTTCGCTGGTGGACCGGCAGGACGTCTTTTTCCTGATGGAAACGAGATGGCTCGAACCACTCAGGACATTTTATCGCGAGCATTACGGATTGGATATCCGGTTTGATATGGTCTTGAACACGGATGGAATGCCGCAGTATGAAGACTGCCGACTTCATCTCTACCAGGCGCATACCGCTGGCGATAAAGCACCGATTGGAACGGCGCCATGATGACTCGCCGGATAATTCAACCGCTGTTCTTCCGGTGCCGGACTTCAATTATTGACCGTGCGGCGGGACAATGTACGCTACCTCGGCGATTGATGGAGAGGTTCCGGTTTTGGCCTGGTTGCGAACGTTTTATGTTGGACGCCTTATACGAGACAATGGATTTAACATGAAGATCATCGGCAAGTTTTCCGCGATTCTGAGTCTCCCGGTCGGTTACCGGCTTTTCGGGTGGATGGTGGGAGGGGGGTCTGCCTGGAGAACTTATCTGGCCAAGTACGTGAAACCGGCTCCCGGGGACAAAATTCTCGACATTGGGTGTGGGCCAGCGGACGTTTTGAATTACCTCCCAGCAGTCAACTACACGGGACTCGACATAAGTCGGGAATATATTTGTTCGGCAAAGAAGCGTTTCGGATCAAGGGGGCGCTTCTGTTGCAGCGATGTTGGCCTGGCTACAATTGAGGGAGAGCAAGGTACTTTTGACCTGGTTCTGGCCATAGGTGTGATCCACCATTTGGACGATGCGCAAGCAGCCAGGTTATTTGATTTGGCCCGCCTGGCGTTGCGCCCCACCGGACGCCTTGTCACTTATGATGGATGCTATGTATCCCAGCAATCACAGATAGCACGTTGGTTGCTTGCAAAAGACCGTGGAAAATTTGTCCGCACCCGTGAGGATTACCTGCGGCTGGCTTTGGCGCGCTTCTCGAAGGTAGAACCCCATCTCCGACATGACCTGCTTCGCATACCTTATACTCACCTGATTATGCGTTGCTTCGACTAACAGGTTGTCAGTATGAGAGGGAAGTTTTAAGCCGTGGCTGTCTCCTTTTGCTCGGCGGGTGATTCCTCGTGCTTCACGCCAAGAATAAAATCCGCGCTTACTGTGCCTGTGCCGCGGCCTTATGCTTCCAAGGACGGTTGGACTATTTCTTTCGCTGCCGTAATTTTCGCCCACCGGGCTTTGGCTGTGGCACTGATCTTGGTTTTGGCGGCGGCACTCATCGCAAATTTCTTTTAGCAGTTTTGACCGCGTTGCCCGCCGGTTTCGCCGCCTTGATCTTGGCCCATCTCGCTTTTTGGGCAACGGCGATTCTGGCTTTACCGGCAGCGATCATTCCACTTTTTCTTCGGGGCTTTCCGAGCCTTACTGGTGTTGCCATATCACGGAGAAGCAGCTGCCGTCACAGGACAAGGCAGAGGGTCGCGCTTTCACCTCACCTGTACCATTCAGCATGGCCGCGGCGTGGATGATTGTCCCGACACTGTGAACGATCAATCAACCGGGTGGACGCCTTCCTTGGTTTGCGCTGGCCGCCACGCACGGCGACACCAACAACGGCGCCGACATCCGCGCCACCACGGTCAAGGAAATGACCCCGGCGCAGATTGCCGAGGCGGAAAAGCGCGTCCACGACTTCGCGCCGAAGAACGAGCCGGAGTTCCATTCGGCTATCTTGCCGCAGAGACGACAGGCAGAGTCAGTCCGCAGCAGACTTATAGTCCGAGAACCGCAGCACGGGAAGGTTTTCCAAGTGGCTCACCGGCCAATCCACGGGTATTTCGATGACACATCCTTGCAGCGCATGGCCCAGCAGAAGTGCCATAACTTGCGCACTCCAGTAATCCGAGTACGGCCGCAGCCAATACTTGGTCGGCAGGCCGGGCGGCGGTGGCAGCAGCGGGGATAACTGGTTCGGCTGCACAACCTTTACATATCCCACCACCCAGACACTATTCCCGCTGAGCAAGGTGTTGGTAATCTCACGCAGCACCGGAGCCATCGGATCCCGCTGGTTCATCTTTTCCAATACCAAGTCGTTGCGATGCACCTTGTGTGAGTCAATCGGAGGCACTGTCACCCAATGGGTTCGGCCGTGATAATACCGGTTGAATGTGATCCCCTCCCATGCGCCTTGCACCACGATTAGATCCCTCTCGGAGGCATTCTTGTCAAGAACGGCGGCAATCAGATCCACATTGCTCCGCCGTGTATGCGCTTCCTCCCACCCTGATCTTGCGCCCCAACTCATCATCACCACCATGAATCCGATACGGAACAGCCCCCAAGGGCGCAGCGCTGGCCAGTTCGCACCCAACAGTCCATCGAGCGAAATCGCGCATAGACAGAGCATTTCGACATAATACCACGTCTGCGTCAAAAAATGTAACCTTTGCAGAAAAGCCATATACCCCACTATTCCGAAAAGCATGCTCACAACACAGAATAGCGCCAGGTCGGCGCGGACCCGGGCAGTGATCGCTGCGGCAGTCTCCGGGTTCTGCGCCTGACGCCCGCGTATCCGCTGCATCATGAGCGCCACAACCAGCCCGCCCAATAGAAGCACAACCCAGAGCCAGATTTCCGGGCCGTAGAAACTGGGGGAATGAGCGCTGCTCCGGGCGGCCAGGGCACTGTTGAGTTTATACCACAGAATTGAAAAATTGAAGAGTTGCTCCTGGTTCATCAGCACGTAAGCCGATCCCCGGCGGATGATGGGCAAGTATATCATCATGGATGCGCCGGACACGGCACCAATCCCCGCCAGTGCTCCCAGCGTCTTCCACTGCCGCCGTCGAATCGCCACCATGATTGCGCCGGACAGCATCGCACACAGGAACAATATGTCATAATAAACGCAATGGGCGAATAGAATGCAGGCGAGACCTGCCAAAAGAACCCGCGACCTCGACGGGAACTCTACCATTCGCCAAATTAATCCGAAACTGAGCACCAGCAGACAACTCGCCAGACCATAAGCCCGGTTCGCTCCCACGATGAAGACAAACGCTGGCAGACAACCCAGCAGCGCAACACTCAGGATCGGCGCGCGGCACCCCATCCAGCGCGAGCATAGCCACAGCGAAGCCAGGAAGAACAGACCTACGTACAACCCCAAGACGCGGATGCTCGCGTCACTGCCAGCCAGGCCTAGAAAGCCGCACCCGCGCAGAAACAGCGGCCAGAGAGGCGGAAACGACTCGCATGGCATGTTGTTCCATAACTCCGTCAGCGAGGGCATCTGCGCCATGTTGATGGTGTTGGTTTCATCGCGCCACAAAGGTCCCGCGTACATTGCCGTTAGCACCAGCAACATCGCCGAGAACGCAGTGCCAGCCAACGCCACAGCGGTTTCTGCCCCCAGCTTCGGCAATCGCGTCAAGGACATGGTTTTGAAATTGGCTTGATGAACCGTCACGCGTCAGTTAACGACTTTGGGGGAGTTGTGTCGAGTCCTCTGTCACAACATTCCCAATCAAGACACTGTCCCTTGTCCAAATTTTTCAGGGGCATCCTTGTCGCAATGATCGATTCTGCCATGAATTCGTGTTTGTTTATTCGCACAACCGGTCAGTCAAAGCACTCGAGATCAGCGCTACGCCCCGACATCGAAGCAAATAACTGCCCGCCCGCGCAGTGAAAGGCAATGCTGAATTTCAAATCGCCAGCAGCAGTTTCTTGATTTCCTTCAGCCGCGTTTTGGCGTCCTTTTTCGTCAGGCGCGGGAATTTTCCGCCCAGCGTGATGAAATCGCCGTGGCGCGTCAGCATCAGCTTGTCCTCTTTGACTTCAATGCTGGTCACGGATTTTTCACCGGCGAGAATTTTTAATTCAGCCGCTTGAAGCAATAATTCCACCGGCGACGGCAGCGGGCCGAAGCGGTCGCGCAGTTCCTTCTGCAAACTTTCCAGCGCGGATTTTTCATTGGCTTGCGCCAGTTTGCGATAAATTTCGATGCGATGTTGCGGTTCGGTGACGTAATTATGGGGAAGTGATGCGTGATGCGTGATGCGTGACGCGTGATTCACGGAACGCGTTTCACGTTTCACGTCTTCCGACCCCAGAAAATCCAGTTTCAGGCTGACTTCCACGCGTGGTTTCACCTTTTCACCTTTGAGCGCGCTGACGCTTTGCTTAAGCAACTGGCAATACAGCTCGAAGCCGACGGCGGTGATGTGGCCGCTTTGTTCCGAGCCGAGCAGGTTGCCCGCACCGCGGATTTCTAGGTCGCGCATGGCAATTTTAAAGCCGCTGCCGAGCGTGGAATACTGGCGGATGGCGCTGATGCGCTTGCGCACGTCGGTGAGCAGGCTGGCGTGGCGCGGCAACAGCAGGTAGGCGTAAGCCTGGTGCTTGTAACGCCCCACCCGACCGCGCAACTGGTAAAGATCGCTCAGGCCAAAGCGGTCCGCGCGGTCAATGATGATCGTGTTAGCATTCGGAATATCGAGACCGCTCTCGATGATGGTCGTCGAAAGCAGCACGTCCGCTTCGCCGTTGACGAACTTTGTCATCACTTCCTCAAGTTCGTCCGATTCCATCTGGCCGTGGCCGACGACGATGCGCGCGTGGGGCGCCAGCGTCTGTAATTTCGACCGCATAATTTCAATCGTCATCACGCGGTTGTGCAAAAAGAAAACCTGTCCGCCGCGATTCAGCTCGCGCTGGATGGCGTCGCGGATGACGCGTTCGTCGTATTGCACCACGATGGTCTCGACCGGCAGGCGGTCGTGCGGCGGCGTCTGGATGGTGCTCATGTCGCGCGCGCCGGTAAGCGCGAGGTAAAGGGTGCGCGGAATCGGCGTGGCGCTGAGTGTCAGCACGTCCACGAGAGTGCGCAACCGCTTGAGTTTTTCCTTGTGCAACACGCCGAAGCGTTGCTCCTCGTCAATCACGACCAGCCCGAGTTCCTTGAACCCGATGTCGCTTTGAATCAGCCGGTGCGTGCCGATGACGATGTCCACCGAGCCTGCCGCCAAATCCCTGACGACCCGCTGTTGTTCGCGATGCGTGCGGAAGCGCGAGAGCAGTTCAATGCGCACCGGGTAATCCGCCATGCGTTCGCGGAACGTGTTGAAATGCTGCTGAGCCAGCACCGTCGTCGGCACCAGCACCGCAACCTGCTTGCCGCCCATCACGGCTTTGAACGCGGCACGAATGGCGATTTCGGTCTTGCCAAAACCGACGTCGCCGCAAATCAAGCGGTCCATCGGCTTGGGGCGTTCCATGTCGGATTTCGTTTCACCGATGGCGCGG
>Ga0182027_10015814_pt1 | contig 10341 bp, 10 predicted proteins | sample 712E1DmetaG_FD_121300 | JGI IMG/M metagenome (GOLD analysis project Ga0182027, IMG submission 121300) | Permafrost microbial communities from Stordalen Mire, Sweden - 712E1D metaG (Illumina Assembly) | ecosystem: Environmental > Terrestrial > Soil > Wetlands > Permafrost | place: Sweden... | reverse complement strand
TTGCGCGCTTCGGTGCATTCGATGGTGATGGTTTCGCGCGGCATAAATTATTCCTTTTCCTTGACGGTCTTCTCTTCGGCCTCGTCTTCCTCGGTTTCGACTTCCGAGACGCCGACGCTGTCAATCGTGCCGAGTTGGCCAATGCGGCGTGAGCGGAGCGCGCCTTCGCGTTCCAATTGCGCCTGCGCTTCGACCGTGAACCGTGTCCACGGGATCGCTTCGAGGCGTGCCCTAGGAATGTTCTTGCCGGTCAATTCGCAAACGCCGTAGGTCTTTTTCTCGATGCGTTTGAGCGCTTCCTCGATTTCATAAACCGCGTCCTGATCCGACGACAACAGGCTCAACGCGAAGTCGCGGTCGAAGTTGTCCGTGCCGGAATCGGCCATGTGCAGGCTGTAGCCGGGCAGTTCCTGCGCGGATTCCTTGGCCAGGCCGTTCATCTGCCGGAGCAGTTGCTCGCGCAATTCCAGCAGCCGCTGGCAATATTTCTGCCACTCGGCCTTGACCTTCTTCGGATCGGCGCTGGTTTTAATTTTCAATGCCGGACGGCCGAGAATTGCCGCCGTGGCGGAAACCGGCGGCTTGCCGGCCTTGTTTTTCTTTATGGTCACGTTTTAAAATCGGTTTTAATTCTTCAAGGGCGCGGGAATGTAGCAGAGCAAAACAAATACGCCACAAAAATATTTCATAATTTTTGAGCCTGTCATTGGCGTTGTCTCCTGATCGCATGGCAACCGTTGGAACCATGAAATCCCGCAGTAAAACTGAAATCTGATTTCTGATTTGGGTTGGTAATGGATGCGGGATTCATTCCGCGTCCGTTTTTTATGGATTTCACGGGGGAATTCTGAAACAACTTCTGCCATGGCTGAAACCAATCGCCGTTTGTCCCGGTATGTGGCGCTGGTCGCCCTGCTGGTTTATGGGTTGACCTTGAGCCGGAGCATCACGCTGCAAAGCCTGCCGCTGACGGCGCAGGTGGCTGGTTGGAACTGGCTGCCGATGGCCGGCCAGCCGCTGCTGTGGCTGTTCACCCTGCCGTTGCGCCTTCTGCCCGTTGCCTGGATTCCCGTGGGCTTGAATTTGTTCTCCGCCGTTTGCGGCTCGTTGACGCTGGGATTGCTGGTCCGGTCGGTTCAACTGCTGCCCCAGGATCGCACGCCCATCCAACGGGTTTTTTTGAGCAAGGACAACGGCTCGTTTATCCAGCCGGACAACTGGGTGCCGGTGGTGCTGGCGTGTGTGGTCTGTGGACTGGAGTTCGGTTTCTGGCAGGAGGCCACTGCCGTCACGGGCGGAATGCTGGACATGCTGCTCATGGCGGCGGCCATCTGGTGCCTGCTGGAATATCGTGTCGTCAAGCAATCCCACTGGATCAACGCGGCGGCCTTTATTTGGGGGCTGGGCATGGCGGAGAACCTGGAGATGCTGCTCACCCTGCCGTTGTTCGTGGCGTCCCTGTTCTGGTTGCGGCGGCTGCATTTTTTGAGAGGGGGGTTCCTGTTGCGGATGGCTCTGCTGGGGCTGGCGGGTTTTTCCATTTATGCGTTGTTGCCGCTGGTCAATGGCCTGGCGCCGCATTCGCCATGGGGTTTGGGCGAAGCCTGGCACATGACCCTCAGGATGACCAAGAACACTCTCCTGTTGTTTTACGTCCAGTTTTGGATGGGACACCGATACATGGGAGTGGTGTTGTTATTGTTTTATTTGCTGCCGATTTTGCCCTGCCTGATTCGTGTGCCGGATGAGGGCGGTTATCTCAAGTCGCTGACCACCCGGCTGCAAATCCTGATCTGCCACGTCTCATACGCCTTCCTGCTGCTGGCGTGCCTCTGGCTGGCGTTTGACCCGGCCATCGGCCTGCAGCAAATCATGCTGCGACAGTTGGGCTATTACCAACCGCTGTTGAGTTTTGACTATTTGACCGCCTTGGGTGCGGGATATTTTGCGGGTTACTTCATGCTGGTCTTCGGCGCCAACCTGCGGGAGCAATACAGGAAAAATCCGCAATTCAAAAGACCGCCTTTTACGCCCCGGTGGTTGCGTCACTCCGTGCCGCCGTTCCTGCGCGCTTTGCCGGTCCTGGTCGCGGGGGGATTAATCTTCAAAAACGCCCCGGCGGTAACATTGGTGAACCGTCAGCCGCTGCTAAGTTTTGGTGATCTGGCCGTGCGTTCCCTGCCGGCGGGAGGCGGCATCGTTTTAAGCGATGATCCGCAAAAACTGTTTGTTTTCCAGGCCGCCATGACCCGTCACGGTGACCGCCGCCAGTGGCTGCCGGTGGACACCCGGTCGTTGCCCGACCCGGCGTATCGGGCGCAGTTGGAGCGGAAGCATCCGGACGGCTGGTTGACCGGCACCAATCGGCATAAACTCAACCCGCCTGAAATGATGTTGTTGCTCGACTATCTGGCGCGCACCAACCGCCTTTTTTACCTGCATCCCAGTTTCGGCTATTTTTTCGAGCGGTTTTACCTGCAACCGCATGGGGCGGTTTACGAAATGAAGCCTTGTCCGAAAGACCAGTTCAACGAACCACCGATGTCAGCGTCGGAAGCGGATCAGAACGAAAAGTTCTGGGATGAAGCCTGGCAAACGGAACTGGAACTTGTTGCCCAGACCAACGCCCAACGCCAATCCATCCCGTCGAAAGCCAAAAAGATAGCCCAAAAGATATTTCTTAAACATTTATACTTGAGTGCCATCCCGTCCCTTCAGAACCAGTTGCTGGGCGAATGGTCTTCCGTGGCCCTGAACGGCTGGGGTGTGGAATTGCAACGCAACGGCCGGTTGCCGGAAGCGCGCCAGCGCTTTGAGCAGGCCATTGCGCTGAACACAAACAATCTGGCGGCGCTGGTTAATCTACAGTGCAACACCAATCTTCAGGCGGGCAACAAAATGAACCGCCTCAACGTGGATGCGGTCGCCAGCCAGCTTGGAAAACTGGAGCGATTAGGCCCGATCATGATCCGTTGCGGACCATTCGACGACCCGGTCTTTTGCTATCTCCTGGGTGATATCTGTCAACAAATCGGCCTGTTGCGCCAGGCGGTGCAGGCATTCGAGCGCGCCCAAACGCTCGCGCCCAACATGCTGTCGGCGAAGTTCGCCCTGGCACAACTTTACTCCCGCCAGCGGATGGATGACAAAGTTTTTGAAACCGTCAACCTCCTCCGCGACGAGATCCGGACCTTGCCGAGCAGGGAGACGATGGATGCGGACCTGGCCGTGCTGGAGGCCAATTCCTGGCTGTCGCAAACCAACCCCGCCAGGGCGCGCGGCGTCCTGCAATCTGTCTTGAAACTGCACCCAACCGATGAGCGGACCTTGAATCTGGTGTTGCAGGCCTATCTGGCTTTTGGTGATTTCACCAACGCGCTGCAACTGGTGTCCGGTCAACTCGCCCGGGAACCTGGCAAAGTGGACGTCCTGGTCAACCAGGCTGCGATCATGATGCAAACGGGCGATGCCACGAACGCCATTCTGGTTTTGAATCACGTTTTAGCCATCACCAACCTTCCCGTCGCCCGGCTGGATCGCGCGGTGGCTTATCTGCAAACCCAAAACCTTCCCGCGGCGGAAGCGGACTATCTGGAACTGGAAAACTCACCGGCCCACGCCTTTGCCGTGAATTACGGCTTGGCGGAAATTGCCGAACGCCGTCACGACACAAATCTCGCCATTCACCACTTGGAACTTTGCCTCTCCAACGCACCGGCGGGAACCGTCCAGCGGCGGGAAGTGCGTGAGCGGCTGGACACACTTGAACCATCCGTGCGGAAACACTGAGCCGGAGGCCCGCCTGCAGGGCCAAACCATTTCAAGCCGGCCCGGAGGCTGTCCCGCGCCGCTCCACCCGCTTTTCAATGCACGCATACGCGTTGTGATTGTGGATGCTTTCGAAATTTTCCGCCTCGACCATGTACCACGTCACCCGCGGATGCGCGTTGAGCTTGAGCGCCACGTTGCGCACCAGGTCCTCCACGAACACCGGGTTTTCGTAGGCGCGCTCCGTTACGAACTTTTCGTCCTGCCGTTTGAGCAGTGCGTAAAGCTCCGAACTGGCCGAGCTTTCGATCATCGCCACCACGTCCTCGATCCAGACCGGTTTGGAGAACCGCAGCGCCACCGTCACTTCACCGCGCTGATTGTGCGCGCCGTATTTGGCAATCGCCTTCGAGCACGGACACAGCGTCGTCACGTTCGCCTTCACCGTCAGCACAAAATCAATCTCATCGCCGCACGCCGCCGCGTCGAACCGTGCCAGATAATCCATCTGGCTGCGCTTGCGCGACACCGGCGATTTTTTGGACATGAAATAGGGGAACTCGATTTCCAGGTGCGACGTGGCCGAGTTCAGCCGCTTCTGCAATGAACGCAAAATGTCCATCAGGTTTTCCACATGGATGACGCTGCCATGGGCATTGAGCGCCTCGACAAACCGGCTCATGTGCGTGCCTTTGAACTCTTTCGGCAAATCTACAAACATGCCGATGGTCGCCACCGTGTTTTGCACGCTGCGCGCCTTGTCGCGCACCTGGATGGGAAACCGCAGTCCGCGCACGCCCACCTTGTCAATCCGCAACTCGCGGTGATCGCGCTCGCTCTGCTTGTCGTAGAGTTTTCGCGACGCCGCGTTCTTTTTGGCCCCGCGCAACGCGATGCCGTTCCGGCTGATTTTCAGCATGGCGCCAAGTTAGCAGCTTTGCGGCATTTGGCAAAAGCGTTCTCTGCCGGTTGGAGTTCAAGCTTCAGCCTGCCACTCCAGCCACAATTGCCCTTTGACTTGCGCGGAGGCAGGGATTATTAACATTTGATGAATTTGAAACTAGTTCTTCGCCGGCTCACGACGGCTGTTGTTTTCGCGCTTTTTCTCGACAGCCTTCCAGCCGAGACTTTTCGCGTTGCCACTTACAACGTCGAAAACTATCTGGATCAGCCGACCGAATCGCGTCCGCAAATCAAATCCGTTGAGGCGCGCAACAAAGTACGCGAAAGCATCCGCGCGCTGAATCCCGACGTGCTCGCGCTCGAAGAAATGGGCAGCACCAACGCGCTGCTCGAACTCCGCGCTTCGCTCAAGGCCGAAGGATTGGATTATCCGTACTGGGAACACGTTCAAGGCTGGGACACGAACATCCATGTCGCCGTTCTGAGCAAACTGCCCATTGCCGCCCGCCACCCGCATACCAATGACAGCTTCCTGCTGGATGGCCGCCGCTTTTCCGTCAGCCGCGGTTTCGCCGAGGTGGACATCCAGGCGCAAACCAATTTCACCTTCACGCTCATTGCCGCGCATTTGAAATCGCGCCGGCCCGGACCGGACGCCGACCAGGCCCAGTTGCGCCATGAAGAGGCGAAGGTTTTGCGCGGCATCATTGACGCGCATCTCGCCGCCAATCCCCAGGTTAGGTTGGTTGTGCTCGGCGATTTCAACGACGTGAAAAGTTCCGATCCCATAAAAACCATCATTGGGCATGGCCGGTTCAAGCTTGTGGACACGCGCCCCGCCGAGCGCAATGGCGACAACACACCGAATCCCATCCCGCGTTTCGAGCCGCGCAACGTCACCTGGACGCACTACTACGGCGTGGAGGACACATACAGCCGGATTGATTATATCCTGTTGAGTCCGGCGATGGCGCGCGACTGGGTGACGAACGGGACCTACGCGCTGACGATTCCCAATTGGGGCGTCGGCTCCGACCACCGGCCCATCGTTGCGACGTTTGAAACGGAGAATAAATAAAACGGGCTTGGATTTCCGCGCAATTATGTTAGCGTAAATTTATGTCGGAACGCATTTCAATCAACCCGGATGTTTGCAACGGGCGGCCTGTCGTTCGCGGGACACGCATCGCGGCGCAGACTGTTTTGGAATTTCTTGCCGCCGGCGATTCCGTCGAAGACGTGCTCGAAGAATATCCGGTCCTCACGCGCGTTGACGTGCAGGCGTGCCTTGATTACGCCTCGCGCGTGATGGGCAACCATTTCTCCGTGGTGCAGACGGCATGAAGGGTTTTCTCTTCGACGAAAATCTGCCCGCACGGCTGCGTTTTTCGCCGAAGCTGCCAATCGTTTCAGTTTCCAGCGTTGGCAAGAAACCCAGCGACTCGCAGGTTTGGGAGTATGCCAGGCGGCGCGAACTTGTCATCGTCAGCAAGGACGCGGATTTCTCCGACCGGATTATCACGCAAACGCCGCCGCCATGGGTCGTGCGTTTGCGGTTCGGCAATTTACGCAGAAATGAATTTCACGATTTGCTCGCGCGCGTGTGGCCGCAAATCGAAAAGCTGCTCAAATCCCACAAACTCGTGAATGTTTATTCAGACCGCCTTGAAGGAATTGGTTGAGATTCAGACGTCCGGCTCATCGTCGCGGCGTTTGAAATGGAGCATAAATAAACCCGAACCGGTTTCGATGAAGATGCATCCATCGTCACCGTCTGAGCGGGGAGAAAATTTACCGGACGAATTCTCGCCTTGAACCCCTGAACCGTAGCAGCCGACGTGAGTCGGCTCTAACATCGCTTTGGATCGTATGGAGCGGACGTTGGCGGACGAAAAAACCGAGCGGTGCCTGTCGCCGGTATCGGTGATTGAACTCTTCCGGCTCTGGCGGAAGGGGGAAATTCCCGACGACCCGGATTCGTGGCTGGACTTGGCATTGCCTTCGTGGACGGTGTTGCCCATGACCGTTCCGATTACCCGGTTGTCCGTTTTATGGCCTTGGGAACACAAGGATCCCGCCGACCGGATTCTGGCCGCAACGGCAGCGTGTGAACGCATTGAATTTTGGCACACCGACGCCGTGCTAAAAAAGCTGACCGGCTTTCCCCACCGCTATTTTTCCAATCCGTCAAACACCCGCCGGACACCCTGACGCGATTCAGGGCCGGCTTGAAAGAATCGGTTAGAATCAGACCTTCAGCCAATCGTGGCAACGTTTGAAGCGGCAAACAAATGACAATCCACTGAGCAGAAAACCACGGTTTGACACTTTTGCAGGGGTTGTTAATGATTGTGTCCTATGGCAGAAGATTCAGAAAAATTTGGTGGGAGCAAATTCAGAGCATATACGTCTAACTCACTATGCGAAGTTTAATTTTATCAGTTATTTTGTCCGGAGCTTTCACAGTCTCGGCGGAACAAATTCTTCCCGATGAGATGCATTGCACGCCGGTTCTAATTGAGATTCCTCTGCATGATAATATTTGTGATTATGGAACGGGAGTATTTATTGGCGAATCGAATAAGATTTTTCTCGTCACAGCAGCACACGTAATTTTTAATTTTAATAGCACTAACAAACTGGAACTGCAAAATTCTAAAGCAACTCTTTACGCTTTTAAATATGGGAAAGATTCAACCGACAAAAATGTGACATTCTTGGACCTTAAAAAATTAATGGATGAAGGATTTGTAAGACGCTATTCCACGCATGACGTAGCAGTTATTCAATTGGGGAAATCCATTCCCACCGGTACGAATAACATAAGTCAGGAATTTTTTGAAAATGGCGTTAATTTTACAAATGATTCGTCTGTTGATCTGTTGCTTGCGGGCAGTAATTGCAGGAAGTTCAATGACATTCAAGATGGGAGCGAAGCATATATTCTTGGTTATCCAGTGGAACTGTTAAATACCAACATACAAGCGGAAGTTGATTTTTCTTACCCTTTAATTCGCAAGGGAATTATCTCCCAAAGAAATCTGAAGACGGGCAAACTAATTATAGATTCCGGTGTTTACGGTGGTAATAGTGGTGGGCCTGTTATAATAATCGAACATCCATTTCTTGATAGAACCACCTATAAAATTGGGGGGTTGATTACACAATTTGTTCCAGTAATGACGAGAATTGTCCCCCAAATCGGTGTGACAAACAGCGATTTGGTCAACTCAGGATATGGTGTGGCTGAACCAATTGATTATGCGTTACAGTTGATGCGGCAATAGGTGTTCAGCAGAACCAGAAGAACAGCCAGAACCAACTTCTCCGGGTGCTTGATCAAATCCGCGACGCGCGCTTCACGCTTCCGCCAGTGCGTGAGCCTGCAAAATGCGGCGCATGATCTCGGCGGGTTTTTCACCGCGACGCCGGGCTTGATGGCGATAATAGTCAAGGCTCGAAGGCGCGAGTGAAACGGTCACTTTAACCGTCCGCAACGTCCGGCGCACTTGTTTGGGACTGGGCAAAAAATCCAGTTTCACCGGCGCACCCGGTTTTCCGATGGGTTCGCCGTTCAGTTCGTCCAAGTCAGCGTAAGCGATTTTGCGTTTCATAAAAGCGATCTTCTATATTTATCCAAATCCGAATTCCGAAGTTGCCGGTGGTGGCGGTGCGAACGATGCCTTATCGGAGTGCGCCCGTTCCCGGGCGCAGCAACTGGCTTCATTCAAGCTGCGGAACATTTCTCAACCGCCTGTCCATTCCACGTTGCTGCGGCCGGGACGGCCGCACTCCGCCAACGCAGAAATTCAGCTTCGCAGTTCGGGCTAAAATCACAACTGTTCCGGGTGCTTGATCAAATCCGCGACGCGCATGAGCAGGCGTCCGGCCGCGCCGCCGTCAATCACGCGATGATCGAAGCTCAACGTGAGGTTCGCCTCCATCACCGGCACGAACTGGCCCTTGCCCGCGTCCCAACTGGGCGTGCGCCGGGCCGCGCCGATGCCGAGCACCAGCGATTGTTCCGGCAACGGGATGGGCGTGGCCCAAATCAGCCCGAACGTGCCGAAGTTGGTCACGGTGGCAATGGAACCGCCCGTGGCTTCCGGCGGCAGCTTGCGTTGCCGCGCCAGTTCCACCAATTCGTCGTAAGGCCCGACCAGTTCCTTGAGCGATCGTTTGTCCGCGTTGCGAAGGACGGGAACCAGCACGCCATCCTCGGCCTCAACGGCGAACGCAATGTCAATGGCCGAGGGATGAACGATTTTACTGCCGACGAGCCTTCCGGCGGGCGCGCTGTTTTCCGCCAGCGCCACCGCCAGCGCGCGCAAGCAGCACAGCGCCGGGCCGGGTTTGGGTCGGGTGACCTTGCGAAAAGCGAAAAGCGGATCGAGGCAGACCGGCAGGCCGACGTGCGCAATGGGGCGCGTCCAGCTCCGGCGCATCGCGTCGGCCACCGTCACGCGCATGGACGACGCCGGAGTTATCTTTTGCTTTTCGAGATGCGCGATGAATCTTTCGAAATCTTCAATGGTCACCCGGCCCGCCGCGCCGCTGCCCGCCACGCCCGCCAAATCGGCGGCATGCAAGCCGAGTTCATTCATGCGCGCCTTGAGCCGCGGCGAAAGGTAGCTCGCGCCCGCCGCGTTCGCCGGCACGGGCAAACCGCGAATGGTGGGTTGAACGCGATTCTTGCCGCCGTTCCCGTTCGGCGCGTGAATGTGATCGGTGTCACCCGCCTTCGCCGGCGCGGGAATGTCCAGGCCGGCCAGCACGACTTCCTCCTGGGTGGCTTCAATCTGGCCGAGTACCGCGCCGACGGTGTAGCTTTCGTTCAATTGCGCGGTAATTTTTGCAATGCGCCCGCGGCACGGCGACGTCACGTTCATGTTGGCCTTGTTCGTCTCGACTTCGATCAAATCCTGGCCGGCCTCGACGGTGTCGCCGGGCTTGACGAGGAAGTTGATGATGCTGGCCTCGGCGATGGACTCGCCCAGTTGCGGCATGATGATGGGAATGGAGGGCATGTTTAGAAGCGAAGATGGAAGATGGAAGATGGAAGATGGAGAAGAAATTCCATTCTCAACCTTCTATTTTCCATTCTCGTTTTATGGGACGGATTCATTATTACAAACGGAGCAATTTTCTTGCGGCGGCGGCGACAGCGCGGGCGGTCGGACGGTGCGCGGTCCACAAATTGGGATGATACGGCACGGGCGTGTCTTTGGCGTTGAGCCGTTGCGGCGGAACGTCGAGCAGGCCGAAGCCCTCGCTCGTGACGCGGGCGATAACCTCGGCCGTCACCCCTCCCCACGGCCAGGCTTCACCCACGCACAGCAACCGCCCCGTGCGCGCGACGCTGGCCATCACGGTGTCGGTGTCGAGCGGCTTCACGGAACGCAGGTCCACCACTTCCACTTCCCAGCCTTCGGGCACCAGTTCGTTCGCGGCTTCGAGCGCTTCATGCACCATGGCGCTGTATGCCACAATGGTCAGGTCGCGGCCTTCGCGCGCAATGCGGGCTTTGCCGACGGGCAGCGCCTCGCTCGGCAGTTTTTCGGCCTTGAGGTGGTAATAAAGAAATTTGTGCTCGCAAAAAATCACCGGGTCGTCAATCGCCACCGCTTCGAGCAACATGCTGTACGCATCTTCAACGGTCGCCGGCGTCAT
>Ga0182027_10015812_pt1 | contig 10342 bp, 7 predicted proteins | sample 712E1DmetaG_FD_121300 | JGI IMG/M metagenome (GOLD analysis project Ga0182027, IMG submission 121300) | Permafrost microbial communities from Stordalen Mire, Sweden - 712E1D metaG (Illumina Assembly) | ecosystem: Environmental > Terrestrial > Soil > Wetlands > Permafrost | place: Sweden... | reverse complement strand
GGTCTTGTGCCGGGCTCTGTCTAAAGAATTAAATTTGCCGATTGCCGATGTATTGCACAGAAAAAAGGCCACCAAAACCCAAAAAGATTTAAAAAAAGAAGCGCGGCTGACAAATGTCTCCGGAGCCTTTGAGCTAAAACCCCAAGCCGATGTCCACGGAAAAAACCTGATATTGGTAGACGACGTCACCACCACCGGCGCCACGCTTTTGGAGGCCGCCAAAGTCTTAAAGCGCAACGGCACCTCCTGTGTCTGGTGCCTGACCGTTGCCAGGGATTAGTGTCAAGGGTCACCCTTGACACTAACTGACTACTCAACTTGTTGACAATTTGCACGACCGTGCAAATTGTCAACAAAAAAATTATTGTAACAATCCCTTTTGCCCCTCGACTTCGCTCGGGACAAAAAAATCCGACTTAATGTCGGATTTTTTTGGCGGAGAGGGGGGGATTCGAACCCCCGAAAGGCTTTGACACCTTTACCGGTTTAGCAAACCAGCGCACTAGGCCTCTATGCGACCTCTCCGTAAATATCTTTATTCAATTTTCACTTCATCCATTTTACCGAAAAAACGGCCTTTAGTCAAAGGCCGGATAATTTGTGTCATTCCGAGCGAGCAGAATTATCTGGGCATTTTGGCGAGCCGAGGAATCCCTTAAATTTACCAAATTGGCATCGTTAAGGGATCCCTCGGTTGCACTCGGGATGACACAGCTATAAAACAAATCTCTCAAACCCACTCGTAAAAGTCGCAATCCCATTTTTGTCTACCTGATAACCTTCCAGCCCCGCGCGGTTTTCAATAAACTCAATCCCCTTTTCGCCCATAGCAAAGGCCGCGGTGGCAAAACGGTCGGCTTCGTAAACGTTTTCGGCGATGACGGTAAGGCTTACCACATCGGAAAGTTCTTGATGAGGATCAAGCGGATTGTAAATATGCGCCCCGCGTTCGTAACTGCCGGACGTGGCCAGGCCCAAATTTGTAAGGCCGATGACCTTAACAATTTCCAAAGTGTTAAAAGGATTTTTAATCCCAACCCGCCAGGCAGGCTGGCCTTCCGGCAAACTAACAGCAATGTCGCCGCCGGCCTCAATATAAAAATCGTAAAGGCCCGCGGCTTTTAAAAGCCCTGCGGCCTTAAAAATCGCCCAGCCTTTTACCAGCCCGGACGGGTCAATTAAACCATCCGGCCGGCGAATATCAAAATATCCAGCCGTCTGCTTTTTTGTTTCTTCGGCCAAAGTAAAAACTTCTTTCATCTCCAAACTGTAAACCCCGGACAACAATTCTCCGCGGTTAATGCGGCTGATTTCGCTTCCCGGTTTATAAGTGCTGAATTGCTCATCCACGCGTTGGAAATAATCGAACACTTCCGAAACATGCGCAAAAGTCGCGTTGCTGTCGCGGATTTCCACGGTTATCGGCATGCCCATTATGCCCCGGGTTTCTTTCATAATCTATATTCTACCACTAAATTGGCCGCGACTAAAACTAATTTTGCCCGCCGGCTTTTACCCGCCGGCCCGCACCAAACCGCAAACTTGACGCGTATGTTATAATAGATGTAGGAAAAACATTAAACTTAAATTTATGAAACAAAAAATTTTGGCGCTGGCCGCCAGTTTAGCTGTTGGTGTAACGGCTTTGGCGGGAACCGCTTTTGCCTCTACGCCGGTTTTAACGGTTACGCAAAACGGCAGTAATGCCAACATTGTTATTAACAGTGCCAGCTCCAATTCCCTAATTAACCTCTATGAGCGGCAAACGTCCTCTTCCTGGACAACGGCCGCAAGCCCGGGAAGCACCGATGGCAACGGCAACTTTAGCGGTAATGTACCGATTACCTGGGACGGCAGCACCAACGCTTTGCAGTTCTATGTGTCGGTTAACAGCCAAACATCGAACGTATCCCAACTGGTGCCTCCCAGCTCCGGCGGCGGCCTGACTTTCAGCAACCAAAATCCTGTTTTAAGCGCGGGTCAGAACATAGCTGTGAGCATTTCTTCATCCAACGGCAGTTCGTCCAGTTACTACCTATCCAATAACAGCAATTCCGCCGCCGTCAATACCAGCTTAAGCGGCTCCGTGCTGACGCTTTACGGGCAAACACAGGGCACGGCCACCCTGAATATCTGCCAAAACATCACCAATATGTGCGGCTCTTTGGTAGTTACCGTAAATAGTTCCGGCGGCAGTTCCGGCATTCTAACTATAACCCCAAGCTCACTAACCAGCCTGTCGCCCGGGCAAAACGCCGCCGTAACGGTAAGCAATGCCACCGGCTCTATATATGTTTCCAGCAATCCTGCCCCCGCGGATATTACCACCGGCATAAACGGCAATACCGTGACTGTCTATGCCCTGGCCGACGGCACCGGCACCCTGAGTATTTGCGACCAGGGAAGCGGGCAATGCGGGAGCCTCTATGTATCCATTAGCGGCGTAAGCAACACTCCTGCTTCCAGTGGCCTGACCTTGGGCACCACCAACCCGGTACTAACCATCGGCCAAACCCAAAACATAAATATTTTTGCCAGCAGCGGCTCAAACACCTTTGCAATTTCCGGAAACACAAACCCCGGCGTGGTAAGCGCCAATATTAATGGCTCCCTGCTTTACGTAGTCGGTCTTGCGGCCGGCACCGGCACCGTAACCGTCTGCCAAAGCGGCACATCTTACTGCTCCACCGCTTTTGTGACGGTTAATGCCACCACCGGCAGCGGGTTAAGCTTTAGCCAAACCACGGTCAATATCAACCCCAGCCAAAGCGCCACGGTGATTATTAATTCCGGCTCGGGCAGCTATTACCTTTCCGGCAACACTAATCCTTCCGCGGCTCCTGCCACGGTGTCCGGCAGCAACATCTACATAAGCGGCAGTACGGCCGGTAGCGCCAGCATTACTGTTTGCCAAACCGGCAACAGCTCCTTGTGCGGCTCGGTATCGGTTACGGTCGGCCAAACCGGCAGCAACCTGACTTTTAGCAATCAAGCTCCGGCCTTAACTTCCGGACAAAGCCAGACGGTTGCCGTTTATTCCCCCAGCGGCTACAGCGGCAGTTTTAGCATCCAAAACAATACCAACCCGGCCGCGGCCGGCGCCAGCCTAAACGGCTCGGTTTTGACCCTGACCGGCAACGGCACCGGCAGCAGCGTGTTAACCGTTTGCGAAACCGGCACTACGGTCTGCGGAACCATTACCGCCGCCACTGCCAACGCCACGACTTCCTCCGGCACCTCGGTCTACATGACCAACACCAACATTCCGTCCATGACCTTAAACCAGTTCTATAATTACCAAATCCAGGCCCAAGGCGGCAGCGGCGGTTATGTGTTTACCATCAGCGCCGGCAGCCTGCCAGCCGGCCTGACTATGACCACTACCGGACTTATAACCGGCACACCGACTTCGGCCGTGGCCTCGCCGTTCACTTTAAAAGTCAGCGACAGTGCCGGCGGAACATCTACCATAAATTTAAACATATCAATAGTGACTATTGCGCCGGTTGTCACAACCCCTTCCGGCCTGTCGGTACCGGCTTCCACGCCCGCCGCTACCGCACCGGCGACTCCGGCTTCCGGTTACCAAAGCGGCGAGTTAATTAGCGAAAACGGCACCATCTACATAGTTTACCAAAACACCAAAACCGGCTTTACCAATGCCCCCGCGTTCCTGGGTCTGGGCTTTAACTTTAGCAATGTCACGCCTGTAACCAGCGACAGCCTTGTCCCGTCCGGCAAAGTTGTAGTCACTGCCGATGGCGCCCACCCGCGCGGCACCTGGCTGCTAAGCGGCTCCACGGTTTACTTCTTAACCCCGAGCGGCTTAATTCCGGTGCCCGACTGGGCGACCTTTACCGGCAACGGCGGCCAGGCCAGCTATATTGTCCCGGCCAACAGTTACGATTTAGGATATACCAAGCTTCCCCAAATGACGGCCAACGACAGCCGGGTTCACGGCTAAAATTAGATTAAGATCTTTTCTAAACAAGACGGTCTTCTCCCGGAGAAGACCGTCTTGTTGTTTGTCCGTTCAAAATTTAAAACGGCTATTGGTATTGTATATACACCGGAATCGGGGTAAGTTTAAGTATTTGCTCCGGCGTGAGCATAGGGCCGTTTACAATGTCATTTTTATAAAACAGCTTAAAGCCGGTAAACTGCACGGGTTGTTTGTAAATGTATTGCTTATAAGTATTTAGCTTATTGGCCTGGCCGCCAAAGCCGTCCATATCCATAACTATTTGCACCTCGGGCAGCGGTGTAATTTTTTGATAGTTGGTCACCATATTTTGCGTAAAGCGATGGATAACCAAAATTTTAGGGGGCAGGTTATTTTGTTTTACAATGTCCGATAAATAATTGGCCGCAAAATTTATATCAGCCGCGTCCAAAGTCCCAATGACCGTACCCGGCGTCTGGCCGCGTCTCATCGCAAATTCCGGATCTATACCCAAATGCACTTGCGGCAATTTTAAATATTTTTCCAAAAGCGGTACTTCGGTTTGCACATTGCTCTGTCCCAATTGGATATCTAAAAACACGATGCCGTTAATTTTTGCCGCCTCCGCCAAAACTTTATCAATTTCGGAGTCCGGCATGCGCGCGCGATACATTCCATCTTTGCCCGACCCGCCCTGGGCCACGACCGCGATATAATGAAGCGCCGGAATAACCGGAGTGCTTGGATCGGCCGCCCGCCATTTTGAGACTTCCGATGAGAGCATGTCCAGCATTTGGTTTTCCGGATACTTCCCCAAAACGCCCATCCCTGATGAGTACAGGTTGCCGTAATAGGCTACAATCCGGTTAAAGGGCACCAGCGCGCCGTAGTTTGGGTAAACAGTCTTAACTGGCCAAAGTGTTGGCTTTGTCGTCGATGCCGTGCTGGTTGCCGCGACGGGGTTATTCGCAATAAGATTCAACTTTTTATCATACGCGGCAAAATCCAGCTGCGGCGGCGGCACCAATGGAGTTTGCGCCGATTTAATCTGGGCGAAATTTTGCAATGACGAAATTTTTGGCTGGCTGAAAAATCCGTGTTCAAAATAAATCGTGGCTAAAAACAGCAAAACCACAATCATGATAAGCCAAAAATAGCGATTCTTAAACAGAGATTTCGACCCTTGTTCCATATTTGAAAGGTTGTTGACAATATGCACGGCCGTGCATATTGTCAACAAGTTAAATTAGCTAAAACTTATATTTATTATACGCCTAAATTCCCAATAAAAAAACTCGCCTGCTTGAAAAAAATCGGAAACTTTGGTAAAATATCAAGGATCGTGGTTAAAGATTAACGATCAAAGATTAAGGATATATCTCGTTGGGGTGTAGCCAAGCGGTAAGGCAAGCGGCTCTGAACCGCTGATCCCAGGTCCGAATCCTGGCACCCCAGCCAAAAACCTTTCCGCCCTAGGGCGGATTTTTGTTTATCGGATTTGCTGATATTCGTGCTATAATATATTTAAAGACCTCATCAGGAAACCAAAATGTTCAAGCTTCTCAAAATCTTTTTTTACATACTAATTGCCCTTTTACTGCTGTTTTTATATTGGTTTTTGCCTAAGTATTCCTTTGTAAGCAAAAACCCCGGTTATTGCGTTAATTTAACCTCGCACCTTTACTATTGCGGCAATAACGCCGGGCTAGATAAGCTGTTTGGGGGCAAATAAATTACTTGATTGCGGATATAGATTACGGATTTGTTACGGGTATACTGATATTGCAGTCATCCGTATATCAGTAAAAATCCGTAATCCCAATCCACCAATAAGTATTGACACAATCCCAGCCACATTCTATAATGATAAAAAGCTAAACACCACATGGAAACCAAAATGAAGGGTAAAATGTCCCCACAATCCAAAAGTTTCCTGGTCTTGCTGATTTTAATTTTAGTCGGCTCTTACCTGTGCCTGACTATGTGGTGGCTGTATTTGAGCCAGCCAACCCAAAACCACAGCTGGCCGCTAGGCGGGAACTTCCAAATGACCAGCTATCGCCCAAACCAAAATCAAACCGTCAAAAGCCAAACCGCGGCCGCGCCTGCTGTGGATACCTCCGGCTGGAAAACCTATACCGATTCCACATACCACTTTAGTTTTAAATACCAACCCGACTGGAAAATTTTAGCACCCCAGAAAAAAAACGGTTACATTGTTCTGCAGGTTGATCCGGGAGCCAAATACTATAACTTTAACATTTACATTAGCCCCGACAGTTTTTATATAATGGACGGCCTGCCCTATAACACGGAAACCATTGGCGGAGAACAGGCCTACGATGTTGTTAATTCCCTGTTCGGTATTAAGTTCAACAATACCTATTATACTTTTGACGTCGGTCAGTCTTTTAAGCTTTTGCCGCAATTTGACGCTTTAGTGCATACGGTTAATTTTAATGGCTGATATTTTCTGACGGTAACGCCTTATGGGCGCTTTTTTTGTTCATTTACGGATTACCGATTTGCTACGGATATACGGATCCGTAATTCGTATATCCGTATGGTATCCGTAATCCGTAGATGGCCTCTTGCCGAAATCGTAAAAAATGTCTATAATTGCAAACAGATAATTAACATCTCGTAAAAAATATGACGCAAGACAGCATGTTGTACTACGCCTTGGGAGCGGCTATTTTAGCCCTTTTATACGGCGTATTTTTAATTGTGAAAATTTTAAAAAAACCCCGGGGCGAGGGCAAAATGCTGGAAATCGCCGCCGCGATACAGGACGGGGCCAAAGCCTATTTAAACCGGCAGTATAAAACCGTGGGACTGGTTGCCGTGGTAATTTTGGTGCTGATGTACCTGGCGAAGTTTTCCGCCCACACTATGGAAGGCTTTGTTTTAGGCGCGGTCCTTTCCGCGACAGCCGGATTTGTGGGCATGAACATTTCCGTTAGGGCCAACGTGCGCACCGCCGAAGCCGCCAAAAAGGGATTGGGTTCCGCACTATCTTTGGCTTTTGAAGGCGGCTCGGTAACCGGATTATTTGTAGTGGGCTTAGGCTTACTGGCGGTAACGGGCTTTTTAATGGCCACCAAAACCGCGGGGGGCGGAGCCTGCATTAATTTAGGCGACGCCAACCAGTGCACCGGCGGCGGCGGATTTGACCTGCCGGCTTTGGTGGGACTAGCCTTTGGCGCGTCGTTAATTTCCGTTTTTGCCCGTTTGGGCGGCGGCATTTTTACCAAGGGCGCGGACGTAGGCACCGACATGGTAGGTAAAGTGGAAGCCGGAATTCCCGAAGACGACCCACGCAACCCCGGCGTAATTGCCGACAACGTGGGCGACAATGTGGGCGACTGCGCTGGCATGGCCGCGGACTTGTTTGAAACTTACGTGGTATCCGCGGTTGCCGTTATACTGCTCGGCTCCGCGCTGTTCCCCGGCTACACCAACGCCATAATTTACCCGCTGATGATAGGCGCCGCTTCCATCGTAACGACCATTGTTGGCACCTGGTTTGTCCGCTTGGGCAAAAGTAAAAATATTATGGGCGCCATGTACAAGGGTTTCGCGGTTACCGGCATTTTGAGCGCCATAGTTTTTTGGCCCCTCACCCAAAAAATTATGGGCGATAACGGAATGTATTCCACTGCCAATCTTTTTTACTGCGCGGCTATAGGTTTGGTGGTGACGGGACTGATTACCATCATAACCGAATATTATACTTCCAAATCTTTCTCGCCGGTCAAGGATATTGCCGCAGCCTCCACCACCGGGCATGGCACCAACATTATTAAAGGTATTGCCGTGGGCATGCAAGCCACCGCCGCTCCGGTGTTTGTTATTGTTTGCGCGATTTTATTCTCCTACCATCTTGCAGGCCTGTACGGCATTGCCTTGACGGTAATGTCGATGCTGTCCTTAACCGGCATTGTGGTGGCGATTGACGCTTTTGGCCCGATTACCGATAACGCCGGCGGCATTGCCGAAATGGCCGGCCTTGACCAAAGCGTGCGGGATGTTACCGATCCGCTGGACGCGGTCGGCAATACCACCAAAGCCGTAACCAAAGGCTATGCCATTACTTCGGCAGGCTTGGCCGCCATGGTTTTGTTTGCCGCATACACCCAGCAGCTTTCCGCAAACGGAATTTCCACCGTGTTTGACCTTTCCAACAGCAGAGTTTTAGTAGGATTATTAATTGGCGGCCTGCTCCCCTATTTGTTCGCTTCCATGGCCATGTCCGCCGTAGGCAAAGCGGCCAAAGCCGTAGTGGAAGAAGTGCGCCGCCAGTTTAGGGAAATTAAAGGCATTATGGACGGCACCGGCAAGCCGGATTATTCCCGCGCCGTGGACATTGTCACCAAAGCCGCCATTAAAGAAATGATTCTCCCGGCTTTAATTCCGGTGGTGATGCCGATTTTAGTCGGCCTGGTTTTGGGCGCCAGAGCTTTGGGTGGCATGCTGGTTGGCACGATTATTACCGGCTTATTTGTAGGAATCTCGATGACTACCGGCGGCGCGGCCTGGGACAACGCCAAAAAATACATTGAAGAAGGCAACTACGGCGGAAAAGGCAGCGATGCCCACAAAGCCGCCGTGACCGGCGACACCGTAGGCGACCCCTACAAAGACACCGCGGGTCCGGCTATAAATCCGATGATAAAAATAATCAATATTGTGGCGCTGTTGATGGTAAAATTTCTGAAGCCATAATTTTGTCTTTGTAGTGCAGGCCCTCGGCCTGCCGTAGTGTGCCGATTTATCGGCTTTCCAGATTCTAACTATCGCAAAACCCCGGCTTACTCCGGGGTTTCCTTTTTTAAAAATAAAAAAAATTAGGCGACCGCAGCATCTACATGCATGCTGCGATCGCCCGGGGACGGCCAGCCCAAAAGTAATGGCGACTAGCGCTTCGTAGAGCGCTTCTTGGCCGGCGCCCTGTGTTTTGCCGCGGCGACCAAGGAATTCAAGGTCTTGGCCGTTACGCTGAATGCGGCCAATGGCCTGCCAGACGCCTTTTGCGTCCGATAAAACTCGGTTTGTGCCGTCTGCGCGGCTTTCAAACTAATCTTCGGGTCGCGCAAAATCGCGACCTGCGCCTTGGCGTCGCCGAAGTATTTGTCAGCGATAGTTTGGTCGAGCTCTCCCTGCTCAACCGGAATCAACCCCAATCCGAACCCGGCAGATTTAAGGTCCGCACGAAGCTTGGCCGCGAATTGGTCCGCCTGGTCGCCGCTTGTCGCCTGCCGGATCTCCACTAAGGTTGCCGCGGCCTGCGCCTTGACATCCCTTTGCGCTTTCAGGCGCAACTGCTCTTTGGACAAGCCGCAGCCTAAAAGAAGCGCGGCCAAAACGATCATCACACCGATGATCGAATATTTGCGAGTAGTCATAAGCCTCCTCCTTGGATGGCTTGCCAGTCGTCTGTTGTCATTATCCCGATATACTGGAACAAAAGCCACCCATACTGGCGTAGGATGACACTCAAAATTACCACAAAAAAGGCGCTTTTGTCAAGCGCCTTAAAACAAAAAACTTGTATATTTAAGCAGTTGTAGATTGGGGATTTTCTATTTCGGGATGTTGTCTTAAAAACTCCTCAACAATTTTCCTCGTATCCTCTAAATTTTTTGTTTCCATCAATTTTGCGCGAAGCTCGTGGGCGCCGGGAAAACCGCTACAGTAGGCTTTAAAATGCTTGCGCATAATGACAAATGATTTAAATTCGCCGAGTTCCTTTTGAAATAATTCGGCGTGTTCCAGCATTACGCGGAAGCGCTCTTTAATGTCCGGCTGATAATCGTGTAGTCCGCCTTCGCCATCCGCCTTCGCTAAAGCTACGTCGGACAAGAGGCTACGGCGGATGCCCGCATTTGAATTATAATTTGGTTGGGCAAAAAACCACGGATGCCCAAACGCTCCCCTGCCGACCATTACGCCGTCAACTTTTGTTTCCGCGATTTTCTGCAAACCCTCTTCCCTGTTCTTAATGTCGCCATTGCCGATAATTAAAGTAATATTGTCATTGCGAGGAGGCAGAGCTTTATCTGCCGACGAAGCAATCTTTTTCTTTAATAAGATTGCTTCGTCGTCGGATGCACTCCTCCTCGCAATGACATGATTTTTAGATTTAAAATATTCGTCGCGTATTTCCACCGCCTCCGCAATCTTGTCCCAGTGCGCCGGTACTTTGGACATTTCTTGCTTGGTGCGCCCGTGTAAAATCAACGCGGCAATATCCGTTGACAATAAAGTTTCCACCCATTCCCCCATTTCCTCGGATTTACTATAGCCAATTCTGGTTTTAACCGATATGGGCAAGTCGCCGGCTCCATTTTTTGTCGCACTGATGATTTCCCGGGCAAGTTTTGGCTCGCGGATAAGCGC
>Ga0182027_10015811_pt1 | contig 10342 bp, 11 predicted proteins | sample 712E1DmetaG_FD_121300 | JGI IMG/M metagenome (GOLD analysis project Ga0182027, IMG submission 121300) | Permafrost microbial communities from Stordalen Mire, Sweden - 712E1D metaG (Illumina Assembly) | ecosystem: Environmental > Terrestrial > Soil > Wetlands > Permafrost | place: Sweden... | reverse complement strand
TAGCGGGGGCAATGCGGTCTGCTCCGGCGTGACGACCACAGGGTGCACCGCGAGCGTGCAGTTGACCGGTGCCATGATCTTCACGCTGACCTGCACCAACGTGGCCGGAAACGACACGGCCACAGCCGAGATTATACTCACATCGTGTGGGAATGGCGTCCTGGATCCTGGGGAGGAATGCGATGACGGCGCGAACGGAAATAACTGCGACGGTTGTCTCGACGACTGTACACGCCCACCGGGGCGCGAGGTGTTTAGCGACAATTTTGGCTCTGGCCTGGGGAACTGGCAGACTTCTACCTCCGGCGGAAGCGCGACTGTTTCCGGCGGTTCGCTGGCCCTCGTAGCGGAAGCGACCGCCTCGCTGCAGAGCCATCCGCTTCCAAGTAACTACACGATCACGTTCCGCGCCAACAAGATCAATTGGGCTGGGTGGTTTCATGTCTTTATCTTCGACTACCCGAGTAGCTCCCCTCGTTGGTATCGCATCATGGCAGATTCCACGACGATTGAGGCTATCGAGGAATACACCCCCGCGGGGGGAATCGTTAACTTGGCGAGCAACATCGGTTACTCAATCGGGAACAACGTCTGGAACACATACCAGATCACCAAGAGCGGGGACGTAATTACGTTGTCGGTCGGCCCGAATCTATCTTCGCTTCAAGTGGTGGCGACCGCAAACGCACCGCACATGCGGTTCGGTGGTTTTCTCGCATTTCAGGCCAACCAGGCGAGCTGCGAGACCATTTTCGACGACGTTGTCATCACTTCCGTGGTCATTCAGCCATCGGGATGTTGATTGCCTAGTTCACGACGCATTCACCGCCGAACGCGAAAGGAGCGCGAGCAATGAAGGCAAGAAAGATACCGGCAACGATTGAGGTCAGAGAGAAGCTAGGGGTCCAATGGCGGCTTCGCGGAGGGGCCGGGTTTCCGACAGATGAGGAAATCATGGATGCCGGGTTTGATCCGAAGGACGAGAACCTGCGCTACGGTATGCTACCAAAGGATTGGAATGGGCACCGCAAGGGAGCAAAGCTGTTTTGGGGCCGCACCCGCCGCAGGTGCCATAGAGATCCGTGTCCAAGATGTCTAGGCCCCAGATCGCAGGCCGACCCTCTACCCCCGCCGAGCTGCGCTGGACGCAGGTGCCAACGGTGACTCATAAGCCGCAGACCCAAAGTAAACCAATGGTCGACGAAAAGATGGTATCCGTCCTGGAGGCGATGGACGAGGCGGACCTCGTTCACATGGTCGAGGAGACGAATATCAAAAAGCTACGTCAGTGGCTGAAAGCCCAAGGAGAGGAGGCCTTCGCGCTCGCACTGAACCTGCGCGCCATTCACGAAGCGGCAAGAGGCGCTCTTGAACGGAAGAGGCGAGGGCCGACGGAGCCGCCGGTGGAGGAGGAATGACGACTTGTGACTTCAGGCAGCAATTGTTGCCGCACGAGGAGGCGCCATTCGAGCGGCTGCGCCTTGCGTCTGTGGCCACCGGGATCGTAGTGGGGCTCCATGAGCGCTATTTTCTTACATCCCCTCATTGAAGACTGCCCGCTTTACACGGCCAATCTCCACATCAGTCAAAGACTATGCTCGTCTTGCGGCCACAAAGACGCCCCAGAGAACAAGCCCCTGCTATCCCTTTCCCCCAGAAACTGCCGCTACCGGGAAAAATACGCTCCCCCGCCGAAGCGGGCAGATTAGCGGGCGGAGCGATTCGCTTGCGACCCTTTGATGGCCACGGAGTGCTCACGATTTACCGCGATGCCCTTGAGGCACTCGCGGCGTGCGACCCGTCGGGGCAGAAGGATGCCGCCATTTTCTACCGTTACGTAATCAATCACGCTGTTGCGGTGGGGGAGGATATTGGGACCTTGAACATGTCGGAACTCGGCCGACGCGTGCTCGACCACGCCAACGGACCCGGTGGCTGTCCGCAATGCGGCGCGGCCACACGCGATCGCGATCGCGCCGCACATGCCCTCGAATGCGGTGCCGCCGCTATTAGATGGGGTTACCCGCCCGACGACATCGTGAAGGCGCGAGAGGTTCTGGCGAAGGTTCGCTCTCTACTCGTGGCCAACGACTTGGATCCGAGGAGCCTGGCGACGGCGGCGCAAGACGCTCTTTCCAACATTTGAGCTGACTCGTGACTCGGGAGCCGCGCCGACGTGCGTTCCTACGGATCTCCGCCTGACATCGGAGGGCCTTCCCATGGAAGCCGGATCCGGCCCGGAGGGAAGAGACCGCCGAAAAACACCCCATCAATTCCGTACAAGGGCAGGTGCGCCACGTTGAATGGCGGGCCAGCCACGGCCCTCGTTTTCATGTGGGCAGGGTGGCGAAGTACCGAACGACCAAAATTAGAGCCCGATGCCGGCGGCCGCGTTTTCGGTGAACAGACTCGCGTCTCGAATGTAGCGCCGCACCATCGTCACCGAACGGTGCCCGGACTACGCCATGATTGCGCGCTGACTCTTACCCGCCTTGGCCGCCGACGTGACGAGCCCGGCGCGCAAGCTGTGCCCCGAGAACGTGGCCGCGTCGAGCCCCACGGCCTTTGCCACAGCCTTGACGATGCGCGCCACATCTTCACCCGCCAACCGTTGACCCGTGAGCTTGCCATGCCGGTTGACGCCGATGAACACCGGACCGAGCTCGACGCCGGCTGCAGCGAGCCACGCCTTGACCACCCCTGCGCTCGCGCATGCCCCCCCGGATCCGCGTGGCCTAGCGAGTCATCGCCATTCCCGGCGACCTGGTGCCAGTCGACTCCGAAGGGCGCAGCCGCCCCCGGTAAAATGCAACGGATACCACTTTATCCATAAGCGCCAAGCTGACGCTGGATCCGCCACAACGTCCCCTGCGTTTTTTTTTTGGGGGGGCGCCCACCCCGGCGTGGCCGGGCCGAAAGCGCCGCCGTGTGGGCAACCAAGCCGGCGGGGGCCGGATCACAGCCCACCCGAGAACACGAAGCCTCTCTTATTAACGTACGTACGCACGTTGATACCTTCGTTTATGCGTAGGTGCATATCTACGCACGCACGCGCATGTGGTGCCGCTTGCCTTCATAGATGCGTAGGTATATATCATAGTCAGGAGGAATCCTTTACCATGGCACCACAGAAACAGAAGGCAACGCCCCGCCGGGCACCCGGGCGCGGGGCAGACGCCGTTGGCGCCGCGCCGCGCGCCCAGGCCGTGACGACCTTCCGGATCTACCGCGACCAGCTCATCGGCCTGCAGCGCGAGGCCCTCGATCGACGCGCGGTGGGCAGAGCCGGCCGAGCCGACGCCTCTGCCATCCTGCGGGAGATCCTGGACAACTATTTCAAGCAGAGGAGGTCGGCCGCAAAGAGGCCAAGCGAATGAGCCAGTAGGAACGCAAGAAGCGGACCCCGCGAGCGTTATGACCGCCCGCGAGGCCCTTGGAACCAACCCCAACAAGCGAGGTTAGAACCATGGACCCCAAAGACCCCCAAACCAACCCCATCGTCAAGCAGGTTCAAGACACGGTGCGCGGTCTGACCGCCACCATCGAAGCCGAGAAGACCCGAGGCCGCCGACTGTATGGCGAACTGCAGGCCGACGTCGGCGCCCTCGACGCAGCGGCGAAGGCCTGTGACACGTGGGCCGGCGAGATTGAAAAGATGCGCGAGACCTTGGACGCTCGCGCCGATACTGCCCGCGACGTGCTGGTCGCTCTCGGTGCTGGCGGCATCGGTGGAGGGCAATAACGACCGCCCACAATCGACCGTCCCCCGGGCGCCGAGCAACGCCATTCGCGCGCAAAGAGCGGTGTCCGTAAATTTACGGACAGACGCGACGCCCACGATCGATATAAAACGCGGCGACGGATGCGGAGGCGCAACTTTTGATGTTACCGAGGCAGCCGCGCGAGTCGTCGACACCGCCCGCGACGTGCTCGCCAATATGGGGCAAGTCGAGCGAATGACGACCGCGATCGTCCCGCTTGTAAATTGCAGCTGTGTGGTTTATAGGGGCCGCATGGAAAGCTACCGGCAACAAGTTGCTTGTGCAGTTAGCGGGCTGACCTACCGCCAGCTTGACCACATGATCCGATCCGGTTTTTTCACGCCCGACCTGCCCGCCCATGGGAGCGGGGTTCACCGCGGCTTTTCGTACCGCGACCTACTCGCGTTGCGCTGCATTGGCTCGCTACGCTCGGCCGACGTGTCCCTACAGGCGACGCGCAAGGTTGACCGGGCGTTACGTGCCTACGGTCGCGACTTCGCAGACTCACACCTTGTTGTCACTGGCAAAGGCAACAAACGCGAGGTCTATGTGTACGACCGCAAAGCACTGATCGCGCTACTCGACAAGCCCGGACAAGTGGGTATCGCAACGATAGTTGACGTTGGCCAGGCCGAGGTCGAGGTACGCGAGATAGTCGCTCGCGAGAGCAAGGCCCAAGAGCGACGAAAGGCCAAGGCCGCATGACCCCATAAAAAAAGCCACCTATTAGGTGGCCCTTTTTCTGACCGGCCCCGCTACCAACAGGACCGACCGGGAACTCAAAATCCGTGCTTAATGGCCTTCGAGCTGAAGGCAATCTACTGGTTTGCACCGTAGGTTGTCAACATCCTCGGAGGCCCGAGGATGATATTTGTCTTCAGTTCTTGCCATAGCGGGCACCGGCCCGGCGCCCACTGCAACCACAGAGCCGCACCATCTCGTGCGCCTGTGGCAGGACGCCGTCCGCACCGAGCAGCTCGCCCGCTTGCACGCGCTCGAGCTGCAGCCGGGCGACGACTACGGCATGCAGGCTTGGAATCTCGCCTATGAGCAATGGCGCAATCTACCCGAGGACACCCGCATCGATCTGCCATCGCCGCATGTGTTCGGCCGCATCCTTGGCCTGTTTCGCACCGGTGCGACGATAAAGAGCGGCAAACTCTTGCGCCTCGAAATCTCCGCCGAGGACATCGGCGAGCTAATCGGCTACTCGAAGACCACCGTAGAGGCCGCGCTCCGCTGGCTCAGCGTCGGTCCCATCGAGCACCAAGGCGTGCAACTCGCCCGCGGCCTGGGCCTCATCCACCGCGGCCGACGCACGGCCCTCGGTTACCTCGACGGTGTCCTGCGCAAGCTCTACCGCACGTCCCGCACTGTGCTCACGCTCCTGGGCCGCATGCTGCTCGGCCTGGGCGAGCGCGACCAAGAGCGCAAGCGCGAGCAGCGCGAGGCCAAGGAGCGCGCGAAGCAGGACGCCAAAGCCGCCACGCCGCTGGCCGCAGTCCCGGCAGCGGCCAGCGAGAGCACCAGCTCGGGCACAGACAGATATGATGTTGGCCTCGCAGAGCTCCGCAGGATTCGAGAGGGCCTGTAGCGGCCTCGCCGAAACATAGCCCCCATTTCGGAAAATAGAGAGCCGCAGGGCAAAGGTCTGCCACAAGCTACCCGTTCCGCAAAATCGAAGTGCCGCGAGGCACGCAGCTCCCCACGTAACCGATTTTCAGCAAGGAAGAGACAGAGTGAAGAGGTGCCGAAACCAGCACCGGCCGAGAAAACACCACCGCCGACGAGTAGCATGGCCCTCTTAGTTGTCCGGGGGCTTCATGCCCGCAGCCCGCGGAGCGCTATCCTATGTTGTCCGAAAAACGGACATCAAAAACCAGACTAACTATTTAAAAGAAGAGGGAGCGCGCTGCCGCGCGCATTTTTTAGCTCCCCTTCGTCCACCGCATCAAAACCCACCACCCAAAAGCCCTCTCAAAACTCGTTGCAAGCAAGAGCAGCGAGGGTTAGATAAGTACTCTTATCTAACATTCAAAAGACCCTCAGGCGCACATGCAGACCCAAAACCAAGCTCAGTTCTTCTCCATCGTCACAGCTCCGCAAACAACCGCAGCACTCGTGCGACCCGTCGACATATCCGGTGCCAGCTCCGACGCCCAGCTCGTCGACCTCTGGCTCCGCGGTCGCAGCCGCCACACCCAGCGCGCCTACGGCGCCGACATCGGCCGCTTCCTCACCTTCACCGGAAAGCCCCTCGCACAGGACTCGGTCCTCGACCTGCAAACCTTCGCCGACAGCCTGACAAGCTCGCCGGCATCGCGGAGCCGGACGCTCTCGGCCGTCAAGTCGTTGCTCACCTACGGCCAGCGCACCGGGTATCTCACATTCAACGTCGGAGCCGCCGTGAAATTGCCGGCGCAAAAGCAAGCCCTGGCCTCCCGCATCCTGTCCGAGGCAGACGTGCAGAGCATCCTCGTGCTGGAAAAGAATCCGCGCAACAAATTGCTCCTGCGCCTGCTCTACGCCGCAGGCCTGCGGGTGTCCGAGCTGTGCGGCCTCACCGTCCGCGATCTGCAAGCTCGCGACGACGCCGGCCAGGTGACGGTCTTTGGCAAGGGCTCAAAGACTCGCGCGGTGCTCTTGCCTGCATCGGTGTGGAAACAGCTCGCCGCCCTGGTCGAGGGCGCCGAGCTCGATGCGCCGGTGTTTCGGAGCCGCAAGGGCTCCGGGCCACTGACGCCGATGCAGGTGTTTCGTATCGTCCGGGCAGCGGCTCGGCGCGCGGGGCTGACTGCCAATGTGTCGCCTCATTGGCTCAGGCACGCACACGCCTCGCATGCTCTCGATCGCGGTGCTCCTGCCCACCTCGTGCAGCAAACTCTCGGGCATTCGAGCTTGGCCGTCACGTCCGTTTACGCCCACGCTCGGCCCTCGGACAGCTCGGCAAGGTATTTGGTCGTGTGAGGGAATTTAATCTTGCCTTACTGTCGCGAAACCCATCCGTCTAGGCCGTCTATGCGCACGCCCAGCTGGCCCCTTTGCCCGGACTAGCGAACGTGAAAATCAAGGTAGTCGACCGGATTTCTCATCGGACCAAAGCGCATGTCAGGCCTCCATGCGCTTTCTCGTGTCTCCTTTGCCCTGACGAAGACGCGCCCCCGCCTGTCTACCAGCGGGTAGTGAACCACGTGGTAGTACCTAGCCGTCGATTCCGGACGCTGCTTTGGGCCAGCCACGAGCGACCCCACACCGATGCATGGCATGTGGAGAATCCCGTCCCTCGTAAAATGCTGTACTTCAGTTTTATGGACGTGACCGTGCAGGTACAAAGCAACACCGGCGTCCAGAAGCCGCTCCAGCACCCATCTTGGCAGTGCATCCGACTGGTCTGGGCGCGTGACCGGTCCGTGGTGACCAATCGCTATCACCTTTTTTCCGCTCTTAATCGCCTGTTCAAGACGCGCGCCAAGAGCCTCACGCGAAACGTGTGCGGCCTCCGTTAGATGGTGAGTACCCACAACGGTGTCGATGAGCAGAACTCCGATGTCCAGCTCTGCGATCTCCACGTACAGGCAGCGTTCATTGGCTTCTGACGGATACTTCCGCCCAAAGAAGCGCTGATGAGAGTCGCAGAAGCTCTTAAGGCCCCCATGAATGACCTCGGGAGTCGGTTGGATGTTGATCCCCCCAATCGTCACCAGCCCTGACCCGTCCGGGTGCTCTTCCTCTGGATCCTGCTTCCACACGATGAACCCGCCAGCCTTCGTCGTCTTCCAGCAGACGTCGTGGTTTCCGGGCACGAGTAGACATCGCTCGCGTCGGCCACCAAGGAGCTTGTCGGCCAACGCACCAAGGAACTGCTCGGCCTCACCGTACTCTTCCAAGGTCGCCGACTGGGTCACGTCACCAGACATGACGATTAGGTCGAAAGGACCGTCCTTCAACGTCTCGATCGAATGCAACAAATCACGCAGGACCTCCGGGTTGCTGACGCGTTCGTCCTTGGTGCGATGTAAGTCGGAGATGTGGAGAATGCGCACCGAGTCCCGGAGATTGGCCACCGCGCTCGCTGGCACCAACTCCGCTGTAGCTGTAACAGCGTCTGGGAAACCGGCCACCGGAAAACCCGCACCCTCAAAACGGGCTCGATAATGTTCCGTCGAATCAGGGAGGGAGCCCGATATCAGCCGTTGGGCGGATTCCAGCGCCTTCGGCTGCTGACGCACGTACGCCATAGGGTCAGTGTCGTGTAGATCGCCAGCGCTCGAAGATAGCACGACAGCGGCGTCGAGCACGTTATCCGCCAGCTCAACAACGCTCATCGTAACCAGGTACTTCGATTGATCGGGGTAGCTGCTGGCGAGGGCCAAGCCCAGATTGGCGAGGCGGTCCGTCTGGTTCATCAAATCCGACCAGGACTGGACTGCGCTCGAATAGGCCTGCTGGCGAACCATTGCATCGGCGTTCGGGGGCGTCGTTCTCAGCGTTTCGAGCGCCAGGGATAGCTTCTTCACCGCGTCGTCAGCGGCAGACTTTTGCGCGCGGATCTCGGGAACTACCGCCAGCCAACCGGGGCTGTCCGTCATTACCTATCGCCTGACTTGCGATGCGAGTAGCGCGATTTGTCGTCGAAGCTCGACATTCACGTCGGCGGCATACTTGTAGCGGCCAGCCGAAGGGCAGTGTCGATGAACGATTGCTTCAGTCTCATCGACTGAGGGTTCGCACCTGTTCTGCTGGGCGAATCTCTTGATGTCCGCCGAGATGGCCTGCTCCTGTGCAGGTGTAGGCTCGCCTGGCGCGCATCCGAATCGAATCCGAATGTAGTCTCCGAAGTCAGCCACGTCATTCTCCCGTCTTGAAACCAGCCGCAATCGGCGTCGGCCACAGGTAACCGGATCCTCGTGCGCCGTCAACCTCGTCCGCCAAGGCAAGGGCACATTCGTGAGCTGAGAGATAGCTTTCGTTTCGAGTAACTAAGTGCTTGGTCGGGTGAGAATGCCGCCTCCGGCGACTTGCGGCACCGCCCCATACATCGGATTTGAGGCCCCCATGCCGGCAGTCTCCTTGTCGCTCAAATAGTTGAGCCGGTGGAGCCAGTACGCCGGTTGCCCCTGTTGGAGCACAAACACAACCGACGAATCCATGCGCCGAATCTCATCCGGCATCATCAGCGGTCGCCCGTGCGCCGATAGGGAGCTCGATGAGCTGTACGAGCTGGAGAGCTTCCCTGGTGCGATAGATGACGACGAGCTCGATGACTCAATCAACCAGGTCTGCGACCCCATCGCCTCGGATAGATAGCGAGCGGTTGTCTGGTCCTGCGTCCCAAACGCTTGCATTGTCGTGTTGGCCAAAAACGTACGCCATTTCGGGTAGACCGCTTCGAGCTGGGACAGATCTTGAACGAGCAGCCAGAGCAGCGCACCGTAGCCGGCGAGCAGCGACACGGCATCCTCGACCGCCGCCATCCGGCCGAGCTGGGCGAACTCATCGAGCACGAACGTGACGGGAAGAGCAGGGCGACCCTGGACACGCAACACCGCTCGCAACGCCATGTAGACCACCGCGCGGACGTACTGACTTTGCGACCGGAGCTTGTCCGGGGGCATGACCAGATAGACCGTCATGGGCTCAGTCTTGAGCTTGTTGAAGTCCACTTCGGAGCGCCGCAAGCTTTCGATGATGCGCGGGTCGTCGAGAAAAGTCGTGTGTCGCTGGGCCGTCGAGATGACCCCCGAGCGCTCCCGGTCTGCCTTCTGGAGCATGATGTTGGCCGAGCGGGCAACGAGGCCATAGCCGGCGTGCGTGTCGGCACCGAGCCTTTCGAGCAGCGCGAGCAGCTTGGCTTCTGGCATCGTCAGAATCTCGCGCAGCCGGCCAGGGTGCCTGTCCGACCGCTCGGACAGGCTGGCCACGTACAGCAGGAGCCCTTGCAAAAACGATTGTGCGGTATCGTCCCAATGCGATTCCTCATTGCTCGATCGAACCACCAGCATTTCGGCCAGGGCCGCCGCCTCGGAGACACACTCGGGCGACGAGAGGTCGAGCCAATCGATCCAGTTGGCCGACCGGGTCGGCTGGCCCGTGACGCCGAAGGGGTCGATGATCGCCACCTGGTTGCCGAGCTGGCGCCGTCGAGCAGCAGTGACCGCCGCATTTTCGCCCTTGAGGTCGAGACAGAACACCGAGCCGGGATAGGTGAGCAGATGAGGGATCACGCAGCCGATCCCCTTGCCGCTCCTGGTAGGAGCGCAGGTCAAAACGTGCCGCTCGACGCGCAGCCGGGGGTCGAGGTTGCGCGGCACGTCTTTTGAGAAGCGGCCGAGCATGAACCCGCCGACTTGGCCTTTGGGCAGGAGCAGCCCCGCCGCCGCCGCGCCGTCAACAGTGCCCCAATACGCCGAGCCGTGCGACGTGCGCGCAGGCCCAGGCTCCCCCAGCTTTGAGCGGAACCGAGCAATGAAATACAGAAGCACAGCCGGCAAGACGATGATGATCACGAACGCCAACACGTTTACCCAAAGCCGGTGAAAGCTACCGGGCGCATCGCTTTCGACATCCTTTACCATCGGCAT
>Ga0182027_10015810_pt1 | contig 10342 bp, 8 predicted proteins | sample 712E1DmetaG_FD_121300 | JGI IMG/M metagenome (GOLD analysis project Ga0182027, IMG submission 121300) | Permafrost microbial communities from Stordalen Mire, Sweden - 712E1D metaG (Illumina Assembly) | ecosystem: Environmental > Terrestrial > Soil > Wetlands > Permafrost | place: Sweden... | reverse complement strand
TCAACCAAACGAAAACCGTCTTTCCAGGTTCCAAATTGCGCCTGCACTACTCCATTCGGGAGGCATCTTGAGGCAAAAAGCGGACATTTTGCTTGACTCCTATGTCAGGAGTTCTGGAGTCTCGCCCAAACGCCGCCTTGCCAATCCGCAATCCGCAATCCGCAATCCGCAATTCAAGGGAATGAAGACACTGGAACAGGAGAGAACAGAGGTAACAGAGATTTCCCCACTCTGCCTTTCTCCGTTTCCTCCGTTTCCTCCTGTTCAAAATCCGCAATCCGCAATCCGCAATCTCATCTTAACCTTAAACATTGTATTCCACCGCCCTCCTGTTAAAGTTCACCCACATTCATCGAAAAACATTTATGATCGAACCAAAGAGGGCGGATTTACCACCGGCGGCAACCCCGGCGTTGTCGCAGGATGACGTCGGCGCCATTACCGAATTGCGCGAGGCTTACGGCAAAGTGCGCGGCGAACTGGCCAGGGTCATCATCGGCCAGGACAACGTGCTCGAGCAATTGCTCATCTGTATTCTCGCGCGGGGACACGGCCTGCTCATGGGCGTGCCGGGCCTGGCCAAGACCACCATGGTCAATTGCCTGGCCCAAGTCATGTCCCTCCAATTCAACCGCATCCAATTCACCCCCGACCTGATGCCCTCCGACATCACCGGGACGGACATCCTTCAGGAAACCGACCAGCCCGGCCGCCGCGCCTTCGTCTTCATCAAGGGGCCCCTTTTCGCCAATATCATCCTGGCCGATGAAATCAACCGCACGCCCCCCAAGACGCAGTCAGCCCTGCTGGAAGCGATGCAGGAACACCGCGTCACGGTCGCGGGGCGGTTTTTCCCGCTGCCCGCGCCGTTCTTTGTTTTGGCGACGCAAAACCCGATTGAGCAGGAAGGCACCTATCCGCTGCCGGAAGCCCAATTGGACCGCTTCATGTTCTTCATCCATGTGGATTATCCCAGCGAGGCGGAAGAAAGGCGGATTGCGCGCGAGACAACCGGCGCGGCCCCCTCGCAGTTGTCTCATCTGCTTTCCGGCGAGCAAATCACACGCTACCAGGAAGTCGTCCAGCGCGTGCCGGTGCCCGATCACATTTACAACCTGGCCGTCGAACTGGTGCGCCGTTCCCGTCCGCCCTCCGGCAAGGCGCCCGAATGGATCAAGAAATGGGTCAGTTGGGGCGCCGGCCCGCGCGCGGTGCAATACCTGATCCGCGGCGCCAAGGCGCGCGCCGTCCTGCACGGCAGTTATCTGGCGCGGATGGAAGATCTGGAAGCAGTGGCCGCCCCGGTGCTGACCCACCGCATCCTCACCAACTTCCAGGCCCAATCCGAAGGCGTCGCCAGCCCCGCCATCATCACGCGCCTGCTGGACGAAATTCGCGGAGAAGAAAAACGTTCGTGAGGAAATGCGCCACAAATGAAATTGCCGCCAGACTGCGTGATTTCCAGGGAGAAAATCACCCGCTATTTGCTGGTGCCGCTCGAGCGCGGCGACAAATCGGCCTTTCTTGCGCTTGCGGGCTACACACAAGAAAATGAAGCGCAACTGCTCGATGATATCCGAACGCAGATACTCCCGTCGGATGCCGTCCCCGCTGAAGTCAACGAGTTTGGCCGATATTTCGAGGTTCGCGGCCTGTTGCGCGGGCCGAACGGGGTGGCTTTGCGAGTTCGTACCATCTGGATGACCGAGCACTTGTCCCACGGTACCAAGTTTGTTACCTTGATTCCAGAGAAACGGAAATCATGATGAAATTGGAACTCTACACCGACGCGATGCTGACCTGTGATCTGCCGCAACACCGGCTGCGGCGCGGCGACATTGTCAAACTGGTGGAGCATCACGTTGCCCCGGACGGCACGGAAGGCTACTCCATCGAAGTCTTTAACGCCGTCGGTGACACCATTGCCGTTGCCGCCGTCCCGTCTTCGGCTCTCGAAGTTTTGCGCGAAGACGAAATCCTCTGCGCCCGTCCGCTGGGATAACCCTAAGGCCAGCCAACCCAAAGCGACAGGACACTATGGAAATCATCATCCGGGGAGAACACCGCCGTGGCTGAGGACATCCAACTGCTCGATCCCCAGGTGCTCTCGCGCCTCATGCACCTGCCGTTGCTCGCGCGCCAGGCCATGGAAGGCTCCGTCTCCGGCCAGCACAAAAGCCCCCATCGCGGCTCCAGCGTCGAGTTCGCGGAATACCGCAACTACGTCCCCGGCGACGACATCCGCCGTCTGGATTGGCGGGTCTTTGCCCGCACCGACCGTTTCTTCCTCAAGGAATTCGAGGCCGAAACCAATTTGCGCTGCTACCTGGTGCTCGATTGCAGCGGCTCGATGCGATACGGCAAGCCGGGCGCCACCAAGCTGGATTACGCCCGCCGCATGGCCGCCACCCTCGGCTACCTGGCCGCGCACCAGGGCGACGCCGTGGGACTGGTCTGCGCGGCGGAGAAGACGTTCTTCGACATCCCGGCCCGGCGCAACCCGGCGCACCTGAAAGTAATACTTGACACAATGGCAAAAGCCGCCCCGCGCGGCGAAACCGGGCTGTTGCCCGCCCTGCACGACCTGGCCGAAAAGGTCAAACGCCGCGCCCTGGTCGTCGTCTTTTCGGATTTCTTTTGCGATCTCGCCCCGCTGCTGGATTGCTTCCAGCATTTGCGCTTTCAAAAACACGACCTCGCCCTGTTTCAATTGCTGGACCGGGCGGAGCTGGACTTTAAGTTTGACCGCCCCACGCGGTTCGTGGATTTGGAAACCTCCTTCAATCTGGTGACCGAACCGGCGGCGATTCGGGACGAATACCTGCGCCAAATCTGGCTCTTCCTGGACGCGTTGCGCGAAGGCTGCCACGAATTCGCCGCCGATTACCGGCAGGTGGTCACCGACCAGCCCTACGAGAAAGCGCTGGCCGATTTCCTGGTCGCCCGCGCCCGCCTGGCCGCCGGCGGCTGACTTGGAATCATGACAATGACATTTCGACAAACATGGGTCAGTTCTTTGGGAGCGCGGGCGTCCTCGCCCGCCGTGCCCGGCGTCCCGCCGGGCACATCGTTCCGGATGTCCTTGTCGCAGCACTAGCCACATGCAATTTCTTCAGCCATTCTTGCTCTGGGGTTTGCCACTGGTTTTGGTGCCGCTGATCATCCATCTCCTCAACCGCCTGCGCCATCGCTCGCATCCGTGGGGGGCAATGCGCTTTCTGGTCGCGGCCACGCGCAGTTCGGTGAGCAACACCCAGTTGCGCCAACTGCTTATCCTCCTTTGCCGCATGGCGGCCGTCGCGGCCCTCTGCCTCTTTCTGGCCCGCCCGCTGGCCGGCGGCTGGATGGGCTGGGCCGTTTCATCCGCGCCGGACGCGATTGTCATCCTCCTGGACCGCTCCGCCAGCATGGAAATCAAAACGGGCGGGGTCAGCAAGCGCGAGCAAGGCATCCGCCTGCTGGCGCAAGCCGCGCGGGAATTTGAGGAAAGCAGCCATCTGGTTCTTATTGACAGCGCCACTCTCGTCCCGGAGGAGTCCGGCCGCGCCACCAATCTCATGCAGTTGCCCGCCACCGGCCCGTCCGACACCGCCGCCGATCTCCCCTCCATGCTCCGCGCCGCCTTCAACTGGCTCATCGAAAACCGCGCCGGCGCGGCGGAAATCTGGATCGCTTCCGACGCCCAGCGCGGCAACTGGCATCCGGAGGACCCGCGCTGGAAGGACATCATCGGCCAACTCGGCTCGCTCACCCAGAAAGTCCGCGTGCGCCTCCTGGTCCTCAGCCAGCCAGCGGACGCCAACGCCTCCATCTCGCTCCACGAAATGTCGCGCCGCGCCCAGGCCGGCAAATCGGAACTGGAATTCGTCCTGGACCTCCAGCGCAACCGCCCGGACACCGCTTCCATTCCCGTGACGCTGACGCTGGACGGCGTGCCGACGCAAACACCGGTCTCCTTCGAAGGCCAGTCCCTGCGCTGGCGGCGTCGCGTGGATTTGGGCGCGCACACAGCGGGCGGTTGGGGCAGCTTCGCCTTGCCTGCCGACGCCAATGCTCGCGACAACACCGCCTATTTTGTGTACGGCCCCGAAACGGCGGTGCGGGGCGCGGTCGTGAGCCATTCGCTGGCCACGGCGCGCTTTTTGCAACTGGCCGCCGCTTCCCAATCCGGCCAGCCTGCCGCGTTGCTTTCTCCCGTCGAGTTTCCCGCCGCCAATCTCGATGGCTGCTCCCTTCTCATCTGGCAGGACTCACTGCCCCAGGGCGAGGCCGCCGCCCGGCTGCAATCCTTCGTGTCCGAAGGCGGCGTGGTCGTCTTCTTTCCGCCCGGCCGCGCCGATGCCGCGCAATTCAACGGGCTGGGTTGGGGCGCGGTGGAAGCTTCCGACGCCCCCGCCGGTTTCCACGTCTTGCGCTGGAACGAGGACGAAGGCCCGCTGGCCCGGAGCGAGGAGCGGATCAGCCTGCCGCTGGGGCAAACCGATTTTCAGCGCCGCCAAGTCATTGCCGGACAAAAAAATGTGCTGGCCGCATTTGAAGACGGCGCGGCGCTGCTGGCCCGCCAAAATCTGGGCCGGGGCGAAGCCTATTTTTGCGCCTCCCTGCCCGCCGACGATTGGTCCAGCCTGGCCGACGGCCCGGTCCTCGTGCCCATGCTCCAACGCATGCTCCAGGACGGCGTCCGCCGCCTGCAATCGGCTTCCAGCGCCACCTGCGGCGAATTGAGCGCGGCGGACCGGGCCAGGACATGGGTTTCCGTGGACGGGGCCGAGCCGAAGGACATCCGTTTCCAGGCCGGCGTCTATCAATCCGGCGACCGCCTCATGGCCGTCAATCGTCCGGCGTCCGAGGACGATCCGGAGATCATGGACTCCGGCGACCTCAAGAAATTGTTTGGCGATCTGCCGCTCCAAATGCTGCAAGACCGCCGGGTGGACACGGGTCAGTTGCAGGGGGAGATTTGGCGTTTGTTTTTGTTCCTCATGCTCCTGTTGCTTTTGGGCGAAGGCCTCCTCATCCTCCCCGCAAAAAGGCCCCGGAGGGCCAAAGACGCCAGCACGATGAAACCCATGCCTAAACCGGAGGAACAAGCGGCCTGACGTGGCTTACCGTAGAGGATTTACCAAATCAATATGTGGAAAGTCTTTCTCATTATCCGTGACCAGTTGCAAGTTATGGGCAATGGCGATTGCGGCAATCAGGCTGTCCATCAGCGGAACAGGCCGGCCGGCGCGTTCAACGTAACCCGCCCATGCTGCGGCACATTCGGTGTCAAAAACCAAAACTGGATAATCGGAAAGCAACTCATCCAGGAAACCCTGCAAGCCTCTCCGTTTAGGCCCCGCCGGCAAACGCTCGATGCCCCGTTGGATCTCGGCAATGGTGAAAACGGAAAGAACAATCTGGGCCTGATGGGCAACGATCCAAGTCCTCGCCTTGGCGTAACTGTCCTGCTTCGAGATGACCGATGTGTCCAAAAGATAACGCATGGTCAAAACTTGGCAGGCGGGACAGCCTCGCGGGTGACAACTGGCAGTCCGGCAAATTTGTCCAAGTATTCCGCCAGCGGCCGGCGCGGGCTGCGCAGTCGCCGCACCAATTCCGGGACCCCGATTTGCAGCCCATTCCTCATCACGTCCGCGCGGCTGAGCTTTGTGGCCCGCGCGCCGGACACAATAATGTCCTTGAGTTCGTTCCCAACAGGAACTGCCAATATGCTGTTTGATCGTCTCATTCCAAAAGCAGAATACGCTACCGAATTTCCAAACGCCAGCCCATTTATGCGGCGCTCCGTGTCGCAAGGCCGCGCAATTGGCTTGAATCATTTTGCGTTTTGCATTTCCCATTTTTTCCCGTGAACCACCTCCAACTTGCAGCCCCGCTTCCGGTGCTCGTCCCCGCGCTGGCCCTATGGCTTTTCGCGGCCTGGCTGAGCTTTGCCAACTGGCGGCGGAGCGCCCGCGGCCGCGCGGCGGGGCGGCTGGAATGTCTGCGATTTTTCTTGTTGACCCTGCTCGTCTTCACCCTCCTCCGCCCCGAATACGTCCAACACCTCCAACGCAACCTCACCCCCGAAATCGCCATCCTCATGGACGCCTCCGACAGCATGAAAACGCGTGATCTGACCCTGACCAACAAGGCCGTCAGCCGCGCCGAATGGCTCCAGGCCCGCCGCGCCGCCCAATTCTGGCTGCCCCTCGAAAGCAAGGCCAAAGTGGTGGTCGAGGACTTTGCCGCGCCTTCCACCAACGCCAACGCCATCACCGGCACGGACCTCAACGCCGCCCTGGAACAGACCTTGCAGCGGTTCAAGAATCTCAAGGCCGTCCTGCTTCTGACCGACGGCGATTGGAACCTGGGCAAATCCCCGCTCGCCACCGCCACGCGCTATCGCGAGCAGAACATTCCCATTTTCAGCGTCGCGGTCGGCCGCGAGACCCCGATGCCGGACCTCATTCTGGAAAATGTTGCCATGCCGGCCTACGGCATTTTGGGGGAGGACATCGCCGTGCCCTTCAAGGTCACCAGCCACCTGGATCGCCAGGTCAAGACGACCGTCGCCATTTACGATCCGCAAGGCCAGCAGGCCAAGAAGGACATCACCATCCCGCCCAACGGCTCGGTGGAGGACGCCATTCTCTGGTCCCCGCGCGCCGGCGGGGAAATCACCGCCACTGTCAAGGTGCCGGTGGAACCGGAGGAGACCATTGCCGAAAACAACGAACGCTCCTTCCATATCTCCATCCGCCAGGAAAAACTCAAGGTGCTCGTGGTGGATTCGCTCCCGCGCTGGGAATACCGCTACTTGCGCAACGCCCTGGCGCGCGATCCCGGCGTGGACATGCAGTGCCTCCTTTACCATCCCGATATCGGGCCGGGCGACGGCCCCAACTACATCCCCGCCTTCCCCGCCACCAAGGAGGCTCTGGCCCCGTACGACGTCATCTTCCTGGGCGACGTCGGCATCGGCCAAAATGAGTTGACAGACACCAACGCCGCCATGATCCGCGGCCTCGTCGAGCAGCAAGCCAGCGGCCTGGTCTTTGTCCCCGGACAACGCGGCCGCGAAGCCACTTTCCTCAACAGCCCCCTCGCCGACTTGTATCCCGTCGTCCTGGACCCCGCCAAACCGCTGGGCATCGGACTACAGAACGAGGCGCAATTGCTCCTCACCGACGCCGGCAAACGCCATTGGCTCACCCGCTTCGATTCCGACGAGGACCGCAACGACGAGCTTTGGAAACAACTGCCCGGCTTCTTTTGGTCCGCCGCCGTGGAAAAGAGCCGTCCCGGCTCGGAGGTCCTGGCCGTCCATTCCTCCCTGCGCAACGATTTTGGCCGCATGCCACTGCTGGTGACACGTCCCGCCGGCGCGGGCAAGGTTCTCTTCCTGGGCACCGACAGCGCCTGGCGCTGGCGGCGCGGCGTGGAGGACAAATTCCATTACCGCTTCTGGGGGCAGGTCGTCCGCTGGATGGCCCATTTGCGCCACCTTTCCGAAAAGGACGGCATCCGCCTCAGCTACAGCCCGGAAGCCCCGCAGGCCGGCGACACCGTTTATCTCCAGACGACCGTGCTGGACGAATCCGGTTTTCCTATTGACAAGGGACCCGTCACCGGCAAAATCAGCTCCCCGGCCGGGCGGAGCGAGCGGCTGGAATTCGCGCCCATCGGCGGCGGCTGGGGAGTTTTCAGGTCCTCCTTCGCCGCCCAGGAAAGCGGCCCCTACAAAATCGAAGTCGCCTCCGAGGCTCATGGCCGCCATCTGGAGGCCGGCTTGCTCGTCGTCCCGCCCCTCCTCGAAAAACTGGGCCAGCCCGTCAACGCCCGCATCTTGCGCGAAATTTCCGCCGTCTCCCAGGGCGCCAGTTTTGCGCCGGAGCAGTTTGACAATGCTGTCAATCAAATCTCTCTCCTGCCCCGGCCCGGCCCCGTCGAAAAACGCGTCCGCCTCTGGAGCGATCCCCGCTGGGGCGGCGCCATCCTTTTCCTCCTCGCCGTCTATTGGGTCGGCCGCAAATGGGTCGGACTGATCTAACCCGGATATTTCATATCCCTGGCGGTACATGCCACACCTTGTAAGGTAGGGCGGCGCTGCCGCGCCGCCCTGAATTAGGGCGAAGCAGCAGCTTCGCCCTACCAGGCTATGAAATATCCGGGCTAAACCCTTATCTCGACGGCTTCGATGGGCTTGGAGACGGGCTGGACGGCGGCGGCGACGGCGGCGAAACGCCTCCCCTGCCACCCTGTACGCCGATGCTGCTTCCTCCTCCGTGGCTGTCAACTGGCACGGCGGCCGGCGCGCCCCCGGCCGGCGCGTTGTGTTGCGGCGCAATGTAGGACGGCCCGGTTCCCGTCGAGACCGGCGGGGCGGGGTTGAAGCCGCGCGGGCTGAACGACGGATAGCCGACCGCAGGCGCAGGCGCCGAAGGAGACAGGGTGCGGCGCGTATCGCCCTCGTTTATGAAGGGCGTCCACCCGCCCGCAGGCGCCGAAGGCGATACAGAGGCCGGAGTTGTCCGGGCGGACGGGGATGTCTGAAAACTGCCGCCGCTCAAACCGGGCCGGGGCGGGGACGCGGTGTAACTTGGGCGCGGCGCCTGGACGGAGTAATCCGGCGCTGCCGTGGCCGGCCCGGGCGCAACCGCCCGCGTAGCCGCCGCCACCGTGGCCGGCCTGGGTGCAACCGTCCGCGTAGCCGCCGCCACCGTGGCCGGCCCGGGCGCAACCGTCCGCGCAGCCACCGCCTCTGTCGCAGCCGGGCGCGGAGTCTTGCTGATCAAAACCGAGCGGCTTGCCGCTTCAACCGATGACCGGACAACCGTCGCGGCCACTTTCGGTTGCACAACCGGCGCAGCCACGTTCGGCCTGAAAACCGCCAAACTCTGGCCCGCAAGCCTCGTGCCCGCGGCCTCCGGCGAGACCACTTCCTTCATCGCGAACTTCGGCACGGGCGCCTTCGTCGCCGCCGCAATCTGCCCGGCGCTCACGCCCGCATTGACGATTCTCCCGCCGGCGAAGGAATAATTATTGACTGGCGTGCTGGCCGCGAACAGCGCCGCCGCGCGCGGCACCGGCGCGGCGTATCGGCCCACGTTGCGCGACGCAAAATGCTCCTGCCCCACGAACGTGAACGCGGCGGCATTCAAGCCAAAGCTGACATTCAAGCCCCGCCCTCCGACGGCGAACAATCCGGCGCCGCGCCGATAATGAACTCCCGGCGGCAGCGCCGCCCAGCCGGCGAAACCATCAGTAGTATTCCTCCACGCCACCCACGCCGGCGCCCACTCGTTGCCGGGCACCCACACCCAGCCGAACCGCCCGTCCAGGAGCCATCTCCCATAGTGGAAAGGCGCCCAGCCCCAGGAATAATCCGACGCCCAATACCAGCCATCGTCCGTCAGCATCCATTGGCCCCGGTCGCAATAAGGACGCCAGCCCGGATCCACCGCCGCCGCCATCGGTTGCCAGCCCCAGCCATAAGCCGTCTGCGCCCAATTCCCATAAGGCGCAAGGCTGTCATAAAAATAACTCTCCTGCGGATTCTGCAACGGCGGCGGCTCCTCCGCTTCCGCAACCGGCATCTCGTACCCAGTCGAATCGGGAGGCGGCGCTGCCGGGTCAAGCATACCCTCCGTCGCAACCGCCATTCCGGCGTTCCCCGGAACCGGCGCGGCCGGCGGCTCCGGCGTCAAGGCGGTGGCGGACGCGGCCAGCGGGGCGGGAGCAGCCGCCGGGGCGGCGTCCGGCTTGTTGACCAGCGCGGCCACAACCTTGTCCGACACCCCCAAATCAGATAGATAAAGAATTTCGTCCGCCGACGGATTATATTTCTGCCCGGAATTCTGGACATAAGCCAGAATCGTGTCGTCCCCGATATGCGCCTGCGCCAGTTTGATGATCTCCGCCAGGCCCGGCGACAAGTCCAGCGGCAGCATCGGCATGCCCGCGGAAGCAACCGCGGGCGACGGGGCCGGCCCGGAGGTGTCCGCGCCGGCCACGGTGGGCGCCGGAGCGGGCGCGCCGGGCGCCGTGCCCTCGGGTTGGCCGCCGGGGTCGAAACGGGGGGCGAAAGCCGCAATGAGAAAAACGCTGGCTGTTCCGAACAAGAGGAGCCAGACCGAACCGCCAACAGTTTTGGCATTCATAGGTTGATTTAGTATGCGCGCTTTTCGGCGCCGGCACAAATATAATTCATTGGCTTCATGTAATGCGTCACTCTTGGATGGTAGGGCGAGACTCTGTCGAGCCGTGACTCGATTTGTCGGGGAAAAGTCACGGCTCGACAGAGTCTCGCCCTACCTTTACCCTCCCTCACTGACGCATTACGGCTTCACGGACC
>Ga0182027_10015808_pt1 | contig 10344 bp, 13 predicted proteins | sample 712E1DmetaG_FD_121300 | JGI IMG/M metagenome (GOLD analysis project Ga0182027, IMG submission 121300) | Permafrost microbial communities from Stordalen Mire, Sweden - 712E1D metaG (Illumina Assembly) | ecosystem: Environmental > Terrestrial > Soil > Wetlands > Permafrost | place: Sweden... | reverse complement strand
CACAAAAAACCTCAATGTCAACAATAACGTTTTGTTTTTTTAACCGCTCTTCTCCAGTTACGCCAATGTTGCAGGGCACAACTAAATTCTTAACAAAAACCTTATCCATCAATGATTGCTTCCTTCACAAGTTAGCTTCAAAATATTCGCACCAGCTCTTGGGCGTTTCCCAAACCCTGATCTTCTCCAAAACTGCTTCAGGGGGCAAGTTATCTTTTAAGCGTTGGAAAATGTAATGGGAAATGTTTTCTGATGACGGATTGCCCAATTCCTTGAAATCGTTTAGATAACTGTGATCAAATGGTTCGGTTATCCTACGCAATTTTTCTTTTAGAGTTCTGAGATCAACTGAAAGGGCGATCGAATCCAGCTGTTTTGTAAGAAAAAAAGCTTCTACTTTGTAAGTGTGGCCATGCAGGTTTGCACATTTGCCCTGGTAACCTTCCATTTTGTGTGCGGCGTCGAATTCGGATTCCACTCTTAATCGATACATGGGCAGATCCGTCTAAAGAGTTCCTCGCCATTCTGAATAGGCATTATGGTCATGTATAGATTCGTAACTGGAACATTTTACAACGCAATACCTATTTGGGTATTTTTCTCTCAGAGACTGAACACATTTCCTAACAACATCTTCAACAAACCTTGCATTTTCATGCATTTGCTCAACAAGCTTCTTTTCTTCAGGTCTCTTCAAAATCGAAAATGTCGGTGAACTGAAACTTTCGTTGCAAACATGGATGATGTCTGAAAGTTCCACTTTGCCTTTTGAAACATCAATATCTATGTTCAAGTTTCCCCGTTGGTTATGCGTTAAACCATTACACATTTCTTTTGAACATGGACAAGCAAGGGCGCCATTAACTGAAACTCCGAGAGTTTTCCTTCTAGTAAAAGTTGAATATTTAGCGGACATTTGGGCTATTCCATTTTCTTTTTCCCCGTTGGGTCTTGTTCGTTCAAATGGAAACTCACAGAAAACTTTGGTGCAACAGTCAAACTGGTGCTTTGCCAAGGATGTTTCTGAGATTTTTTCAGCTAAGTCCTCAATTGAAGTTGTTTCTTCAGGTATTTCTTCTATGGACTCAGCGAACCTGCTCATATGTACTCCGCGGAGGTTGGAGGGCAATTTTATGTAGCTGTTAATAGTTACGATTGTGTGATAGTTTTTTGTTGGACTTTTTACTATCACGTATTTTCTTAGTCCTTCTACCCCAACTTTGTTTAATTCAATCTCATTTTCAGGTTTTTCATTCTGGACGTCTTTCAACATCTCATTCCCCAATTATCCGAGATTAACTAGATGCCCATTTTTTATCAGATGAATATTTTTTCAAAGCTGTGTAATTTTTTACATCGCTCGGATATAAAAGAGTTTCCGGTATCCAAAAAGCAAGCCATTGGTATTGACAAATAAATGTTAAAACTGACACACAAAAAAAGCACGGAAAACAGCCTAAATTAGTCGTCTATTTTCAGGGTTATTTCGGTTATAGCGGCAGTAATTGAGCTATTTTAACACTTGCGCCAGAACATTTAGTCTTTAACAAATTTTAAATACAAATTGAAGGCAATTGTAGCTTTGAGGTTATAATAGTGGCTAAAGCTCCAAAAAAGGTAGAGAAAAAGGTTAAAAAGAAGAAATAAGCATTCTCAAGTCCATCTAAACTCTCATTTTTCTTTTTATTAAGCATACAGCACAAGTAGCTTGAAAGTAAACATTAAAAGCAAGAAGAACCTAAAATTAAATGGCTTTTAGGCTCAGATTTTGGTCTAAAAGAAACTTTATCTCTTTAAAGTAAAATAACTAGATTGAACGGTGAGAACAAAATTTGGAAAGCACCCTATTAAGCACAAAAATAGCAGGTTTGCAACTGGACAACCCAACCATTCTAGCCTCCGGCGTTTTGGGTTATTCAGCAGAATCCTTAAACCGCGTTGAGAAAGGCGGCGCGGGGGCAGTTGTTACAAAATCCATTGGAATAGAACCTCGAGTAGGCTACCCGAACCCAACAGTGGTTCAAGCAGAAGCAGGTTTAATTAACGCTATGGGTTTGCCTAATCCTGGCATAGATGTATATGTTCAAGAAATAAAGTTTTGTAAAACAATTTTGCGTGTTCCGATTATTGTGAGCGTATTTGGATATTCCGCCGACGAATATGCCACGGTCGCCAAAAAAGCCGTTGATGCAGGTGCTGACGCGGTGGAACTGAACGTTTCCTGCCCTCACGTTCAGTTTACTGGAGCTGAGATTGGTCAAAACCCCAAACTTCTCGCTGAAGTTATTGAAAAAGTAAAAGCGGCTGTAAACAAAACCATACTTGTGAAGCTTTCGCCAAATGTTGCGGATATCGCTATTACAGCTAGGGCTGCTGTTGAGGCTGGAGCGGACGCCTTAACCGCCGTCAACACGCTTAAAGCAATGGCGATTGATCCTGAAACGATGCTGCCAATATTAAGTAACCTTAAAGGAGGATTATCAGGTCCAGCTGTAAAGCCTGTAGCATTGCGATGTGTTTACGATATCCGAGAAGAACTTCCTGATGTGCCCATAATAGGCTGCGGCGGAATTACTGATTGGAAAGATGCCGTTGAGTTTATGTTGGCGGGTGCTTCAGCAATTCAGGTTGGGACAGCCATAGGGTTTGAGAGCACAGATGTTTTTCAAACTATAACTAAAGGTATAGAAGTTTATTTAAGAAAGAAACATTATGGGAGTGTAAAAGAAATTGTCAACCTCGCTCACCGCAGTTAATACAATTAGAACAAGCGAAATAGTTCAAATCAGAAATGAAAGCCCAACCGTTAAAACTTTCATACTATCTGACAGGTTATGCACGAAAGCTAAGCCAGGACAGTTTTTGATGCTTTGGATTCCAGGCATAGATGAAATCCCCTTAAGCATAATGGATACGAGCAATGGGCTTGTCTCAATTTCCGTGAAAGCGGTTGGCGACGCAACTCGTCATCTGCACAGAATGGAAGCAGGCGCAACCATTGGCGTACGTGGACCTTTCGGCAACAGTTTCACTGAAAGTCGAGGAAAAGTTCTTCTAGTAGGCGGTGGAACGGGAACTGCTCCTTTACTGTTTTTGGCAAACCAACTCTCAGCTAAAAATGATCGGTTGTCTTTTGTTGAAGGAGCTAAAACAAAAGATGAACTCCTCTTTAGCAGAGAATTCAAAAACGTCTGCAGTGAGAAAAATATCATTACTACAACTGATGACGGCACTTATGGTTTGCAATGTATGGTAACTGAACCGCTTGGCAAACTTTTGGACAAAGAAAACTTTGACATGATCTATACATGTGGTCCAGAAGTTATGGTTAAAAAAGTTTTTGAGCTAACCGAACAACGCAAACTGCCCTTAGAAGCAAGCCTTGAGAGGTTGATGCGCTGCGGAATTGGATTATGTGGAAGCTGCATGATAGGCAAATACCGTGTCTGCAGAGACGGACCCGTCTTCAACGCTGCACAGCTACGTGAAGTAAAGGATGAATTAGGGATTTCAAAGATTGGATTTGACGGGTCGAGAATCCCCGTCTAAGGCTCCGAAATGTCGCTTTCTCAGGCGGAACTGGAAGAGCTTGTTCAACAAGTCATTATGTTATATAACAGGGTTAGAGTTCCCGAAGTCACAGCTAAACTCATTTTGCCTCGCCAGAATTGCTTACGATTTCGTTTTCCGGAGGCTTCTGTTACGGTTGTGGCATATTTGACATTGTTGAAGGATTTGCACATCAATTCAAAGCATTAACGGCAAAGCCGAGTTGAAAGTGGGGAAGACAAGGCAAATTAACCCACGAACATTCGAAGCAGGCTACACCATAAAAACTAAAACAAATTAACTTGTCTTACTTTTAACCTGTGATAACCGCTGATTATTTTTGTTTTAAGAAAACCAACTATTGTCGGGGTAAAAATCGAAAATGAAGCAAGTACGAAATTAATTGGATAAACCATCGGGTACTCAAAAATGTTTCCTCCCCATGGACCTGCTATGTTCTGCATGTTGCCCCAAAACTGAAAAAGCGACCAAGCCGCCGTCCATAACAATGCGCCCCCAAGCCGGGCTAAATATTTCTGTCTTTTACTGAGCTTATCGCCGTGAGTTTTGGCGTAAAAGATTTCGCCTGCAACTGCTCCTGCGGCACCTGGGAAAAAAGCGTTCACCAAAATTTTCTCAACAATATTGCCTGGTATAAAGTGTCCAATCCATGGGACCTCAAACAATCCTAAGACGGGCAGATAATCGCTTCCTGTGCTGAGGCGTATTGCTGCGGGCAAACCATAAATTACAATACCGCCTAACTGCCAAACCCAAAACCGCCTGCTCCGGATTGTCTCTGCGATGGCATTCAAACACATAGCCTCTAAAATAGTAATCCAAGTTTAAAAATGACTGTCCAAAATACAATAAAAATCTTAAAAATGGGGTAGATAGCGACTGTATATTTTTTGCATTAAAAATCTTAACAAAAATTTAAGGGAAAAGAAAAGAGGTCAGGGATATTTGTGGAAGCTTATGGAACAAAAAAAGAGGGTTACTTGTTTTTTATTGAGGTAACCCAATCTTACGCAAATAATCTTTGGCGTATTTAGGATTGTATGCGAGCAGTTCTTTGCTTCTGAGCAGTCTTCGGTCAAGCCGATCTAATGCTACTCTGAAAGTTGGTTCAACACCCCAACCTTCGCTAGCACTAAAGAATGTTCCCCTTACTGTTCTGAACTGTAAGCGGCAGTGAACCAGCGGAGTTCCTCTTAGGTTAGTATTGCCATGGCTTTTCATGTACACAAACAAAGTTCCCAGTTGGAAAGCCTCTTGGTATCTGTGAGTGAACGAATCGAATTCGTCGATCATGAATCCTTGTTGGTCAGGAGTTATTTCGATATCTTTGACACCGAACTGTATTGACAATTTTTTCTCGGCAGCTTCTAATTGTGAAATTGGTTCGAGAAAGTCCAGCTTGGTGACAATTCCGACAAGTCGCTCGTTTGTAACTATGGCTAAACAGGATACATCTCGGTCATGCATGAGTTTCTCTGCATCTCGTAATCTCGTTTGAGGTTCAACTGAGATAGCAGGTCTTGCCATTATTCCTTTAGCTGGAATGCTTAATGTTTCAAGTTTTTCTCCAACTATATCTCCTGTGGTTTGGCGTCTTTGTGGCCAATAGATGTTTTGTAAAATATCTTCAATTGTAATTATGCCCACAATTTTTCCGTTTTCCATAATTGGAACATGCGAGATACCGCTTTCTCTCATTAAACTCAGAACAGCACCTACAGACCGATTTGCTTCCAATGCACAGGGCGCCTTAGTCATTATTTTTTCAATAGCGGTTTTGCCCCACTCGTTAATGACAACTGCATGAATAATATCCTCATCAGTTACAAACCCCACTATCTTGTTTTTTTCAAAAACAGGAAGCTGCCTCATCTCACTTTCAATCATCAACTTTGCAATTTTACCAGCTGAAAAATCAAAAGTAACTGGAGGCGCTACCTTCATCAAAGTTTTAACTTTGGTTGTAGTGGGATCAAGTCTAGACCTTAAAATGGTGCGCCTGCTTATCATAGCCAAGTATTTGCCTTTATCATCTAAAACAGCCAAAACTGGAGGCTTTCCTTTTTCAAATGCTTCAATACACCGAGATAATGTATCGTTTTCTTGAACGGCGTTATAACCTTTTGAATAAATGTCTTTTGCAAAAATTGAGATTGACATAACAGTACCTTCTCAACTTTAGGTCAAAGTAGAATTTAAACCTTGCAAAACACAGAATTAAGCAAGAGGTAACCCTTATTAGACGCTAAATAATTCGAACATAACATATTTGTCCGTTAAAAAAATGTGCGGTTCCCACTTAAACCTGCGCTGTATTAAACATATTACCATAAAATTCTTCTATGAAAAAAATCGTCGATGTTCTATAGCAAATAATAACAAAATCCAATATAAAACGAATAATAATACAGAAGAGTCAATTTAATGTTAGATAAAAATAGAACAATTTATCCTTACCATTTAAATAATCCATCTAAGACAATAATTGATTGAGGAATAATCCTCACGCTTGTTTTTGCGTTTTATCAAGCTTTTAAAAGCTTTTTCTTATCCGCTTCAACCATGGAGGGATTTCTCAGATATGACTACAAATCAGAAACAATTAGTTGAAGAATTACAAACTGAGTGGAAAAAACTTTGGCGCGAAAGGTTAGATGACAAAGTCAGAGCCGAAGGCGTAGCAATTAACGATTACACTGAATTGTTCATCGATAAAGGTACAGTGATCCATGCAACTAGAGATTTCAAAGCTTTAAACTTTAAAGAAATTCTCCAAGAATACGAGATTTTAAATGCCGACAGATATATTCCTCCTGATCCAAGTGTTGGAGGATGGACAAAATTTGTTAAAGATAACATTACCAACCAGAAACAAAAACGACAAAAAATAAAAGCTGTTTTTTATGAAGAGAAAGAAAAAAAGCAACCTGCGAATAAAGGCAGAGGTTGGTTGCACATCTAACTCAGAATTTCTGGATTTAAGTAATAGGTGAATTATTTGGGTAGTTATAGAGATAGGCTTGACATCATAGCTGACATTTTAAATGTTGTAAGTCGAGACGCAAAAAAAACTCAAATAATGTACCAAGCGAATCTAAGCTACAAAGTCTTGCAGAGATATCTACACGAAATCATAAATGCTTCGCTAGTAGCATATGAAAACAATCAACAATATTATAAATTAACTTTCAAAGGACAAGAATATTTAGATGCATACAAAGAATATTCCCGCTGCAGCAAAACCATGGAAAAGCACCTTACTGATTTTTCGACGAAAAGACAAGTTTTAGAAAACTTGTGTCCTGTTAAACAATTTCTTTCAGCATCGTCTCATGAACCAATCAATATTTAATTGGCGACTCAACTTGATTAAAGTCTTCAAAGTTTACATTTTAACCACCATTGTTTTGTTCGTAATGGTTTTTGCATTGTTTGTTTCTCCAGTTTTTGCACAGGGTAGTAGTGGTTCAACCGCTATTTCTTTAGCACAAATCAATCTTCAAAGCTGCTATAAAGCGGTTAAACAAGCAGAAGCTGCAGGAGCAAACGTTGATTCTTTAATGGTTAATCTTAATGACGCTGCCGGACTGCTTACTAAAGCTCAGTTAGCCTATGCAAGCGGAGATTATATTTCAGCTAATAGTTATGCGAGTCAAAGCCAGAGTACACTTGCCGAAGTAACTTCACAAGCACAAACGTTGAGGGCAAATGCACTGAGTGCTAAAACCGAAAACTCCATAATTACTCTTTTATCAGTAATTGGCTCTGTATCGATCTTATTTTCAGGCATAGTTGCTTTCGTTGTTTTAGACCGAAAGGGGAGGAGAACTTAAATGGGTCTCCAACAATACAAAACCCTTATACTTGTTATCGCGGTCGTAGCCGCACTATTTGTTGCTTCCCCCGCAATTGAGCAAATAGTCATATTTCCCCAAACTGACTCTCTTACTGAACTCTCAATCATGGGACCCTACCATAATGCCACCTATCCCTACAACATTGTATCAAACCAAAAAACAACTTTATACTTAGACGTTAAAAACCACGTAGGATCCACAGCCCTATACCTTATAGACGTTAAATTCCGCAATCAAACACAATCAGCACCTGACAGCTTCAACCACACAAGCAGTGACCAACCAGCCTTAGGCCAAATTTCATTTTGCGTAGCCAATAACGGCACAATAGAATTACCGATTGACATTTCATTCCAATATAATGTCGAAGCAAATAACGAAACCCTTTCCATGCAAAATATCATTGTTAACGGTGCACCATTAAGCACTGATACAACCATAGCTTGGAATCCTGACAACCAAGGGTTCTATGGAAACCTTTTCTTTGAATTATACATCTTTAACGACACAACCAACACTTTCCAATACAACGAGCGATTTGTTAGTTTATGGTTAAAAATGAACACGTAATTTGTGATAATTTTTTCCAAAAAAATTATTGGAGGAAAACATTTTGGTTCTAAAAACAGATGTGATTCTTGCAGTAGGCGCACATCCTGATGACATAGAACTAGGTTGTGGAGGAACCATTAGTGCAGCTGCTAAAGCAGGAAAAAAGGTCATCGCTGTCTTCATGTCTAAAGGCGAACAAAGCGGAAATCCAGAAGTAAGACCAAAAGAAAGCATCGAAGCACTTTCCCTTCTTGGCGTGAAGGAAGTATATTTTGGCGATTTTCCAGATACCGAAATTCCCTGCTCAAGGCAAACAATCGATTTTCTAGAAGCTTTTTACGCTGCAAACAAGCCTGATACCATACTGACTCACACAGTTAATGATATACATCAGGATCATCGCCAAGTTGGCTGGGCATCGATATCCGCTTTTAGAAATGCCCCAAAACTGCTTGCTTTTGAAACTCCAAGAGTTACTCCTGCCTTTTCGCCCACATACTTTGTGGATATAAGCAACTGCGTAAACGATAAGTGGTCTGCTTTGAAATGCCATTTTTCACAGAAAACAAAACGTTACATTGCGTACGAATCGATGGTTAGTTTGGCTTATTTTAGGGGTAGCCAAGTAAGTTTGCCTGCTGCAGAAGCTTTTGAAGTGGTTAGATACGTCGAAAAAATGCATGCTAATCCATAGGGTGTTGTAATAAAATGATTGTTGCTGGTCATCAACCCAACTATTTGCCTTGGCTGGGATTTTTCGATAAAATAAGCCGATCCGACCTTTTCATAATTGAAGATAATTTACAGTATGAGCATCAAGGCTTTACAAACCGAAACAAAATCCTGACCTATGACGGGGTTAAATGGCTTAGTGTACCAGTTGAGCATGCAAATGAGCGAATGCTAATCAATCAGGTTAAAATTGCCCAAAAAGGAGAACCGCAATGGGGTAGTCGCCATTGGTTAACTCTTAAGCATAGTTATTGTAAGACCCCTTACTGGCGTGATTATAACGATTTTTTTGAAGAGACTTACAAACATGATTGGACTATGCTTATTGATCTTAATTTGCATCTTATAAAAGGAATAATGGGTTTTCTCGAAATAGATACACCTCTGGTTTTGGCTTCTTCTTTGGATGCGAAGGGTAAAAAAAGCGAATTAATTATTGCGCAATGTAAAACTGTCGGTGCTGATGTTCAACTTGGCGGAAACGGTTGCAAAGAATACATTGATAATAAACGGTTTGAGAAAGAAAGAATTAAACTGGTTTTTCAAGATTTTGTGCATCCCACTTATAATCAAACGTGTAATGGATTTGTTCCCAACCTTTCAGTTGTAGATTACCTGTTTTGCACAGGTGGAAGAAACGAAAAAATATTACTTAAACAATAAGGAGAAAAAAATAATGACTATCTATGGAGCCCTACCTTGTTTTCCGGAAGAGAGTTTAAACAATATTGTTGACGAAATTAAATTAGTGCTGCAAAGCGGGAGATTAACCGATGGACCGCAAGCTCAAGAATTTGAAAGAAAATTCGCTGAATACAACAAAATAAAATATGCCGTTTCAGTCAATTCTGGCACAGCTGCTTTAGATGTTGCGCTAAGATATTTCAAGCTTGCAGAGAGAGAAGTTATAGTTCCCACAAACACTTTTGTATCAACCCCAAACACTGTTTTATTTGCAGGCGGTAAACCCGTTTTCGCAGATATGAAAGCAGATACGTTGTGCATCGATATTGATGATGTTAGAAAAAAGCTTTCCCCGAGAACGGCAGGGATAATTGTAGTACACATAGCTGGTCTTGTTTGTCCCGAAATGAACGAACTTAAAGAACTCTGCGGCGAAAAAGATCTTTTTCTATTAGAAGACGCAGCTCATGCACATGGAGCAATGTTTAATGGAAAAATGGCTGGAACGCTTGGAGACGTTGGATGCTTCTCTTTCTATCCCACCAAGGTTATGACAACGTGTGAAGGAGGAATGATAACTACAAATAATTCCGAGTTAGCTGAAGAAGCCCGTTGTTTGCGAACAATCGGTCAAAATGCTCAAAGGCAAGCGGTAATGTTGGGGCATAACTGGCGTTTAAACGAGATGTCAGCGGTGGTCGGGAAATATCAGCTTAATTATCTAGAAAAATTTGTCGTTAAACGCAATGAAGTTGCAAAGTGGTACGCAGAAGCTTTAAGTGATGTTGATGGCGTTTCGCTTTTCAAAACTCCCTCAAACATTCGACATAGTTATTACAAATATCCCCTTAAGCTTGCAGAAGGGCTTGAAAGGGAAAAACTTGCTATTTTGCTTAAGGAAAAATACGGCGTTGAAACTGGTCATGTTTATTATCCGCCATGTCACCTT